>Ga0154003_1000175_pt1 | contig 19743 bp, 14 predicted proteins | sample TSFL087MetaG_FD_104679 | JGI IMG/M metagenome (GOLD analysis project Ga0154003, IMG submission 104679) | Attine ant fungus gardens microbial communities from Florida, USA - TSFL087 MetaG | ecosystem: Host-associated > Fungi > Mycelium > Unclassified | place: USA: Florida, Lake Talquin State...
TAGTTCTGGTCCACCGGCCAGGGCTGCACCACGTAATCCTTGAGAAGCGCCTCAAAGTGGCCGTAAAAATGGGTCACCGTGCCGAGGCCCAATTGCGCGGCCTTGAGCGCGTTCATCTGCGCGACGCCGGTTTGCGCAAGATGAGCCGTCGATCCCATCCCGAATTTTTTCGCCTCGTCGAGCAGCGCCGCCATGATCTCCGGCCGGTGCGAGTTGAGCTTCAATCCGTCAACGCCGTTGTTGGCCGCCCAGCGAACCCACTCCCGCGCCGCCTCGGGCGTCTCAACTGGGCCTTTGTCCCAACCGGTCCCCGGGCGCTGGTAGTTGAAGATGCGCGGAGCGACGATCTCGTTCCGCGCGCTTCGCTCCTTCTCCTTGACCGTGAACTGATTCGAGGCGAGCGGCACTCCGCGCACCGTCGTGACGCCGTGCGCCAGCCAGAGCTTGTAGGGATACTCCGCGTCGGGGTTTTTCGGGGCGCCGCCGGCATGCGCGTGAATGTCGATGAATCCCGGCAGGACGTACATCCCGGCGGCGTCAATTTCGTGGTCGGGGTTTTGCGGCTCCCGGTTGGGCTTGAGCGGCAATCCGGGCGTACCGGCGCCACGGATCTCCTTGATCCGATTGTTCTCGATCACAATGTCCACCGGGCCTCGCGGCGGCGCGCCGGTCCCGTCAATCAGCATGGCGCCGCGGATGACCAGAGTTTTGAACTGCCCTCGTCCTTCGTCAGGACCCCGATTCGGCGCCGGGTTGATCCGTGGCGGCGGCTCCTGCGCCAGCGCGATCGTCATTGCGCCCAGAGCGAACGCCAGAGCCATGGCCGACATTACTGCGATGACTACGATTGATCTTGTTTTTGTCATACGAGTCCTCCATGTCGAGATGGATGTTTCGTGATCTTTACTGCGCGCTTACCGGCCCATAAAACTTCCAGCTCGATTTGAAATCGCGCGTCAGCTTTTGTTTGGTCAAAATCGCGCGAACCATCTCGATCGGAATGCGGTTCTCTTTAAGAATAGTGTCGTGAAATGCGCGGTCGGTCATCTTGCCCGAATCCACCAGCTCTTTGTGTAACGCGTGAAGCTGCATGCCACCCAACAGGTACGCGGCTTGATAGAGCGGCCCGTAATTTCCGGCGAACGAACGTCGCACCTCGCCCGCGGCGTTGTCCGGCTCGTGCCCGACGCGATTGACGAGCAGGTCAATGCACTGCTTGGGCGTCATTTTCTCCATGTGAAAGCTGAGCGAAAAGATGATGCGCGCGCAGCGATGGCTGCGCCAGAAGAGCATGCCGATCTTGTCTTCCGGCGTTTTGGCAAAGCCCCTGTCCCACAGCAGCAGTTCCCAATACAGCGCCCAGCCTTCGCCCCAGAACGGCGTGCTGAACAGACCGCGATATGGTTTGTAGCGCGCAGTCATAAAGCCTTGCAGGTGATGGCCGGGGATCAATTCGTGCTGCACAGTCGCGCGGGAGAAGTGCGGGTTGTTGCCGCGCATGCTCATCATCTTCGCCTCGTGCGACATGGCGTTGGTGGGGTAAGAGACGCTGATCACTTCCCCGCCCGTGAAGAACGGATTCACCAGTTGGCGCTCGGGCGACATCATCTCCATGCGCCACGATTCGCGCGCCAGCGGCGGCACGGTGACCAGGCCGTTCTTCTCGACGTATTCGATGGCCTCAAGCGCCAATTCCCTGATCACGTCAGTCTGTTTGCCTGGCTCGACATATTTGTTTTTGACGAATTCGAGGGCCTTACGCCAATCGTCGCCGAAGCCCAGCTCGCGCGAAGCCTTCTTCATCTCACCTTCACACCAGTCAAGCTCTTTGTAAGCGACGGCGATCAACTCTTCCGGCGTGTAGGAGATCATTTCTGAAGCGAGTTCGATCATCAGCGCCTCGCGGCCAATCGGGTCGCCGATGATGTCGCTGGAATCTCCTGTCCGGGCGTTGACAGTCCCGCCGCCTCTGCCGGCGGGCGCGGCGAAGTTCCCTCCACCAAGCCCTCCACCGCCTCGTTGTCCGCCTCCGGCCCCGCCGGCGCGACCCGGGCCGCCTGTCTGCGCCATTGTCGATCCGGCGTCGCTCGACCGCAGGCCGAGCGCTTTTTCAGTCAAGTAGGCGCCGTAATCGCCGAGCGCCTGGTCCACCGCCTTATAGGGTTCTTCCATCCACCAGGAGAAGAGCGGGTCGTAGCCGTTGTAATACCCGAACCACACGCGTAGCGCGCCTCGCAGGCTGTTGACTGCGCTCACCGCTCGATTGGCTACCGACTTCGGCGTCTTGCCCGGTTCGGCGCGCAAGCCGGCTTCGAGCGCGCGGCGCGCAGTCTCGATCTGTTTCGTCAAATCGTTGAGTTGAGCGGCGACTTTCGGCGGATCAAGCTTCTCCATCCGACGGCGCGCTTCGGCCAGACTGGTGATCGTTTGCGCGAACGGAAGGATCGGCGCAATCTCGGCAAGCGAATTGTTCCGAATCTCTAAGCGCTGCTGTTCGCGCTCGACGTGAAATTTGAAGAGCACATAATCGACCTTGCCCTCCTGGCTCATCGTGTCGAAGTTCATCTTGCCGATCAGCGCCAGCCAGTCGGAGTAGAACTGCTTGAAACGCGCCAGCCGCGCGGGCGACGATTCGACCGGATAGGAGCGGGACAAACTCCCCTGATCCGCCACGTAGCGTTCAATGACAGGGCGCATCTCGCTTTTGGAGGAATCAAGTTCGTTAAGCTCTGGCGTGTCGTTGCCGGCGACGTTGGCATAATAAGAAGCGCCGGCCGCGGCAAACGAGCCCAAATAGCCGCTGGCGACAAGCGCAAGCGGCAGCCCAATCGCCAATAAAACCCTTCCGTTGATCATCATTCATCTCCTCAAGGGAAATAAGGACAAAGATATAACGTCAGCAAATCATGAGAGTGGATCGCGGCCGCTAGATTCCTAATAGTAGAACAGGCGCTGCGCCGCTTGTCTTGAAGAAAAAAAAGGCGCCTTGAACCTGATTAGGATGCGCGCTACTCACTATTAACGCGGCGCGAACCGGTAGCGTCCGAGCCATAGGGAATCAGCGTTTTAATTCGTTCGGATTCGTCCACGCGATCTATCTTCCACGCGCCGTCGCGCAGGACAAGATAATATTGCTGAGCTTCGTTTTTACCCCGGTAGACAAACTCCACGCGCAAGACCGCGCCTGCTTCCCCTGTTAGATTAAGGTCCGACACGGCGATGCCGGTGATCTCCTCGTTGAGCCGCTTCAGATATTCGCCGAACTTCTGCTCGCCCATTTCGGCGGCGGTCTTCATCAGGTTTCGCCGCAACTCGCCATCGAAGCAATTTAAATAAGCTTCACTATCCCCAACTCGCGTGGCGTCTGACATTCGCCAAATTACCGATTCGGGATTTGCGGCGTTGAAGCCGGGATCGGCGATCTTCGACCGCTGGCGCGCGGCGAAGAAGACCAGCGCTCCGGCAATATCGGTGACCAGCATCGAACGGCCATCGGGATAAACGTCGGTCAAGATCGCCGTGAAATCGGTGTCTGTTCGATCCGAAGAGACGAATAACTTCACTTTCACTTTGCCCGCAATCGCCAGGTCTTTATCAAATGCGGGCGCGCTGAAGACAAGTACGTCGTTGCGGCTTTCGACCTTCTCTCGCTGATCTGCGGGGCCGGGCTGCAATTCAGGCGTCAGCACGTGGCCGCCGAGGGTCGGCGCCGGGTTGGAAGGGTCGTAACGAAACGTGAGTGGCGCGGCGTTGTCTTTCGGCGCTTGCGGCGAAAGCGTATTATCACTGCCGAGGTAATACTCCTGCTCACGGCTTCCTTTCGGCGGCCAGGCATCGGTCGTGCGCCACTCGTTCGCGCCCATCTGGAAGTAGGTGATAGGCGCTTCGGACTTGTCGAAGCCGTTCGGAATTCCCCTGACCCAGTGATCCATGAATGCGCGCGCTTTCTTCATGCCGAACAGGTGCGCGGAGGCGAATTCGAGCTGACCGTTCTTCACCTGGTCTATACCGTGAACCCACGGCCCGATAATCAAGCGGCTGTGCGCGCGCGCCTTGTCGCCGCCTTTTGCGCGTACAGTCTCGAACGCCGCGATCACGCCGTCGGCGTAGATATCATACCAGCCGCCAATGAAGAGCATTGGCGCTCGAATATCTTCGCCTTTGACGAAGTTTGCGGCGGCCACCCGCCACGCTTCGTTCCTCACCGATCGCGCGGCCAGGTTATCGCGAATCGCAGCGCCGAATCCGATTCGACTCAGCATCAACGCGAACTCTTCCCACATCACTCCTCCGGGAAAGTATGTGTCGTAATCGAGATTGAGCGGCATCACGATGGGTACGGCGCAGACCAGATTTGGCGGATTCTCCCTTGCGGTTTCATATTGCACTCGGCCCAACGCCGATAGTCCCCAGGTAGCCACTTTGCCGTTCGACCATTCCTGCTTCACGATCCAGGCTATGGTATCGAAGCCATCCTGACCTATGTTCGGTTGCTTGCCAGGGACCTGCGCGCCAGTCGAAGCGAATTTGCCGCGCCAGTCGGTGACGACGAAAGCGTAGTTCGGATCGGTGAAGAGCGAATTCGCTCCCCATCGCCCCTCGCCCTGCCACCAGGAACGCATCAGGGTTTTGTTGTAAGGCGTCTGGATCAGCACGACCGGATGTTTGCCGCCAACTTTGGGCAAGTAAATGTCCGCAGCCAACGACTGGCCGTCGCGCATCGGTATTTGCGCCGTGCGGCCGATGAACGCGGCGGTCGGCGGCAGAAACGATTGTTGATCTGTCGCTGGAGATTGCTGCCGAGCTGTCAGCGGCGCGGCCCACGCGAGCGCGGCGAGGGTCATCAACAACACCATCAATGTTTGTCGTTTCATGGATTTCTCCTGGCAAGATACCACAGATTATTTCGGGGGCTTTTTCTCGTAGCTCTCGTCCAACCCCGGCATGAAGTACGGTCCACCCGCCGACATTTGCCCCTTGAGAAAGACGACGTTGCTGGAGAGGGTCAGGCTCTGACGCAGGTCGAGCGCGGCTTTGCACTTCTCCCAATCGGGGCCGTTGCCGCCATGGCGCACTGTCTCGCGCGTCGCCCGCCAATGCTCGACGCTGGCGTAGCGGGTCATCAGATAGACTTCATCGTAATCCTTGCTCGCCTGCGGCCCGTCTGCGACGCCTTCCGGCGTGACGACCTTCCACATCCCGACGATGCGCGCGCCGATCTTCTCGAAGTAAGGCCAGACGCCTTCGACGCTGGCTTTGAGGAACTGATCGAACGAACCTTTTTTGATCTTGAAGTATCGCAATGTCACAACCTCCTCGCCCTGCTGCGCCACATTGTTGCGCACTGGGCGCGGTTGGTCCGGGTTTTGAACTTGATCAAGACCGCCTCTGAAAGGCTTGTCCTGGGATTTGGTTTCAGACTGTCCCGATTGAGCGTTCCCGAAGGCCGAAGCGCAGACAAACGTCAGGACGGCCAAGAGAGGAAAAACCCGATGAACATAACGGATGGATAGATTCTTCATGTTGCGCTCCATATCTCGGTTGTTCACCCATTGGTGGATTTTGGCTTTTTCTACAGACAGTTATTGCAACATCGTAGCGTTCATCTTGTTCAATCGTTCAGGGCGATTGAGCGTCAGTCGTCCGAGCGGGCAGTTGATTTCAAAGTTGATTGTCGAAAAGTTCATCTCATTCACTCACTCAGAGCGGATTGCAAATGAGTTTGCGTTGTCGGGCGATTCGTTTAATCGCCCTGGTCGCGGCGCGGTACGTCGGCTGGCTGCTGGTTCGGCTCGGCGCCGAAGCGGAAGCCGACGATGTGGATCACGGCGCCGGAATCATGCAGCCTGCGACGCAACATTTCCTCGACAGTGACATAGTCAGGGTGAAAACCGGGCTGGTTTTCGGCGAAGCAACCCTTCATCTCGATCTCATTCTCCACTGCATCACGGAAGGACCCGAACCCATGGGAGACGCCACTGATGAAAATGGTCGGTCGGGTTTTCATAGCAAATCAGTTCGCAGGTTTTCCATGAATAAAAATGACGGCGAGCGACAATCTTAAATCATTTCTTCGCCGAACTCTGCTCGCCGATCCACACCGGAGAGACCCACGCCGCTTCGCCGTCAATCTGCACCACGCGCAGGTAGAAGTAATCGTCTTGCGCGGGCGGCCTGGTCGGGCGATAGCTAAAAGAGACATCCCAGGGCGCGTTGGCTCTCGCCTTGCGCGCGTATAGGTAAACGTTCGGCGCAGGTTTGAATTCGGCCTGTCGCTCGGCGACTTCGCTGACCTTGAAGTTGATTTCGTGAATCGCCTTGCGGCTGGGCGGCCCCGGAGGGCGCGCAACATAACCGGATGCTCCCGTGCCTCCGGCCGATCCCGTCAGGTCGGAAATAATCACTTTTACCTGTGCGTCAGCGGGAGCCGCCGCCAGGCGAATCAACAATCCGTCGAAATCGCCGCGCGTTCGACACGTGAACCAGACGCGGCGCTCGTCCACCTGATGAAATTCGTCGGTGTGATGATCCGCATTGAGCGGTTCGATTGACGCGATGCGCCCTCCGGAGACTTCGATCCAGCCGCCCCAACCCGTTCCGCCGCGCGGCGAAGCCACCGCGTCGCCGGCAGTTTCTGTCGGCGTGTGAAACATAATCTGCACCGCCGATGGATCGGTCGGACGCGGCGCCAGGTATTCCTTGCGATAGACGACCTGACCATTGTGAATAACATCGATGTGATCAATCGGCGCCGTGCCGAGCACCCGCGCATTGATGACGGGCGGGGTTCCGGGTGGCGCTGAATCGCCGGACTGCTTGTCGCCAATGGTCATCTTCACTACAGGCCGCGTCGCATTGCTCGTCGCATAAGTCGCGCGTTGTTTCATCCCGTTCCAGATGCCGTCGCGATCCAATTTTGCGGAGTAGACCGCCGCCAGGCCGTTGCGCGTTGCGATAACAGCCGGGCTGTAGCCTGGGTGGCCGGTGTGATCGTCGCTCGCGGCCACGAAGCCGGTGCGATAACCGCGCCGCAGATAACGCTGGCCGAAGTATTCAAAGCTGCCGTGCATAGAGAAGATTTCGACCAGCCGTTCCAGCTCCGCGTCATTGAAATTCCAATCACCCGGCTCGTGCGCGTGCGGGATGATCAGCACGTTGTCCACGGCGTCAATCGCGCGCAACTTCTCATAGAGTTGATTGGGCCGCGGCGCTTCCCACCGCGTCACGTAACGTCCCTTGTCCGTCTTGAAGAAGACATTGTGATGGCCGCCGAAGCGGAAGGGCTGCGTCCATTCATAGCCCATGTAAGCGACGAACTGTCCCGGACGGTTGGCGCTCTCCGTCTCGCGGCGAATCTTTTCCCAGCCCACTTGCGAGAGGAAAAGGTCGTGCCCGGTGAGCGAAGCGAAGTCGAGGAAAGCCACATCGCGCGCATACTCGTAGTAGCGCGGCACGGTTCCGTAGCCTTCTTCATCGTCAGAGTGACCGTGCAGTTCGCCCCAATAGATGCGCTGCTGCGGATTGCGCTCGATCAGCACGGGGTTGCTGACGCAGCGGAATCTGCCGTCGGCGCTCACGACTTCAAACTTGTAACCGCCTTCCTGCGCGATCTTCACGCCGTCGAGTCGCCCCGTATATTTCCCGGCAGGGACGTTGATCTCGCCGACAGGACGGCCATTCAGGCTGACCTTGAAAGCGCCCTGCCCGTCGCGCGCCGGGTTCCAGTATTGATCTTCGACGCGCAATCGCACCGAAAAAGCTTCGCCGACGCCGACGACCGAAGGCGCGACGGCGTTGATGAATGCGGCGTCATCGCCGGAGACTACCATCGAGATTCTGGCCATCGGAACAACTGTGCCGTCGCCGTTGAAATCGGCCGAGACCAAAAATGGGAAGTCATCGGAATCACGCGTCATCACCCGGTAGCCAGGGCTGTTGCGCGAAGTGTCGCCGATGGTGATCGTCACCTTGTCGCCCTGTTTGAGCGCGCCCGACGTGACGCGCAATCCGGGCATAGGCACTGGGCCGAAGATGTTGGAGTAGATGCCCATGAAGTTGGCGACATAAGGTTCGGCCTGGGCTGTCTTACTCTCGACCTTGAATGAGACGTAGCTCTCAGCCGCCGGATCAACCACTTGCAATCGAATTCGGTTGTTGAAGAAGTTCTGGCCAACGCGGATTCCGCCGCCTTTCTGAATCTCAGTCGCGCCGACGGCGTATTCCAGCGTAATGGTCGAATATTGCCCGGCGATCAGTTCGTTCTTGTCGGCGCGCGCGACGGCGCCCATCGCGTCGCCTTTTTCTTCGAGGAAGTCGAGCGTTTTGATCCATTGTTTAATCGCCGCGTCGAGTTGTGGCGAAGGTTCGATCAGGCGAACGAAAGTCAGGTTCAAATCCTGCTGCGTCAGGAAGCGTCCGCGACGGGTGAGTTCGTCCCCCCAATCGCGCATCGTCTGCACACGCTCGGCGTGATTGCTCGCGTTGGTCGGGACGGAATTGATTTCAGTTTTTAGCCTGGCGATGCGGTCGGCCAGGCTCGGCGTTTGCGCGCCACGGGTCACGGAATAGAGCGCCAGCCCTCCGGCCAGCGTGACAAACAACAAGACAAGACGAAACCACACCGGCGCTTTTTTCATTTCATCACCTCGAAATTGTCGCTTTGGTTTATCTTCGACCAGCTTCTTCAAAAGCTCAATCCGGCCGTGGGGCGAATTGCTCACGCAGCGCGCGTTTGAGAATTTTGCCGGACGGATTCTTGGGCAATGTCTCCAGAAAGACAACCTGAGCAGGCGTCTTGAACTTCGTTACGTAGCCGCTGATGTGCCGTTTGATCTCATCTTCGGTGAGCGACTGCCCCGGCTTGACGACGACGGCGGCCACGATCTCCTCGCCGTAGGTCTCGTCCGGGACGCCGAAGACGGCGGCTTCGGCCACCGCCGGGTGCATATAGATGCCTTCTTCGATCTCGCGCGGAGAGATGTTCTCCGCCCCCTTGATGATCATGTCTTTTCGGCGGTCGGTAATGTAGACGTAACCGTCGTCATCCACATAGCCGATATCGCCCGTATGTAACCAGCCATCAATGATCGCCTCGCGCGTGGCCTCGCGCTGGTTGAGGTAGCCCTGCATGACGTGCCTGCCGCGCGAGCACAATTCACCGATCTCGCCCGGCGGCAGCGACTGATTGGCGAAATCCACCACGCGCATCTCGACGCCGGGCAGAGGTGGGCCGACCGAGCCGACGCGATAATTGTCGTCAGGATGATAACCCGTCAGCGCGCCCGACGACTCCGACAAGCCGTAGCCCTGAACTACCCTGCACCCGAAGAGCCGCGCGAACTCCTGTCGCACCGCTTCAGAGAGCGCAGCCCCGCCGGAGTTGACCGCTTCGAGCGAGGAGACGTCATAGCGCTCCCGCTCCGGGTGATTGATAAGCAGGCTGAGCATTGTCGGCACGAGCGAGAGTCGCTGCACGCCGAATTCCTGAATCGTTTCCAGCGCCTGCCCCGTGTCGAAGCGCCGCAGGATGCGGGAGACAGTTCCCAGACGCGCGCCCAGGTTCATCACCAGCACGCCATAGATGTGGCTTAGCGGCAGAACCAGCGCAGTGCGGATCTGGCCGAGCTGACGGTTGATCGCATAGGCCGAGTCGGTGATATAAAGCAGATTATCGTGACTGAGCATGACGCCCTTCGGATTGCCCGTTGTGCCCGAAGTATAGAGCAGCATCGCAAGATCGTCTGGGCGGCAGTCGGCCAGCGGCTCGAAAGGCTCCGCCGTCGTCATTTCCGGCTCGATGTCGAGCGCGCCTGCGACGTCGCTCTCTCCAATCACCAATATTTCGCGAAAATGAGGCAGCCCCGCCGTCGCCTCGCGCAGCCGCGCCGCAAGCTCCGGCGAGGTGATGACGACCTGCGCCCCGGAATCTTCAATCACGTAACGCGCCTCGCGCGCATTCCACGTCGGCGTGATCGGAATAATCACTGCGCCGATCTTCCAGATGGCGGTGAAAGCCCACATAACTTCAGGCGAGTTGAGCATCATCACCACCACGCGGTCGCCGGGTTTGACGCCGCGCGCCTGCAGCGCGGCGTCCATCCGGCAGGATGATTGATAATTCTCGACGTTGGTGAAAACGCGCCCCTCGAACCATGTCGAGGCGTATTCGCCGTAGCGGTCAATATTGTCGAGCGCGAGTCGGGCAATGTTCATAGGCGAGGCTCCTGTTTCAAAAAGAGAATGTGATGTCCACGACGGCGCGGGCGGTTCTTAGATCGGATTTCAAATCGGTGTACGGCAAAGATTGGCTAACCACGGGGGACACGGGGATCACGGGGATGAAGAAGAGGAGAGATATTCTTCCATTTTCGGTTCCCCGTGATCCCCGTGATCCCCGTGGTTGATTCCATACACGCAATCGAAATCCCCTCTGGATCGCGACGCGATTGACAGTTATGAGGTTATTGCGCCAGCGTGATAGCCACTTTGACAAAGGCCCGCGCTAATCGCGCGACCGCCGCTACGTCAACCGCCTCAGGCCAGCGATCCGCCGGGTGATGAAAGAGGGCGTTGCGCCCGAGCAATGAAACGTATTGTCCGCCGCCACGATGAACGTGACCGGCCTCGCCGAACGGCGCCGCGCCTCGCGGCATGATTTCGTCGGCCTTCGTTCCTTCGGTTTCCATCGCCGCGATTGCAATCTGCTCGAACTCATCAGACGAGGCCTGCAATCGGCGCCATGGTTCCTGAGCCGCGCCGATGTTGGCGCCGAAGTGAATCCAGGCGCGCGCGGTCTTCACTAAATCGTGGCGCAGCTCCATAAACGCCTCAAGTCCGATGTGGCCGAGTTCGTGTCCGCTGGAAGCAAGAAACCAGATACTGCGTGGCGGTCTGGCCGCGGCTAGCCCGCGCATCGCTTCCAGCCAGCAGACCAATCCTCCGCCGCGTTCGCTAGCGCAATGGCCCCACCCGCTGCGTGGAGTCATGACAACCAGCGGCGCGAGCTTTGGATCGGCGCCTGCAATCCCGGCCGTTACGTTGAACGCCTGCGCTTTTGTTCGTTTGACCTGGGCCACCAGCGTGGCCTCAGCGTTTTTCACAGCCTGTTCCTTCAGCCACGTTCCTTCTTCGCTTGAAACCTGAAGAACCGGCGGGCCGAACGGCTCGTCAAAATTCGGCGCGTTGATCGGGGTCAGCCCGGAACGAGCGCCGCGCGTGACAATGACGATTGCGCGATGACGGGTTTCGCGCCGCATCTTAAGATAAGTCGGCCCGTACTCTGCGTTGGGGGGAAACTCAACGAGGCCAATTTCCGCTTCACTGCCGAGTTGTCCGAGTTTCCCGCGCGATCCGACGGCGTCGGTGAATCCGCCGTCAAAGACGGGCAGCCCTTCGATGCGCCTGCCGCCGACAAGCAGATAGCACGACTTCGGATCAACACGGTTGATGATGAAGGGTTCGAGCGACGGATTGAGACCACATCGCCTGACGGCGCCGGCAAGCCAGCGCGCCGATTTCGTGTCAACGTCCGAGCCAGCGCGGTGAACCCCTTGCCTATCATATTCGCCAATGACATGCGCGATGCGCCGCGATAAATCAGGCGCTTGCGAAGCGAACAAAATGGGCGAGTGAAGCGCCGCCGTGATCGCGCTCGCCTGTCCGATGAATTCTCGCCGTCGCATGGCTTTACCCCTTCAGATGCAAATCTTCAGCTTCACGCCGTCGACCACCCATATGCCGGTGGCCTCGCGGCAGGGCCACATCGGCTGCTTCATCTGCGCTTCCCACTTCTCCAATTCCTTTTTCAACTCCTCGACGACCTGCGGATATTTCTCGGCCATGTTCTTTTGCTCGCCGATGTCCTTCGATAGATCAAAGAGCCAGTAATAGTCGCCGCCTTTGAAAAGCTTCCAATCGCCTTTGCGCGCACCTGCGTTCGGACCGTTGCGCCAGCACAGGACTTCGTGCGGTCTACCTTTTTGCCGGCCGCTCAGGAAAGGCAGCAAGTTCACTCCGTCATAAACGCGATCCTTCGGCATCTGGCCGCCCGCCAGCGCCACCACTGTCGGGAAGAGGTCGAGCGACGTGATCGGGCGGTCGTAAATCATTCCCGCCTTCAGCCGCGCCGGCCACTGCATCGCGAAGGGCACGCGGAAGCCGCCTTCGAGGTGTGTCAGCTTACCGTAGCGCAACGGGTCGTTGACGCAAGCGCCGGTGTATGTCGCGCAGCCGTTGTCGCTCGTAAAAACGACAAGGGTGTCGCGCTCCAGCCCCGTCTCGCGCAACTTAGCCGTAATCGCGCCGACCGCATCGTCGAGCGCGCTGACCATCGCCGTGTAGACCCGCCGCTTCTCGTCTTTGATCTGCGGGAAACGGTCGAAGTACTTCCGCGTCGCCTGCAACGGCGTGTGCGGCGCGTTGAATGGAGCGTAGAGGAAGAATGGTTCGGCCTTGTGACGTTCGATGAAAGCGACCGCCTCGCGCGCGAAGGCGTCTGTCAGATATTCCTCCTCCTCGACCGGCGTTTTGCCGCGATAGATAGGATTCCGCGCAACGCGCGGCCACGCGGGAGCGGCTTCGGCGCCGCCCGCCGCCGCGTTCTTCACGTCCGCCCGCGCCGGATTGACATAGGTGTTCGCGCCGAAGAGAAAACCGAAATACTCATCGAAGCCGCGCTCGGTCGGATGAAATTTGTCGCGCATGCCCAGGTGCCATTTGCCGACCATGCCGGTCGCGTACCCGGCTTGTTTCATCACTTGCGCGAGCGTGATCTCGGAGACAGGCAATCCCATCTCCGGGTCGCCGATCGCGCGCTGAAGCGGCCCGGCGTTGAACTCGAAGCCGAAGCGTTGCTGGTAACGTCCGGTGATCAATCCCGCGCGCGACGGGCTGCACACCGGCGCGGCGCTGTAGCCGTTGGTGAAGAGCGCGCCCCGCCTGGCGATCGCGTTGATGTTCGGCGTAGGGATGTCCTTGCAACCGTACAACCCCGTGTCGCAATAGCCGAGGTCGTCGCCGAGGATGATCACCACGTTCGGTTTGCGCGCCGATTGATTGCCGGCGAGCGCGCCTTGGTCCATAGCTCGACTCGGCCGGTTTGCCGGCGTAGCGACGGCCCCGGCGCCGAGCGCCACGAGCAACGCCATGCATGCGATTCTTCCTGTCAATCTGTTTCCATTCATTTTCGCGCCCTGCGCGGCCATTCGTATCGGTAGTTACTTTACTGACCGATCAGTATCGTAAAAGCGCGCGCGATCCCGTCAACACGAAATTGTCGTCAAGGTTTCGCTCCGACCAGTTTCTTCAAAGGTTCAAGGCGCTTGCGGGCGGCTTCCGCTTCGGGGTCGGGCGGCGGCGGATTGAGGACGCGCGCCAGGAACGCCAACCCTTCCATCGCGCGGGGGCGAATTGTGCGCCCGACGTGATCGGCGCCGCGCACAAGATGATATTCGTGCGGAATCTTGTGATCCCAAAGAATGCGGTGCAGGAATTCAGTGGCTTCATGCAGGTAAAAAGCGTCTTCATCGCCCGCCTCGATGTAGACGCCCAGACCCGATGCGCGCAACTTTTCGGCCCTGGCTACAGTGATCGTCGCGACGTTGTTGGCTTCCCAGTAAGCCTCGTCGAACGGCTTTCCGAAGATCGTCTCCATCAATTCCTGCCGGCGCCAGAATTTGTTGCGGGGTTGCAGGTCTTTCCATTTCAATACAGGATCGATGCCCGGCTCCAACGCAGCCAGTCCGGCGAATTTTTCAGGATACTTGAACCCTATCCGCAGCGCGCCCATTCCGCCCATCGAGATGCCGAAGAGCAGCGTGCCTCTGCGCTCGCGAGTGACTTTGTATTTCGCCCGCAGATGATCGAGGAATTCCGTGGCGATAAACGTCTCCCACTTCTGCGAGCCGTCTTTGTAGTCCATATAAAACGACCGTCCGACGCTCGGCGTGGCGACCACCATCGGAGGCAGAGTTCCCTCTTTCCACAACTCATCAAAGACCGAACGCATCCGGGTGAGGAAGCTCTTGTCGCCGCCTCCACCGTGCAGAAAGAGCAACAGCGGCAGCGGATCTTTCGCTGTTTCATAGCCGTCAGGCAACAACACGGCATATTCGACCGGACTCGGCGCGAGCTTCGTTTCCACCTTCGCGTCAATGATCTGGCCGGCCGAAACGCTCCGAGCCAGGCAACAGATCAGCAAAAATGAAGGCGCCAGAAATTTCTTGGGCATCATTGTGTTCTCCTTGGATCAATCCGAGGCAGGACGCTTTGACCAGATAGGAAAATGCGGGAGAGAAAAATAAGGCGCTCAAAAGATCGGTTTTATTTTCCTCTCCCGCATCTTCCTGTCGCGAGACATGGGAATCTCCTCCTGCGGAATGGAAACTCATTCAACCATTCCGCGCTCAATTCACTGTGTTGATCGAACTTGAATATCAGGCGAGCTATTAACGCGACGCAAAGCGGAATTATAAAAATCAATCGACAGGACGGTCAAGAAAAGTCCAGTGACAACGCTACATGTGTAAGCAGGCGGCGTCTCGCGCCACGATCCACGAGTAGAAGGCCGCCGGCGAGGGTAGTCCTTCGACAGTTTGGGGATCTCTATCGCCTATGGGCAAAGAGACGAACTCTTTGAATTGATACTGGTCTTGCCAGGCGAAATCCCAATCGCTGATCTGATGGTCCCAGAAAATTAAATACAACCGCACACCATTGATGATGTGGCGCGAGTTGTTTACTCGCGCCGCTTCAGTCGAAGACTGCGCGAGTAAACAACTCGCGCCACACTCGTTGCATTTATTTCTCAAAGACCATTAAACATCATTTGGAAGCCTTCTCCGCCTCACCTTCCTTCGCGTGAGTTTGAGATTTGGGTCTGGCCTTTTTCGCTGAAGATTTCTTCTTCTTGGCTGGAGCTGGCCGAGCCTTCGCGGGTTTGCCCTTCAACTTAGCCTTCTCAATTGCCGGTTTCGCCTTTTGGGCCTTCACTTTCGCCTTTCTATCTCTGGCCCAGCGAGCTTTCGCGGCTGCTCTGATTTTCTCCCTCGCCTCGGCCGAGAGTTTTCGACGCTTTTGTGGCGCCGCCGCTTCCACGACGGGGCTTGGGGACGGCCGACCGACCATCGCCGCAAGTTGTGTTTGTATCTCCTGCAACTCGGCAATCTGCTCGTCGAGTCCTGTGATGGCAAGTCGAAGCAACTCGGCAGTATTATCATTCTTGGTTTTTGGCATTAACTAAAACTCCGATAGGGCATTGTTAGTGTCTTAGGGGTCGCTCGTCGGGGATGACGATTGAGAGCGACATCGTCGAGGAGCGCCACCAGGATAAGGCCCGAAGCGTGACGCAGGCATTGTAATGTAAGTAGCCTATAAATCCTAATTATCTTCCTGCGCTAGGAATACTCCACACACACCCGTTAGGCTTGGGTAGGTATGAGAGACGCTAGTCGCTACCATGCTCCTCGATGTATTTCTGCAGTATTTCGATAGTCGCCCCGTCGCTACTAATCAGACAGTAGGACCGATGCCAGAATACGGGCTTCCGGTAGTGGAGTATGCGGCAATGCTGCGCGGGCTCTTTGGCATCATCTTAACTAATTGAATGGAGGATTCCGTGACCAAGTTTCGCATATCGCTTATGCCGATTGAATGGCCGTGGAAACGATTGGCGCGCCAGCGACTCGCGCCCCGTCTGCGCCATTTGCGAGAAACCTGTCTGCAATTAAATCCAATCGCAATTGCGTTTGCCGTGGCGCTCGCTCCGCTCTCAGTTCATGCGCAAAATACAAATGGCCTGGCAAGAAATGATGCGGCCAATGCGACCGTCGAGCAGTTGAAGCGAGCGACGCAGGAATTGCTCGATGCGGTTGCGCCCGGCGACGTGGCGGTTTGGGAGAGGCATCTTGCGGAAGACTGCATTTATACCGACGAAGAAGGCAATGTGAAGACTAAACAAAACCTGCTCAAAGAATTGAAACCTCTCCCGAAAGGCTATCTCGGCTCGATCAAAATGGGGGAGTCGAAAGTCATGGCGCAGGAAAATGTCATTGTGCTCTCACACCGAGACCGCGAAGAGTTGGAATTATACGGGCAGAAACTTGTGACATATTTTCAATCGACAGACACCTGGGCTAAGTCGCAAGACGGGCAGTGGAGAATCATCGCCGTTCAGGTAATGGCGATCCCGAACGAGCGCAAACCGATCGCCGTCAGCTCGAAAAAACTAGACGAATACGTCGGCCAATATCAACTGGCCCCCGATGTGATCTACGCCATCACGCGTGAAGGCGACAAACTTTTCGGTCAACGGACGGGGCGCGCCAAAGAAGAGCTGCTTCCGCTTTGCGCGGACACATTCTACAGAAAAGGCGTGTGGCGTGGCGAAAAGGTGTTCGAGAGAGACTCCGAAGGCCGGATAGTCAAACTGCTCGATCGCCGCGAGAACAACGATCTCGTATGGAAAAAGGCGCCATAGAAATTATCCATATAAAGGTACTCTCCATTGTTTAGACCAAAAATCAGCGCAACGCTGGTAGAGTTCCGCTTTTTTATTTTTTCTCCCTGCTTGAGTCTGAGGCTTGCGCGATCTTTTCCGCGACCCAATCAACCTGTTCGGCTTTTGTCCGAAGCGCCATGCAATGATCTGCCTCTTCCTTGCTGATTCTGATCTGAATTCGCTGTTCGCCTTGCCGCGTAATCAATTGCAGGAAGTAGCGCAGCTTGGGGTTGCGCTTTCCCCCTTTCGATCCGCGGGCTGTAAAGATTTCGCATGTGGCTTCCTTGCCTTCGAGTTTCCAGATAGTCATTCTGTTTTAACAACCGCGACCTTGAGCCGACCGTATTCCGACGAAGATTTTCGACCTCTGCCATAAATACCCACGACATCAGCGATCAAATGCCGTAACTGCGTCATTTTATCGCAGACTTGAGTTAAACCGCAGCAGTATCTATATGCCCGGCGCGCCAAGATCTGGATTTCGCAAGGCGCCGTCTGGATCAGTACTGCGAGCGGTAGCGAAGCCTCCGCTCGCTACCGCTCGCGGTACTGACTCGTCGCCTCTTCCCTTGCGCTTCGACATAAGTGCGATTAGGATGTGTTGTAGAAGCGAAAGGGGAACGCGAAAGGAAAAAATGAACATGGCGGACTCGCGCATAGAATTACCGCAAGGAACATTGGACCTGTTAATCCTCAAGACAATAGCGCTCGAACCTCAACACGGATGGGCGATTTCCGAACGTGTTCAGCAGATGTCGAGCGACGCGCTTCAGGTCAAGCAGGGGTCTTTGTATCCGGCTCTTCACCGGCTAGAACGCCGCGGATGGATTAAAGCCAGTTGGAGCGTTACAGAGAACAATCGGCAAGCAAAATACTATGAGTTGACCCGCCGCGGGCGGAAACAATTGGAGGCTCAGACGGACTCGTGGCGCAGATTGACTGCGGCGGTCGGTCAGATTCTGGACACGGCTTAGGCCGGAGGAGAACATGATGATCAGCGATTTGCTATTTCGGCTTCGCGCCGTCTTCCGGCGGCGCTCGGTCGAGAAGGAGCTCGACGACGAGCTGCGATTCCACTTCGAACACGAAGTGGAAAAACTGATGCGAGCCGGTCTAACCCGCGAGGAGGCGTCGAGGCGGGCGCGGCTGTCTCTGGGCGGAATGGATCAAGTGAAAGAGGAGTGCCGTGATGCGCGCGGCGTCTCGGGATTGGAGACTGTTATGCAGGACCTTCGTTATGGATTGCGCGGGCTGCGTCGCAATCCAGGGTTGACCCTTCTGGCGACGGTTACTCTGTCGCTGGGGATGGCGGCAAGCGCCGTGGTGTTCAGCATCTTCGAGGCGACGCTGCTCAGGCCGCTGCCTTTTCGTGACGCTGATCGCCTGGTGGAACTCTGGGAGACGCGGCTGGATCGTGGATTCGACCAGGCGTCCTTCACCGAGGCTAACTTCTGGGACGTCCGCGCCCAGAATCATTCGTTTGAGGAAGTCGCAGCCCTCCACTTTGACGAAGCAAATATGACTGGCGTCGGCCCGGCGGAGAAAGTGTCCGTTATGTCGGTTACGGCCGGCTTTTTCCGCGCCCTCGGAGTATCGCCGATCCTGGGGCGCGCCTTCTCATATGATGATGATCATGGTGGATTGGACAATCGCCTGGTGATACTTGGCCACCGATTTTGGAGAAACCGCTTCGGCGGGGATCCGGAGGTTGTCGGCAAGACGCTGCGACTTAACGATCAAGTTTACACAGTGGTGGGTGTCCTGCCGGCAGGAGAGCCGTGGATCGACGGGCAGATATACTCGCTGTTCGGCTACCGGGCGAATGCCGATCGCACCAGTTGGGAATTCGCCATGATCGGACGGCTCGCGCCCGGGGTTTCGGCGGAAGCGGCGCGGGCGGACTTGCAGCGAATCGCCGGCGCGCTAACGCAATCATACCCGAATGAGACCAAGGGCCTGGGATTTCGCCTGGAGTCTTCGAGTACCTGGGGCGCCAGCAACGACACGCGTCGGGCTCTCTGGGTATTGCTCGGCGCGGTTACGTTCCTGATGCTGATCGGGTGCATGAACATCGCGAATCTGCTGCTGGCGCGCGGCACGGCGCGGCAGCGTGAGATCGCGGTGCGCATCGTTCTCGGAGCAGGCCGCGCGCGGCTTGCGCGTTTCGTGATGATGGAGGCGCTCCTGCTCAGCGGATTCGGCGTGGCGCTCGGTCTGGTATTGGCGTACGGCGCTCTGCGTGTGATGCAGGCCTTGGAGATTCCCGGCATTCCACGGCTGGCGGACGCCAGCCTGAACCTCTGGGTCCTCGGTTTCGCGATAGGCGCCGCCGCGTTGACCGGTTTGCTGTCCGGGCTCGCCCCGGCGTTGCAGGCGTGGGTAGGCGGCGTAGCCTCCGTCCTTCGCGACAGCGATCGCCAGAAGGGTAGTCGCGGACAGGGGCGACTGCGCTCCGCGCTGGTAACGGGAGAGGTCGCGCTCTCATTTCTCTTGCTCGTGGGCGCGGGACTCCTGATCCGCAGCTTCGCTCAGTTGATGAACGTGAACCACGGATTCCAAACCGAAAATCGACTAGTGTTTTCCGTGAATATGCCAGGTTCCTATTATGAGAATGGCGTCGGAAAGCTGTTCATGGATCGCTTTTTCGAGCGCCTGTCCGCCGTTCCCGGAGTTTTAGCGGTCGGGGCGGTCAGCCACCGGCCAGTCGGAGGAGGCAATCCGGGAATGGGCATCGATTCCAATTCGCAGCAGCAGTCCTCTGAGCGTCAAGCGCCGCCTTGGGCTGGATGGCGCATCGTTACGCCCAATTACTTTCGGGCGATCGGGTTGCCCTTGCTCCGCGGCAGAGTTTTCGATGAGAACGATAAACCGGTGTGGGCCGAGCGCGGTCAACCCGCCCCGGCGCGGCGCGTGGTGATCAGCGACCGGCTGGCGAAGACGATCTTCCCCAATGAAGATCCCGTCGGCAAACATGTGAGCCTTTGGAAGGGCCCGGGAAGTAAGGACGCCGAGGTGATCGGAGTGGTGGGAGACAGTCGCGAACGCGGTTTGACTTCCGATCCCACCCTCACTGTCTATCTTCCGTATGGACGTAACGCGCTGACGACCGAGTTCGTGGCGCACACCCGCGCGAACGCTAACGACCTGGCGCCGGTGGTGAGATCAATCGTCTCCAACCTGGATCCCAACCTTCCTGTTACGGACATTCGCTCATTTCAGGAAGTGGTATCCCGTTCCGTCGCGCCCCA
>Ga0154003_1000176_pt1 | contig 19646 bp, 15 predicted proteins | sample TSFL087MetaG_FD_104679 | JGI IMG/M metagenome (GOLD analysis project Ga0154003, IMG submission 104679) | Attine ant fungus gardens microbial communities from Florida, USA - TSFL087 MetaG | ecosystem: Host-associated > Fungi > Mycelium > Unclassified | place: USA: Florida, Lake Talquin State...
GACTCCCAGTCGGCCTTCCTATTGACTACCTTGTATCTGTCTCTCCCGTCCAGGCTGATGCCGATAATGGCTCGGACTTGTTTGTCCAAGGCCCCTTCGACGAGGTAGTAATTGGTCACGATCGTCCATTCGTCGACGAAAAAGCCTCCCCCGATGAGAAACTTCTGCCCCTCCGCTGTTCCGCCGACGAGCGTGACGACGCTGCGCCACGCTCGCGCGTAGGCTTCCGGCGATTTGAGCGTCGTTGGAGTGGCTTGCCGCGCAGCGCCAGCGGATTGCGCGAAAGCCATGCCGAGTCCCGCGGCGGTCGGTTCGATCCGGATCGCCGAAGTTGTCAGACCGTTGAGGGCCAAAGAGAGTAGGGCGAGCGGGACTACTAGAGCCGCCGGCTTCAGTTTTACCGAGAGATGAAAATTGTTAAGCATAATTCCCCTGGCTAATAGAGCGAGAACGTGAATTCGAGCGATATGTTCACTTTTACCGGCACGCCGTCTCGTAACGCAGGCGCGAAGAGGCACTGCCGCGCCGCCCTGAGGGCGGAGAGTATAAGCAACTCGTGCCCTGATACAGCTTTTGTCTGGGAAACTTCCCCTCGCTCGTCAATAGTGACGCTCACGAGGACATTACCATTGACGCGCGCGGCGCGGGCCGCCGGCGTATAGGAGGCTTTGACCCTTTTCAAAATTCTCGGCCTTACGGTCGGGTCAACGCGATCCGAAGCGACTTCCGAGGTGGTCCTAGTCGCTTCAGCCGGTTGAAACGCCATCTGGCCACCGGTCTCCTTTTCCGCCGTCGGGCCTTCGGCCGTTCGGTTTGAACTAGGCGCCGCGCCAGATGGTTTCTTGTCGGGGGGCTTATTCGGATCCTTGCCGTAGCCGAAATACGCGTCGAGCTTGCCGGCCAGTTCTTTGACCGGGATGACGCCGCTGGCGGGCGTCGATTTAAACCGCGGGTCCACAACGACGCCGACCACCTTACCGGATTGATCAAGCGCCGGAAGCCCGGCGTATCCCAGAGGGGCGGGAGTGGTCATTTCAATCAAACCGCCGTCCTCCGGCGACAGCATTCCGGCGGCGATTTTCCCGACGGGCAGATAAATTTTGTCCCCGGTGTTGATTTTGCCAGATTTGCCGAGTGGCAATGACAGCGGCCCGCGAACTTCCACATCTATGAAGAGCAGCCTTTGGTCCCTGTCGACCGTGAGTTGATTCGCAGAGTAAGCGATGGCGTTCACGCCGATGACGGAAACCTGGGCGCCTTTGTCCACCGCCTCTTTGACAGGAGGGTAGCCGGTGACGATCGTCCAGGGGTCGGCGAAAAATCCGTATTCTAAAATCGCCTGCCGGCCGCTCGCGTCTTTGGCTATGAGCGTAACGACACTTGAGGAAAGCTGCGAAACTGCCTCCCGCGGCGCGCGCGCCGCGCCGGCCTGTTGCGACGGCTGAATTTGCCGGCCCCAGGACCCGGCCGGGCAAGCCAGCGTCATGATAACAATGGCGGTGATCATTTTTGTTCTCACGGTCATAATGCTCGGCTTCCTTTCCGCGTCAACGCGCGCTCGGGCTCCCCTCGTTGAGACTGGCCCAACGTCCAGATTGAATAAAGCTCGCCCAGTAGGCCGGGTGGCTCCGCTTCGGGTCATGCAGCAGATTCAATTGGGCCTTGCGCAATGCCTCGCTCCGGCCCTCTCCCCGCCGTAGCGCCTGGTAAAAATCGACCATCAAGGCGCGCGTCGCGAGGTCTGAGACCGGCCACAGGCTCATGACCTGGCTCTCCGAGCCCGCCAACACCAGCGCCCTACGCAGCCCGTAAACACCATCGCCGTTCTTGATCTGGCCGACCCCGGTGTCGCAGGCTGAGAGCACGACCAGTTTCGTCCCCCACAGGTAGAGGCCGGAGGACTCCATCGCGGTCAGAATACCTCCGTTGCCGTCGCGCCAGTACTCGTTCGCGCCCGCCAGCGCCAGCCCAGACCGCAGCAGAGGGTTTTCCACGGGCTGCTCTTTCAACGGATCAGCAGCGCCGGGCCCCTTCTTGGCGAGCAGGCCGATCTCCCGCATGACCTCGATCGTCCCGAGATTTCCCACGTCGATAGTCGGCGCCTTCAGGTCGGTGAGGAAGAAGCCGTGGGTGGCGATGTGCAAAATTTCGGGGCCGGCGGCCGCCAGAAGCGCGCCCTTGTTGGCATGCCGCTCGGTCAGCACCGTCGCGTCCGGCAAGATCGCCCGCAGCGCCTCGCCCTCCGCCCCCGTCCCCGGCAGAGGCTTGAAATAGAAGTCGCCGAAGGCATAGCTCTGTTTATTTTGCGCCTCCGGCGGCGGTTGCTCGCCGAAATCCGGGTTCGCGATGACGAGCGGCGGCCTGCGGCTGGACACGCGCGTCGACATCCGCAGCAGGTCGCGGCCGCTTGTCAGGTAAGTGAGCAGATAGTTTTCGATCAGATAGTGACCCTGTTCGTCCACCAGCGCGCCGAAAGGGACGAGGTTGAGCGCGCCGTCGGGCGAGATCAGCAGCCATCGCGCGGAGTGCTGGCGGCGGACCGGCTCCATCAGCTTCGCGTCCAACGCGCGGGCGAGTTCCTTCACATCAGTCCGCTGTGGGTCCCGCAGCGCAGCGCGCAGCTCGTCAATCGCCCGGTCGATCAGCCCTGTCTCGCCCAGGTCGAGCCACAACGATTTGCCTTCGGGGGTCAAGGTGTATGCAAGGTAGCGCGGCGGGGCGCTCCTTCGGGTCTTGATGTTGTATGGGCGGTAGGTCGTGAATTCTACGAGCGCCGCGCCGGGCGGAATCGCTCGGGCGACGGCGGCGAAGAGCTCTGTCGGCAGCGCCTGCGACCGGAACGCGGCGACGCGATCGCTGATCTCGTTCTCGAGCTGTTCGATCCGGCTCTCGAGGCGTTTCAGCAGCGCGCGGCGCTGCGCCGGCGCGGTCTCGTCCTGGACTTCTAGCGTGGCCGTGGCGAGCCGCGCGCGCGCCTCGGCCAATTGATCGAGCATGGCCTGGTCCTGAGGCGCGGCGACGGCGCGCAAGGCTTTGAGTGTATCGGTCATCGCATCCAGCGCGCGCCCCTTGCGTCGCAGGATGGTCGTCAATGCGAGGCGCCATGCGTCCTGATTGTCGGGCGCGTATTGGGCGTGTAAGGAGAGGATGAGGTCGGTTTCCGCAGCTTCGCGTTGCATGTGGTGAAGTTTCTGGCGCTCCGAACCGCTCCCGAGCAATTTCGTGACGCGGCTCTCGCTCTCTTCCGCGATGCGGGTGAAGAGGGAGATGGCCCGTGGCGTATCCCCTTTAGCCAGGTGTAGGAATGCCATCCCCTTGAGCGCGGCGCTGACATAGAACAAATTGTTACCCTGCTGTTTCTCTCCGAATTCCAGAATGCGCTGGTAAAGGGCCTCCGCCTCCGCGTACTTGCCGCTCCAGAGGCGCATCTCGGCTAACCTACCAAGTGTTTCTGGAAGGGCATAGATATTCTGGCCGGGCGCCTTCTCGGCAAGGCTCAGCGACCGCTGGTATAACGATTCCGCCTTGGCGAAATCCCCTGTTCTGACGGCTAGGCCGGCGAGCGAGTTGAGAGTGTGAGACAACGACATCTCCCCTCTCGGCGTCTTTTCCCAAATGGCCACCACACGTAAATAGAATGCTTCGGCTTTGGCGTAATCGCCCTTTCTCAAATAGAACGAGCCCAGGAAGCCGAGCGATCTGGAGACCTCCCAGCTTTTCGGGCCGTACGCCTTTTCCTCGATGGATAACGACTGCCGGTAGAGCGCTTCGGCGCGCGCGTTCTCGTTGATCACCAGATAGGCGGAGGCGAGAGTACACAACCAGGAGGCCACCTTGCCGGGAATCTCTCTGGGCAAAGAGTCCCCACCCTCCAGCCCTTGGCGATACACCGCGGCCGCGCCCTCGTAGTCCTTTTTTTTGACCAGTAGGAGGGCCAAATTTTCGTATGAGAGGACTCGGTCAAGATGATTGTGAGGGAGCGCCTTTTCGCGGATGGCCAGCGCGCGCCTGTAAAGCGGCTCGGCCAACCCGTACTCACCGCGGTCGTCGTAGATGATCGCGAGGCTGTTCAGGAGCGAGGCGATGTGCGGGTGATCCGGACGCATGGTCTTCTCGCGGATGGTGAGCGCGCGCTGGTAAAGCCTCTCTGCCTTCGCCGAATTATCCATCTTGTCGTAGAGACCCGCCAGGTTGCTGAGCGAGAGGGCGACGTGCGGGTGATCCGGCCCGAGCGCCTTCTCGCGAATGGCCAGCGCGCGCTGGTAGAGCGGCTCGGCTTTCCAGAACTCCCCCCGCTTGTCGTAGAGCACGGCGAGGTTGTTGAGGGAAAGCGCCACGTCCGGGTGTTCGGGGCCCAGCGCCCGCTCGCGAATCCCCAGGGCCCGCTGATAGAAGGGCTCGGCGCGCCAGCCTTCTCCCTTATTCAAGCAAAGCAGCGCCAGGTCGTTGAGCGCGACCGCCACGTCCGGGTGTTCGGCGCCCAGCGCCCGCTCGCGAATTGACAACGCGCGATCAAGCGGTTCTTCGGCCTTAGCGTAGTCGCCACGGTCCATGTGAATCTCGGCGACGAGGAGCGACGAACTGGCGAGGTCGGGGTGATTGGGGCCGCGCTCCTTTTCATCGAGAGCCATCGCGCGCAGGGCCAAGGCCAGCGCCTCGTCATATCGCCCGGCCTGCTGGGCCATCTCGGCGCGCTTTCTCAGCTGCGCCGCTTCAGTCTCAGCGGCTTGCGCCGAACGCCGTGGCGGCGTTCGGCCTGCGGTCGCCTGACAACATAAAACGCAGCCGATCAAAGCGACGAGGTATAGCTTCAGAAATTTGAGCCCTTTCTTCATGATGTAACGATCGCCTCTCCAGGCGCATGTTGGCCTACCGGCCATTGCCATTATTGTCATTATTGATGGACGAGTTTGACAACCGCCGTCAGCGTGCCTTCGTCCGCGGTTTTATGCATCGTCACGACCGAAGGGCCGGGCGATTTCGATTTCAAGCCGATGTCGCGCTTCAGAGCGGCGATCTCATCTTCATTCAATTTCTGACCATATTCCGCGACCGAGCTGGCGCGCGCGGGCCACTTCTGTTTCGCAACCAGCGGCTGCCACACGTACTGAGGCGGCTGCCAGGGCGGGCAGTCGTTTTGCCTGTCACGGCAGTAGGCCAGCAGCATCTCTCCAGTGGGCACGCCCGGCAATGGCTCGCGCGTCACTATCAGGAAGAGTCGTTCGACGGCCGGCTTGCCGAAAATGACCAGCCATTGATCCTCCACATCTTCTTCCAGGCTCGACGGCACTTCGTAGAGGCGGTGCGCGCTGACCCGATTCTCGCCGCGGGACAGGCGGGAGTTGGGGTAAAGCATTTTGGCGGCGCCGTCGTCCGCCGTGTGGAAGATGTAAAGATAACCATCAAAGTTCGGCTCGATGGTCAGGCGCAGGGCCGCCCCCGAATGGAATACCTGATCCGGGTTGACGCGTGTCGGCTCGCCGTCTGGCCCCTTTTGATAGAGCGTGTAACCGAGCGCCAGCGGGGCCTCCGGCGGCGCGGGCGCCGTCGTCCGCGGAAGAGCCGGCTCAGAAGTCTCAGCCGGTTTCTTCGGGGGGGCGGGCGTGGCCTTACCGACGCCCGGAGCCGGGTTGGAAGGCGACCGTCTCCTTGTCGCGGCGGCTTTCTGCCGGCTTTTCAGAAACGCCCCGCGCACTTCATCTTCGCTTGACGGGTCTTGCGTTAACGCCAATAAGGGCGTTATGACGACAAGCGCGAGGGCGAACCCGTAAACAAAGGTCTTGCTTACTCTCATGTTCTTCTCCTCCAAGATCGGATCGCAATTGCGTGTATGGTGTGGGGCGACTTGTTTAATGGCCCTGATTGTTGCTTTGTCAAATTAGGATACATGCGCGAGTAAACAACCCGCGCCACAGTCCCGTACACGCAATCGCAATCCGCCATAGGCGATTAGGGCGCGACGTCTTGAACTGTCGGGCGGTCGCCGGTAAAACCGGCGGCTGATCCGCCATCGGTTTAGAAATGGTCGGCGGCCGAATTCGCTGTGTGGTCAAGAGTCATCCCGTTGGCACCCAGACCGGCTTTTTGCAAAGCCGCGCGCAGATCGTTCTCACTGCGCATCCCGATGAAATGGGCGGCCACTTTGCCGTCCTTATCGATGATCAGCGTTTGAGGTATGGCCGACACTCGGTAGGCGCGGGTCATAGCTCTTTGTTCATCGACCAAAGTGGCGAAAGTATATCCGCCCCGTTTGATAAATTCACGCGCCACCGCCGGCTCCTCGGCGTTGAGGCCCAGCGTGACCAGGCCCTTCCCTTTGAATGCGCGATGCAGCCTTTCGATTGAGGGCAGCTCGCGCACACAGGGGCCACACCATGTGGCCCAGAAATTAAGCAGCACGACCTGGCCTCTCAGGGCGCGCAAGTTAACCGCCCTGCCGTCCAGGTCCGTGAGAGTGAAATCGATCGCCTCCCCGCCGGTGAAATCAGCCCTGCCCGCGCTGGCCGCGGTAGGTCTGGCGCTGTCGAGAAGACTGAACTCCACGACCTTGCGGTCGCCTTTCTGGGGCGTGAAAGCGAAGATCGAATCCGAGAACGGCGCGCCCAGGTCAACGGCGGTGAAATTTACGGTCCGCTTCGTCTCGGTGGAATTGCCGAACGCCGTCCTTGTTTTCGAGTAAGTAATTTCTCTCAGGACTAGGTTTCTCGCCCGGTCAATCCAGAGCGTCCGGCGGGATCCGGGCCTGATCGCGCCGCCGCCGCCGCTGGCGTACTCGATCTCGACGACCTGACAGTCCGCGCGCCGGCCGCCGACCTCGATCGTTTCCACGCGTAAAAAACGAGCCTGTCGCGCGCGCTGCGCGAGGCTCTCGTAGTCGGCGACCAAGGAAGTCGCGCGCTTGAACCAGGCGGCCGCGATTTCTGGGTCTGCCGCGCCGCCCTCTTTCCGCATGTATTGTCCGAGCGCCGGGAAAGAGACCCAGGAACTCTCTCCGTCGGAGACTTTCGTCAAGCTGAGCGTCGGATTTTTCAGCTCGATTCTCATGAGGTTTGGTTTACAGGCCGCCAACAGGACTCGCTCCTCCGACCTGCTTTCCGATTCGACCTGCTGCGCCCCTTTGGCCCTCGACTCCGTAACAATCGATAGCTCGAAACGGTAGCTTTTGAGATTACGGTAAGTGTCGCTCACCCTTCCGAGCAGAATTTGCGGCTCCGGCTGATCCTGATCCTGGGCGAAGCCAGGCCGGCTAAATATGAATAAGGCGACCGCCGCCACGACCGCCGCCCGTGCTAGACTGTCCCTCGTTTTCATTGACGTTCCTCCAAATCAAAAAATTTTGCGGCGCCGCCGAAAACCGGCGGGAGCCCGGCCGAGAGCGGCTCCCGCGCTGCATTCCAACTCCCTGCTTGTGGGGGCAGGGAGATTTGGGTGGCTCATTAAGGCGGGCCTTTTAAACGCTTACACCTAGATATTCGATAACCGCAGCCGGAAACTGCCATGCGACGTCAAATTTTTTTCGAGGCGTTTTGCCGACAGGATGGAGAGCCCGAACGCGCATGTGATAAATTGGCGGGCCCTAAAGTCATTATTACTAGAGCCGATTGCAATTGCATGTACGGGAAGACTGACTGAATCAGTACCGCGAGCGGTAGCGAGCGCGGCCGGAGCCTGAAGCCCGCTCGCTACCGCTCGCGGTACTGATCCGTACTGCCATCTCAGTATGGGTACATTGATTTGCAATCCGCTCTAGGTTATCAGTGGTTAGACTCAATAATCAGGGCGGTTTCGATGACTGAGCCTTCATCACACGAAGTCACTCAACTGCTTCTCGCCTGGAGTGACGGGGACCAATCGGCGCTGGAAAAGCTCACCCCTCTGGTCTACGCGGAGCTGCACAAAATTGCGAAGCGGCACATGCGGCGCGAGGGGGAAAACCACACGCTGCAAGCCACCGCACTGGTCAACGAGGCTTATCTACGATTGATCGACGCGGGGAGCGTCCGCTGGCAAAACCGCGCGCACTTTTTCGCCATCGCCGCGCAGCTGATGCGCTGGATCCTGGTGGATTTCGCGCGCCGTCGTCAAAAGCTCAAACGCGGCGGCGCGGCCCTCAAAGTACCGCTGGAGGAGGCCGCGGGCGTGGCGCCAGAGCGAGATACTGATCTGGTCGCGCTCGACGAGGCGCTCACGAACCTGGCGAAAATCGACTCCCGCAAAAGCCGGATCGTGGAGCTACGGTTTTTCGGCGGGCTGAGCGTCGAAGAAACGGCGGAGGCGCTCAAAATCTCGCCCCGCACCGTGATGCGCGAGTGGGGGCTGGCCCAGGCCTGGCTCTATCGCGAATTGAGCCGGACGGAGAAAGGCGGAGTCGCGGAAGATGGATCCTGAACGGTGGCGACGGATTGAGCGGATCTATTACGAGGCGCTGGAGCGAGGGGCTGACGGGCAGGCGGCCTATATTGACGAGGCGTGTGGCGCCGATGAGGAGTTGCGCCATGAAGTCATGACCCTGCTTTCGGCGCATGAGCGGGCCGGGGGGTTCATCGCCACGCCGGCTATTGAACTTGAGGCCCGCGCCATCGCCGCAGGCGCCATTCCCGCGCCGGGCGCCGCAACGATCGGCTATTACGAGCTTCTGTCGCTCCTCGGCCAGGGCGGCATGGGGGAAGTTTATCTGGCGCGCGACACACGTCTGAAACGAAATGTGGCGCTCAAACTTTTGCCCGCGGCCTATGCCTTGGACGCCGACCGGGTCCGCCGCTTCGAACAAGAGGCGCTCGCCGCCTCCGCCCTCAATCACCCAAACATTCTCACGGTCTATGAAATCGGGCGGAGCGAAGAGGTCTATTTCATCGTCACGGAATTCGTCGACGGCGAAACCTTGCGGAGGCGGCTCGAGCGCGGCCCTTTGGGCTCGCGGGAGGTCGTCGAGATTGCGATTCAGATCGCCGGGGCCCTGGCCGCCGCGCACAAGGCTGGAATCGTTCACCGCGACATTAAACCGGAAAACATCATGACGCGGCGCGACGAAATCGTTAAGGTGTTGGACTTCGGCCTGGCCAAGCTGACTCTCCCTGACGCGGAGACCGGGGGCGGCGACCTCTCCGGGATGGCCGTAGGGCGCACCGCGCCGGGGGTGATTCTCGGCACACTCAATTACATGTCGCCGGAGCAGGCGCGCGGAGCGGATGTCGATCAGCGCAGCGACCTGTTTTGCCTGGGCATCGTGCTCTACGAATTGATCGCAGGCCGCTCGCCATTCACGGGCGACACTCCGGCTGACGTGATCGCGGCGATTCTGGAAAAGCAGCCGCCCCTGCTCGCCCGAGACAACTCGGGCATGCCGCCCGAGTTGGACAGGATTGTGACGAAACTTCTCGTCAAGGATAGGGAGTCTCGTTACCAGCGCGCCGAGGTTCTCCTTGGGGATTTGCAGCGCGTGCGGCGGCGGCTGGAATTCGCCGAGGAATTCACGACGACACGGCGCTACGGCGACGCGGAGGAGCGATCGGGCGACCGAACTGACGGCATCGGGCCGACAAGGGCGAGGCCACGAACCAATAAGGTCTGGCTCTATACGGCGGCGGCGAGTTTGCTGTTCATATCGATTTTTTTCCTGGCCGGTCGCCCTTTCATACTTCGGCCCGCCGACCCACGACCCAATCTCGCGCAGCCGGCGCCGGTCGAATTGATCAGATACTTTTTGGAGACCATGAGCCCGGATGGCGTTAAAGACGCGGTCAACGGCTTGGAACCACTCGCCGCCGGTCTGGATCTCAAGTTGCACTTCACGGCTCGCCAGCGCGGTTTTCTATACATCGTGGCGCCGGATGAAAAAGACGCCCTGCGAGCGTTTCTGACCGCTCAGCCGACTCGCTCGTCAGGCGTGGCGAGCAATGAAGTGATCGCTGATGTGGATTATGTGTTTCCCGCGGGCGACGATAATTGGATCGGCCTGACCGCCGGCGCGCTCACGACCAGATTCACGATCGTTTTCTCGCCGACGCCGTTAACCAGCCCGAGTTTTCTGGCCGCCCCGGCAAGGAGGCGGTTGACTCCAGCCGAGCTGGAGGAGTGGGAGGCGTTTCAGAGACAGCTCAATCGCGCGTCCCAGGAGGCGATAGCGGGATCTCCCGGCGTCAAAGTCATCGCTCGCTCGGAAATCACCGCTGGGCAGATCGTCGTCTTCGACATCACGATCAAAAAGTCAGGTTGAATTCTTTGCGCTGGGAAATCTGATCCTGAACACGGGTGTCGGATTTCGTTAAGCGAGCGCGGCTTCGGGCCGTTGACACAATCCGCGCAAAGCTGCGGATTCATTGCCACCCCCGCGTCAGGTAATCGCCCATCGTCAATGCAATCAATATGCCCAGCCAGAACAGCCCTGCCGCCGCCACGACCCACATCAACCGGCGGCTATAACGCAAGTGCATGAAGATCAGCGCGACCAGCGACGCCTTGGCGAAAGCGATCGCCACTGCAACCACCGCGTTCATCTTCCCCATGTCAATGAAGGACACTGCGCACGTCGTAGCGGTTAAAACCAGCAGCGCAACCAGGACGATCGTGTAGGTTTTGATGGGGACGATATGCTCCGGCATAGCTTCAATCCCTCACTCCAAATGCCGCCCGATCAGGTAGAGCAGCGGGTAAAGAAAAATCCAGATGATATCCACAAAATGCCAGTAGAGGCCCGAGATCTCCACGGGGCTGTGATAGTCTGGCGTGAAACGTCCGCGCCATGCCATGACGATCAGGACGGTCAGCAACCCGCAGCCGACGATCATGTGCGCGGCATGCAATCCGGTCATTGCAAAATAGAGCGTGAAATACATCTTCGCCGGTTGCGTGTAAGGCTCGGGGAATGTGAACGACGGACCAGGAATGTGATGCTCGACATACTTCTGGTAATACTCGTAGAACTTGATGGCGAGGAAGACGAGGCCCAGCGTGATGGTCAGCGCCAGTCCGATGACGAGCGGGCGCCGTCGCCCAGTCTGTGATCCGAAGACCGCGATCACCATCGTGAAGCTGCTCACCAACAGCACCGCCGTGTTGAGCGTGCCTAGCTTGATGTCCAACGCCTGACTGGCCACCGCGAACGCCGCTGGATACAGCGCGCGATAGACGACGTAGGACGCAAACAGGCCGCCGAAGAACATGATCTCGGTGACCAGAAAAACCCACATCCCCATCGTCACCGCGTCGCGCTGCTGCTCGGCGTCGTCAAACTGATGCGCGCGCGCCGCGCCGGGCGCATGTCGATCCGCGACTACGGCTTCAGCCACTCTTCAACCTCCTAGACCAGCTATCAATTGGATGTACGGGATTGCTTACAATAGCCGTGACCGAATTCGCGAAGCGAATAGATCGTTTTTCGATTGCGTATTTATCCTCGTCATTCGCCTTCTATGAACCCGCTCGCGCCCGCCCGCAGCGCCGCTTTGTAGACGCGGTCTTCATCCTTCAATCTATTGGCCAAATCCGGCTGGGCGGACATGTCGTACGCGCCCCAGGTCACAACGGGCGGCTCTAAAAAATTCTCCGGCGGCGGCGGCGAAGGCGTACGCCATTCTAACCCTGTCGCGGGCCACGGGTTCGCGCCGGCCTTTTCGCCGTAGCGCATCGACCACGTCAGGTAAATCATCGGCAGGACGTAGCCGACGCCCAATATCGACGCGCCCGCCGACGACATCACGTTCAACACCTGGAACTCATCGGGGTATGCGTGGTAGCGGCGCGGCATTCCCAGATAACCCAGCAAGAATTGCGGAAAGAAGGTGAGATTGAATCCGACGAAGACGATCAACGCCGCCAGTTTGCCCCAGATTTCCGGGTACATCCGCCCCGAAATCTTCGGCCACCAGTAATGTATCCCGCCGAGATAGCCCATCACCGCGCCGCCCACCATAATGTAGTGGAAGTGCGCGATGACGAAATAGGTGTCGGTCAGGTGAATGTCTACCCCCAGCGCCGCCACGAACAATCCGGTCAATCCGCCGATCGTGAACAGACCTATGAATCCGAACGCGTAAAGCATCGGCGTCTGGAGCGAGACCGATGATTTGTAGAGCGTAGCCGTCCAGTTGAATACCTTGACCGCCGATGGGATAGCCACCGCGTAGCTCAGAAGCGAGAAGACCATCCCGGCGAAAATCGACTGGCCGCTCGTGAAAAGGTGATGGCCCCAGACCAGGAAGCCGAAGACGGCGATGGCCACGCTCGCCGCCGCCACGAATTTATATCCGTAGACCTCTTTGCGCGTAAAAGTGGCGACCAACTCGCTGACCACGCCCATCGCGGGCAGGATCATGATGTAGACCGCCGGGTGCGAGTAGAACCAGAAGAGGTGTTGAAAAAGGATCGGGTCGCCGCCATACGCAGGGTCGAAGACGCCCAGATGCAACAGCCGTTCGCCCGCCACCAGCGCCAGCGTGATCGCCAGTATGGGCGTGCCCAGGACCTGAATCAGGCTTGTCGCGTAGAGCGACCAGATAAAGAGCGGCAATCGGAACCAGGTCATCCCGGCGGCGCGCATCGCATGGATCGTGATGACGAAGTTCAGCCCCGTCAGAATCGACGAAAATCCGGCGATGAAGATCGCGGTCACGGCCATCGCGACGTTCGTGTTCGAGAAGTTTGAGCTGTAGGGCGGATAGAATGTCCACCCGGTGTCCACGCCGCCATTGACCACGGCGTAGAGCATGCACAGCCCGCCGATGTTGAACAGATACCAGCTCAACAGGTTCAACCGCGGGAAGGCCACATCGCGCGCGCCGACCATCATCGGCGCGAAAAAATTCCCGAGCACGGTGGGAATTGAAGGGATCAGAAAGAAGAAGACCATTATGATGCCGTGCATCGAGAACATCTTGTTGTACGTTTCGGACGAAACGAGGTCGCCCGGCGGCGTCATCAGGTCCAGGCGGATGATCAGCGCGAATAAACCGCCGAGAAAGAAGAAGAGCGTGATCGAGACCAGATACAGCAGCCCGATGCGCTTGTGGTCGGTGGTAAACAGCCACGACCTCCAGCCGTAATCGATGTTCAAATAGTCTTCGTAAGACCCGGTTTCTGTCGCTACCTCATTCATATACTATTTCTGTCCTTCCGGTAGGGGCGCCGCGTCCTGTTGTGGCCCGCCGATCGACTTTATGTAGGCGATGAGTTGCGCTATTTGCTCCTCGCTCAGCAGCCCGGTGAAGTTGGGCATGATCGGTTCATAGCTCGCCACGATCTTTGCCTTCGGATCGAGGATCGATTCACGGATGTAGTCCCCGTCGGCGGTCACGGTTCGCCCGTCCTGCAATAAAACCTGCTTGCCGAATAGACCTTCGAGCACGGGGCAGCGTCCCCTTCCGTCAGGCTTGTGGCACGTGGCGCAAGGCAGTTGCTGAAACAGTTTCTGCCCCGATGAAGCCATCGAGCCTTCGGCGCCGCCGGCGCCGAGCCATGCCTGAAACTCCTGGGGCCGCATAACTTCGACCCAGCCGATCATCCCTGAATGGTTCGTCCCGCAGTATTCGGCGCAGAAGAGTTGATAGCGTCCGGGTTTGGTCGGCTCGAACCAGATGACCCGGTAACGCCCCTGGCCCGGCAACACGTCGGCCTTGACGCGGAACGCGGGCACGAAGAAGCTGTGGATCACGTCCTCGCTCGTCATCGTCAGCTTGACGCGGTTCCCGAGCGGCACATGCAGTTCGTTGATCTCGCGCTGGCCGCCGGCGTGCTGAAACCGCCACATCCATTGCTTGGCCGTGACGTAGATCTCCATCGTCGCTTTCGGCGCGCTGTAGATCCTGTAATAAAGACTCGCGCCCCAGACGAATATCCCCAGGCAGATGAGAAACGGGATGCCGATCCATGCCGCTTCGAGCGCGAACGACGTGGCGGTCTTCGGCGGAATCTCTCCCGGCGAGCGTCGGCGGTATTTGACCGCGAAATAGACTTCCAGTCCGGCGATCAGCGCGACGAAAAAGACCGAGAGGCCGACAAGCGTGAAAAAGAGCGCGTCGAATTCGCCGGCAAAGCTCGATGCGTTTTCGGGCAGGAACGGTATGAGCAGCGCCCCGAACGGAAGTAAGCAGTAATTCGCCGGCCCCGCGCCGCGCCTCCCGCCCTTCGCTCTGCGGCTCAACGCGAACAACAGCGCGGCGACGCCGACCACCGTAACGACGCCGCCCAGCCGAAGCGACTTCATCACCGCCGCGCTGTATTTGCCGGTCATCGGATCGTACTGGTAACAGAGCAACAGAACCTGATCCACCGGCGTCCCGATTCTCTCTTCGGCCGCTTCGATCAAACCGAAGCGCAGGTCGCGCGGCGCGTACTCGATGCCGTAAAAATAACGCGCGACTCTCCCCTTTGGCGTCAGGACGACGACGCCCGAAGCGTGCGCGTACTGGTTGAGCATCGGATCGTAGGCGTAGCGGAACCCGACCGACCGCGCCAGCGCGTCAATAGGCTTCGGATCGCCTGTCAGGAAATGCCAGCCCGCAGCCGCGCCCGCGCGCCCATAATCGCGCACATAGCTCTCCTTCTTTGCCGCGGCCAATTCCGAAGTCTCGCGCGGGTTGATGCTGACGACGACGACCTCGAACTCTCTGCCTGCGCCGAAGGTGAGAGCCTTCAGGCCGCCGGCCAATCCATTCAACACCTGGTTGCAGAGCATTGGGCACTGGTAATAGACGAGCGCGAGGATGACCGGTTTGCGGTTGAAGTAATCGCCGAGCGCAACTGTCTTTCCGCTGTCGTCGCGGAACGCGAGGTCGAGTTGGACCTGCTCATCCAACCGCTGATCGAAGCCGATGTCGCCCGGCTTGATCGGCCGCGAAGGCTGTGCCGAGGCCGCGGCCGCTAGCGCCGCCAGACAGATGATCGTTTTGACAGATGGCGGACTCATCGCTTTTTCTCCTCGCCCTGCGCCGCGCCGCCCTGCGGCGTCTTCGGCGGCGTGACCATCAATCCTTTTTGCAATATCAATCGCTTCGCTTGCTCTATCGGGATGCGAATGACGCCGTTCTGACGATCGATCCAACCATAACTGTCGAGCATCTGATCCTCCCGCTCGCGGAACCGCCTGATGTCTTCGGACGGAGAACTTGCGCTGCCAGGCGCGCCCTGCAATCGAGGTTCGGGCGGCAACCTGGGCCCCGTCGCGAGCGGCGACGGGGGCGGCTCCTCTTGCGCCTTGCGCGCGTCAAAGTAGTGAAGCAGTCCCCACATAGACAGCGCCGCGACCACTATCGCCGCCGACAACCAGACAAAAAATTTCACGACGCCGGGAATGCTGACGGCGTTCGGCTCGTGAAGCGCTTCGGGGACGTTAGCGCCGTGATGGCCCGTCACTTCATTTCGATCATTGTGAATAACAGCGTCGCTCACAACTTGTATCCGAAGGTCGCATCAATACCTCAGTCACACGCGTTCCAGTTCTTCCGTCGCGTAGCGGCGTAGGAACTCGCGATCGGATTACTCCCGGCGATTAACCGAATACTGCTCTCCCGGGCTCAGCGCGTCGGCCAGATGCGGGTCGCGCAACGGCAGCATCGGCCTCGCTTTCAATTCCCGGACAAAGAGCGCCAGCCACACGCCGCAAAGCCCGACGACTGTGACCGGATCGAACCAGTCAATCGTCAGGCCCTGGCGGCGGAACTCCGGCGCGACCAGCCAGAAAAGATCTGTCACCCGCATCACGATCACCAGTCCCGCGATCGCCGCCAGGCGCCAGGCGCGCCGCTTCAGATCGCGCGAGAGCAATAGCGCGAATGGCAGCGCGAAGTGCAAGACGATCAATAGAACGCCGACCCATCGCCAACTGCTCTCCATTCGCGGCAGGTAGAAGGCGATCTCCTGCGGCAGATTCCCCGACCAGACGATCAGCAGTTGCGAGAACGACAAGTAGGCCCAGACCATCACGAACGCGAGCAGCAATTTTCCGAGGTCGTGGAAATGTCTCGGCCGGAGGACGCGCGCCATAGGCTCGCGTGTCGAGAGCAGCGCCGCGATGAGGATCGCGAACGCCACCGCCGAGAGCGCCTGCCCGGCGATGACGAGCAGCCCGAAGATCGTCGAATACCATTCCGGGTTGAGCGACATCAGCCAGTCGTACGCAGCGAAAGTGATCGTCACGGCGTAAATCACCAGCCCCGGCCCGCTCAGTCGCCGGAGCCTCTTCAACCACCACAGGGCCGCGCCGCGATCTTGCTCCCGCGACCATCGGTCGAGCAGATGCGCCATCACCAACCAGACCGCGAAATAGAAGACCGCGCGGGCGCCGAAGAACGGGACGTTCAAATACTCAGTTCGAAAATCCAGCGCCTCGGCGGCCGCCGGACGCGACCAAACGTAAAGCGCGCGCACGCCCAGCGCGACGGGCAGAAAACCCGCCGCCAGCCAGGGCAGCGTCCGCATCGCCGATTCGAGGACGCGCCTGATCACCACACCCCAATCGCCGCCCGTCAGATACTGCAACATTAATATCGCCATGCTCCCGAGCGACAGGCCGAGCGTGAACAGATAGGCGAACAGGTAAGATTGCAGGAACATGGCGGGACGAAAGATCGCTCCCACGGCGCACAGGACCAGCCCCGCTAGTCCGATGATCAGCGACCTTTGTTGAATGCGTTCGACCGCAGTCGGCGCGATGTAAAGTTGCCGCGCGTCAATCACTGCTTTTGCCCTCCGGATTGAAGTTTGGCGCGGTCTTCTGGCGGCGCGTCGTTGATCGTCGCATGCTGGCTCAGTTGCAGCGCGCGGATGTAAGCGGCTACGGCCCAGCGGTCCTGCGGCGCGACCTTGTCGGCGTAGCTTGGCATAGCGCCGAATCCGTTTGTCATCACGTCGTAAAAATGCCCGACCGGCGCCTGTCGCAAACGGTCAATGTGGTAAGACGGCGGCGCGAGAAACCCGCGCTGTACGACCATCCCGTCGCCGTAACCCAATCGTCCGTGGCAGGGCGAACAGTAGATGTTGAAACGCCCCTGGCCGCGATCCAGCGTCTGCGGCGTGAGCGCGAACGGTAGCGCCGTGGCCTTCGATTCGTCGGCCGCCGGCGAAATCGCCTGGCCTCCGGGCTGAAACGGCACGGTCCCTTCGACGAGTTGTCGCGCCGATTTCCCGTCGCTGAAGAAACGGCTCGCCGCCAGCGGCTTGTACTTAGGCTGATCCTGCATGTCCTGACGACACGCGACAGCAACCAAGACCAGGGCTATCGCCACAGAGCCACGGAGCCACAGAGACGGAGCGACGGGGCGACGGAGAGAAGGCGTTATCTCTCTGTGACCGTGTCTCTCCCCCAGTCGCCCCGTCGCCCCGTCGCCCCGTCGCTCCGTCTCTGTGGCTCCGTGGCCCTGACTAATGCCCGACATCACTCACCTCCCGTGGCGACAGACTCTCCAGAAAATCCCGCGTCGCCGCGCGGTCGAAGCGCGGATCGCTCGCCTCGATGCAGAGGAAGAAGCGATCCTGCGACGCCAGCGCGAAACGCGGGACGTTGAAGACAGGATGGTAGGGGTGCGGCAAGCCGTTCAACGCCAGCATTCCCAACAACGCCGAGAGCGCCGCCGCCAACACCGTCAATTCAAAAGTGACCGGAATGAACATGGGCCAACTGTTCAACGGCCGCCCGGCGATGTTCAGCGGCCAGTAGATCGCCGCAATCCAGTACTGCAAAAAATATCCGCCCAGGCATCCGGCCAGACCTCCCAACAGGACGATCAACGGCACACGCGTGCGATGGAAATGCATTTCTTCAGCCAGGCCTTCGACCGGGAACGGCGTGTAGGCGTCCATTTGCCGGTAGCCTTCCGCGTAAGCGCGCCGAGTCGCCGCGACGATCGCAGTCGGGCTGTCGAATTCGGCCATCAGGCCGTAATAACGCGGCTGGCGCCTCCTCACGCCGGCGCCTCCTCTTCTTCTTTGACCTCAGCCTGCGGCAACAAGGTGCGCATCTCCGAGATGGAGATCGCCGGCAGGAAGCGCACGAAAAGAAACATCATCGCGGCGAAGAAGCCGATGGTTCCCACGAAGACCGCGTAATCCCACGCCGTCGCCGCATACTGCCCCCACGCTGAGGGCATAAAATCACGGGTCAGACTGGTGACCACGATCATGTAACGCTCGACCCACATCCCGGCGTTGATCGCCAGCGAGACCAGGAACAGCGCAGCCGGGCTGCGCCGGACGCGCCGCGACCAGAGCAGTTGCGCGGCGGCGACGTTGAGCAACATCACGCTCCAGAAGACCATCCAGTAAGGCCCGAATATACGGTTCAGCGTCATAAACCAATCGAACTTATCCTTGCTGTACCAGGAGAGAAAGATCTCGCACATGTAGCCGTAGGCGACGATCAGTCCCGTGGCCAGCATCACCTTGCCGCAGTTGTCCAGGTGGCGCAGCGTGATGAAATCTTCGAGACCGTAAAACTTGCGTAGCGGGACGGCGATGGTCAGCACCATCGCGAAGCCCGAAAAGATCGCGCCCGCGACGAAGTAGGGCGGAAAGATGGTCGAATGCCATCCGGGCAGAATCGCAATCGTGAAGTCGAAGCTGACCACCGTGTGAACCGAAACCACCAGCGGCGTCGCCAGTCCGGCCAGCAACAGGTAGGCGACCTCGTATCGCTTCCAATGCCGCGCCGAACCGCGCCAGCCCATCGCCAGCATTCCGTAAACAATCCGCCCCGCGCGCGACCGCGCCCGATCCCGCAGAGTCGCCAGGTCGGGCATTAGCCCGACGAACCAGAAGACCAGCGAGACCGTGAAATAGGTCGAGACCGCGAAAACATCCCAGACCAGCGGGCTGCGGAATTGCGGCTGCACGTTCATGATGTTGGGATAAGGAAACAGCCAGTAGAACAGCCACGGGCGGCCCAGATGCAGCAGCGGAAACATTCCTGCGCACGCCACCGCAAACAACGTCATGGCCTCGGCGAAGCGGTTGATCGAGGTGCGCCACTTCTGGTTGAGCAGGAGCAGAATCGCCGAGATCAGCGTGCCCGCGTGTCCGATCCCGATCCACCAGACGAAATTGACGATGGCGAACCCCCACGCCACCGGAATATTGATGCCCCAGATGCCCACGCCCCTGATCAGCAGATAGCCGACGGCGAAACCGAGCATCAACACCAGCAGGAACGCGAGCGCGAAGCCCGCGAACCAGCCGGGCGGCGTGCGGCGCGTCAAGGCGATCGAGCTGATCTTGTCGGTGATCGACGCGAAGCTGTGGCCCGGGCCGATCACCGGCGGGATGTCCGGTTCGCGGTTGACGACTCTGGGCGGCTGTTCATCCGTAGCCATTGGGGCCATCAGCTAGGGTCTCCTCTGATTTGATCTCTGGGTTCGGGTTGCGCACCGCCGCCAAATAGGTCGTGCGCGGACGCGTGTTGAGTTCGGCGAGCATGGCGTAATTGCGAGGCTCTTGTTTGAGCTTCGCCACGCGGCTCGACTTGTCGTTGATGTCGCCGAAGACGATGGCCTCGGTGGGGCAGGCCTGCTGACAGGCCGTCTTGATCTCGCCGTCGCGCGCCTTGCGCTCTTCTTTCTCGGCGGTGATCTTCGCCTCCTGGATGCGCTGCACGCAGTAGGTGCATTTCTCCATCACGCCGCGCGAACGCGCCGTCACGTCGGGGTTGCGCTGCATCTTCA
>Ga0154003_1000177_pt1 | contig 19620 bp, 10 predicted proteins | sample TSFL087MetaG_FD_104679 | JGI IMG/M metagenome (GOLD analysis project Ga0154003, IMG submission 104679) | Attine ant fungus gardens microbial communities from Florida, USA - TSFL087 MetaG | ecosystem: Host-associated > Fungi > Mycelium > Unclassified | place: USA: Florida, Lake Talquin State...
ATGAAGCAACGGCCACGCGAGTCGGATTTCGATCTTCCGCCTGAGCGCCACGGGTCGCTGATTGATCGAAACCTGCTCGATCAAGACCGGCGGGGGCAGCGGATTGAGCTTGTTCGGATCCACCGCGACGACACCCTTGATGGTAGGAAACCAGAGCCTGCCATCGCGGGCCTTCCAACCGGCGGGTTGGTTGCCGCCGTTGGTCTCGCTGTTTTTCATGCCATCGGCGACGTTGTAAGAGATACAGGTGACCGTATTGATGCGGCCGTCGGCGAAATCGTTCAACTCCTGCCGGACGGCGCGAAAGATGCCGCGATTACCGCTCATCCATAGATTGCCGCGCCCGTCTTCGAGAATCCGCGAGACCACATTGTCGAAAAGCCCGTCCCTGGTCGTAATCCGCGTGAACCGGCCATTTTTGAAACGATTCAACCCGCCGCCGTAGGTCCCGATCCAAAGCGTCCCTTCGACATCCTCATAGATATCGCGTATGTAGTTATGCGTCAGGCCGTTCTCGGTGGAGTAGTTGGTGAACCGGCCGTCTTTAAACCGGCTCAACCCGCCGCCTGTCCCGATCCAGAGCGCCCCCGCGCGGTCTTCGACAATGCAACGAACGTCATTCGAGATCAACCCTTCTGTTGTCCGGTATAAAGAGACGGCGCCGGCCCGAGCGCGGTACAGGCCGCCTTCGTGATGAGCGGACGGATCGGTCCCGATCCAAAGATTACCGCCGCGGTCCCGGCAGAACGCAGTGATGAGCGCGCCCGCCAGCCTGCGATTCAAATCGGTCTCTGCGACCAATCGCCCCTCTTTGAAGCGGTAGATCGAATGAGAGCCGTAGACGGCGTAAGAACCGATCCAGAGATCTCCCGCCGGGTCCTTGTATAGGGATGACACGCCGGAGGGAATCTTATAGCTCCTAAACTTTCCGGCGACCGAATGGAAGAGGTTGTTATTCGGGCCACTGCTTCCGAACCACAGCCCGCCCTCGGCGTCTTCGGTGACCGGGCAGAAACTGTGATCAGATAAACCTTCCTCTGCCGCGTAAGCCGTCAATTGCCGCTCTTTGAATCGATAGAGTCCTAGTCCGGAGGAGCCGATCCAGAGATTTCCTTCACGATCGATGAAGGCTTGCTGCGCCCGCCGGAAATTATCGATCAGACGCGAGATCTGGGGCAGTTTGCGCTCGATGATGAGCTTTCCATCCCTTAAGTAAGCGACTCCGTTTGGAGTCAAAAAAGCGAGTTGCCCGGCCCGATCTTTCAGGAATAAAACCACATGGTCACCGGCCAGCCCCTTGGTCTTGCTGGCAGGTCGGTTGATGATCGTGAATTTGCCGGCGCTGAACCGAATCAGACCATAGTCCGTGGCCATCCACACGCTCCCGTCCGAAGCCACATGGAGATCGCTGATCAATCGGATCCAATCCTTCGGAAAATCCGGCTCTGTTTGATAGGTTAGAAAACCGCCGGCGCGAAACTGCACGAGCTTTTCTCCGGCAATAAACCAGACACTGTCATCCGGTCCGATTCGAAGATTACCTCCGGCGTCGTGTGGCAGATCGTCACTAGTCCTATAGGTGATAAAACGCCCTGAATTCAGGCGCGCCAGCCCTTTTAAAGTGAGCAACCATAGATCACCCCGACTGTCTTCGGCCAGATCGAAAACATTGTCATCCGGCAGGCCGTCCCGTGTCGTAAACGTCGTAAAGCTTTGCTGTGAGTATTTCGTCAGCCCGCCGTTTTCCGTGCCGATCCACAAATTGCCGGCTTGATCTTCCAGCAGCGCCCGGATCCGGTTGCTCTTTAATTCGGGCGTCGTGCCAGTGTCGAAGATCGTAAAGTGGATTCCGTCAAAGCGAGCCAAACCGCCATTCGTCCCCAACCACAAGTAACCATCACGCGTTTGGATGACCTTGACATCATTTTGCGGTAAGCCGTTTTCCGTGGTCCAATTCGATTGTAGAAATTCGCCGCCGGCCTGAATGGAATTCTGGCCGAATGCCACCTGGCCGCCCGACAGTAGCGGAGTTGGGAGGATAAGCGTTAGGGTGGCGAGTAGAATCCTGCAAATCATCAGAATCTCGATTTCGGCGTGGCTGGTTTTCAATATTCCATAGCTTTAGGCCATGGGAGGTCGCTCTCTCCTGCGCTGATCTTTTTACCGCGATAGGCTCAGCCGTGTCCTTACCATGCTCGCCTTATCTGTGTCACGATCTTGAGCGGAGATACACCATTTTTCTCTTCCTACGCCTTTTTTACCGAGGGGACAAGGAGGGCGTTAGCTTCGTGTCCCTTCGGCAGAATGGCGTCGGCACAGTTTTTTCGGGGCCGACGGCACAGTGAAGATGAATGAGATCATCAAAGTGGCCGCGGCCCGCTTGATTATTTAGGTGATCGATCTCGAAATAGGAGCGCTGAGATGTGGGTGAATTCAGTGAAAGATATGACGAAGTTCGGCAACCGATATGGCAATCTACAGCGGATGCAAGTAATATACCGCTCGCTATGGAATACACACTCTCGCGCATAATCGAAGAACTGTCGCGCATAATCGAGGAGGCGATTCACAGATTCCAGGAACAGTGGAAGCTGATGAGACCGAAAAACGACGACGATCCCGATCTTGCATACATTACGCAAATAATGTTGATTAGCATTATCGTCGCCATTATTGCCGGTATCTTGAGTCATTTGCTTTATTAGCTGGGCTCTCGCCTCGTATGGAAAGTGTAGTTGTTCAGATCAAATGTTTGCCTTCGGTGAAGAGGCGCAGTCTGGAATTTCGCGAATGCGTCAGCTAGCCGAAGACACACTTAGCTTCACTTGGCTGCGTTTCGTGACGGTAGCTTCCATTCCCTGCCGAACACGACTTCCACCCATGCATTCTCTTCCGCATTAGGATTGCCGGGAAACTTCAAATCCAATTCACCAGTGCTAACAACAACGATCTTGTTTTTCTGTTCATGGTTCATACTAACTTGCAACAGACTGGCGATAACCGCGGCCCGTCTTCCGCCAAAATTCCAATTCCTTTCCATTCTGGCTTGTTTGCCTGGGGGATACGCGTTTTGCGCGTCCACTTCACTAGCATGACCGATAATGAAGATATGAGGATATTGAGATTGCAATGTTTGATATTCTCGAATGATTTTATTTACTTGCGCACGCGTTCGATTTATATTTTTCGGTTGCCAATAAGGGTTTTCCAGGAATTCGCCAGCGTCGAACTTTGTCGAGGAAGCTTTGAAATTGCCGCCTCCGAGTTCTTCATTTTTTTTCTTCTCCTTGTTGTATAGATGTGCGCTGACAAGCGAGATGACCATCAATAAGGCCAAAAGGGAAAGAATTAAATCGGTTCCGGGGCCAAACTGATTTGAGTCTTCCGCCAGGAAGTTGCTTAACCGTCGCATCGTTCATTACTCCATGAAATTTTATGGGTTATCCCAAAACAGCGCGCAAGCCAAATCAAGGGCTTTGGCTGAGCTGATGTTCACCGCCAGAACCGCCAATCCCACATCGCGAGCCGTTCCTGTAGAGTGCGTTTTCTGGAATAGCTAGACCTATTAGTTTGTAGAATTGTTTCATTCAGTTTAACAAGTATTTTGGATAGCTCGGAAACCTGGTTCATAAACGCCTGCGGTGAACTAGCTCCCATCAGCGCCAAATTGGCTCTCAATTGGTTATGCATCTCTCTGATAACATTGACGCTCTCGGTAGCTTGATTTTTAAGATGTTGCTCTATCTGCTTCGCATTCGCAGATGAAGCGTTGGTTTGCGCGCTGACCGTCTGACTGATCGTTTGGATAGACTGATTGAATGCGAGCAACTGTTCCTTGATCTTGGCGACGCTGGGGTCGAGCGTACGGGCTATGTTATCGCTCATTTTGCCCAGATTGTCTTGCAGTGTAACGCTTATGTCTTTCAATGACACTGCATCGTAAACAGATTTCACGTCGCGGAGAAACCCGCGTTGATTTTCGCTGAGTTTAGTCAGAAGGTCATCGAATTCCGAGCCGGCTTTGGCAAGACTTCCCGCTCCGTTTTCGATCCTGTCGGTCACCTTGCGCATTTGCTTATCGATGTCGGCGATTTTCTGCGTCATCGCCTGGTTTTGATCATAGAACTGAGTGGAAAGCGTGTTAATTGAACTGCCGATTTGGTTGAACTCAGCGAGCAGCATGTCGCTATTGATAGAATGCCGGGCTAAAGATAGCGTGGTCACTGCCGCGCTCTCCATATTGCGGAAGTAGATTACCTGTTTTTTGCGTAGTAGAAAGAGAAAGAAGCCGAGGATGACCGCGACCTCCAACCCGGCCAAACTGGCGCTGAAAGAGATATATAAGTCTCCGAACATGCCAACCAGGATTTTCTGCAACGGAAGATCGTCTCCTTCTTTAGGGGCGGAAGACATCACTCTCTGGATAGCCAGCAATAAGCCGATGAAGGTTCCTAAAATGCCGAGCCAAAGCGCGATCTTCTGCAGATTTTGCAACTTAAAGATATCTTCCAATGGTTCTTCCTGATAAGGTTGAATCACTTGAACGCTGGATTCGAAGCGGCGATCTTTGGCCTCTTTGCAAATTTGTTGGAAGAGGCGAATCATCGCTGGCGGCGGGGAGCTGGGATTGTGGGGTAACATCTCCCTTTCCAGGCTATCGAGATCGATCATGCTGCGCTTTTGCGATTTGATCTCCCTCAAATACCGATCTCCTCTGGCTTCGACCAGCGTCACAATGGCCATCTCCACTTCTAGACTGGCCACCGCTTTGGCTGTAATGACTGCGCCCCATACTGCTAAGAGCTGCACGAAGATCGTCAAGAGTATCCAGCCTCCGGCGAAAATGTAAGTGTAAGGAGCGAGCAGATAGAGCGCGCAGAGGCTGGCGACCAGAATTCCAGCGAACCATCGTTGGGCAAGCCAGAAATCTTGTTTCTTGAGCCGTTCGTCCGGCGTTGAGCTCGCGATTTCATTAATTAAGTCTGGATTGGCTAAGAATTGGTCTGTCATTTGTTATCTCCCGAAGGATCAGCTAAAGGCTCAGGATTTTCTGCGAGCAGGGCTTTGAGTTCTTCGCCGCCCGCTTCGATCAATTCTTTAGCGGGTTTGCGATAGATTCTGTTCTTCAATTCCTCAAATGATAAAGAAGATAGTGAAGAGTCCGGACGCTGTTTGGCTTCTTCATACAGTTGATACAATTCTTCGATCTCTTCTTCCGCGCCGTCCACGCCGGTCAAAGCTGTGATTTTTTCCAGAATCTTTTCCGCCTGTCGAGACTTCGCTTGATTTTCTCGCGTCTTCAACCTGACTTCATCTTCAAGTTTGGCTGTTTCAATGGTTAAGATAGACGCATCTCGATTAATCAGGACGGTGTTGGTCTCGACCTCGAGCTCAGTGTGCTCGCGGTGCAACGTCGGCAGGCTAATGGAAAGGCCGAACGCGGCCAGCACGCCTTTTTGGGCTAATTTCTCGACTATCTCTTTAAGCTCCTTTTTTTGCGCGTAACTTCGATAAGCTAGCGCTTCTTTTGGAACGGTTTTGAGTTCCGCCATAACATACTCTTCCAAGTATTTTCGGATTTCTTCAATACCGCTATTGCGCAGCTGGAACTGGTGCCAACCGGTTGAATGTACAGCATCCACCTGAAACTGGCCTTTGAATGTATAGGATTCGCCGCCGTGCAGCGATTGCACATGGACGTTGAAAGGACTGAGAGCTTTCATTAGTTCTTTCAACCGGGTGATCAATTCAGTATCGAGGACCTTGGGAATCACGCTGATCACATCAGCGTTGAACTTGCGCAGCGCTGACTCTGTTCGTTCTTTCAATTGTTCCTCGACCGTAGTTTCACCTTCGATGTCAGTGAAGTAGAAGCGCATATAGAAGCGTTGCGGGTCTATATCGTGCAAATACTGTCTTATGTCATTGATAACCGCTTTGGTCATCAACTCCTTCACATCCTGCTGTCTGTCAAGGTAAGACTTAATGCTTTTGAGATCACTGATTCTCGTATTGGCGATGATTTGCAGTTTGACCTTCACATCGCGGCTTCTGGTATCGAAAGTCACATCGCCAGTATCAATGACCAGGCTCTCTTTCCATGTGATCGGCGCCAGGTCCGGGATAGTAATGAGATGTTTGATTTCGTAGCCTATAGCCTGCGTCTGCTCGCCGATGATCTCCCTGATCTGTTTTTCCTTGGGCTTAAAGTCAGTTAAGAGTTCTGTATACGTGGTGTTGAAGAGCAACTCGCTGATGACTCGCGCCAGTCGTTCCTCCAGCCAGGATTTGAGATCAGGAGATTGAGCTGAGCGGTATTTGGCGGCATCATGCAGAGTCATCTGTACAGTGTTTTTGATAGTGACAAGTTGCGGATAGCCCTGAATCTTGCAATCTACATTTATATCCGTTGTCTGAAAGAATTCTTCAGGAAGGTCGCTGAGTTGATGACTCAGCGCTAGCATCGATGCTCTCCGGCCGGCGTTCAGTAATGCCTGGTTAAGCTGAGTGGCGAGCGGCCCTTTAGTCGAATCTTTACTAAGGTCGAAGTAGTAACCCTGCAGGGTGACATTCCGTTGAAAGTATTTTTTTGTTTCCTGAATGAGCAGGCCCTGCAAAGAGGCGTTTTTATCCGTGTGCAGAATTGCTTGAGGCTTACAGTCGTCGTCCACTTCCAGCGCGGCGCTCAGAATTAGGTCCTGCGCCTTGTCGAAATCCCGCAAAAGCACAGGGATATGCAGGGGGTTGATTGTGATTGGTTTTAAGAATTTTTCGGCGCCTAGAGATATCCTGGCTTTCAGCTTGAGGCCGGTTTCCTTATATGCTCTATCGCTCAGATAATTGGGTAATTCCGCCGCGTCAGAGAAATATGTTTTCAGAAACTGCAGCAGGTCGGGTTGGCTGAATTGAGTCAGCCAGTTTGTTATGAGGTTATTGAGCCGCGCTCCAGGATGATCGCCGTCATACAGAGCTTCCGCGATTTTCTCTTCATCGCCGGGTTCACATTCAACCCGATAATGTATTGAAACTTCAACGGAGTTGTCGAAATTGCTCAATTTGAGGCCGGAAATTTTGTCGTCCGCATAGTTCCAGCTCTCGCTATTGTTGGACACGATGTAGTATCTGACGTCGCCGAAGAGCGGTTTCTTCTCGATCGCCTTGCGCGTCTTTTTGTCTATGATGATCAATCGCTCGGCTTCCGAAGAAGGTTTAATTGCTGAAGCGACTCTTCGAATCACCGGATCCATAGGGTAAGTTTGAGTCATAGTCGACCTCCTTGTTGTCTGAGCCGCATTATTAGCGCTGGGATTTTCTGTGTTGTCTTTGCAAGCCTCTGAATTTGATTTGCAATCGGGAAACCAGCTTGCGTTTCCATTTAATTTCCTGCCGGAGCGACTTATCGTAATGGCGGATGATTTCGATCATGAAATCGTTGGCTGCCAGTAAGTCGTCATTGAGACCTTGCCAGTAATCAAGCAGGTCTGTTTGTTGAAGTTTGTCAGTATGAGAGAAGATCTGGCTAAGCAGTATCTCCAGAAGGTCGTCCGCCTTAACCGCCGCAGGCTCTGATTCCTGACCCAACGCAGCGGTCTGCGGCGCGCCCGATTCATCCCTGACGGAAGCGTTCTGCGCGGAGACTTCTGGCTGTCCGCATAGGATAAAAGCCCATTTGGTGAATACCGCGCTGAACAGCCGTTTTGAATCTCCGGCAAAGTCATCTTCTTCCGCCAAGCCGCTACTGACAAAGAGATGCTCGACTTCCGCAAGAATGCGCTTCATTCCTGGATGAAAGAGCCATCTCATTAACAAGTCGAAGTTTCTGCTGGCCTCCTCCAGATTTCGGACTGCCAGAAGTGGATGCTTATGCCAGGCCCCATAATCCTTCGGTTCAAACTCAAAAGTTGTTTCCAGACAGTAATCAAGCATAACTTGCAAGGCGAAGTTATTCGATAAGGAGAAGTGGTCCAAACTGCGCTCCGGTTCGGGCAACCAGGCTTCGAGCGCGCGCAGGACTTCATATATTTGTTGATCCTTTTTTATCTCGCCATACAAGTAGGACTGAGCCTTCTTGCGCGCCGTTTCATCGCCTCTGTCTACCACTTGTTTAACCCAGTAAAACTTATCGAAGCCTGGCCCGTTCCCCAACCCCCTAGCAATTAATTCCGGGACTGCGGTAAAGCGCCGGGCCACGATCAACTGTTCTAACAATCCTCCCACTACCTCGACCAGATTGGGGTGCTCCAACATTTTGCGCAACAGTTGGGCGAGCCTGGCATAGAACTGCCTCAAGAATCTGTCGCCCCAGCTTTTTTTGAGGAACTGAGCCGTCCGATCCGACCGAGAGAGTGTTTCGTTTTCGGCGGCGTCCAACTGGCCGAGCAGATCCATAACTAAAGTTAACAGCCAGTCTCTCCCATAATCTCCAGGAAAGGCCAACATCATCTCCAGGATGAGCCGCATAACCTGCTCAGCCACTTTTTCGGAAACATCGAATAGCAAGCCGCATTGCTGTAAATTTTTGAACTCAGTTCTCAGGTAGAGTCTGTATTCCTTCTCGAAAAGCTCCTTCTGTCGCAAGCCCAGGCGATCATCGAAAAAAGCGATCGTATGAATGGAATTCCCATTAGTAACGAGTTGGCAGTTTTTCAGGAGATTGTCTGGGGATTGTTCCCATCGTTGCCGTAGCTTTCTTTCGACTTGTGTCTCAAATATTACGGTTTTTCCATCCGCGCCTGTTGTGGTCGAGGTAATAGCAACGGTTTCCGTCCGGTCGTCCAACAAAACATCCATTACCTGATTGAACTCAGATGGACTTAGGCCCGGGAAATAGGTCGCCACATAAAGGATCAGGCGAATCAGCTTATCCCCCTCGCTCGAAAGGGCGCTCACATTGAGCGGTTGGGGCGTTTCCGCCCGTTGCGCGATTTCCTCGCTTAGCCTATTGCTTTTAAGCGCGGCTTTGATTTGTCTGGCAAACTCGGTGTTATCGCGGCTCCAGTTCCCGCGTCCTTGTTGTTCGAGAAGGATCGTTTGCAACTCTTCCACTGCCACAGCCGGCTGATAACATGTAAGCAAAAGCGGCAGGAAAGGAAGCTCCCAATGCGTAAACCGCAACGGGTCTTTGTAGCTTTTGACACGTATCTCGATCTCTTCCGGCGTCAGCACGCAGATGACAAATAGTCGGGCGCGCGCCAAATCCTCTTTGATATTGTCAGATGAGCCTCGACCCGCATTAAACAGCGAGTCTATAAAGGTTTGCGATTTGTCGCTGAATGCGTCCACGACAATGATATAACCAGGTTTCGACGGGGCGCTCTTTTTGAAGAAGGAATAAATATCGAAGTCTAGATGTTCTTTCAGGAGACGATCGAAGTTCAGGAACCGTTTACGTTCGTCGCTCTGGATTTCGAGATTATCAATCAGCGCATAGGCGGCGGCATAGGTTAAATCCTGGTCAGCGCAGCTAATCAAGATCAAACGTTCTGTTTTAAGTGTTTGTAAGTAGAACTCATGGCGGTCAAAAGTAATTCTCGGCAAATCCGAACTGTTTGGTGGCAGTTTAACAGTTGCTTCTGTAATAGAGAGATATGCTTCAGGTTCCTGACGCGGTTCCTTACCGTAGTAAGCATTGTAGACCTGGGCGATGATATTCTCAGTGCCATGTACTTTGTTCGTTTGATCCTGCCCGGATTTTTTTTTGGTTTTGACGGGGCCGTCATGTTCCTGCGCTGGAAGATCGGCTTTGACCGTAGGTTGTTTTATGAGATCGGGTTCTCCAAGAGCGGCTGGGACATAATCTTTCTTTTCTGTTTGCTCAATTACCCGGTCAACACTTTCCGCAGGTGTTTGCGCGTCAGGCCCCGCTAGCTTATGCGAGGGGCTGACTGTGGGTCCCAGTTGAGATGGGGGAATTGTTTCGGCCGAAGGCGATTCAGCAACCTGGCCCAGGTCCTGGCTCTGTATCGGCGCTGGCGCAGGAGCTTTTGCGGCCTCTCCAGCGCTCAATGCTGACACTTTCGGCTCTCCCGTATCTGGTTGGTTAATCAAAGACTCTGCTTTCCAGTTGCAATGGATGCAATGGTCTGAGGCTGACAATTCTTTGTGGCAATTCGGACATTCCATAGTTCCCTGGTTCGAATTTTGATCGGCGCTAATATCATTACTGTAGATTGAGCTGAAGCGTTGGCCTTTTCACCCAGTGCGGAAGTGTGACGATTTGATCTTCAGTCCTTTGGCTTCTTGCGACGGCTTGAGCGCTTTTTCCCAGTACGGTTATAGACGTTGTAATGCTGCGCAATGATGTTCCCGCTACCCTCCACGCGGTTCTTCTGAAATAAGACTTCGACTTCAGATCTTTCCTGTTGCCCTTGCACGGACGGATCTGGGTCAATCACCTGCTGATCAGGCGTTGACGCCGTCACTTCAGGTTGAAAATCCGAAGGCGCCGAGTCTTGATGTTTGAGCTTCTGAAAGATTGCTTGGCAAATGCCAGGGCTTCCGTAGTGATGAAAATCCAGATATGCGACAGTAGGAGACAGCCCCGGCAATGGGGTGTCGTCAAAGCGTACTGGCAGGATATATTCGTGTTTTTCGCGCAATGCTCTGGCTTGAGCATTCCGTCTCTCGTGCGTCGTCCAGACTTTGTTCGCGTAAGCTTTGGATACTAGAATGACGCAGTACTGAGCTTGATTTTGGTAGATATCGGAGAGATGTTCGTATAGGTCTCGGCCCCACAATTCGGCCACATGATATTCATCAAAAAACACCTTCAAGGCAGCGCTTGTCAGGCATTGCGCAATTTCGCGAGCCTCTTCTCGCTGCTCCCCGGCAAATGAAATCGCAACATCGTATTTCAAAATGGGCCTCCTGTTGTTTCCAATGTACTTTTAATTGCAGCCTTAGCTTAGCTTGCAATAAATGTTGACCGTATTTATGCACTCATTAACTAACTTCAGCTCGTCATATGGGAGTTGGACAGAATTGCGCCCGCTACGAACCTGCTGGCCCCCAGTAGGAAATTTGAAATGAGTGGAAAAATTGCAATTCGGCGGCAGCGACAGCAACAAGCGGTTTGGCGCTGTTGATGGGTTAGTCCGGCCCCCAGTCCAGACCTCCTCTAGCGCGCACGTCGACCTCAAACTCATCCGTCTCATCCTCACGAATTATCTTCGCAGTAGAGATTTGATGTCAGGACACATTGTCTAAAGTCGTATTCAGATGGTAAATCAAAGTATGTATTTTCAAGGTGTCTGGGGTTGCCGGTAACAGGCCAGGATCCCTGCCCAGTGAATATAATGGCCAGTAATGCTGCCAAGGCGTTGTCTGGTCTAAGTGACGTGGGGTGTCTGAGGTAGGCCAAGCAACGGGCGCAATGTACTCCCGTTGGGGTTTTGCGTCAATGAAAAAGTTGCCCAGCAGCCGTTTTGTACAACTTTTCCGGTTCTGAGGTGGCTCCGTCTTGCCGGGCCGAGTGTTGCTTAGATAGATCGAGTTTCATCAATTCAAAGATCGTTTGGATGGCCAGCCATGCCGTAAATGGCCTGAACTGTGACCGTAGTCTCAATCGCCAGGTTGGTATAAGTCGGAGAGGCGCCTAGCTGCCCGGTCAATTCATCCATCGTACAATTCTCGACGGCCTCCGGGCTGATCCAGATGGCCCCGCTTCCTCGTTGTTAGAGCGAGGAGTTACACTCGCTCCAGTTGCGGATGTGATGCGCGGGCTTCTTCACAGCAAAAAAAGCATACCGCATCATTACATTCGCAACTCTTCACTCAGGTTCGCGCAACAAAGCCCTTACATCTCATAGACGGAAGAAAACAGTAAAAGGCGCCCGCGAGCAAAAAAATTTTCTTCCTTGTAGATAATTTTGGCTTGGAGCGGAAAACGATGTAATAGCTCGCATCACTTGTAACAATCGCTATTTAATCCGACAACTCTTCAGGTCGAGTGTAAGCTGCGCTGAGATGAATGTGTTCTTTCGGGAGCCGATCTTGATCGCTAAAAATTAGGGATCAAGGCCGGCTCCCGAAGGGACACGATTTACCGAAGCCTCACGGTTGAATTTAAGGAATCAGGTTTTCAAGCATGGACTTTAAATCACTAATCTGATCGGCGGTATGCGCTGCTGACAAAGCAAGTCTCAATCGTGAGGTTCCCACAGGAACAACAGGCGGAATGATAGCAGGAACAATAAAGCCATGATCCAGCAGTGATGCTGACATACTGAGAGTGCGGTCTTCACTTCCTAAAATTATAGGAATGATTGCTGACTTATGGCCTGGTCTGAGTTGATCAACAAAAGATTGCAGACGCATACGCAGCGCCTGCCCCTCGGGCGAACAGAAAACATTCAAAGCGGCCAGGGCGGCTGAAACATCTGCTGGCGTGGAAGCAGTGGTAAACCTGAAAGGCCGGGCTAAATTCATCAACAACTCAGTATATTCCTTTCTCCCTGCGACAAAACCCCCTAAAGATCCTAACATTTTCGACAGAGTTCCGACCCGTAGAACATCAATCCCATCTAGTTCCTTATGGTCAAGTTCAGGACCAAGTACGGAATGAGCTTCATCTAAAACCAGTATAGATCCGAAGCGCTGGCATAGGCGGACAAGATCTGCTACAGGCGCAATATCACCATCCATAGAAAAGACGAGGTCGGTCACAATAACGGATCTCTGATAGCCTGATTTCAGCGCACTTTCCAAAAGTTGCGCCGCATGTTCTGCGTCATTGTGCCTGTAAATTAACACTTCAGCTTTTGACAAACGGCAGCCGTCAATAATCGAGGCGTGATTCAATTCGTCAGAGACTATAATGACCTCTGGTCCACCCAAAGCGCTTAAAACGCCCAGATTCGCCACATACCCAGTGGGAAATAAAATTGCCTTTTCAGACTTTTTCCACTTTGCCAGTGACTCTTCCAGCTCTAAGTGATAAGGCCGTGTGCCGACCGCAAAACGAGCGGAGGTGGCTCCAGTTCCCCACCGATCAAGGGCGGCATGAGCTGCGTTGATCACATCAGGATGCTGCGATAAACCGAGGTAATCATTCGCCGCAAATGAAATTAAGGAGCCTCCACCGTCCTCTCTGTCTTTAAGAGTCATGGGAAGTCGGTCAAGTTCCCAAACTTGCAACTCCCTCCATCGTTTTGCTCTTTTAATCTGATCTGCTTTATCCGCAATCCAAGTGGACCATTTCATTTTCTTTTCCTCCGTGGGCATGTAATGAAAGAGGATACTATTCAACTTGATAACTTTTTGCGTGAGATCTCCAACGAGCCATGAGAGGTGACTCGCGCAAGCTAAGCGTGGATCAGAACCGCTTGTCCACGGTCTTTTGTCAGCATTGCGAATTGCATTGGTGGCCAGGAAATGGAGATCGCCGCTACCACTGGCAGCCGAGTAATGCGATCTACGCAAAGAAACGTTACGTGTCAGCTATAACGGCACATAGCGAGCAAAGACTTTCGATTGATTTCAAGGGTGGGAGTAACTTTGGCGGATGCGCTACTCACACATAGACGGCAGTAAGTAACTTTCCGATACTTCCAACGGAGCCTTAAGAATCCAGCCCAAGTTCTTTGAGGTATTTCTCTTCCTCTTTCGTGACTATTTTTTCAAAGATACGTGATGGGGAGAATTCTTCCATGGTGATCGCATGGAAAAAGTATGTGAGCACCAGTAGCCCGGTTCCACCAATCCATGTCCACTTTTCCATAATATCCCAGCCTTTCCAATATATTAATCCGGTGCAGCCGCCCCAAATAGCCGCCATTATAAGCGCTTGATACCATAAAAGTTTTTTCGCGTTCCTCTGAGCTAGCTTATGAACTATAGGTCTAATAGATTTCAGCTTGTAATCAAAATCACTTGCTTCACTATAAGATACTGCCATGCCTTGGACTACCCCACTTACATTTAGATTGTCTCTAATATTTATTCCAACACCATTTAGCAAAGATATAATGTCGACAACTTCTGTACATTGTTGAAATGGGAACCTACGAAATCCAAGATCGGCCACCCTTTTAGCGTATTCAAGATCTACGAACGATCCATCGGGAAGTTGAACTTGCAGAATCGGCTTTCCGCGTTTCAAGCTTTTATGGATTCGGTCAAACTCGAGTCTAATATCAGAGGATAATTCATATTGAGCGGTTGACTCACCCGTGAATTCGACGGTAATAGTGCGATTCATCTCGTCTGCTCTGACAATTGCTGAAGCTTTTTGTTGGCATGTTATCTCAGCGCCGGTCCTCCAGCATCTAACTACATCTGGCTGAAAAGAGAAATACATGCGTAAGATAAAACGAGCGATTATACTCTCTATTGATGAAGAGTATAGATAGCGAAAGGCTTTATCAAATTTGCGACCGTCTTTTTGCTTATCTGGTTCATCGGGTGAGAAAAGGTGCGGGAAATAGAAAGTCGAATCTTTATCCTCGTAACACAACTCGAAATGCTTCATCACCTCCATTATGAAGCGCGCATTATCGTTCAGGTAGCCTGCATCTCCGAGTATCTGATAGACCAGGCTGCTTGATAAGACGCCTCGCGCTTCAATGCTCTCTTGCTTAGTCAGAACACTGTACACCCCTCTCATCAGCCACTCAGGTTTGACAATGATTTTTTCTTTAAGAACCGGATGGCTGTCAAAGTAGATTAGGCTTCCCCACCGATGTAAGACATCTAGCATGGTTTCCTGATCCAGATGGTCTTCAATGCCAGCCGCCTGGCAGATTTCTCCGAACTCGGATCTGGAGATGTAGGGTTTATTTATCTCCCTCATGAAGTTTCTAACTGAGTGCCAACTTGATGGAAGCGCTTGGCCGATTATTGCGGTTTGCCTGAGCTTATCAAGGATCATTTTTCGGAGTTTGTCGATGTTGGTATTGTCATGAGCTGAGACATCGATAAATTCAACAGCATTGCTCTTATAATTCTCCCTTATTGTTTGCTGGTCAATGTAGACCGGTCGGACGTCAGTTTTGTTTATAGTAACTATGATGGGGACATCGCCACCACAATCAACCACCAAATCCAGCCATAAACAGATATCCTGATACCGCACACCCTGTCTTGCGTCTAGGACAAGTATATAGAGACTGTTTGTAGTGAAGAAAAATCTATGTGTTGCGCGTAGATCATCTTGCCCTCCAAAATCCCATATATTTACCCGCAGATCGAGGCCGCTTTCTTGGACTCGCCAAGTCTTGACATCCACTCCCTTCGTCGAATCATCACCACCACCTTGCGCGCTTGGAACCAGTGACTTCATTAAATCCGATTTTCCAGTCATGGGTGGGCCTACTATTAAGACCTTGGCCTCACTTAACTCTTTACGTTTTTCATCTTCTTGTAGATTGAGTATATAGTTAATCAGTTTTTGAGGTGGTAGCTCCAAATGACGTAGATCGACAACTTGAAACGGGTTCAAATCTAGGCTTAATGATGTTAAATTCGCTAACTCTTGCATTCCCGCTGGAATATTCTCTAAACAATTGGAACGAAGGCCAAGAGTCTCCAGCATTTTCAATTTCGATATTTTTTCCGGTACAGAAGTGATTTGATTGTGACTTAATTCAAGCGCTCTTAGGTTGCTTAACTCTATTATTGCTTCTGGAAACGAGGATAATTTGTTGTCGCTAAGCAGGAGCCTTTCTAGTTTTGTCATCTTGCTCAGGTCAAAATCCATCGTCGAGATCAAGTTCTGACTGACATCAAGGTCTTCCAGGTTCTCAAGATTACCTATACTCTCAGGAAGACGCTCTACTGCATTGTTGTTGATATGCAGCACTCTCAACTCTCGCAGGGAGCCTATTTCCCTGGGCAGTTGTCTAATTTGATTGTTATTTAGTTGGATTGTTCGCAAGCTGGGTAGCCCGCATATGCCAATCGGAAAATGCTCCAATTGATTTCTACTACAAGTCAGGATGCTGAGGTTAAGCAGCCTTGAAAAACTTTCCGGTAACTTTCTTAAGCTATTAAAATCAAAATCAGCCTTTTGTAAACTCGATAGATAACCGAACTCCTCGGGAAGGCTGGTCAGTTGATTGCTGTCTAAGATAATAGACTCTAGGCGAATCATTTTTCCAATTTGGGGTGGAAGCGTCCTAAGTTTGTTGCCGTGAAGCTCAAGAGTTTTAAGTTCTATCAAGTTCTCAATAGAAGGAGGCAAATGGTCGAGTAGGTTATTTGTGAACTTGAGAAGCCGCAACTTGCATAGTTCGGTTATTCCTTGGGGCAGATGCGTTAGATGATTCCCGCTGATATCCAACGATTCCAACTGAGTCATTTGGCTAACTTCCAATGGAATTGATATTAACGAATTATTTCGTAAAATCAGTTCACGCAACTCCCCCAACTCTATGAGATCTCTTGGAAAATCAACGATATTCTTACCTGACAAATCAAGTGAAAGCGCATTATTTACTCGTGCCTGATAGATGATATCTGGAACCGATTGCCCCATAAAGTCTCCTTGCATTTATAGACCGTTGGATTGAATAATTCACTTCTGTATCACACCATCCTGTTGAACCCCTCGAACATCGGAGGATCTCTGTAATTACGAAATTAACTATTCAACGCAACGATCTATAGCTTAACTACTGAACAGAACTTTGTGACATTAACCCGAATGACCGGAGCGATGCGCGCTAAATGGGAAGTCCTGGCGGTAACACTGCGACAGGATTAGCCACAACCGAAATTCAAACTTATAATTTATATTATGAAGAGATTACGGATTACGCGATGTTGGCTAAATTTCGGTCCGACCAGTAGAAAACGCAGATGAATTGAGTTTTGGCCAAGGCCAATGCGCGCGAACCTCAAACTCACCCGCCTCATGTTCACGGCTCATCTTTCGCAGTAAAGACCTGATGTCAGAACACATTATCTAAAGTCGTATTCAGATGGTAAATCAAAGTATATCTTTTCAAGATGTCTGGGTTTGCCGGTGATAGGCCAGGATTTTTGCCCAGTGAATATAATGGCCAATAATGCTGCCAAGGTGTTGTCTGGTCTGAGAGACGTGGGGTGTCCTGAGGTAGGCCAAACAACGGGCGCAATGTACTCCCGTTGGGGTTCTGCGTCAATGAAAAAATTGCCCGGCAGCCGTTTTGTACAACTTTCCCCCTATTCCCCAATACTGACTCGTCTCCTCAATCCAGATCTTGGTATGCCGGGCATATAGTTCATCACTACTACAGAATAATGTGGCCAAAATATTTTTTGCAACAGAACCTGCTGCGGCGACTCAGGGAAGCGTTGGTATATACAGATATTGCCGACTTCATCGCCGCATTGGAAATTCGTATCTGAGCAGCGCTTGACAGGCTTGACAGCGCTGGCGCAGGCTGAGTTTGAGATTCCGCGCAGAAAGGTTCTTTGCCCTCATACGGAAACATTGACAGAGCGTATAACCGATTATACACTCCCCGCCCTGCTTTATTGATCTTTAGATCGAGGCGTGGCGCAGACTACGGTTACTTCGACTACAAGTCAAAACCGTTCCGTAGTTGATCTTTCCCGCCTTGCAATTTCTGCGGCGCCGCAGACTACGGTTACTTCGACGCTATTCGAATCCAGGCTCCTGACCGCAGATCGGGAGCGTAATACCGTGGCTGATCTTTCCCCGCAGACAAATTGGTTCTGACGTGGCGCAGATTGCGGTTACTTCGCCTGATAAGCGAGAGGTCGCAGGTTCGAATCCTGCCCGGCTTCACCCGAAGCCGGTAGCTCAGTGGCAGAGCGCTTACGTACCGCTATCGATTTTCCCCGTCAGATTTTGGCAAGGCAGGCTTTTCGGAGTCTGCCTTTTCAATTTTCAGGAGTGGCTATGGCGAAATTTAATCGCAAAGGCGCGGATGGCAGACTTGACTATGACGCCGGGCGGCTCGCGGGAGGCTTCGGCGGCGCCGCTGCCCGGCAGGATGCGGAGGGGATGTTGCGGCGGGCCGTGATGGCCTGTTTGCTTTGGGAAGACCTGGCGTATGAGTCCGGCGCGCAGGGAGCGGAGAATATCGCCGCCCTGGTTCCGAAGGTGGATCCGGACAGAGTCGCGGAGATTGCGACGGAGGCGCGGGAGAAGCAGAAGCTTCGACATGCTCCACTTTGGATCGCAGTCCAAATGCTCAAATATCCGGAGCATAAGAAACAGGTCCGCGATGTGCTCGGCAGAGTAATCACCCGTGCCGATCAGATCACCGACACTGTCGCGCTCTACTTCAAGGAGCGTGGCAAAAAGCCGAACGAGCCCTCTAAACTGCCTCGCCAGCTCAAGCTCGGCCTGGCCGACGCCTTCCAGCGTTTCGATGCTTACCAGTTCGCCAAATATGACCGGTCGAACGAGATCAAGCTCAGGGACGTATTACGAATCTGCCATGCCAAACCTGATCAAGGCAAAGAGGAACTTTTCAGACAGATCAATGAGCGATCTCTACCGATACCTGACACCTGGGAGACCGCGCTTTCGGCTGGAGAGAATAAAAAAGCCACCTGGGAGCGGCTGATCGAGACGCGGAAGATCGGCAGCCTGGCCTTTCTCCGCAACCTGCGGAATATGGTCGATGCCGGGGTTTCGGATCGAACAATCCGGACCGGGCTGGAGCAGGTCAAGGATAAAGGGCTATTGCCGCTCAACTTCCTTGCCGCTCAGACAGCGGTTCCGAGATATGCCGCTGAAATCGAGGCGGCGATGTTTCGCGCCTATGGACAGATCGAAAAACTGCCTGGCTTCACCGTCTTCGTCATCGACGTATCCGGAAGTATGAGTTGCCGAATCGCCAAAAGATCGCAGTTCAATCGAATCGATGCCGGCGCGGCAATGGCGATACTGGCTCGCGAATCCTGCGAGCAGGTCTCGATTTATGCTACAGCCGGCAGTGATGGCCATGGCATCCACAAAACGGCGCTCCTGCCGAACTACCGCGGGTTTGGGTTGCTCGAAGCGATTCGTAAGGCGACCAGCACTCTCGGTGGAGGCGGGATTTTCACCCGCCAGTGCCTGGAATATATCAAGAAGGACCTGCGTGAGCGGACGCCGGATCGCATCATCGTCTTCAGCGACTCTCAGGATTGCGATCGAGTCAATTCGGTCCCGTCGCCTTTCGGAACCCGAAACTACATTGTTGATGTCTCAAGCCACGCGCGAGGGATTAACTATAAAGGGATATGGACGGCGGAAATTGCGGGATGGTCCGAGCGTTTCCTCTCGTTTATCGCGGCCTGTGAGGGACTGGCGCTGCCGGAGGTCGAACAGTGAAAATTGCGCCGCCGGTTTTATTTTGATCCTGCGAGATTTTTCTTGCGCCTACGCCACCTTACCAAAGGGACGCACATATTCCGGTCTCAGCGTGTCATATCTATCACCGCCGCATACACCCCTTCAACTGCCTGACCCATCCGCCGATAATCTAATCTCTCCGCCGTGTCATCTAGCGTATGATAATTCGCATTACGATAAAAGGCCGTATCCGTGATCATCACCGCCGGATACCCTGCTCGCCAGTAGCTCAAATGATCCGAGAGATCCACTCCTGGGATCAGCCGAGGGGCGTTGATCGAGTAGACGGGCAGGCTGGTCGCCCCGGTCATCGCTTTTTTGATCCTGCGGAC
>Ga0154003_1000178_pt1 | contig 19561 bp, 11 predicted proteins | sample TSFL087MetaG_FD_104679 | JGI IMG/M metagenome (GOLD analysis project Ga0154003, IMG submission 104679) | Attine ant fungus gardens microbial communities from Florida, USA - TSFL087 MetaG | ecosystem: Host-associated > Fungi > Mycelium > Unclassified | place: USA: Florida, Lake Talquin State...
AGATAGAAGGGTTGATCGGGTTCTTCGTCAATCAGTTGGCGCTGAGAGTCGGGGTCGGCGCGTCAGAGAGCTATGTGGAGTTGCTCAAGAGTGTGAGGAGAGTATGTCTGGAAGCGTATGGTCATCAGGACGTGCCGTTCGAGAAGCTGGTGGAAGAGTTGCAGCCGGAGAGAGACCTGAGCCGATCGCCGCTCTTCCAGGTGAAGCTACTTTTGGAGCATGCGTCGAGAGAAGGACTGGAACTGGGCGAGACAAGACTGAGCGGCGGCGGCGGCGAGGCGCGGATGGTGGACGAGGAGCGCGCGGCGAAGTTCGACCTGATGGTAGGGATCACGGACGCAGGACATACTCTGTTTGGAGTTGTGGAGTATAGCCTGGACCTGTTTGATGCTACTACAGTCGAGCGCTTGATCGGCAACCTGAAGGCGGTGTTAGGAGCGGTGGCGGCGAACCCTGATGAGCGGATCTCAGAGATAGCCTGTCTGACGGCGGAAGAACGACGGCAGATCCTGGAGGAGTGGAATGAGACGGAGAGTGGATATGAAGAAACCTGGCTGGTACATGAACTGATCGCGGAGCAGGCGAGAAGAAATGAAGAATCGATCGCTGTGAAGAGTGAGCTGGGAGATCTGAGCTATAGAGAGTTGGACCGTCGCGCTAACCAGCTGGCGAATTACTTGAATAGCAGAGGAGTGCGACGGGAAGATCTGGTAGGTATCTGTGCGGAACGCTCGGTGGAAATGGTCATTGCAATATTGGGAGTATTAAAGGCTGGCGCCGCGTATGTGCCGATCGATACTGCGGATCCAAGGCCGCGAATAGAAGCTACGCTGAAAGATGCGCAGGTGAAGCTACTGCTTACTCAGGAGGAGCCGGCTGGCCGACTAGGTATTCAGGATCAGGTCATCGTCTACCTTGATAAAGATTGGGATCGAATAAGCGCTCATAGCTCGGAAGCCCCGGCTCGCGAAGTAAGCCAGGACGAGCTGGCATACGTAATCTACACGTCCGGATCAACCGGCGCGCCGAAGGGAGCGATGAACACGCATTCGGGGATCAGGAATCGCCTGCTGTGGATGCAGGAGAAGTACGGTCTCGACCAGACAGATCGAGTATTGCAGAAGACGACTTTTAGCTTTGACGTATCGGTTTGGGAATTTCTATGGCCGCTGATGACAGGCGCGGTCCTGGTCATGGCGCGGCCGGGCGGCCATAAGGATAGCGAGTATTTACTTGGAGTGATTAGGGAGGAGGAAATAACGACTATACATTTCGTACCCTCAATGCTCGCGGTATTTTTAGAGCAGCAGGTAGAAAAAGCCGAGAGCTTGCGCCGGGTGATCTGTAGTGGGGAAGCTTTGACAAAAGATCTGGAGCGCGGATTACGAAGTAGAACACGAGCGCAGGTAAGTAATTTGTATGGTCCAACGGAAGCGGCGATAGATGTGACATATTGGATTAGTGAGGGAGAGGGCGATAGTCAGGCGCCGCCGATCGGTAGACCGATTGCCAACATCCAAATGTACGTGCTCGACCGCGAATTGGAACCCGTGCCAATAGGAGTAAAAGGAGAGATTTACATATCGGGAGTAGGATTGGCGAGAGGGTATGTCAGGAGGCCGGAGCTAACGGGAGAGAGATTCATCCCTCAGCGGTTCGGCAAGACGAGGGGCGGGAGATTGTATCGCACCGGAGACGTCGGCAGGTATCTATCGGATGGGAACATTGAATTCGTAGGGCGCTCAGATAGTCAAGTGAAGCTGCGAGGATATCGGATTGAGTTGGGAGAGATTGAGCATGCGATCATGCGGCATCCCGCAGTCAGTCAGTCAATAGTTCTTCTTCGTGAAGATCATCATTCGGATAAACAGTTGGTGGCCTATATGGTCTGCGAGCGGGAGAGCGCGCCGAGCGTCAATGAATTGCGCGACTATCTGAAGGAGAGATTGCCGGAGTACATGCTGCCGGCGAGATTTGTCTGGCTGGAACAGATGCCGTTGACGCCGAATGGTAAAGTGGAGCGCAAAGCCCTGCCCGGGCCTGGTGACGAGCGGGAGAAAGGGGAGGCTTCCTCTATTGCCCCTCGGGATGTGCTGGAACTCCAATTGGCGCAGATCTGGGAGCAGGTTTTGGGGGTTCACCCGATAGGCGTCACTGATAATTTTTTTGATTTGGGTGGGCATTCACTACTGGCCGTGAGTCTGATGGGCAGAATTCGAAATGTGCTGGGACGAGATCTACCGTTAGTCGCTTTGTTTCGAGGCGCAACTGTCGAACGCCTGGCCGTCATGTTGCGCCGAGAATCCAGTTCCATGGCGTCGTCTTGCCTTGTCGAGATTCAACCCTCCGGCTCGAAACCGCCCTTGTTCTTCATGCATCCGGCTGGCGGAAACGTGCTCTGTTACTTGGATCTGGCGCGCTGCCTTGGTTCAGACCGGCCATTTTACTCGCTACAGTCCTCAGGTTTTTACAGAGAACAGCCTCTATACACCAGAATCGAAGATATGGCCGCCCACTATATAGAAGCGATCAGGACAATTCAGCCTGAGGGGCCATATATTTTAGGAGGCTGGTCTTTCGGCGGCGCCGTCGCCTACGAGATGGCGCAACAACTTATAGCGCAAGGCCAGGACTTGAGACGATTGATATTGCTTGATAGCGCCGCCCCATCCACCAAGGATGAAGCTTTCGAAGTAGATGAAGGGGATTTTGCAGGCGACGATGCGATTGAGTTACTTAATATGTTCGCTGAATACCTGCCAATCTCAAGAGAGAGTCTCGATCCGTTTCAGGGTGATGAACGAATTGATTACGTTCTCAAGAGCATGGTAAATGCGAACTTAGTCCCCCCCGATGTGAATGTCGCTCAGGCTCGCTCTTTCCTGAGGGTATACAGAACAAACGTGAGAGCTGCGTACAAATATGTCGCTAAAGCCTACCCGGGAGACGTTAGCCTGTTTAACAGCGAGCAGGTCGCCGAGATCAATCAAGATCCAACCCTCGGCTGGGGCGCATTGGTCGACGGACGAGTGCGCGTTGTTAATGTCCCAGGTAAACATCAAACAATGGTGTTGAAACCTCATGTTGAAACCTTAGCGCTGCGGATAAGAGAATGTCTCGACGAGCCTGACACTATACACCGCTAAATCAAGCCATAAAATCTTGAATCATTTCACCGATCTTTAGCCTGATCGGGCCAATCTCTTTTCAGTTAATTCGTTGATTTTCATGGGAGTAATGACAAATGCAGCTGAATCAGACGCAAATAGAATTTTATCGAGACCACGGGTACCTCCTATTATCGGAATGTTTCTCTCCCGCCGAGGTCGGAAGATTGAAAGCGGAATTGCAGACATTAGTAGGTGAAGATTCCTTGCGCAGGGTCATTGAAAAAGACGGCAAAGCAGTCCGCTCAATTTACGGGTCACATGTCAAAAACGAAATTTTTCGCCGACTCTCTTGCCATCCGCGGATAGTTGAACCAGCCTGTCAAATTCTGGACAGTGAAGCCTATGTATATCAGTTCAAGGTCAACACTAAGAGCGCATATAGCGGAGACTTGTGGGACTGGCACCAGGACTTCATTTTCTGGCATAAGGAGGATGGCGTTCCCTCTGATCGGATGATTAACGTGGCCGTTTTCATCGATGAAGTGAATGAGTTCAACGGCCCGATCTTTGTCATTCCGGGATCCCATAAAGGAGGGATAATAGAGACGCCTGCGAAAAATTCCGCGACTACCGGTGATACGGTTTACAACAACAGCCCCTCCTGGATCTCGAATTTAACAGCCGATATTAAATATTCGCTTGACAGCGAGGTTATTTCACAACTTGTAGGGCGTTTCGGAATGGTCGCTCCGAAAGGCGCGGGTGGCTCAGTGATGTTCTTCCATTGTAATCTTGTACATGCTTCGCCGAACAACATCTCTCCTTATGACCGCGTGATTGTGTTTGCTACATATAATAGTATCGAAAATATTCCCGTGGGGTCTGATCATAAGCGCCCTGACTTCCTCTGCAGCCGGGATTACAGGCCAGTGCTGACCGTTTCGGACTCGGCCCTGCTCTTCTGATTAGTTAACAATGGGAGCCTTAGAGCGTATTTAAAAGGTCTTTTCTAAATGAAGAGTGTGCAAATTAAGAGTTAAAAGTATCAATGTTTTAAGTTAAACGGCGCCCTGAAAGCGTTGATAGCGGACAATTTCAGTTTACACGCTCCTCAATTAATTACGGAGGCGATATGCTTAACCAAGGTGAGTTTAAAGAGCTATGTGTAAATCCCACTATTGAAATAGGAGTAGGCTATACGTCGCGAACCAAAAATGGCGGATCTAGATATAACATATTTAGGATAGAAGATGATCCGGAATTCTGCCAAGCATTAATAGATCTTGGCAGCGATGATTGGACGTCGGAGCGGCTTCAAGGCTTACAACAGCGCCTATTAGAGCGATTGGTTGAGTTAGGGGTCATATTTCAGAGTGGTAAAGCGCTGCGCGTAAATCCCGCTGTTGAAATCGGAGCCGGCTACAGGTTACGAACACGAAATGAGGGAGCGAAATTTGGCACTTTAGGGGTGAAAAATAATCCTGAGCTCTGTCGCCTGCTAATAGAATTTGGCGGCGGCCATTGGACGCCGGAACGGCTTCGAGACATACCACAACATCTATTAGAGCAGTTAGTTGAATTAGGAATATTAATTAGGGATGGCGAAATAGATGAAGCGCAATTTTTATGCTTATCGGATCGGCCACATTTGGACCTTATTCCACGTAAATTTAGGCAATTGAGAGACGCTGGCGGAGAATCCAGCGAATTGGTAGTGAATCGAGGGGTTCACGCGCAGGCGGGCCCCGAACTCCCAGTCGGTCTGGCAGATCGAATCCCATTCTGTAATCAGTTTCGGCGAAGCGAAGGGATCATCTGGGTTGAAGATCCGGGTACAAAGGTATTGGCTCCGTATTGGATGAAAGCTCAGTCTATGGAACTGGTTCAGCGCCTGCTGGAAGGTCAAATCTCCCCTTATGATTTACCTGCTCAGATTTTAGAGAGGCTTGTTCATATGAATGTTTTAGTTCCGAAGAACTATGAGGAGGCTCGGATTAAAGAGTGGCAGGGGATTTATAAAGATTTATACGCGCGGCTCCGCTCAGAGCAATATGTGGCTATTCGAGATATGGTTCACCCACTACAACTGGCGTCATTGCGTCACTATTTCCGGTTGTTAGATCAGAAAGGGGGCCTATTTATCGACACATACCAGGGTAATAATAGATTTGTATGGCAAAACGACGCCGCCGCCCGCTTTGTCCATCATCAGATAACCGGGATAATAAGCCAAATCGTTCCAGAGCCAATTAAGCCTTCCTATAGCTTGCTTTCTATCTACAAATCTGGCGCCATACTTAAGAAACACACAGATCGTCCGCAATGTGTGTGGAACCTTTCTCTCTTGATTGACTCGAATCCTGAAGTAGAGGTGTCTGACTCATGGCCTATCTACTTTGAGATCGAAGGGCAGGTTAAAGACGTTCGATTAGATATGGGGGACGGGGTATTGTATAGCGGGACGGATATCCCGCATTGGCGCGATGCGCTCCCCGATGGGCATACCGCAACGCTCATTTTATGTCACTTTGTTCCCAGCGATTTTGGAGGCAGCCTTTACTAAAACTCAGGACGTGTTTTAAACGGCGGGCAGCCAAGATCCCTTCACTATCCACCATCCACTACCCACTATTTTCTGAGGAGAGCGTATATGACAAGCAAACGTCTGTTCTTCAAGCCAAATATTCTCGCGGAGCCACTCTTCAATCAGTGGTATGCATGGCCGTACCTGATCCCTCCAGCCTCGGCCGCAATGTATATCGCGAACTCACATTTAAAGATCATGCAATCATTCGTGTCTAACCCTCAAGTGCATATTTCCGCTCTCAAAAATCCGGCTATGATTGGAGGCCCATTCATCAATTACGATATGAGTAAGGCGCCCGCCATAAAACGCCTAATCGACAAGACGCTCACAGAACAGAAGATCATGATCGAATTTGCGGAGGCCATCGAGACGCTTGATCGGGCGCTGGTCAACGAAGCTAACGGCTATTCGATGGAGGCGCATTATTCAAAAGTTCCCGAGACCCTCAAGGGGTACGTAGAGCTGGTTTATGACATGCGCGACAACCCGACAATCCGGTTTCTCGAAGGGTTACTTTACGAGAGTAAGTTTTATAACACGCGATCACAATCCATTTCCCTCTCCGAAATAAACAGCGATGTCCGTCCATTCGTATTCAGCACTCCTCGATTGGAATCGGATGGGAGCCTATTCCTCAACCTCCCGTTCAAAAGCGAAGCGCTTGACGAGCTGTTTAAGATGAAAACCGCCCCCCAGCCTTTAGAGTACATCAAGGATGCGCTCGGCGTAACTAATGATAGTAACGAATTATTCGCCAGCTTTTTTACGGAAAATGAGCCCGCTCTACACCGCCGTTTTGACGACGTCGGAGTCAGGATACGGTACTTTGGTCATGCGTGCCTTCTGGTTGAGACGAAAGACGTCAGCCTTCTGATTGACCCTGTTATAAGCTACAAGTATAACGGCGGAATCGAACGGCAGACATTCGCCGACTTACCGGAGAAGATCGATTTTGCGCTGATCACGCATTCCCACCAGGACCACCTGATGTTCGAAACATTGCTTCAACTCCGGCATAAGGTCGGCAATATCATCATTCCGAGGAGCTCGGGCGGCGACCGGGTAGACCCGTCAGCCAAGTTAATATTGCAAACCCTGGGATTCCGTAATGTCCGGGAGCTTGATGAGTTGGAACGAGTTGAGATTCCCGGGGGCCATATTATGAGTTGTCCATTCTTAGGAGAACATGGTGACCTCAACGTGAGAACCAAGTCTGCCTACAATATATGTTTGCTTGGTAAAAAAATCCTTGCGGTAGCCGATTCAAACAACTTGGAGTCACGTCTTTATCGGCATTTGCATGAGATCATCGGCGATGTTGACATTTTGTTTATCGGCATGGAGTGCGACGGCGCGCCGATGAGCTGGCTTTATGGCCCTCTTTCGACCAGACCTATCAGCCGGAAGAATGATCAATCCAGGCGATTTGACGGTTCAACCTGCGAAAAAGCGATGTCAATGGTAGAGATCATGAGGCCAAAACAAGTATACGTCTATGCTATGGGACAAGAACCCTGGTGCTCGTTTCTTACCTCGATTCGTTATACTGAAGACTCCAGGCCGATCGTTGAGTCAAACAAACTTGTGGCGGAATGCCTCGGCAGAGGGCTAGTGGCTGAACGGCTCTATGGGTGTAAAAATATCATACTAGACGCGTAAGGATAAATGGAAAAGGCAATACCTCCTCATTTGGTTCGAAAGGAGGACCAATGGCTGTCATCGCTATACTCGCAGACTTCGAGCAGGGCCACGTATTCCCCACATTCTGTATAGCCAAAAAGCTGCTAACGCGCGGCTATCGAGTATGCTACTTGGGCGTGGCTGAGGCGGAAGACGTAATTCGAAAGCAGGGCTTTGAGTTCCGTCGAATTGTGGAGGACGTTCCGCTGGCGTCTTCAATGTCACAACTCCGCAAATTGAGTAGCGACAATCCACTCGCGAGACTGGCCTTAGACACATTCATACGTGGTAAAGCGCTTGATGATCTCATGCTGGAACTTAAGCCAAGCGTCGTATTAATGACCTTCCATTACTATGTCCTGACGATTCTCATCCGCTACCGGTACAATGTGCCCGTCATCTTATTAAACACTGCTGTGGTGGACGCGCCCAGAGAAGAACTGTGCCAGGCAGTGATTGATTACTTAATTGATGTGCCAAGCGCGACGGATTTGATAGACCTGTTGTTATCGGCAAGTGTCGAGGTTAAAAATTTCGCCGAGATAGCGGCCCTGATTCTAAAGATGCCGGAGTTGGTGTTATACCCCAAGGTCTTTGAGCTTCCGGGGGCCAGTCGGGATTCGCTAGTCTTTCATGTGGGACATGAAGTGGATCTTAATCGGGTTGAAGAGCCATTTGACTGGGGCCAACTCGACGCCAGCCGGCCTTTGATCTACTGCTCGCTTGGCAGCCAACTAGACCTTAAAAGCGAAGTCAGTCGGCGCTTTATACGAACTGTCATCCATGCCGCGGCCCAGCGACCCGACTGGCAATTTGTCGTGTCGCTAGGGGCCAGGCTGAGTGCGAAAGAATTCGAGCCCATCCCTCCTTCCGTGATCCTGAGCCATTGGGCGCCACAGCTCCAAATGTTATCGCGCGCCAGTGTGATGATCACGCATGCCGGGATTGGCACTGTCAAGGAATGTATCCTCCACGGAGTCCCGATGCTGGCGCTTCCACTCATGCGTGACCAGTTCGCCTGTACTAATCGAATTGTGCATCACGGATTGGGAGTTCGGGGAGATATTGAACAGATTGAGCCTGAAGAGCTCTCTTCAATGCTGAGTCAGTTGATTAGCAACGATTCCTTCAGAGAACGCGTGGGAGTGATGCGCGAGGAATTCGAGCGCGCCGAAGCCCTTAATCTCAGCATAAAGTTAATTGAAAAGGTTATCGCAGATCGCTTACCAGTCAACTCTATCTGACATTACAATAACAGCAACTTTCCTCCACCACTTATTGCCCGGAAAACTCGTTCCGCAGAGGGACACTATCGCTGAAGTAGCGCTTGAGCGGGCAGAGTCTTGCATATAAACGTCTCAGTTCCTGCTGGCGAGCTAGAAAATTGTGTCATGAGCCTACGCTCAATTTGATCTTCATGCCCACATCTCCCGCGCTTCGGGACGACCAAAGAGAAATTGATGCGCGTTCGGCAAAACGGCCGCCAGGCTTGAGCGCGCCGCCAGCGACCGTTACGCGCGAGGGTGTTCTTGCGCAGCCGCATCTGAAATTTGATCCGATGTTAAATTAACCATGCAGAAAAGAAAGAGTAAGCCAATGATCAAGATTACTTTACTTCGTGATGAGATAGACGCGATTAAATCAATGCTGGGCGATATTACCTCACGGTATAGCTCGGCTGAGGACCATGCGTTCCTCATGGACGCTTGTCTATATGCGCATGAGTTCCCAAAGCGGATAAGGAAATTCCTCAATGATTTCAAGATTTCCGAGCCGAAGCCTGGTTTTTGCATCATCTCGGGATATCCAATCGATGAGGCGACGATCGGGAAAACGCCGAATCATTGGAAATATAAACCAGAGGCGTCCCGGACTTTGGAAGTGGAGTCATTTCTCATTATCCTGGGATCCTTGTTGGGAGATGCTTTGGGCTGGGCCACGCAACAAGACGGGCATATCATTCACGAGATCTTTCCGATCAAGGAATGTGAAAACGAGCAGCTTGGCACCGGAAGCGCCCAAACGCTTTGGTGGCACAGTGAAGACGCGTTTCACGAGTACAGAGGGGATTATATTGGGATGGTTTGCTTAAGGAACCCCGATAATATTCCTACAACAATTGCTTCAATAGACGATGCGCAAATCGACCCAGAGCTGATCAAGATCCTGTTTGAACCGCATTTTATCATCCGACCGGACGAGTCGCATCAAGAAAAGAACGCGTCGGATCCGCAAAACATTCCTATCGACCCATCTGATCACCGCCGCATAGCTTATCAGCGGATACTGGAGCTTAATGATAACGGGAAGAAGATCTCGGTTATGTATGGCCACCCCCAATCGCCATATATACGCGTTGATCCGTATTTTATGTTACCAGTGGAGGATAACGAGCGAGCGCAGTTGGCTGTGGAAAGTCTTATTAAGTCGATCGACGCGGTATTGATGGATGTCGTTATGCATCCTGGAGATATACTGTTTATAGATAATTACAGGGCCGTACATGGACGAAAACCGTTTAAGCCTCGATATGATGGAACAGATCGATGGCTTAAAAGAATAAATGTTACTAGAGACCTTAGAAAATCCCGGGGCGCTCGCATGAGCTGCGCCTCAAGAATTATCTATTGAACGCCATTCCATATTGTACCGCGCCTCTCTCTACAGGGGCTTTGTTGCAAGAATCAGGAGTGGGCGCCGCCTGAAAGACAGTGAGCGCCCAATTCTGGTCTCGCGCGAGTTTTGCAAAAAGCCGCACGAAGAATATAAGCGGCGCCGATCTCGAATATACATACACTCAAGATTCTTAGCGTTTGAGTATCGCTTGCGTCACTCGCCTTGGCGTTCGTCCGGGCTTTTGTCGTCAGCCGATGGCAAGCTTCTGAAGACGCGCGGCTGTCAGCCGAAGAGCGCATTCCGTGGCGGACTCAATATGTTGTGTCGGTTAGTAGCCAACTTCGAGCGCTTCGATCTTATTTTCTGGCGGAAGGCTATCAAATTTTCGCCCTGTAGTAGGCTATGAACAAGCAATGTAGTTATGGTTCCATTCCGGATCAAAGATTTCCGGAACTTAAAGGGTTCGATTATATCGAGCTCTACGTAGGCAACGCATACCAGGCTGCGCACTTCTACCGATCGGCATTTGGGTTTAAGGCGACTGCTTGGGCAGGGCTCGAGACTGGCGTAAGAGATCGTGTCTCAATTCTGCTTGAGCAAAATAGCATCCGGCTGTTATTGACGGCGGCCCAGGGCCCGGATAGTCCGATTGCGCAACACGTCAGTCTCCACGGGGACGGCGTGAAGGATGTAGCGTTTCTGGTCGATGATGTCGAGAAGGCTTTCAGCCAGGTGGTCGCTAATGGAGCGAAGCCGGTGCTTGAGCCAACTCAGCTCGAAGACGTCCATGGTTACGTCTTTAAAGCAACCATCGCCGCCTATGGTGACACTGTACACTCCTTCGTACAACGGGACTGTTACAACGGGCCTTTCCTTCAAGGTTATCACCCATTAGCGCGCCGAGAAAGCAAGAAAGAGATCGGATTGCGCGAAGTCGATCATATCGCGATCAGCGCCGAAGCCGGGATGCTCGGTGAACTCGTCGAATTCTACAGCCACGTCTTCGGCTTCCACGAGTCGCACCAGGAGAATGTCGCTAGTGAATACAGCGCCATGAACTCGAAAGTCGTGCAGGACAGCGCGGGGCGAATCAAATTTCCGATCGTCGAGCCCGCAGCTGGAAAAGGCCGCTCGCAAATCGACGAGTACCTTTCTTACCATTACGGGCCGGGCGTCCAACACATTGCTCTGCTGACCGATGACATCGTGACTAGCGTGCGTTCGATGCGAGACAGCGATGTCGAGTTTTTGCGGACCCCGGATACTTACTATGATGTATTAGAGAACCGCGTGGGCGAGATCGATATTGATCAAACAGCGCTTCGGGAGTTGGGGATTCTCGTCGACCGGGACGAGTGGGGATATTTAATGCAGACCTTCACCAAACCCCTTCATAACCGTCCGACCATCTTCTTGGAGATCATTCAACGCAAAGACGCACGCGGTTTCGGCGCGGGCAATATTAAGGCTCTGTTCGAAGCGTTGGAGCGAGAACAGGTACAACGCGGGAATTTATAGCATCGACCGTGTCATTAGCGTGTTCCGGAATGGATCGAGTCCATTTGCAAAGACTGGAGGAAAGACTTGCAATCCATAGCACAGACAACCGAGACGGCCTCACTGGCGAAGTGGGCGCAAAAAGTGAAGCGATCGCAATTGCAAGAGATGTTGTTTGCCGCTGCGGAGCCAGGGGTTATATCTTTTGCCATGGGCTTGCCGGCCCCTGAGCTATTCCCCATCGAAGGATTGATGAAGACGTCCGGGCAGATCCTGGCTGACGATTTGTCCGCCCTCCAGTACGGTCCCCCCTTCCAGCCTCTGAAGAGCCAGATCGTTGATTTGATGGCGAAACGCCGAGTGGCTTGCGGCCCCGAACAAATTTTCATCACGACCGGCGCACAACAAGGGATGAACCTGCTGGTGAGGTTACTCCTTGACCCCGGCGGTCAAGTTTTGGCTGAGCAGATGGTTTACACTGGTTTCCAGCAGGTGATTGAGCCTTACAATCCACTGATACTATCCGCGCCGACCGATGCCGAGACAGGGATGGATGTCGCAGCCGTTGCCTCTCTTCTAGCGCGCGGCGCGCGTCCTGCCTTCATCTATGCAATCAGTAGCGGACATAATCCGCTCGCTGTGAATTTGCCGGAGACAAAACGGTTACAACTCATCAAGCTAGCGCGACAATACCAGGTCCCTATCATTGAGGATGATCCCTACGGCTTTCTCTACTACGGGGAAGAGGCATTGCCACCTCTGCGAGGGTATGACGAACAATGGGTCTTTTACGTCGGCTCGTTCTCCAAAATCCTGACGCCTGCGCTGCGCGTTGGATGGCTTGTCGTTCCTGAGAGCCTCATTCCCAAGTTGTCTGTAGTTAAGGAGGCAAGTGACATCGACACCAACACGTTCACGCAGCGTTTGATCTCGCGGTTCCTGGCGCAAGAGGGTCTCGATACGCATCTTTCAATGCTGAGACACGAATATCGCACGCGTCGTGACGCAATGGCTCAAGCGTTGCGTGAGCACTTCCCGACGGCGGCAAAGTGGGGAACCCCTGACCAGGGCGTATTCTTTTGGGTTGAATTGCCTCACGACGTGGACACGACGGCTCTCCTTGCCAACGCGTTGAGGAAAGAGCGGGTAGCCTTCCTTCCTGGGCAGGCATTCAGTATTGAGTCCTCGAATGCTGCCTCCAACTGCCTGCGTCTGAACTTTTCCTGCAGCAAACCTGAACTGATTTGGGAGGGAATTGCGCGACTCGGCAAACTGGTGAGAGAGGCTCTAGTTCCCCATCAAGCATGATGCGAGCAGGACGCCCGCTACGGCGTTCAATGTGGGACGGCGGTTCGCTGACTGCAAAACTTCCATCGTCTGGTTGTTCGATATGAATACCGCCCAGAGAGTTTTTTAGTCTTCGTCCACCTCGGACGCATCCTCAGTCTATTAAGACGCTATTTACGAGAGAGCTTCTGAAGCGAAGGGCTTTAAAGTCACACCATAACTTAACATATTAGGAATGCCAATGGCTGAAGAAGAGAATGGTCGAATCAAGCTATCCGACGCCTGGCGCGAAGCGAAAAGATTGATTGCATCCAATCGCTCGCGGCTCACAGCGGGCGCTTTTCTGATGTTACTCGACCGCCTGGCAGGTCTCGCACTGCCCGCCTTATCCAAATATGTGATCGACGAAGTCGTTGTTAAAGGGCGAAGTGAGTTACTTGCGCGAGTTACGATTGTCGCCGGGATTGCGACTTTATTGCAGTCCCTCACTTCATTCTCGCTATCGCAGATCCTGGGCGTTGCGGCTCAGCGCGTGATTCTCGAGATGCGTAGGAAAGTTCAGGCGCATGTCGGGCGCTTGCCGATCTCTTATTTCGATTCGACGCAAACTGGAAAACTAATCGCTCGAATCATGACGGATGCCGAAGGAGTGAGAAATCTGATCGGCGCCGGGCTGATTCAACTGAGCGGAGGTATTGTCACTGCCGTAATCTCCATCGGAATCCTGTTTTATCTCAACTGGCGATTGACCATGCTAATGATCATCGCCCTGGCGGCGTTCGGCGGAGGTCTGGCTTACGGCTTTGTCAGATTGCGACCGCTCTTTCGGGAAGGCGGGGAACTCTATAGCCAGGTTACCGGGCGCCTGGCTGAATCGCTCGGCGGGATGCGTACTGTCAAAGCGTATACGGCGGAAAAGCGGGAAGAATTGGTCTTCACACGCGGCGTGCATCGCATGTTTCGTAATTTCAACAGCTCGATGGTCGCAGGTTCGGCCCTCAATGCTTTCTCTTCGGTCATTATCGGGGCAATCGGCGTGGTCATAATCCTGGTGGGCGGCAATGCGGTCCTCTCAGGCCAGATGACGCTGGGCGATCTGTTCATGTATATCTTCTTTATTGGCCTGGTAGCGATGCCGGTAGTCGAAATTGCCGCTATCGGGACACAGATCACTCAAGCTTTCGCCGGCCTCGACCGCATCCGCGAGATTATGAATTTGCCGACTGAAGATGAAGAAGATTCGTCGAGAGAAGCGGCGAACGAAATAGAAGGCGCTGTTGAATTTGAAAACGTCTGGTTCGAGTATCACTGCGATAGCCCGGTACTGAGGAATGTCTCTTTTAAAGCTCCGGCAGGTTCCACCACCGCGCTGGTCGGTTCAAGCGGGTCTGGCAAGAGCACTTTGATCAATCTCGTCATGAATTTCAATCGCCCACTGTCTGGCAAAATCAAAATTGATGGGCGAGAGCTTTCAACGATCAAGCTGCGCGACTACCGGGCGCATCTCGGAGTAGTCCTGCAGGACAATTTTCTTTTCGACGGCACGATTGCCGATAACATCAGTTTTTCCAAGCCTCATGCGAACCGCGAAGAGATTCAAACCGTCAGCCGCCTGGCTCATTGCGATGAGTTTATAGAATGCTTCAAGAACAAATACGAGACGATCGTCGGCGAACGAGGAGTTAAGCTCTCCGGCGGTCAGCGTCAGCGAATCGCCATTGCCCGCGCGCTGCTTGCCGACCCGAAGATACTGATCCTGGACGAAGCGACTTCGAGTCTGGACAGCAAGAGTGAAGCGTTGATTCAGGAGGGCCTGCGCGCGTTGCGTAAAGGGCGGACGACTTTTGTCATCGCGCATCGGCTTTCGACGATTCGCAGCGCAGATCAAATCCTGGTGTTAGAAAATGGGGAGATCGTCGAGCAGGGCACACACGAAACGTTACTCGCGTCCGGTGGGCGTTACAAAGAACTTTACGATAAGCAGTACCAACTTGAGCGTGATCAATTCCTCAATCTCGGCGAGGGCGGCGCGCCTGAATTATCAAAGGTAGAAGCCGAACGCAAAGCATCCATCTCGCAAATAACATCATTGTAAATCACAACAGAGAAGAGCGGCGAGTGAACCGACACTTGGCGTCACGCCAATGCGCAACGTCGGAAGTCTGTCTTGTAGATGGGCCGTCTTCGATGGCCTATGAGCTGAGGTTAACCGAAAACACACTAAGGAGAAAACTAAAATGTCTAAGAGACTTATTGCTGTTAGTACGCTTGCTTCACTTTTTATCTTCTCGTTACTATGCAGAACCCCATCTGCGCATGAGCGTCCCATCAGTTCTACGGAAAACCTTCCCGGTTTACAACAGAAGGCGACGGTAGTAAGGGATACTAATGGAGTCCCGCATATCACTGCGTCCAGCGATCATGACGCCTATTTCATGATGGGCTATATGCAGGCGCAAGATAGATTCTTTCAAATGGATGTCACGCGGAGGCAAGGCAGCGGCACGTTGGCGGAGTTAGTGGGAGCAGGACCGGGTGAAGTATTCCTTGCGACCGATATCCAGTGGAGGGCGATAGGCATCCGCCGTTCCGCCGAACGATCGCTAAGCGCGTATAGCCCTGGAACCGCCGCATTGATCCTGGCTTATTCCGACGGCGTGAACGCATGGCTTGATAACAATCCACTGCCGCCTGAATATACGGAGCTTGAGATCACACAGGTTCCCAGGTGGACGCCACTCGATAGTGTTACCGTCAGCAAGTTCATCCAATTCCAGGTGTCCTTCGACACGCTAGACCTGGAAAAGACCGGCGCGTTGTTATCTTATCAGGCTGTGGGCCAGGCTAACGGATTTGACGGGACCAAACTATTTTTTGAGGACATTTTTCGTTTCGCGCCTTTCGATACGGCCGTAACGGTACCTTCCCGGACAGGCGCCGCTTCGCTTCAGTCGCAGGAAATCCAACCACTGAATCTTCAATCTCGGGTGGTTGAAAATGCTCGCCGGGCTGGGGAAATGATTAGCCCCGGTGTGAGGGAAGCGGCGCGCAAATTCGTTGAGCAATACAAACAAAATCCGCTGTTGAATCGCGCCTCAAGGGGCGTTGGCAGCAACTGGTGGGTAGTCGCCGGGTCAAAAACTGATACGAGGAACGCGATGCTGGCTAGCGATCCGCATGTCGGACTCGGGGTTCCTACATTCTTTTACGAGATTCACCTGACGGTTGATACACCTTCATCACCGATGAATGTGTATGGGGTAAGCCATTGTGGATCTCCGGGTGTGATTTTTGGGCAGAACGACCGCATCTCCTGGGGCGGGGCGAACGCTGCGCTGGACGTCACAGATTTTTTTGTCGAGAGCCTGGTCGTCGAGAATGGATTACCGGTTGCAACGCTATACAAAGGTGGGGTCGAGCCTTTGGTCGTTATACCTGAAGTATTTAAAAGCAATCAGGTTCAAAACGGAATAGCGAACGATGTAATTGTAATAAGCCCCGGCGCCAGGCCGAGTGAAGTGATAGTGCCTCCCTCCACCCTGATCGTTCCACGGAGAAATAATGGTCCACTTACTCTAGGTGGACCATCTGACGGGATCAGTTTGCAGTTTGCCGGCGCGAGCGCGACGCGAGAACTGGAAGCCGTCTTTGCCCTGGCTCGCGCTCGAAACGTGAATGACTTTAAGCAGGCGTTACAGTTCATAGATGTGGGATCGCTGAACTGGGTCTATGCGGATGTTGACGGCAACATTGCCACTTTTACCAACGGCAAAATCCCATTACGGGAAGACTTGCGGGAAGGGACAATCGATGGCTTACCGCCTTTCTTCCTCAGGGATGGGACTGGCGCCGCGAGGAATGAATGGATTCCCAGGAGCGGGCCAGGCTTCAACTATGAATCACTGCCGTTCGAGGAGATGCCTCAATCGGTTAACCCTGTTCAAGGCTTCCTGGTTAACGCTAACAACGATCCGATTGGCATCACGCTTGATAACAACCTGATTAACCAGACGCGCAACGGAGGTATCTATTATATCTCGGCCGGATTCAATCCGGGGTTCCGCGCCGCCAAAATTACCAGTTTGCTTAAGCAGAAATTAGATAGTCATCGCGGCCATGGCAAAGTGTCATTTCAGGATATGCAAAGTATCCAGAATAATGTTCAGATGTTCGATGCCGAGGTTTTTACGCCCTACATAATCGCCGCGTTCAATAGGGCGCGCCACATAAAGGATGCGGCGTGGCTGGCTGCGCTGGCGAAAGACCCGGCTGTGAGAGAAGCGGTTGAACGATTATCGAACTGGGACTTCAGCTCGCCGACCGGAATTATCGCGGGTTACGACGCCGCCGATACAAACGGCGTTCGTCAATGGCCGTCTCACAATGAAGTGTCTAATAGTATCGCCGCTACTATTTATTCTGTCTGGCGCAGTCAGATATTAGCTAATACAATCATCGCCACGCTTGAACGGGCCGGGGCGGAGAACCAACAAAAAGACGGCGATGTACAGTTGGTTGACCTTCGATTCCTGCTCGATAATTTCTCCACTAATCGTGGCAAAGGCGCTTCGGGCCTGGACTTCTTCGAAATTCCAGGAATTAACGCCTCGCCCGAGGTCAGGCGAGACGGCATTATCTTAAAGAGCCTGAAGAGCGCCTTAGACCTCCTCGCCAGCGCTGAGTTTGCCGACGCCTTCAATGGGTCGACGAATCAGAATGATTATCGCTGGGGCAAGCTCCATCGGATATCTTTCGGCCATTTTTTGGGACTGGCGCTTAACACTCAACAATTCAACATTCCGACGGCAGGTAATTTCATGGACCTTTCGCCAGCGCTCCAAGGGTTGGCTGTAGATGGAGGCTTTGAAACGATCGACAATGGTCCCAGCGATCCACGGAGCGCATCGTCCCACTCCTATGTATTCGCCAGCGGTGTTAGTCGTAGATATGTTGGGGAACTACGCCCCAACGGGATCAAATCGGCGCAGATCATACCTGGCGGAGAGAGCGGCGTGCTGGGTAACCGGTTTTATGCCGACCAACTCTCGTTATGGCTGACGAATGACTATCACCGCGTTCTTTTTACGAAAGCCGAAATCGATAGTGAACAATACTCGAAGGTGGTTTACAGGCCGGTGAACTGATCTCTGCAACGAGTGTCGCAAAACTAAAAGGGCGGCTAGCAATTGCCACCCTGCTTCGAAAGGGAGACTGAAAAAAAGCGGGGAGACGGGATAGAGTCAGGTAAAATCACCGCTCCCGGTATCCTGGACTTGGTGGGAATTCCGAAGAACGCGCACGCCGCGCAGCTCCCCCGCTTTTTTCGGTCTCGTTTTTTCTTTCGCCAAATTGAGCCTTGTGTTCCGTACATGTAATAAAGGATCTGATCATGCCAAAGTTTGAATATCATATTTTTATTTGCGCTAACCAACGGCCGCCGGAAAATCTGCGCGGGTGTTGCGATCCCGAAGGGCGGGAGACCTTGCGACTCCTCTTCAAAAAGGAACTGGCCACTCGAGGGCTTAAGAGTAGCGTCCGCGCTAATAAAGCCGGCTGTCTCGACCAGTGTGAGCATGGGCCGACTGTGGTGATATATCCGGAAGGGGTTTGGTATGGTGGAGTCAGGCCCGAAGATGTCGCTGAAATTGTCGAATCTCACCTCATCAATCATAACCCAGTAACACGCCTGATGCTGAACGAAGAATGTCTAAACACAAAATCTTGCGAGCATAAGATGAAGAGACGTTTGAATTAACTTCCAGAAGCCAATATACTGCCTCCGACGGGCATAACACACACGGCCAATAAGAGTGAGGTGAAGCGCGCATACCTGATAGAATCAGCGAAACAATATCGTGTACCGATTCTCGAATTTGCTTGTGATCTTATCTATGGTAGAGGATTTACGCCGCTTGGCTGTGGGAACAGGAGTTTTGTTTGACTAATATGGCTAAAATAGCGGGCGATTGGTTTCAGTGCGGTATTCCACATAACCAGATTGATCTCAAAATGTTCTGTTTTCCTTATGCTGGCGGAACAGCATTAGTGTTCAGAAAATGGGGCGACTTTTTACCTTCCACTGTTCAGGTCATCCCGGTCGAACTACCTGGAAGGGGGCCTCGACTGCGGGACATTCCATTCGTCAGTATGCCAGCTCTGATAGACGAATTGTCAGAAGTTATATGGCCATTGTTAGACAGGCCGTTTGCATTCTTCGGTCATAGTATGGGCGCTGTAATTGCCTTCGAGTTGGCGCGCGCTTTGCGTCGTAAGTATGGCTGCGAGCCACAAACACTTTTTGTCGCAGGTCGCCGAGCGCCGCAGGTTCCAAATAGCGAGCCCGCCACTTACCATCTCCCAAAGGACGAGTTCATAAAGGAGTTGATCGATCTGGACGGAACTCCTAAAGAAGTAATAGGAAATGAGGAACTGATGGAGGTGATGATTCCTTTGCTCAGGGCTGATTTTCAACTGATTCAAACCTATGAATATACTGTCGATACTCCACTTCGATGCCCGATCACTGTCTACGGCGGACTGCAAGACCACCATGTGCCTCGTGATACGCTGTCGCCTTGGAAAGAGATGACCATCTCCAAATTTGCCCTGCACATGTTGCCAGGGGATCATTTCTTTATACGTTCGTCTCAAAATCTATTACTAGGATCACTTGCGCGTGAGTTGCGTGATGTCATTTTCGGTGAGAACCGCTCATCGTGAATAAAGACGCGGAGCAATCCACCGCTTCGCCGCGAGCGCTTGTTAGACGCCGCTGCGCCATTAC
>Ga0154003_1000179_pt1 | contig 19510 bp, 4 predicted proteins | sample TSFL087MetaG_FD_104679 | JGI IMG/M metagenome (GOLD analysis project Ga0154003, IMG submission 104679) | Attine ant fungus gardens microbial communities from Florida, USA - TSFL087 MetaG | ecosystem: Host-associated > Fungi > Mycelium > Unclassified | place: USA: Florida, Lake Talquin State...
ACGCGAATCGGCCATCAGTGAGTTGAGAGATTTCCTTAGAGAAAAGCTGCCAGAGTACATGATTCCTTCGGCTTTCATCCGTCTGAACGATCTGCCTTTGACGCGTCAGGGGAAGGTGGACCGCCGTGCGCTGCCTGCCCCCGATCTGAGGAAGGCGGAAGAAAGAGATGGATACTTGGCGCCGCGGACGCCGATCGAGGAGATAGTGGTCGGGATCTTTGGGGAGGTTCTAAAGCTGGATGGTGTGGGAAGAATGGAGAACTTCTTCGAACTGGGAGGCCATTCACTATTAGCGACACAGGTGATCTCACGTGTCAGGAAGATGTCGGGAGTAGAGATCGGGGTGAGGAGCGTCTTCGAGAATCCGACGGCGGAAGGTCTGGCAAGCAGGATAGAGGAAGCGATGAGGGCGGGAGAGAAGGCGGAGTCGCCGCCGCTGGTCAGAGTCGAACGAGAGGGCCAAAGAGGCGCTCAAAGCAGTGTGAGGGCGCCGCTGTCGTTCGCGCAGCAGAGATTATGGTTTTTAGATCGGCTCGCGCCGAACGATCCGTTCTACAACATTCCAGGCGCCGTGATGTTGGAAGGGAGGCTCGACCTTGGCGTACTGGAGCGAGTGATCAATGAGATCGTCAGAAGACACGAGGTCTTGAGGACCAGGTTCGAAATAGATGCTGGCGCCCCGGCGCAGGTGATCGATGAGTGGGAGCCACGGAGGTTGGAAGTCATAGACCTGACGGGCCTGAACCCGGAAGCGAGAGAAGAGGAAGTCAATCGGAGGGCGATAGAAGAGGCGGGGACGGGATTCGATCTGAGCCGGGGGCCGCTGTTGAGAGTCAAGGTATTGAAGCTGGAAGAGGAAAAGCACGCATTGCTCTACACCATGCATCATATTGTGAGCGACGGGTGGTCGTTGGGAATCCTGATCAGAGAAGTGGGGGAGCTCTACCGGGCTTACAGCGCGGGAAGTGAGTCGCCGCTGGAGGAGTTGCCGATCCAGTATGCGGATTTCGCGGTCTGGCAGAGATCATGGCTTAAGGGCGAAGCGTTGGAGAAACAACTTGCTTACTGGAAACGACAACTCGGCGGGGAACTGACTGCGCTGGAATTACCGTCTGATCGGCCTCGTCCGGCCAGTCCGACGAACCGTGGAGCTCATCGCTCGCACAGGCTGCCAACCTCGCTCTCGGATTCGTTGAAATCGCTCGGTCTGGAGCAGGATTGCACGTTATTTATGACGTTGCTGGCCGCCTTCAAAACACTCCTCTATTACCTGACAGGGCAGACGGACATTACTCTCGGCGCAAACATCGCTAATCGCAATCGTGCGGAGACGGAAAACCTGATCGGGTTCTTTGTCAATCAATTGGCGCTGCGCGCCGACCTGTCGAGACATTCTACTTTTATAGATTTGTTGAGGGGAGTGAGAGAGATAACACTGGGCGCGTATGGGCGCCAGGATCTGCCATTCGAAAAACTGGTGGAGACGCTGAACCCGGACCGCGATCTGAGTCGTAGCCCGATATTTCAAGTAGTGATAGCGCTTCATAACGCTCCGATCGAAGAGTTGAGCCTTCCCGATTTGACGCTAAGCCCGGTAACGGTCATGGCCACTACTGCAAAATACGACCTGGTGCTCAATCTAAATGATACGCAGAGCGGTCTCGACGCGTCGCTCCAGTACAACACCGACCTCTTTGACGAAAACACAGCCACGCGAATACTCAACCGATTCCACACTTTGCTCGACCGAATTGTAGACCGGCCGGACGCCGGGCTACGGGAGCTGGTTGAATCGCTCACCGAAGAGGACAAACGTGAACAACTCGAGAAAGAAAGAGAGCTTGAGAGCTTTCGCCTCGGGAAACTCAAAGGCGTTAAGCGGAAGCCGTCGGTGAAAGCCTCGCGGAGTCGGGACTCAGAAAGATAATCCATCAATGCTCATCTGTTTTTCCATGGCAGAAAGGGCATACCACGTCGCCTAGTCCACAACTCTTTACCCAGATTTGTGCAACAAAACCAGTAGCAAAGATTATTTTATGCGACTGAAGGCAGATGATTGCGTATCGATCAAGGGCTTCGATTATATTGAACTCTATGTCGGCAACGCGCAGCAGGCGGCTCACTTTTATCGCACGACCTTTGGTTTTCTTCCAGTGGCTTTCATGGGCCTCGAAACAGGCGCCCGTGACCGGGTATCTTTTATCATGGAGCAGGGGCAAATTCGGTTAATCCTAACGGCCCCGATATCACCCGAAAGCCAGGTCGCCGAGCATGTCCGGCTGCATGGAGACAGTATTAAGGATATCGCATTTGCAGTCGATGATGCCGCGCGTGCGTTTGCGGTCGCCATTAAACGTGGCGCAACACCTGACATGGAACCGTCCGTGTTCGAAGACCAAGATGGGCGCCTGATCAAGGCAACCATCGCCGCCGGCGGTCACACCGTTCACTCTTTCATTCAACGAGTTGGCTTAAAGCACGGACTCTTTCCTCCATATAGCGCTATCACCAAATCGCCCCCAGTTTTATCAACAGGTCTAAAGTCGATTGATCATATCGCCATCAGCGTGGAAAAAGGCGCCTTGGATCAATGGACCGATTTCTATAAGAACGTACTAGATTTCCACCAATCGCATCAGGAAGATGTTTTCACTGAATATAGCGCGATGAACTCCAAGGTAGTGCAGAACGATAGCGGGAGCGTTAAATTTCCAATCGTAGAACCTGCTTCAGGGCGACGTAAATCACAGGTTGAGGAGTATCTCGAATTTAACGGGGGGGCGGGCGCGCAACATGTCGCATTCCTATCTAATAATATTATAGAGACTGTCCATCTTCTTCGAGAACAGAACATCGAATTTTTACCCTCTCCGGATACTTATTACCAGTTGCTCGAGAACCGCATTGGCGAAATCAATGAGGACTTTGACTCATTGCATGCGCTAAATATCCTGGCGGATCGAGACCAGTGGGGATATCTTCTCCAAATCTTCACCAAACCGTTACAGAGTCGTCCCACTCTCTTTGCGGAGATTATTCAGCGCGTCGGCGCTCGGGGTTTTGGAGGAGGCAATATCCGGGCGCTATTTGAAGCGGTTGAGCGAGAGCAGGCAATACGCGGGAATTTATAGCGCTAATTCAGAGTGGCAAGCATTGGCAAATTCGCTTAGTAACTATCTCAAAATAGAGAAAACCCACGATATGTTGTGGTTAGCAATATGAGCTGAAATCCTTATGACACTGCCGGCATCAGCCTTGCCAAGAAAGTGTAAAGTAACTTTGGTGAAACTGTATAATAACAGGCTCAAGGGGGGCTAGAAGATAATGAACACCTTAGACTGTATCGTGCTAGGTTACAATGACATGCCATTTGAGAGGCTGGCCGAAAAACACAAGCCTTTTCAGTCATATTCAGGCATGTATGGTGAATTAAAAACCAATTCGGTTCTACTCAGTGGAAAGCGAATAGACTACATGGAACTCCTTAACCATGTAATCACCAATACCCACGGCTCAAATCCGCATCTCAATGCTTTTGAGGTTCCGAACCTCGGCGCGGTCTATTTGACAAACTATCTGCGCCGCCGAGGTTTTTCGGCGGAACTAGTAAACTTATTCAATTTCGAGAAGCAACGCTTAGCCAGCCTCTTAAAAGATTCTCCCCGCGCTGTCGTCATAACAACAACCTATTATATCGAGGACGAGCCAATCAGAGAAATTGTAGAATTCATACGCGCGAGACGTCCCGAAACATGTATCATCGTGGGAGGACCATTCGTGTACAATGCATGCGCCACCTACAATACGGCGATGCAGAACATCCTATTCACTTCTATTGGAGCAGACATCTACATCATAGATTCTCAGGGAGAGGCGACGTTGGCGCAGGTACTCAAGGCCCTCCAAAATGGGCGCGACACAGGACTGGCTATTGTCCCAAATCTGATCTATGTCAACGGCGATGTCATCGCCCGGACTCATCGTGTCGAGGAAAATAACAGTCTTGATGAGAACCACATTGACTGGCGGTCCTTCAACCAGAGTTTGTTTACTCCCACAACATACATGCGCACCGCCAGAAGTTGCCCTTTTAAATGCGCTTTCTGTAGCTATCCGGCGATGGCGGGCGACCATACTCTGTCAAGCATAGAAAACATCCGAAGTGAGCTAAGATATCTGGTCGATGCCGGCTTGAAGTACCTCATTTTCGTTGATGATACTCTTAATGTTCCCCTATCACGATTCAAGCAGATCTGCCGGATGATGATCGAAGAGAAATTCAATTTACAATGGGTATCCTTCTTTCGCTGCTCGAATGCTGATGATGAATGCTTCGATTTAATGAAGGAGAGCGGTTGTTTGGGAGTGTATCTGGGTATCGAATCGGGTGACCAGCAGATCCTCAAGTACATGGATAAATTTGCTGATGTACGAGGATATAAAGATGGGATCCGTAAACTACACGAGCGGGGAATTCTCACCTTCGGCTCTTTTATCACCGGTTATCCGGGAGAGACACAGCAATCAGTGATGAATACCCTGGAGTTTATCGAGGAAACATCCCTAACCTTCTATAACGTCCAACTCTACTTCCACAATACGATTGCTCCGATCAATAAAAGGCGTGACGAGTTCGGTATCCGAGGTAGTCACTATAACTGGCAACACAATACGATGAATTGGGAAGAGGGCGCCCGATGGGTGGAATACCTGATCCGAAACGTCAGCAATTCAATACTGCTTACACTCTACGGATTCAGTCTTTGGTCGATTCCTTACCTGCTGCAGAATGGTTTCTCGATTGAACAGATCAAATCATTCGGGCACACCGCCAGGAATATGCTAATTAAAGGTTTGGACGACACTGAGGCCGACTATCAATCCGAAATGGCGGAAATGGCAAGAATCTTTTCCACTTGGCAGCGGCCCCAACGGACGCGGCTCTTTTAGAACGACGGCGGCTTCCTTTGTTTTTAACAGTTTAGCGAGAATTTCTTGGTTTGAGTTTATCCGTCTACGCGGCGTAACAGACCGCATCAGTTAATCGCTCTGACAACGAGTGCGGGACTTTTACAACATCGCTGTGATTACCCCACATTGTGAAATAGCAACTGCTCCACAAACAACGCCTTACGAACGCTATCGCATCCGCGAAGGTCGGCGTCAGCATCCATCCCTATGAATGAGAACACTCAATTCGGCCAGCAGACAAATGGAATTAAACGCTCCGCATTGCAGGATATGCTGATGGAAGTTTCCCGTCCAGGCGTCCTTTCATTTGCCTTAGGATTGCCAGCGGCGGAACTTTTTCCCGCCGCCGCTTACGCGAAAGCGATCGCTCAAGCAATCTCCGCTGATCAGCGCGCCATGCAATATGGGCCACCCTTCGAACCGCTGAAAGAACATATCGCCAACTTAATGGCCTTGCGAGGGGTTGAATGCAAGTCCGAGCAAGTATTTTTAACTACAGGGGCCCAACAGGGGATTAGCTTATTGTCGCAATTACTGCTTAATCCTGGCGAGCGCGTGATGGTTGAGGAAATGACCTATACCGGGTTTCAACAAGTGATCGAGCGGTATCAACCCGAGATATTGACTGTGCCTACAAATATCGAAACCGGAATGGAGGTGGATGTCGCGCAGGAGTTGCTGGAGTGGGGAGAGCGCCCGGATTTCATTTATACTGTTACTGACGGGCACAATCCACTCGCTGTCAGCATGAGTAGGACTAAACGCGCGCATTTGGTCGGACTGGCGAAGCAGTATCGCATACCAATAATCGAGGATGACCCTTATGGATTCTTATATTATCAGGATACGGCAATACCACCGCTACGCGCGCTTGATGATCAATGGGTTCTTTACGTCGGTTCTTTTTCGAAGATCTTAGCTCCTGCCCTGCGTGTCGGCTGGATAATTGCGCCGGAGGCTCTGATCATGAGCCTTGCTAGTATTAAGGAGGCAAGTGATATTAATACATCTACTTTAAGTCAGCGTGCGATCTCATCCTACATTGACGCCGGCTATCTTAATACTCATCTCCAAATGTTGCGCAGTGAATACCGCGCACGCCGTGATGCGATGCTCCATGCGCTCGATAAGCATTTCCCCGGCGATTCACAGTGGCATGAACCGACAAGCGGTGTGTTCATCTGGGTTGAGTTATCTAAAGAAGTTGACACGAGTAAAGCGCTCAAAATGGCGCTGGAAACCGAGCGAATCGCCTTCATTCCAGGGGAGGCCTTCTGCATTAATAATGGCCGTCAGGCGTCACATTGTATGCGACTTAATTTCTCAAACGCTTCTGTGGAATCTATTGAAGAGGGAATCGCCCGCCTCGGACGAGTATTGAACGGGATGCGAAAAAGTTGACGCTCCCTAAAGGCAAATGCCATGCCGCCGGAGGAGCTGCATTTTTGGCCTTCGTCATCTTGACGTTAAAGAACGTAGCGGAGGTACTCACTTAAAGCTATTAAAGCCTCTAGAGAAAAGTCGCATAACTCAATTTGTGTAGCAACTCGATCAAATCAAGAAAAACTCTCTTATTTTGAATTGGTTTTATCATCGGCCATGGGGGCTTGCTGCGCTGATAGTCTTCCTAGTGTTAACGGTCTTGCTGATCGTCCATTATTATCGTTCACGGCGCGGCGCGAAGGCGATACTGAACCGATTGCGGGACGAGATCAATGCCAATTATGGTTACATAGGCGGAAAACCGCGTATCAACAAAGGCCCTTGCGGCCGTTTTGCTAAAGCTTTCCGTGAAGAGTGGAATACTCGATTCAGCAAAAAGATAAATATCGCTTTCGTCATGTCACGTGACGGATCCATATGCTACCACGTGTTGGTCAAGCTTCCGGACGGCCGCTATTTCGATGGTGGAAACGGTGTTATGTCAAGATGGAGATTGCTTATGCGGTTTCCCCTAGCCAGTAGCGTTGAAGAGATGGTTGAATTCGATCCATATTTACTTAGCTATCGAACCAATGGGCTTAACCGCGATTACCCATACTGCCCGAACTACTCTGATTGCACGACAGCTATGATCATCAAAAAACACTTGGCATTATTAGCGAAAAAGAGTGATGAATTCTGAAACAAGAATTGGTATCAGCGCGCATGGCTTCTGAAAATATTCTTCTTTTGTCGGAGGCCGTCGGCCGGGGGTGGAGATACGCTGATTGCGGATTGCCGCAAAGTTCTTGAACGGATTGAGATCGAGATCAGGCAACGTTTCGTTGCGAAAAGGGGGCAAGGATGCAGGAGGAAGCGCTGCAAGGTTACCGGCTTTCGCCGCAGCAGAGACACCTGTGGGGGGTGTTGCGGCGGGACGGGAATGCGGCTTATCAAACGAAATGCGCTGTGGCGATCAGTGGGCCTTTTGAGAGCCGGCGCCTAAAAACCGCAGCGCAGAGGGCCGTTGCGCGCCATGAAATTCTGCGTACCACCTTTCAGTGTTTGCCCGGGATGACAATTCCGATGCAGGTCATCGAGGAGAGCGGAGGTGTCCGCTGGCAAGAAGACGATCTGAGTGGGTCGAATGAGCAGGCGTCGTTGATCAATGCGTTTTTTCACGAGCCCTCCCCACCTTTCGATTTCGAGCAGGGCCCCTTTTTACATCTCCATCTCATCAAGAATGCGGACAAGGAGCACGTCCTGATCGTGCGCGTTCCTGCGATCATCGCCGATTCCGCGAGCCTGCGGAACCTGATCGGAGAACTCAGCCGCGGCTATGCCGCCGCCGCGTGCGGAGAGGAATTGAACGGCTATGTGGCGCAATACGCCGATCTCGCCGAGTGGCAGAATGAACTGATCGAAGCCGAAGAGACGCGTGTCGGGAGAGAGTACTGGCGCGACCGACATCTTGAACGTCCGCCCACGCCACAACTCATATTCGAAGGCATTCCGACCGGCGCTTCGGCCTTCGAACCTCGCCTTGAAGAACTGGAACTAACGCCGCCGCTATTGGATCGTATTGAATCCCTGGCCTGCGGCGCAGAAACACCGTTCGAACAAATTCTGCTAGCCTGCTGGCAAATCCTGCTCTGGCGGCACGCCGGCCAGCCGGAGATCGAAATCGGAACCGCCTTTGACGGCCGTCGCGCAGTGGAAATTGAGGATGCGTTAGGATTGTTCGCCAAGTACCTGCCTGTGACGTGTCGTCTGGAGGAAGGGTTAAAGTTAAGTGAGCTGATCGATCAGATCGACGAGTCGTTACAGGCGATGCGGGCGCGGCAGGAATATTTTTCGTGGGAACAGTTCGTCGAGCCGCCGGCGCCGACGCCGAGAGCTTCATTCTTCTCGTTCTGTTTTGAGTCCGAGACGGCGACCCCTGGCCTCCTAGCCGGGGACGTCTCGTTTACGATCTTCAGGCAGTATGCCTGTATCGACCGCTTTAAAATCAAGCTCTCTTACGTACGGAGATCGAATGGGCCGGTCGTAGAATTCCACTACGACTCTGAACTGTTTGATTCGGAGGACATTCGGCGTCTGACGGGGCGCTTTAAAACGCTGCTGGAGAGCGTCATCGCCAATCCCTCCGCGCAGATCGGCGAACTCGAAATGCTCACCGACGCGGAACGCCGGCGACTCCTGGTCGAGTACAACTCGACGGAGGCCGAATGGCCTGCGGATAAACCCCTCAACGAACTATTCCTGGAGCAGACGGAGCGAACGCCGGACGCTGTAGCTGTGGCCTATGAGGATGGGCGATTAACCTATCAGGAACTGAATGAGCGGGCCGCCAAACTCGCCCACTACTTGCGCGAGTTAGGTGTTGGGCCGGAAGTAGTGGTCGGACTGTACATGGAACGCTCGCTCGATATGGTCATCAGCCTGCTGGCGGCGCTCAAGTCCGGCGGGGCGTACCTGCCGCTCGACCCTTCATATCCGCAGGCGCGCCTCTCTTTTATGCTTGAAGACGCCGCGGTCATGACGCTGCTGACCGAGACTCGTCTGCGCTCACGGGCGCCATCCACGGGGCAGGCGCCGGTCGTTTGTGTAGACGCTCTCTGGGATTCGATTTGTCAAATTCCGAAGCCGGACTGCGAAACGGCGGGGCCCGATAATCTGGCCTACGTCATCTATACTTCAGGTTCGACCGGCAGGCCAAAAGGGGTCATGCTGCGGCGCCGGTCGTTGAAGAACTATCTGTTGTGGGCCGTCAATCATTATCCTGTGGATGAGGGTTGCGGCGCGCCGGTTCACTCATCACTCGGCTTCGACCTGACGATCACTTCCCTCTTCACCCCATTGCTAACCGGCGGCTGCGTTCATTTGCTGTCGACCGAAAATGAAATCGAGGCCCTCGGCGCAGACTTAAGCGAGCGGCCGGGGTACGGCCTTGTCAAACTTACTCCGGGGCGCCTTCAGTTGCTTGCCGAACAATTGAAAGATGTTGATCTCGATGGCATGACGCGCTCGTTTGTGATCGGTGGTGAAAATCTACCGGCGCAGACCGTCAGATGGTGGCGAGAACGGGCGGCTGGGATCAGACTCTTTAACGAGTATGGGCCGACGGAAAGCGTGGTCGGTTGCTGTGTTTATGAGGCCGGCCTGACGGCGGAAGTGGAAGGAGGGCGGGTTAACGTTCCTATAGGGAGGCCGATTGCCAACACCAGCCTCTACATACTCGACATGCGACAGATGCCAGTGGCGGAGGGGATCGTCGGCGAATTGTGCATTGGCGGCGAAGGGCTGGCCCGCGGCTATCTCAACCATCCTGAGTTGACGGCCGAGAGATTTGCGCCAAACCCCTACTCCGAAGAGCTGGGGGCGCGTCTATATCGGACGGGAGACATGGCGCGCCATCTCCGCGACGGGCAGATCGAGTGTCTTGGCCGCATAGATGAACAGGTCAAGCTGCGCGGCTACCGGGTCGAGTTGGGAGAGATCGAAGCCGTGATCTGCGAACATCCGAGCGTGAGTCAATGCGCGGTCGTGGTGCGCGAGGATGAGCCGGGACTGAAAAGACTGGTGGCTTATGTCGTATCGAAAGATTGGTATAACCCGCCGCCGGGAGCCTATTGCTTGCCGAACGGGTTGGCAGTCGCTCAACAAAACAAGAATGAGACGGACTATCTCTACCGGGAGATTTTTGAGCGGCAAGTATACCTGCGGCATGGGATCGAAGTGAGGGAAGGGGGCTGTGTCTTTGATGTAGGCGCAAACATCGGCATGTTCACGGTCTTCGTAGGAGAGCATTGTCCCGGGGCCAGTGTCTACGCCTTCGAGCCGATCGCAGAGGTACACGCGTGTCTGGCGCAGAACGCCGCGCGTTACGGCGAGAGAGTGAAGGTTTTCCCCTATGGTCTTTCGGACCGGGAGCAGGAAGCCCAATTCACATACTACCCGCGCTTCACGATGATGTCGCGGCGTGAAGATTACTCCAGTGAAGGAGGGGATAAAGAACTAATCAAGCGGTATCTGAAGAATGAGCAAGAACGAGGAGTGGCGGGGAGTGAGGCTCTGCTGACGCACGCCGATGAATTGTTGGCGGGGCATTTTGAAGGCCAGGCGCGGCTTTGTCGGTTGCGGCGACTCTCAGACGTGATGAAGGAACATGGGATAGAGCGAATCGACTTGCTGAAGATTGATGTAGAGCATTCGGAAGACGCCGTGCTGAGGGGAATCGAGGATGAAGATTGGGAGAAGATAGATCAGATCGTAATGGAAACAAGTGACGAGGGTATGTCCGGGAAGCATGTCCGCGAGATGGTGGTAAAGCTGGAAAAGCATGGGTATGTGGTTGAGGCTGAAGAAGACGAGTATTTGCAAGCCACAGGTCTGTATAACCTGTATGCGCGTCGTGCGGGGGCGCAGTCGGCGCCGACTTCCGCGCCGGTAACATCAAGATGGGAGGTGGGCGTTGGGGGGACGATGCTAACGGCGGCTGCGCTACGCGAGCGCCTGAGACTGCAGTTGCCGGAGTATATGGCGCCTGACGTGTTTGTGGCGTTGGAGGAACTGCCGTTGACCCCCAACGGTAAATTGGATCGCCGGGCGTTGCCATCGCCCGAGAGGAATGCCTATGCGGGTGAGTATGTGGCCCCGGTGGGCGAGATCGAAATTGCGCTGGCGCGGATCTGGGCTGACCTGCTTCAGGTGGAACGGGTAGGCCGTCACGACAACTTCTTCGCGCTGGGTGGCCACTCGTTGTTGATGATAGCCCTGATCGAGCGCATGCGCCGGGAAGGATTGCAGTGCGATATTCGCACGCTTTTTACCGGTCCTACAGTGGCGGCCCTGGCCGCGACTGTAGGACGCAATGGCGGCCTCGTCGATGTCCCCGAGAACCTCATTCCGGTTGCATGCGGCGCCATCACGCCCGAGATGTTGCCGCTGATGCAGTTGAGCGCCGCCGAGATTGAGCGCGTCGTCAGCAAGGTACCCGGCGGTACGGCCAATGTGCAAGACATCTATCCGCTGGCGCCCTTGCAAGAGGGCATTCTGTTTCACCACCTGATGGCGCCTGAGGGAGATGTATATCTGAGTCCTTCATTATTAAGCTTCGATAGCCGCGCCCGGCTGGATCGGTTTCTGCGAGCCCTCCAGGAAGTGATCGATCGGCACGACATCCTGAGGACGGCGGTCTTGTGGGAAGAATTGCCGGAGCCGGTCCAGGTCGTGTGGCGTCAAGCGCCGCTGGTGGCGGAAGAGGTTAGCCTTGATCCTGCAAGAGGCGATATCGCCGAGCAACTGCTTGCGCGTTTTAATCCGCGGCGCTTCCGGATCGACGTCCGCCAGGCTCCGCTGATGCGCGTGTATATCGCCCCCGACGGCCATGATGAAGATGAGCGCGAGGGTCGCTGGGTGATGTTGCACCTGCTTCACCACCTCTCGGTCGATCACACCACTTTCGAGGTCTTGCTACAGGAAGTTCAGGCGCACCTGCTGGGCTTAGAGGAGCGGTTGCCGGCGCCGCTGCCGTTCCGCAATTTTGTGGCGCAGGCGCGGCTGGGTGTGAGTCGGGAAGAGCACGAAAGATTCTTCCGGGCCATGCTGGCTGATGTGGATGAGCCGACGGCGCCGTATGGGCTGATCGATGTTCAGGGCGACGGATCGGGCGTCAGAGAAGCGCGGCGCGAAATAGATGCGGCGCTGGCCGGCCGCCTGCGGCAGACAGCGCGAGCCCTCGGGGCGCCCGTGGCGAGTCTGTGTCACGTGGCGTGGGCGCTGGTACTGGGGCGAGTCTCTGGCCGCGAAGCGGGGCGAGACGACGTGGTATTCGGGACGGTATTGTCCGGGCGTATGCAGGGCGGCGAAGGCTCCGACCGGGTGTCGGGCTTGTTCATGAATACCCTGCCGGTGCGGATCCGGATTGGCTCCTCGAGTGTGCAGGACTGCGTCCGGCAGACCCATATGTTGCTGGCGCAATTGCTAAGGCATGAACATGCCCCGCTGGCGCTTGCGCAACGCTGTAGCGCCGTTGTGGCGCCGGCGCCGCTCTTCAGCTCGCTCCTCAACTATCGCTACTCCAGAGCGGCCAATTCCCTAGCCGCCGCCGAAGAGACGCTTTCGATGTGGGAAGGGATCCAGTTTCTAGGCAGCGAAGAGCGAACCAATTATCCATTCAACATGAATGTGGACGACTTGGGCGAGGGACTCGTGTTGAACGCGCAGGCGCAATCGCCGGTTGATCCGGATCGCATCTGCGCTTATTTACACACTGCGCTGGAAGAATTGGTTGAGTCACTGGAGCGTGCGCCCGCGACTCCGGTAGGCAGTTTGGAAGTGTTGTCTGCGTCGGAACGTCATCAACTGTTGGTGGAATGGAATGCTACCAAGACTGAATATCCGGCGGCGGGAATCCGACAAGTAAAGCGCGTCCATGAGTTGTTCGAGGCGCAGGTCGAGAAGACAGCGGAGGCTATTGCCCTGGTCTACGAAGAGCAGATCCTGACCTACGGAGAGCTCAATGGGCGGGCCAACCGCCTGGCCCATCACCTGCGGGGACTGGGCGTGGGACCTGAGGCGCGGGTTGCGATTTGCCTGGAGCGCAGCCTGGAGATGGTCGTGGCGCTGCTGGCCACGCTCAAGGCAGGCGCCGCCTACGTGCCGCTGGATCCGGACTATCCTGCTGAGCGCTTGAGCTACATGCTGGAAGACAGCGCGCCGGCAGTCCTGCTCACCCACGGCGAAGCCAACTCAGCGCTGGCCGGACGTCTGCCCGCGATCCCGATGCTGGACCTTGAGAGGGATGAGGCGCAATGGACAGGCCAATCCGAACAGAACCCGAAACCGAGCGAGGCCGGATTGGATGCGCGGAGCCTCGCATACATCATTTATACCTCTGGCTCCACGGGGTTGCCCAAGGGGGCGATGAACGAACACCGGGGAGCGCTCAATCGCCTCCTTTGGATGCAGGAGGCTTATGGACTCGGGCCACGCGACGCCGTGTTGCAGAAGACGCCATTCAGCTTCGATGTCTCGGTATGGGAGTTCTTCTGGCCGTTGCTGAATGGAGCGCGGTTGGTGATGGCCAGACCCGGAGGACATAAAGATCCTGGTTATCTTGCCCGCATCATCCGAGAGCAAGAGATTTCGACGCTGCACTTTGTGCCATCGATGTTGCAGGTGTTCCTGGAGCATCCGGGAGCATTCGATTGTCGAGAATTGGCGCGAGTGGTGTGCAGCGGAGAATCGTTGCCGGCATCGCTCACGCGGCTCTTTTATGAGCGGCTGCCGGAGACGGAGCTTCATAATCTATACGGGCCGACGGAAGCGGCGGTCGACGTGACAGCATGGAACTGCAGGGACAACACAACGTGCAACGGAATCCCGATCGGCCGTCCGGTGGCCAATACCAGTATCTACATACTGGATGTTGCAGGGCGACCGACGCCGACCGGAGTGGCCGGGGGACTCTACATCGGCGGAGCGCAAGTCGGACGTGGATATCATCAACGCCCCGAGATGACGGCGGAGCGTTTCCTGCCCGATCCGTTCAGCCGGGAGCCCGGAGGACGCATCTACCAGACAGGAGATCTGAGCCGGTGGTTGCCGGAGGGCGCAATCGAATTCCTCGGGCGTGATGACTTCCAGGTCAAGATTCGTGGATATCGGATCGAATTGGGAGAGATTGAATCTGCTCTGGGTGAAGACCCGCGCGTCCGGGAGTGTGTTGCGACAGCGCGGATCGATGAATCGGGCAACAGCTATTTAGTAGCGTATTTAGTGTGTCACAAAGGAGCGGAAGCGCCGGTTGGCGAGCTGCGAAGCGCCCTCCGTAAGCGGTTACCTGACTACATGGTTCCATCGGCGTTCGTGACACTGGAGACTCTGCCGCTGACGCCGAACGGGAAATTGGATCGCCGTGCGTTGCCCGCTACAGAAATGAGCGGGTTCGAAAAGGGAGAGAGGTCTATTGAGCCGAGGGGCCCGGTCGAAGAGATAGTGGCAGGAATCTTCGAGCAGGTGCTGAAAGTGGAAGAAGTCGGAATCCGGGATAACTTTTTCGAATCCGGAGGCCATTCCTTACTGGCGACGCGTGTGATCTCACGAGTGAGGAACACATTCGGAGTGGAGCTCAGTGTGAGAAGCATCTTCGAGTCAGCGACAGTCGAGAGCCTGTCGCGAAGAATCGAGGAGGCGATGGATAGAGGAGAAAAGGATCAGGCGCCGCCACTGGTCAGAGTCTCGAGAGAGGGCCAAAGAGGCGTGAGGGCGCCGCTCTCGTTCGCACAACAGAGGCTGTGGTTCATCGAGCAGATGGGGCGCAGCAAAGCAGTCTACAACATTCCGGGAGCCGTGAGGCTTGAGGGCGACTTAAACCTTGAGGCGCTAGAGCGTAGCGTCAATGAGATCGTCAGAAGACACGAGGTCTTGAGGACCAGGTTTGAAATGGAAGCAGGCGCCCCGGCTCAGGTGATCGACGCCTGGGAGCCTTGGAGATTGGAGGTTGTGGACCTGACGAACGTTCCCCAGGAAGAGAGGAATGAGGAAGTTGGACGCAAAGCGAGAGAAGAAGCGGAAACAGGATTCGATCTGAGCCGTGGACCGCTGCTCAGAGTCAAGGTTTTGAAGCTGGCGGCGGATGATCACGTGTTGCTCTACACCATGCACCATATTGTGAGCGACGGATGGTCGATGGGAATCCTGATTGGAGAAGTTGCGGCGCTCTACCGGGCATACAGCATGGGCAGCGTGGGAGAGGAGGCGCCGCTGCCGGAACCGGAGATCCAGTACGCCGATTTTGCAGTCTGGCAGCGGGCGTGGCTGCAGGGCGAGGCGCTGGAAGCGCAGCTGGAGTATTGGCGGCGGCGTCTCCAGGGGATGGAACCACTGGAACTGCCGACAGATCACCCGCGACCAGCGGCGCCGAGTTATAGGGGAGCGGTCAAGCAGTTTGTACTGGAGAGAGAGGTGGCGGAGAGGCTGAAAGAGTTGACCCGGAGAGAGGGAGTAACCCTGTTTATGATTCTGCTGGGAGGTTTCGATCTCCTGATGAGTCGCTACAGCGGGCAACGGGATGTAGCGATTGGGACTGACATCGCGAATCGGAACCGGGCCGAGATCGAGGGCTTGATCGGCTTCTTCGTCAATCAGTTAGTCCTGAGAGTGGAAGTAAGAGAGAGAGAGAGTTTCCGCGAGTTGCTCAAGCGGGTGAGAGAGACATGTTTGGAAGCTTATGCGCATCAGGACCTGCCGTTTGAAAAGCTTGTAGAGGAGTTGCAGCCGGAACGGGACCTCAGTCGATCGCCGCTCTTCCAGGCGAAGCTGATCTTACAGAATGCGCCGGGAGAATCGCTGGAGCTCGGAGGGTTGAGGCTGAGCAGCATCGGCGGCGCCGAGGCGCGAGCGAGAATGGATCTGACGGTGTCCGTTATGGAGGTAGGCGCGGATACTGTTCGTGATCTGGTCGGAGCCGTGGCTTACAGCCGAGACTTGTTTGAGGAGCAGACGATCGAGCGACTGGCGCAACATTACACGAATCTCCTGAGAGGAATCGTAGAACACGAAAAACCGATATCTGAGCTGAGTTTGCTCAGCGAGCAGGAGAGAGAGCAGATCGTCGTGGAATGGAACCAGACGCGAAGATCCTATCCCCGAAACCGGCGCATACAAGAGCTTTTCCGAGAGCAGGCCGAGCGAACTCCCGAACAGATCGCGCTTGTTTGTGAGGATCAGCAGGTAAGCTATCGAGAGCTGAACCGGCGAGCGAACCAGATCGGGCGCTATCTGCAAGGGCTGGGGGTAGAGCCGGAAACAGTGGTCGGAGTCTGTCTGGGGCGATCGGTGGAGATGATCGTGGCATTGATGGGAGCGCTCAAGGCCGGAGGCGCTTTTCTGCCGCTAGATCCGGAATCTCCGCCAGAGAGGTTGAGCTATATGCTGGAAGACGCCGGAGTGGGAGTCGTTCTGACCCGGCGTGGGGCAGAACGTCGTCTGCCGGTGTTTTGGGGGCAAACAGTCTGTTTGGATTCGGAATGGGAGAGGATCGATCAGGAGAGCGAGTGTGAGCCGGAGAGCGGGGTGGATGCGGAGAACCTGGCCTATGTGATCTATACGTCCGGATCGACGGGACGGCCGAAGGGGGTCATGGTCCGGCATCGGAGCCTGACCAATTACACGCTTGATATATGCCGGCAGTTGGGATTGGTGGAAGGATCAGACAGCAGGCTGCAGTTTGCGACAGTCTCAACGATCACGGCGGATTTAGGCAACACCTGTATCTATCCATCACTTGTGAGCGGCGGATGCTTGCACATCTTGAGTTACGAGACGGCGACCGATGGGGCGCTGTATGAAGAGTACCTGAGGCGTGAGCCGATCGATGTGTTGAAGATCGTACCGTCGCACTTGGGCGCGCTGCTGGGACCGCAAACCAAGGGCGTGAAGCTGCTGCCATCCAGGTATTTGATCCTGGGAGGAGAAGCCTTCTCCTTTGAGTTGGCGGAGCAAATTAAGGAGCGAGGCGAGGGGTGTGAGGTGATCAATCATTACGGGCCGACGGAGACGACGGTCGGGTCGTTGACGACGAGGGTGAAAGATGAGGAGGAGAGGCGGAACGGTGGGAGCGTGCCGATCGGGCGACCGATCGCCAACACCGAGGGCTACGTTCTGGATCGAGAATTGAAGCCGGCGCCGGTAGGAGTAAAAGGGGAGTTGTACATCGGAGGAGAGGGTGTTGCTAGAGGTTATTGGAACAGGCCGGAGCTTACCGCAGAAAGATTCATCCCGAACCTGTTCGGTCATCAGGATGGGGAGAGGTTATATCGGACGGGAGACGTGGTCAGGTATCTATCGAGCGGGAAGATTGAGTTCCTGGGACGTTCGGATGATCAGATAAAGGTGAGGGGATATCGGGTGGAACTGGGAGAGATAGAAGCGGCGCTGAGGGGCCATCCCGGAGTGAGGGAGGCGATAGTGTTGGCGCGAGAAGACAGTCCTGGCGATAAACGTCTGGTGGCGTATTACACCGAGGCCAGGGCTGAAGACCATGTGGATCCCGAATCGCTGCGAGCGCATCTGTCGACATCGCTGCCTGAGTATATGACGCCGGTAGCTTACATGGCGATGGAAGTGATGCCACTGACGCCAAATGGAAAGCTGGATCGCCGGGCCCTCCCGGCGCCTAATGGAACAGGCTTCAATGTCCGCGAGTATGAGGCCCCGATTGGCGCCATTGAGGTTTCACTGGCGCGGATCTGGGCCGAGACGCTCGGGCTGGAACGCGTCGGTCGTCATGACAGTTTTTTCGATTTGGGCGGGTACTCGCTGTTGGCTGTGAAAGTGGCTTCCCGCATGCGAGAAGAGGGCTTGCCGGTTGATGTCGCCGCATTCTTTACTGCGTCTACACTCGCTTCATTGGCCGCAACAGTGGGCGACAATAACGAGATTGTTGAAGTTCCTCCCAGCCGCATCCCGCCTGAGTGCGACGCCATTACCCCGGAGATGCTGCCGCTGGTCCAGCTAAACAGCAGTGACCTTGAGCGGATTGTGAGCACTGTCATCGGGGGCGCGGCCAACGTACAGGACATCTATCCCCTGGCGCCGCTGCAGGAAGGCATCCTTTTTCACCATCTGATGGTAACTGAAGGCGATCCCTACCTGGTATACCACCTGTATAGCTTCGACACCCGCAACCGCGTGGATAAATTTCTTCGAGCGCTGCAGACCGTGATCGATCGGCACGATATCCTGCGAACGGCAGTGCATTGGGAAGGGCTGCCGGAACCGGTGCAAGTGGTGTGGCGCCGGGCGGCGGCGCCCGTGGAAGAAGTCAGCTTCGACCCTGCGGCAGGCGATATCGCCGAACAATTGCTTGCGCGTTTCAATCCTCGCCGCTACCGAATCGACGTTCGCCAGGCGCCGTTGATGCGGGTATGCCTGACACACGATACGGTCAATGATCGCTGGATCATGCTTTGCCTACTCCACCATTTGATAGACGACGTGACTTCGCTGAGCCATTTGGTGAGAGAAATCCACACTAATTTGCTGGGTCGGGAGGAGCAATTGTCGGCGCCGTTGCCATTTCGCAATTTTGTGGCGCAGGCGCGGCTGGGGGTGAGCTGGCAAGAGCATGAAAGCTTTTTCCGGGCGGTGCTTGGAGATGTGGATGAGCCGACGGCGCCATTCGGGCTGATCAACGTACGGGGGGATGGGACGCGCATCAATGAAGCGCGGCGTGAGGTTGATGCGCATTTGGGCATCCGCTTGCGACAGAGCGCGAGGGCGCTTGGGGTAACTGCCGCCGGTTTGTATCACATGGCGTGGGCGATGGTCCTGGCGCGGGCTTCGGGACGGGATGATGTGGTATTCGGGACGGTGTTGTTTGGCCGGATGCAAGGCGCCGCCGGCGCCGACAGGGTGTTAGGACTGTTTATAAATACCTTGCCAGTGCGCATCCGGTTTGGCGACAGTAGTGTGCAAGAGAGTATTCGGCAGACTCACACGTTGCTGGCGCATTTGCTACGCCACGAACATGCTCCACTAGTCCTTGCGCAGCGCTGCAGTGGGGTCATGGCGCCGGCCCCCCTGTTTACATCGTTTTTGAACTACCGCCACAACGCAACGACAGATCTTTCCTCCCCCGAGGCTCAGAAGGTGTGGGAAGGAATCCGGAAGCTGGGAGGCGCCGAACGCAGCACCTATCCGCTCTGCCTGAATGTGGATGATCTAGGCGACGGGTTTGAGCTGAATGTGCAAGTGGAATCGCCTGTTGATCCGGATCGCATATGCGCATACATGCACACGGCGCTGGAGCAACTGGTAGAGGCCCTGGAGACTGCCCCATCAACGCTGGTACGTAATTTGGATGTGCTGCCTGTCTCGGAACGGCATCAACTGCTGGTGGAATGGAATGAGACCGGAAGGAGCTATTCGCCAGATCGGAGGGCTCACGAGCTATTCGAGGAGCAGGCGGAGCGGAGCCCGGAGAGGGTTGCGCTGATCAGTGAGGGGCAGGCGGTGAGCTATGGAGAGCTGAACCGGCGAGCGAACCAGGTCGGGAACTACCTGCGAGGGCTTGGAGTGGGGCCTGAGGTGGTGGTTGGGTTGTGTCTGA
>Ga0154003_1000180_pt1 | contig 19413 bp, 3 predicted proteins | sample TSFL087MetaG_FD_104679 | JGI IMG/M metagenome (GOLD analysis project Ga0154003, IMG submission 104679) | Attine ant fungus gardens microbial communities from Florida, USA - TSFL087 MetaG | ecosystem: Host-associated > Fungi > Mycelium > Unclassified | place: USA: Florida, Lake Talquin State...
AGGCGCTTAACACCAGCAAATCAATACCGAATTTTTATATTTATTGCCTCACTGAGAATTGCTGACTTAGCGCGGACGGAACGTCAGTGGCAGGCTCCGGTGTAACCGCTACAGCCTTGCCGTTCTCGAGGCGAATCACCTCGTCGGCGATATGGTAGTAACGATCATCATGGCTGATGATGATCACCGCCTTTCCCCGGGCCCGCAGGTCGGGTAGCAGCTTACAGTAGAAGATCTCTTTGAACGAGGTATCCTGATCGGCGGCCCATTCGTCGAACAGGTAGACCGGGCGATCCTCCAGGTACGCATGTACCAGCGCGAGACGCCGCCTCTGGCCAGCCGACAATTCCGTGGTGGAGAACGCGCCACCTCTGATCTGCACCTTCCGATCCAGCCGCAGCAGTCGCAGGTATTGGTAAACCGCTTCGTCCGACTCCGGGCTGCCGTCGCCGACTTCTTCAAACAGAGCGTATTCGGAGAAGATCGCCGAGAAGCGCTGCCGGTACTCGTCGCGAAAATCATCGTCCACTGGCACGCCATCCACTTCTATTACGCCCGACTCTGCCTTGTACAGGCCCACGATCAACTTGGCCAGCGTCGTCTTCCCACTGCCATTCCCGCCCGTGATGAACAGGATACGCCCCGGCGTGATCGTCATCCGGATCGGCCCGAGTGTGAACCGACCGCTCTCGTCCTCCGAATGATACACGTGAGCCACATCGATCAGCTCGATACTTCGCCATTGCTCCACTTTCGTCGGCTTGTCATTGATGCTCAGGTCGCACTCCTGCCAGGGCAATCCCATGATGCGAAGCCTGTCGAGCGCTACCGACGCGCGGTTGAACTCTTTAAGCGCGTCGAACAGGCTACCGAACGGGATGCGAAGAAACAGCGCCACGAGCGCCGGTCCAACCAGGGCGCCATGGCTAAGCGGCGCGATCCGCGGCAGAATGAATATGATCACGCCAATCGCCGCAAAACACAGAAGGTTGCTCCAATTGACGATCGCGATGTATGTGCCCACGCGCCTCACTCTGTACCGCTGCAGTAGATCCGAGGTCTCAAGCAACCGCCGCATGAAGAAGAACACGCGCCGCTTTCGATTCATTTTCAGCTCTTTGATGCCGTTGATTAGCGTCTGAAAATGCTTCATCAACTGGTCCCAGCTCTCTCGCTCAAGGCTTTGATACCTGACGACGACCAACTCGACTCCGAGATAGATACCCACCGACAACGGCAGCATCAGGATCACGACAAGGAAGATCGGCAGGGAGACGTAGGCGAGGTACGCTAAACAGCACACAATGATGGTCGCGTTAGTGACGAACTGCGAAACTTCCAGCGCCGCCTGTGCGATCGAATCTGCGTCCTGCGTCAGCGCCGCGAGCATCTTGTGGCTGCCGATCTCTTCCAGGCTCCGCAGTGGACTGTCGAGGATGGCGCGGGACAATTGCATTCTTATTCTCGCGGCGACAGTCGCCATCAGATGCACGGAGAGCAGTTGAGCGAGCACGTTCAACGCAAAGGTCAGTAACAGCAAGCCTCCGAATTTGGCGCCATAGCCAGGCGGGATATTCGGCATGGCGTTGATCGCCGCGCCGACCATCGCAACCAGCTGCACGTTGCACGCGCCGCTCACCAGACTCGCTACGGACGAAAGCGCCACGATGGCTTTCGAATATCTGAGGATATTCCGTATGGCTTCGATCATCGCCGGTTTCGTGTGTGTGGGAATGAATTGATGTTGGTCAGCCGGCGCCGCCGGATACTGATCTTCAGTCGCATCAGGCGCGCAGCACGTGATTGGGATCGACCTTCCTGGCTCGCAAGGCCGGCGCCAGGACTGCCGTGAATGAGACCAGCGCCAATACTGAGAGCACTCCTGCCATCACCGTGATGTTCGTCGCCTCGATGCCATAGAGCGCCGAGGACAAAACCTTACGCGCCGCCAGCGATCCGAGGACCCCGACAATTAGTCCTGGAATGATCAGCGCAAGTCCATAGCGGATCATCAGAAGCACGACATTGGCTCCACTGGCGCCGAGAGCGAGCCGGATACCGATCTCCTGTTTGCGCTCAGCGACCGCCTGCGCCACCACGCCGTACACTCCCACGATGCCCAGGAACAGCGCGACCGCTGCGAAGATCGTGACCACCACAGTCTGCATCTGCCGCCGGGCGATCGCTTCGCTCATCAACTGGTTCAATGTCCGCGGGTTGGCTGCTACAAGTTGAGGATCGACCGCTAAGATCTCACGGCGGATCTTGGCGCTGATCGCATCGGCATCGCCGTTGGCGCGCACCACCCAACTCAGTGGAAGGATTCCGTTGAGAAACGCCATTGATTTGTCCGGTATCTGCGCCGTCGGGATGTACACGGTTGGCGGGGATGGATTCCTAAGGGATTCTTCGTTGAAACTGGCGTCGCGCGTGTCGCCAACGACGCCTACCACCGTGCGAGGCTGGTCAGCAAATCTGTCGTCCGCTTGGTCTCCGAGCAAGATCTGCGCGCCTTGCAGCGGATTGCCGCGCATGAACCGGCGCACGAACGTATCGTTCACGATGATCACCCGCGCCGATTCTTCATTGTCACTGTCCGCGAATAAGCGCCCGGACTGTAACCGGATACCCAGCGCTTTGAAGTAATCGGGAGTGACCGGTTTCCAAGCGGCGATGCGCGCGTCTCCCGTGTCGCCGCTCGCGGGCAGCGTCTCGAAGCGGTACGCAACGCTATTATCGGTGGGCAGCTGGGTGACCGTCGCCGCGCACTGCACACCGGGGATCGCTTGTATTCGTTCGATGATCTTGCGGATCTTCAGCATCACCGCGCTTGTGGACTGCGAACTCAGTCCGGACAACGATGTCTTGAAGGTGGCCACCCCCGACGGATTGAAGCCGAGGTCCATGCCGCGCACTTTCTGGAAGCTGACCAGGAGCAACGCCGTCGCCAACAGCAGGATTGTAGCCAGACCGACTTCGGCGCTGACCAGCGCGCCCTGCAACTTGCGCGACCGGCGATCGGAGCTCGAACGGCCGGAGTCGCGCAGGACCGCCGCTGGGCTCAGCCCGGCCAACTGCAATGCGGGCGCGAGACCGAATATGACGCCCGTCACCACGGATGCGCCGAAGGCTATCGCAAGCACTTCCGCGTTCACCGACACCTCGGAGATTCGCGGCAGAATAGTCGGCAGCCATAGTTTCAGGATGTGCAGAGTTCCAGCAGCCAGGCCCAGGCCAACAGAGCCGCTGATCAGCGCCAGCACAATGCTTTCCGTCAAAAGCTGGCGAATGACGCGACCACGGCTCACGCCAAGCGCGATGCGCACCGCCGTCTCTTTGCGCCTCGTGATTGCGCGCGCAAGCAACAGATTGGCTACGCTCGCGCAAGCGATCAGCAGGATGCACGCCGCCGCTCCCGCCAGTATTTGCAGCGACTGCCGCGAGTCGCCGATGATGTGTTGTTTGTAGGCGATCGCCATCATATCCACTTCCGATTGCGGCACTGCTTCCGGATGTTCTTCCCTGAGCCTTTGCCCGATAACGTTCAGCTCTTGTTGCGCGTCTTGCAGTGTCGCGCCGGGGCGCAGCCGTCCTGTGATCAACGACACCACTAACCGATCGCTCCAGTCCTCGGGCTTGCTCAACGGAATATAGACATCCGCGTCGAACCTGAAAGACGCCGGCATGACGCCGACGATTGTGTACGGCTGCCCGCTCATTTGCACCGAGCGGCCCACTACGGAATCGTCTCCTCCGAACGTATCCACCCAGGCTCGATGGCCGAGCACGGCCACTGGCGCGGCCCCAGGCTGATCGTCGGTGGCGGCGAGGGCCCGTCCGCGGAAGGGCTGCACGGCGAGTACGCGAAAGAAGTCTCCGCTCACTCGCAGGCTTCGCATCAAGTACGGCGAATCGCCAACTACGACTGTCAGCCCAGAACCCACCGCGTCATAGGCCGTCATCGATTCGAATGCGCGGCTGCCGCGTTGTATGAATCGGAAGCGTGGATAACTGCTGAGATTGGCCTGGCCGCTTTTCATGCGCCGCACGACCTGCACGAGACGGTCTGAATTGGGGTACGGCAGCGGATTGACCAACAACGTATTCACCAGCCCGAAAATCGCCGCTGCCGCGCCAATGCCGATCGAGAGCGCCAGCGCAGCGACAACGAAAAATCCCGGGTGCTTGCGGTAGATTCGCAATGCAAATTGAATGTCTTTGATGACAGCTTCCATTCACTCCTGCTTTCCTGAGCCTTTCAGAATTTGGCTCTCTGGGAAAAGACCCCACAATTTCTGTGTAAGCGGCCTGAAAAATAACTATTCTTGGTAGCTTGTTATTGCTTCCAACAATACCCCAGTTCAAATAGCATAGCAATTGCTAGCAGGGTGATGGCCGGACGTCATACCTAGTCGGCTGATGCTCCCGCCGTGTGGTCCGCGGCAGCGCTCAATCGCATGGCGATCTCGTTCGCCAGCGCCGATACATGCGGCGGGAACGCAAGATCTCGATGCGTCCCCGGAATTTCGACGACCTCCACTGGTCCCGTGCAGAACTCGCTCCACCCAAGGTCCCGCGCTCGAATGATCCCTCGTTCTTGGACGAGAGGCTCGTCGGCGGCATAGAACAGCGTAATCGGACCTTCGTAAATCCCTGGGCTGTATGATTGGAGCGATCGCCGCCTCACGTGGATCGCTTCCAACTCTCGTCTGAGCGTCGCCGATACGAATTCGCGCTGTCGGTCGTCAGTCCCGGCTCGTTCCACGATCGACGCGATCTGTTCCTCCACCGCCTTGCCCGCCAGTTCTGATGGCTGAACCGCAATATCAAAACTGACACTGGCAATGTAGCTGAGCGTCGATGCGTCGTTCGGCGAATCGGCCGTATGCAGCGGACTCGGCGCATAGGAATCCAACAGCAGCAATGATCTGACTTCACCGCCGGCTGCGCGCAATTGGCGCGCCATCTCGAACGCGACAACCCCGCCGTAAGACCACCCGCCGAGCAACCATGGACCATTCGGCTGCACGCTCTGCGCCATTCGGCAGTAAAGCGCAGCCATCTCTTCGATCGAGCTGATCGGCGCTTCGGCTGAAGCGGTCGCCGGATCTTGCAGCCCATAACACGGCTGCTCTGGTCCCAGCGCCGTAACCAGATGGCGGTACGACAATACTTCCCCGCTAAGAGGATGCGCCAGGAACAAGGGAGAGCATGCGCCCTTCGTCTGCATAGGCACGAGCGGCGAGTTCGGATCAATGCCTTTCCTCTCCGCGATCATCTGCGCCATCCGCTCCACCGTCGGCGTTTCGAACAGCGCCGACAGAGGCAAACGACATCCGAGCGTCCGCAGCACTGTGCTCAGCAGCCGCGGCGCCAGCAGTGATCGGCCGCCGATCTGGAAAAAGTCGTCATCGATTGAAATCGGGTGGACCTGCAGTATCTCCTCCCAGACGCCTACCAGCGCGCGTTCCAGCCATGTCCGAGGTAGCTTGAACGCCCGCGCGCTCGACTTCGCCGTAGATTCTCGCAAGAGCTGTTGTCGATCGATTTTGCCGTTCGGCATGAGCGGCATTTCGGCGACCTGAACGAATATACGAGGCGTCATGTATCGCGGCAGGAGTTCTTCCAATCTCGTTTTTGCCTCGTCAGCGCTGATCTCTCGGCTCGCAGTGAAGAACGCCTGTAGTTGCTTTTCGGCGCCGTCGCCTACAGCAGCCACAGCGGCGTTCACAATCCCTTCAATCTTGCAAAGCGCCGCTTCGACCTCGTCCAATTCAACGCGGGAGCCTTGGATCTTCACTTGCGAATCCCTGCGACCCAGGTAACCGACATTGCCATCGGGCAGTAGCGGCCCCAGGTCCCCGGTGTGGTAAACGCGACGCCCGCACTCATCAGGGCGAAATGCCACGGCCGTCAACTCAGGACGCCGCCAATATCCCAATGCGATCTGTTCGCCGCCCACGACGATCTCTCCCCGTAAGGCTCCAGGCTGGCCATCGTCATCGACCAGCGCGACCGAGATGCCCGGCGCCGGTCGCCCGACCGGGAGCTTATGCGCCACTTCCGACTGGCCATCGCAGTAGTACTGAAGAGCCAGCGTACATTCTGTCGGTCCAAGACCGTTCACCAGAACGCAACCGTCTGAGAACCTTTCGCGGAACAGGGGCATGATGTCAGCGCCCGCCTCCTCGCCCCCAAGCGCCACAGCCCTCACCGCTGCAAAATGCGCCTTATCGCCAGCGCGCGCCACATGACGGAACACAGTTGGCGTCATGTGCAGTATCGTTAACCCTTCATACCGGATTGTTTCCGCAATCTCTTCGGCGCTGAGCACGGATGGGTCAATTGGATGCAGCGACGCTCCACTCAACAGCGCGCCGAATATGTCCATGATTGCGGCGTCGTAGCAATAGGACGGGAATAGCGACATGCGATCGTCGCAGCTCAGATTCAGGCCGCCGGCATAGTTGGCCATATGCAGAAGCAAGTTACGCTCACTCTGCATGACTCCTTTCGGCACGCCGGTCGACCCGGAAGTGTAGAGCAGATACGCAAGCCGGGCAGGATTCGTCCTCGTCGTCAACCTGTCTTCGGCTCCGCGCCTCAACACTTCGGAATACATGAGACGTGGAGCGACGCCATCCGCAAACTGCGCGCTTAACGCCTGGCAGTTGTCATCGCAAACGAGCGCGGCAGGACCTACATCGTCAAGGATGGCGCCGATGCGGCTCGCCGGCCACGACGGATCAAGGGGAACGTAGGTTTTGTTCGCCAGCGTCGTTCCCACCACACAGGCCAGCATCGTTGCGCTACGCGGATGCGCGAGGATCGCCACTCTGTCGTCCTCAGCCCCGCAGACTTCCAGGACCGCGCGCGCGACTTGTTCCGAATTCCTTCGCAACTCGCCGTATGTCAGCGTTTCATCCGGCGTTGAGATCGCCAGCCGGTCATGGCGCCTTGCGCAGATCGCCTCAAAATTCGCCGCGAAGCCAAGCTCGGGGACGATGACGGTGGACCGCGTTCGCGCTCCCGCCGCGTTTCGCGCCGGCGATTGCGCTGGCGAGACGATCAGTGTCGCGATTGCGTCATCGGGCCTGCTGATCACGCGTCCGAGCAGGTCCTTGAACGACGCCAACAGCCGATTCGCTTCCGCCTCGCTGAAGGTTTCGCTGCTGTATCCCAGCGAGAGCCGCACGTTGTCATCGCCAACTATCGCCTGGAAATCCAGATCGAGCTTCGCTGTAGCCGTCTCCGCGCCCACGTCCGAGATTTTAAGGCCGGCGACATTCAGCGGCGCATCCACCGCGTTCTGCAAGTCAAACATCGTCTGAAATAAAGGATGTATCGCGACGTCACGCGTCGGCGACAACTCCTGAACAAGTTCCTCGAACGGTACGTTCTGGTGTGTGAACGCGGCCAGACAGGTCTGCCGCACGTCTTGTAATAGCTGACGGAAGCTCCCGTTGAATCGCAATTTCGTGCGCAACACCAGGGTGTTCAAAAACAGTCCGATCAGCGACTCGAATTCTCGCTTCGGGCGATGGAATACCTGGACGCCGACGGCAATGTCGTCTTGCGCGGTATAACCGCATAGCAACAGCTTCCAACCGGCGAGTAAAACCATAAATAAGGTAACGGTCTCTTCACGCGCTATCTGATGCAACTCGGCGGACAGTTCCCCTCCCAACATAAGCCCGCAGCGCCCGCCAATATACTTTGGTCTCGCGGGCCTGGACGGCAACCGCAGGACATCCAAATCCTTCAACTGCCGCCGCCAGTATGCCAACTGCTGATCACGAAATTCGCCGTGGAATACCTGCCGTTGCCATCTCGCGTAGTCGAAATACTGGGCTTGCAGTTCGGGAAGATTCGGCTCCTGGTCGCGGCTGAACGACGTATACGCCGTCGCCAGTTCGCGGATCAGGACCCTTGCTGACCATCCGTCGCACGCGATATGGTGGATCGTGATGGCGAGGTAGTGTTCGTCCGACGAGGCGCGCAGAAGAAGCGCTCGCATAAGAGGCGGCGCGTCGAGGTGGAAGCCCCGCCGCACCTCCTCGTTAATACAGGTTTTCACCGCATGTTCTCGATCGCTTTCGGTTAGATGTGACAGGTCCCGAACCTCGAATGGGGCCTCATCGCTCGGGCTGATCTCCACCGCAAGCCCACCTTTGCGATCGGTGGTGAACCGGCTTCGCAGAACGGAATGCCGGCGGACCAGATACCTCAAGCTGCGTGACAGCGAATCCACATCGAGCTCTCCTTCGAGCCGAAGCGCGAGCGGAATGTTGTACTGCGCGCCGCCTTCCGCGAGTTGATGGACGAACCAAATCCGTTCTTGCGCGAACGAGGGCGCCAGGCCTTCGGTCGGCTCGCTTGCTCCGGGCGTGTCCTCCGGCGCCGGGACATAGGCGAAAAGCGCCGCCGCGACTGCGCTTGCCATTCCAGCAACCGTCGGCGAATCGAACAGCGATTTCAGATCCACGGTCACGCCAAACACGTCTTTTATGCGCAAAGCCAATCGCAGGCCCGCAAGCGACTGGCCTCCGAGGTCGAAGAAATTGTCATCGCGGCCGACAGGGCGCTCCAGTATCTCTTCCCACAACGAGACCATCAGTTCTTCTGTCGCGCGTTCCAGTAACCCCGCCGGCGCGGCGCTCGCAGTTGTGGCCGTATATGCTTCATCTTCGAGTTCAGGCAAGGCTCGTCGATCCAGCCTCCCATTAGGCGTCAACGGCATCGTCTCAAGATGCCCATATGCGGCCGGCAACATGTATTCAGGCAAGGTTGAGGCCAGATGCGATCGCAGTTGTTCAGCGTCCACTCTGGCGCCTGTGTAATAAGCCACGAGTCGCTTACCTCCGGTTCCATCTTCACGAGCTATCACCACAGCGCTTTCAATATCATCATACTCAGACAACCTCGCTTCAATTTCTCCCAGTTCGATTCGATGACCTCGGATCTTCACCTGATAGTCGTTTCGTCCAAGGAACTCTATCTCACCCCCCTTCAGCCATCGACTAAGATCTCCTGTTCGGTAGACGCGACCTCCAGGTTGTTGACCAAATGAATCAGGCAGGAAACGCTCTGCCGTTATCTCTGCTCGATTTATATATCCACGACATACCTGCGCGCCTCCGATATGTAATTCTCCAACCGCCCCAATTGGGGTTAACTGGTAATCGGTATTTAAAATGTGGATTTGCGTATTAGCGACCGGCGCTCCGATCGGAACTTCTGAGCAGGTTGTCCTCTCTCGGCAATTCCATACTGTAACATCGGCCGCCGCTTCAGTTGGGCCATATAAGTTAAACAGTTCCGTTTCTGGTAACCGCTCCCGGAAGTTCTCTACCAATGATTTCGGTAATGTTTCTCCGCTACAAAACACACACCTTAGATTCGAATTCTTATGCTCGCCCTCATATTCCAGAAAGCTCTGAAGCATTGATGGCGCAAAATGCGCGACGCTGATTTTCTGTCGCTGGATAATCCGGATGAGATAGTCAGGATCTTCATGACCATCTGGCTTTGCCATTATCAATCTAGCGCCATACATCAAAGGCCAGAAGGTCTCCCATAAGGATACATCAAATCCGAATGGCGCCTTCTGCAAGACTACATCGTAACTGTTGAGTTGATGGTTCTCTTGCATCCAAAGCAAACGATTGGCTACCGCATAATGCTCATTTACCGCTCCCTTCGATCCGCCGATAGAGCCTGAGGTATAGATTACGTAGGCGGCATTGCGCGCATCAACACCAGCATGTAGTCTCCCCGACAAACGGATTGTTTCTGATTCAGTCATTCCGTCTGAAGGCGGCGCTACATGCGTAATTTTTAAGGCGGCGCCATCGTTAGTGATGAAAATCGCCGCTTCGCTGTCTTTCAGTATCCAGTCTATGCGTTCTGACGGGTAGGACGGGTCAATCGGCACACAGGCTCCCCCCGCCTTCAGCGCCGCGAACAACGATATAACCATCTCCGGGCTCCGCTCCAGACATATCGCTACTCGCCGCTCCGGCCCCACTCCCGATCTCCGCAGGTGATGCGCCAGTTGGTTCGCTCGCGCATTCAACTCCCGATAGCTCAGTTGCCGCTCTTCATACACCAGCGCCACCGCATCCGGACTCTTCTCAACCTGCTCCTCAAACGACTCGTGTATGCATTTATTTCGAGGATATTCTCTAGCCGTATCGTTCCACTCCCCCAGCAACTGTCGGCGCTCAGACTCTGGCAACACGTCTATGCTTCGTATCCGCCTCTGCGGATTCTGCTCAAGCGCTTCAACCAATCCCTCCAGCGCCGTCTCCATATACCTACAGATTCGCTCTGATCCCACTCCTTTATCTGTCTGGGCTGATAGTCCAAACCAATCACCATAATCATCCATCTTCAGCGTCACCGGATAGTTGGTACGCTGTTCATTCCTGAGCGCTCTTACCCCTCTCCACGCTTCGCTGGACTCTCTTGACTTCGTTATCTGACGGGGAATCTGTCGATAGTTGAACAATGAACTGAATAGCGGCGCGGGCGCCTCCACTCCGCTGAGCCTCTGGGCTAGCGCCAGCGATGCGTGCTCGTGTCTCATCAACTCGGCAAGTAACGCGTGCGCCTTCCGCGCGCTCGCTTCCACTCCATCATCTCCTACGTGAATCCTCACAGGTAACGTATTGATGAATAATCCGATCGCCCGTTCTGATCCCTGCCCTCCCTGCGTTCGTCCAAACAGTAATGTCCCAAAAACCACATCTTCACGGTCACACACACTGGATAATACCCGCGCCCACGCCAAATGACATAAACTCGCAGCGCTCATGCCCAACACTCGCGCTCGCTCCCGCAAACGCTGCGATAAACCGAGATCCAAATCCATCCGCCATTCTTCCACGTTAGCTACATCTCCCAGCACGTCTAACAGTCCAAATGGCGCCGTCGTCTCCCGCACATCGCCAAGCATTTGCCGGAAAAATTCTTCGTGCTGCTTTCGGTTACTGCCCAACCGCACCTGCGCAATAAAGTTCCTGAACGGCAATGGCTCCGGTAAACGGTCGGTTCGACCTGATAAAAGTTCCTGTATCTCCTCAAGGATTAGATTTACAGCCACCAGGTCGAATATCAAATGATTGTCTATCCATAACATCAACCACCGATCCTCACTTGCGTCGTACGTTACGATACAACGCATCATCGGCGCCTGACTCACGTCAAGCCGTATACGACGAGGATTGAAACTCGATTGCAGTTGATGCGCTATATCACCTTCACGAGGATCAAACACAACTTCTTCGACTTTCAAATGAGCTTCTCGCCATACCACTTGCACAGGTTCGGATAGATTCTCCCATTTCACCGACGTTCGCAGAACGTCATGCCGCGCAATCATTATCCTAAAGGCTTCTATAAAACTATCTACTCGCTCCCTCGTGTCAAAGGCCAGCAGAATAGAATTAACGTATGCCTCTCCTTGGGGGCTTGTCAGATGATGGAAAAGAATCCCTTCCTGCAACGGCGCCAGTGAGTAAATATCCTGGATATTCGCAGCTCCGCCCGGCACACTCGCTACAATACTGTCTATCTCCTCTTTCTTCAGATCCGCCAACGGCAGCATCTCAGGCGTGATGGTTTGACATCCTAACGGAATCAAGTTGGGCGGCGCCTCTATCTCCGCGCTCATTCCCATTCCTACTGTCTCAGCGAATCCATGCAACGTCGGCGAGGCAAACACCGATCGCAAATCCGTTTGTAATCCCTCACGACGCATATCTGCGATCATCGATACCGCCAGCAGGGAATGTCCTCCCAACTCAAAGAAATTATCGTGACGTCCTATTCGATCCAACTTCAGATGATGGCGCCAGATTCGAGCCAACTTGTTCTCGATTTCTCCCTCCGGCGCTTCATAGCTTCGCTTTACATACGCGTCGCCCTCCGGCTCCGGCAACCCCTTGCGGTCCAACTTGCCGTTGGGCGTCAGTGGCAGCGACTCCAGCCGCACATATGCGGCCGGCGCCATGTACTCCGGCAGTTTCGCCGACAAATGCGCCCTCAGCGCCTCGGCTTCCACACCGCCATCGGCCTGCTCGGCGGTGGTATAGTAAGCCACCAGCCGCTTGTCGCCGGGTGTGTCTTCACGCGCAATCACCACCGCTTCACCAACCGAGGGATGCTCCGCCAGTCGCGCCTCGATCTCGCCCAACTCGATCCGGTAGCCTCTCAACTTGACCTGGTTGTCTATCCGCCCCAAGTACTCGATCTCTCCGCCGGGCAGGTATCTTCCCTGGTCTCCGGTCCGGTACAACCTTCCTCCGCCTCGCCTCCCGTAAGGATTCGGCAAAAACCTCTCCCCGCTCAGCTCCGGCCTCCCTCTGTATCCCCTCGCGACTCCTTCTCCTCCGATGTATATCTCTCCGACTACTCCTGTTCCTGTCATCTCCATCTCTTCGCGCAGGATGTACATCTCCGTATTCGCTATCGGGCGCCCTATCCTTACTGCCCCTTCTTGTTCCTCTCCAGGCTTCACTTCATACACGCTGCAACCCACCACCGTCTCCGTCGGCCCGTACTCGTTGATCAGCCTCGTTCTCGGGTCGCTCTTCCTCCACTTCCTTAAGCTCTCCCACCTCAGCGCCTCCCCTCCTATCACCATCACACGACTTCGACCGCTCATCTCTTCTTCACTCAGCATCTCGCTCAACAGCTTCAGATGCGACGGCGTGATTTTCAACAGGCTGTAATCCGCTCCCTCCTTGAGCGTATTGCTCAATCCCTCTATTCCTTCCTCCTCTCTCACTATTCGCGCCTTTTGTCCGACCAACAACGGCGCGTACAGACTCGTCACCGTCAGATCGAACGCGATCGATGTGTGCGCCAGGCTTCCGCTTCCTTCCTCCACTCCGTATTCACTGCTTCCCCAGCTCAGGTAATTGACCACTCCTCGATGAGTTATCATCACTCCCTTGGGCCGCCCCGTTGAACCTGAGGTGTAGATCACGTAGGCGAGGTTCTCACTATTCACTCCGCTTCTCACCCTATGGTCGCCGATCTCACCCCACTCCTCATCCAAACAGACTACCTGTCCCCAGAACGCGGGCAATCGAGTTTCCAATTTCCGCTCTGTCAAAACCATCACCGCTCCCGCATCCTCCAGCATCAATGACAGCCTCTCCAGCGGCTGCTCCGGGTCCAATGGCAGATAGGCTCCCCCAGCCTTCAGCGTTCCCATCAGCGCCACCACCATATCCACCGATCTTTCCAGACACAGCCCCACCACCACATCCGGCCCAACCCCCATCCCTCGCAGGTAATGTCCCAGCCGATTCGCTCTCTCTTCCAGCATCCCATAGCTGAGTTCTTCTCCGTCGCAGACCACCGCCACACGGTCCGGAGTCTTCTCCGCCTGCCACTCGATCAGCTCGTGTACGCATTTATCCCGAGCATATTCTCTAGATGTATCGTTCCATTCTTCTACTAACTGCCGCCGCTCAACCTCTCCCAATATGTCCAATTCACCGATTCTACGATCGACATTTACAACCATGCCTTCCAATAATCTACGCCAGTAGCCTACCCATCGCTCAATCGTCTCAACTTCAAATAATGCGCTTGCATATTCCATCACTCCTACAACGCCTTCATCTACCTCACGCAGCGACAACGATAGATCAAAAGCAGTCGTGTACCGCGGCACTTTCAACGGAATAATTCTTAGACCTCGTAACTCCCGACTCCCTTCCGGCGTATTTTGCCAGGACATCATCACCTGAAAAATCGATTCATAGGACAAACTCCGCACAGGGCTGACTAACTCAACCACCTGCTCAAAGGGAATATCCTGATGACGCTGAGCCTCCAAGGTTCGCGATCTCACTCGCCCTAACAGCTCTGACACTGTCGGCTTACCTTCCAGACCAATTCGCAATGCCAGCGTGTTAACAAAACATCCTATCAACCCCTCGATCTCCACCCTCGTGCGATTCGCTATTGGCGTTCCTATCACTACGTCTTGCTGGCCTGACAGGCGACTTAACAATGCTGACCAGGCTGTCAGTAACGTCATAAATAATGTCGTACCTTGACGGCGGCTCAGATTCCTGAGTCTTTCTGTCAGCTCTTCATCCAGTCTGACTTCTATGCTTGCTCCCGCATAACCTTGAACCGCCGGACGCGCCCGATCTGTCGGCAACTCCAGCAGCGATGGCGCTGAGTCCAACACCTTCTTCCAGTATTCTCCCTGGTGTTCTAAAACCTCTACGCTCAGCCACTGATGTTGCCATGACGCATAATCCGCGTACTGGATCGGCAACTCCGGCAGCTTCGCTTCGCGTCCCTCTCTATACGCTCCGTAAAGCTCGCTGAATTCGTCGCCCAGAATACCCAACGACCACCCATCCGATACGATGTGATGCATCGTCACAATCAGCGCATGCTCGTCATTACCCAATCGCGCTAATCGTCCACGAATCAATGGACCTTGCTCTAAATCAAACGGTGAGCGCGCCTCTTCCGCCGCCATTCTATGCAGATCGCTTTCTTTATCATCGCTCACACTCAGATCATATTCTGTTATATGAAATCCATTATCCGGTAATCCTATAACCTGGACCGGACCTCCTTCGATCTGTGAAAAGGTTGTACGCAACGCCTCGTGACGACAGACTATCTGATCGAGCGCGCGTCGTAACACCTGAACATCCAATTCTCCCAGCAATCTAAAACCGCCACTGATGTGATATGCCTGACTGGCTCCCGCAATCTGAGCCAGAAACCATAATCGGCGCTGAGCAAAACTCAACTCTGCCCTATCTCTGCGTTCAATGGCTTTGATGGGAGGTAATTCAATTCGTGATGATCTCTCGATGATTTGCGCAAAATCTCTCAACACCGGGTGAGAGAACAGGTCGGCCACCACTACATTCGCCTCAAACGTTTGTTGTATTCTAGATAGCGCTCGCACCGCCAACAATGAATGACCGCCAAGCGTGAAGAAATTATCCCATCTTCCTACCTTCTCTACTCCGAGCAACTCTGACCAGATTCCTGCCAGTATCGTCTCTACCTCTCCCTGTGGCTCCTCATGACCTCGCCTTGCATATGCTTCACCCTCTGGCCCGGGCAGCGCTCGGTAATCCAGCTTTCCATTAGGCGTCAACGGCATTTTTTCAAGATGCACATACGCCGCCGGCAGCATATATTCCGGCAATGTTATCGCAAGGTGCGAGCGCAAAGCTTCGGCTCCTACCTCCTGGCCTGTGTAGTAGGCCACCAGCCGCTTGCTTCCCTCTCCCTCATCCCGCGCCATCACCACCACCTCATTCACCTCCGCCTGTTCCGACAGCCTCGCCTCTATCTCTCCCAACTCGATCCGATAGCCACGGATTTTCACTTGATTGTCTACACGGCCAAAGAACTCTAGATTGCCATCAGGAAGGTATCGAACCTTATCTCCCGTTCTGTACAACCGGGCTCCCGCTGTCGCCCCAAATGGGTTCGCTATAAATTTTTCCGCTGTTATCCCCGGCTCTTTCAGATAACCGCGCGCCAGTCCCTCACCGCTGATATGTAACTCACCGGTGACGCCGATCGGCACGGGCCCGATAAAAGGGTCGAGCGCATATGTTTGCGTATTGGAAATTGGCTTCCCTATGGGCACTATATGAATGCTCTTGTGACGCTCACACTCCCAATCAGTAGAACCGATGGACGTCTCCGTTGGGCCGTAAAAATTATGGAATTTCGCTTTCAGTCGAGTATAAAATTGCTCAATCGATTCTACCGATAGAGCTTCGCCGCCGACAATCACTAGCGTAAGCGTGTTAAGGGTTTCCAGCCCCTCCTCCTGTAAAAAGGAGCGAAGCATGGCGGGCACGAAGTGAATCGTGGTTACTTGGTAGCGACCAATCGCATCGATGAGGTAACGGCTATCGTAGTGTCCATCGGCCCGGGCGATAACGACGCTCGCGCCAACAAGTAAAGGCCAGAATAACTCCCAGACCGACGCATCGAAGCTGAGCGATGCTTTTAGCATCACCCGATCCGTTTCTTGCAGCGCATAGCTCTTCTGAAGCCACAGCAAACAATTAACAACACCCCTATGGGGTAGCATTGTTCCCTTTGCCGTCCCAGTCGAGCCCGAGGTATAGATGATATAAGCCAGGTTATTTGAACTGACCGCGACTTCAGGATTATGCTCCGGCAGCTCTACAATTCGCCCCCAGATATCATGTCCTAAATAAACAGCTTGCACGCAGGAGGGCAATTGTAAAGTTTCGGCGAGCATGCGCTGAGTAAGTATCAAGGAGATGCCCGCATTCTCAAGCATAAAGCGCAAGCGTTCGGTCGGGTAGTTCGGATCGAGCGGAACATATGTTCCCCCCGCCTTGAGGATTCCCAGGATTCCGACCACCATCTCCGGACTTCTCTCGATGCAGATCCCTACCAGCGACTCGGGCCCTACACCAGATATCCTCAAATAATGCGCGAGCCGATTCGCCCTTCGGTTCAACTCTTCATATGTCAACAGCAGGCCTTCGTACCCAATCGCCACCGCCTCCGGTGTCCTCTCCACCTGCTCCTCGAACAACTCGTGCACGCACTTCTCCCGCGGATATTCTCTGGCTGTATCATTCCATTCGTGCAGGATCTGGCGCGTTTCTGCGGGAGCTAGTAGGTCGATCTCCAGCGCCGGCCGATCGATGTCGGCGATTATGCCCTCCAGCAATCTCTGCCAGTGTGATAACAATCGCTGCATCGTCGTCGGCGAGAACAGGTCAGCGGCGTACTCAAAGGTTCCGCGCATTCCCGTCTCGGATTCCGCAATGCTCAGACTGATTTCGTACTTTGCCGGTATCTCGCCAGCGGGCCGGAAACGCGAAACGCGCAACTCGCCAAGGCGCAGCGATTCCTGCGGCAGATTCTGCAGCGCCAGCAACACTTGCACGATGGAAGGCCGGCTCATGTCGCGTTCCGGCTGTAGTTCTTCCATCAGCTTTTCGAAGGGAACGTCCTGATACGCATAGGCGTCCAGCACTGTGCGCCGTACTTGCGCCAGCAGTTCCCTAAAGCTCGGATTCGACTCCAGATTCGCCCGCAGCGCGAGCACGTTCACGAACATTCCGATCAGCCCTTCGGTCTTGAGCTGCTTCCGCCCGGCGATCGGCGACCCGATCGTGATATCGCGCTGCCCCGTATAGCGAGACATCAACACCTGAAAGGCGGCAAACAAAGTCATGAACAGCGTGACTTGCTCCTGTCGGCACAACTCCTTCAAGCCTGTTACCAATGACGCGTCCAGTTCGAAATCCAGCGCCGCCCCGCGATAGTTGAGGGACGTCGCCCGCGGAAAATCCGGCTGCAACGCCAATGGTTCAACGCCGCCCAATTGCTTGCGCCAGTAACTCACTTGCTGATCGAGCACGGCGCCCTGCAACCATTTGCGCTGCCAGACAGCGAAATCCGCATACTGAACGCCGACCGGCGGCAGCGGAGACTGCTTGCCTTCCACGCTTGCCTTGTACAGCTCAGTCAACTCCCGCGCGATGATCGGGATCGACCAGCCGTCGCAGATAATATGGCTCATCACCGCGACCAGAGCATGATCGTTCTCCGTCAGCCGCAGCAGCGTGAGTCGGATTGGCGGAGTATTCGTCAGATCGAAGGGCAGGCTCGCCTGCTCGCTCATGATCTCGCGCAACCTCTCCTCACGTCGCCATTCGGGAAGGGCGCTGAGGTCCGTAAACACGAGCGGCGGCTCGAAGGTCTCATGGATTCGCTGCCAGGCGACGCCCTTGTCAGTTGGGAAGCTCGTACGAAGGGCCTCGTGGCGCTCAACGATCTGTTTCAAGCTCAACGACAGGGCGTCCACATCGAGCCGCCCTTGCACGCGTATGCCAAATGGCACATTGTATGCGGCGCTTCCGGGCTGCAACTGATCCAGGAACCACAACCGCTGTTGCGCGAACGAAAGCGGAATCCGTTCATTTCTATTGCAACGCTCGACCGACCCCATTGCGGGCCTCGTGGCAGACCTTCCACGCAAGCGCTTTTCAAGTAGCAGTCGCTTCGTCGGGGATAGCTTCGATGCACGATCCATAGGACACATGTTCTGGTGATTGTTTCTTTCCTGGCGCTGCGGCATGAGGTTGGCCGCTACATAGCTATTCGGACGCTGTCGCGTCCAGCAGCAGCAGTCGTTCGGTTTCTTCTTCCGACATCTGCTCGATTTGCTCAGTCAGCGCTTCTTCCACGGCCGCCGCCAGTTGTTCGACGATGGGCGATTCGAATATCTGGCTAAACGGCATGTTGACGGCGAAGGTTTCGTGTATGCGCGAGATCACCTGCGTCGCCAGCAGCGAATGTCCGCCCAACTCGAAAAAGTTTGCCGTCACGCTCACTTTCTCCAGGCGCAGCAGTTCCTGAAATATGCCGGCGATCGTTTCCTCCACGGACGTACGGGGCGCTATATATTCTTGTGAAAGATCGGATAGCTCTTCGACCTCTGGCAGGAGCCGCCGGTCAAGTTTCCCGTCCGCATTCGACGGCAGTTCACCCATCGAAACGAATATTGCGGGGACCATATAGTCGGGGAGTTTCGCCGAGATGTAAGACCGCAAGTCAGCGACTGGCAGCTCCCCATTGCGCGGAACCACATACGCGACCATCTGTTTCTGCCCATGCTGATCTTCGCGAGCGCCGATCACGGCTTCTCGCACCGCAGGGTGTTCGCGCAACACCGATTCGACCTCTCCGGGCTCCACCCTGCACCCGCGGATCTTCAGTTGTTCGTCAGCTCTGCCGAGGAATTCCACCATGCCGTCCGCGCGCCACTTCACCCGATCGCCAGTGCGGTAGATCCGTTCTCCGTCCACATACGGATTCGGAATGAATCGTTCGGCGGTCGTTTCGGGGCGATTCAAGTAGCCGCGCGCCAGAGGCGCCCCGCTAATGAAAAGCTCGCCGGGAACGCCGATCGCGCACGGATTCAACGCGGCGTCGAGCACATACGCCTGCGTATTGTGAATGGGGCGGCCGATCGGGATCGGCTTGCCATCCAGTTTTACTTCCGTCCACGTGCAGAGAACGGTCGCTTCCGTCGGCCCATAATGGTTCACCAAGCTGAAGCCGACATCTTGCGCGCTAAGCGGTTGCAGGCGATCGGAGCCGGTGAGCAGCGCCTTCAGCGCCAGGCCGCGGCGCACATCCGTTATCACTGACATGGCGACGAGTGTTGGCAGAAACGCGATGATGATTTGATTCGCCGTCATCCAATCGATTAGGCGGCTGATCGACAGACGCTCTTCGCTCGGCACGATATGGAGGCTCGCTCCGTACGCCAGCGTTGGCCATATCTCCCAGATCGCCGCATCGAAGGCGTGCGTCGAGTACTGTGACGCTCGCTGCTCGGTGTCGGTGCGATAC
>Ga0154003_1000181_pt1 | contig 19373 bp, 16 predicted proteins | sample TSFL087MetaG_FD_104679 | JGI IMG/M metagenome (GOLD analysis project Ga0154003, IMG submission 104679) | Attine ant fungus gardens microbial communities from Florida, USA - TSFL087 MetaG | ecosystem: Host-associated > Fungi > Mycelium > Unclassified | place: USA: Florida, Lake Talquin State...
TGGAACGGGAGCAGTGGTTGGTTCTGGTGCTGTTGTTACAAAGGATATTCCTCCTTATATGATTGCTGCAGGTGTTCCAGCTAAGCCGATTCGTGAAAGGTTTCCGGATGATATTCAGAAAAAGTTACAGGATAGTGCGTGGTGGGATTGGGATCGAACCACTTTAGAAGAACGCTTTGAGGAGCTTACAAATTTAGAATTATTTTTAAATAAAAATGATGGTGGAAATAAGGCTGTTCATAAGGAGTGAGAAAATTTGGCAATAATGCTTGAAGTGCGTCAACTTTATAAAACTTTTACCATGCACTATTTTAATGAGCAACCGATCACTGGATGCGAGGATATTAGCTTTACGGTGAATAAAGGAGAATTTATTGGTATCACTGGTAAAAGTGGCTCCGGTAAATCCACTGTATTAAAAAGTATCTACCGTACCTATCTGCCATCGAGTGGCAACATTTTTTATGAGTCTGATCTATATGGACGAATTGATCTTTCGACAGCTACTGAGCAACAAATTCTTGCCATCAGGAAAAAAGAAATAGGCTATGTCTCTCAATTTCTTAATGTTATGCCTCGGGTGACTGCTTTGGAGGTTGTTTTAGAAGCGCTTGGAGCAGCTGGTATCCAAGGTTCTTTAGCAGAACAGAGAGCTAAGGACATTTTAGAGCACTTTCAATTGCCGTCGTCGCTTTGGAATACTTATCCTAGAACTTTTAGTGGTGGGGAAAAATTGCGATTGAATCTAGCGCAAGCAACGGTGAAGAAGCCAAAGGTGCTTTTGTTGGATGAGCCGACAGCCTCTCTCGATGATTCGTCAAAGCAATCGGTTAAGGAAATGATCGAGCAGCTTAAAGCGGCTGGGACGACTATGATAGGCATTTTTCATGATCTTGATTTTATGGAAGCGGTCATTGATACACAATATAATCTTTCTAAAGGAAAATTAAAGGATTTTGCTGTGCAAGAGAAGAGTAATGGATGAGTTTCAAGTCTTTCAAGAATGAAGCAAGGTGGCTGTAAGCAACAGTATCAACCAAGTGAATAGAAAATGTGAGAAGGTTTCAATGCTATGGTTTTTTGGACTTTGACAAACATGGTATGAGGCTTCTGTATAGGGGTGAATACGCAATGATTGATCTTCATTGTCATACAAGTATTTCTGATAATTCGTTTTCTATCGAAGACGTAATCCAGCAAGCAAAGGAGAATGGTGTCACACATTTGGCCATCACAGACCACGATACGACCGTAGGGCTTGGAACGGCACTGGAAATAGGCGAGCAATGTGGTGTTGAGATTATTCCAGCCATTGAAGTGTCTGCTTATGATTTTCAAAGAGGAACAAGAGCTCATATTTTAGGTCATTTCATAGAGCCAGGACACGAAGCGATAGATGAACTCTGTGCGCCCCTTATTAAACAGCGACACCTGGCCTCCAAACAAATGGTAGAAAAAATTATGGAGGCGAATTACGACATCACCTGGGAAGAAGTATTGTCCTATGCTGAAGGTGGAACAGGTGTTTACAAACAGCATATTATGCATGCGTTATTAGATAAGGGGTACACCGATCGTATTTACGGGAAGCTTTATAAGGAGTTGTTCTATAGAGGGGATGCCAATCATCCTCCGGGAGCTGCCTATGTCCCGATTACTTATATTGATGCGGTTGAGGCTATTAAAATGATTAAAAAGGCAAAGGGTATTCCCGTCCTTGCTCACCCTGGTCAATTTAATAACTTTGACGCTGTACCCGAATGGGTGGAAGTTGGACTTGAAGGAATTGAAGTCAAGCATCCTCTTCACAATGCTGAGCATGAAGCTCAAGCCTTGGAGCTTTCCGATCGTTTTCAACTTTTTACAACGGGAGGCTCTGACTTTCACGGCTTTTATAGCGATACTGGCTCCACGCTAGGGTCGTTGGGTGTCACAATGGATGAGTTAAATGCCTTAAAGAATCGCAAAGAACAACAAGAGATAACTAGTGGTAAAATGTGACAGAAGAAATAAGCTATTAATAGAACAAGGTTTAGGTAAAGTGTGAACTTCCAATGAGTTGAATTCACACTTTATTTTTTATTCAATGAACTATGATATGCTAAATGCAGGAGCTCTAGTTCAAACTGTTTAGTCGTATGCTTTGCCAGTATGTCTGTTTAAATGTAAGATTTTAATAAGTGAAATGGAATGATATTGGCAAAGAGAGGGATGGATATGGAAATAACCAAACGTGTGCATATCTTGGAGGGGACGAAGGGAAGTTACAGTTACTTGGTGATGGGGCAGGAGCCAATCCTTGTGGATACGAGTATGCCAGGGCGAGAAAATCGCATTCTAGAAGCCTTAACTCATTTAGGAATGACACCTGCTGATCTAGCCCATATTGTGTTAACACATCATGATGTCGATCATATTGGGAATGCCAAGGGATTAAAATACGTTTCGGGAGCAACGTTGTGGGCATCTAAGGAAGAAATTCCCTATATTCATGGCGATACAAAAAGTCCAGGTGTCCGCCGTTTAATTAATGGTTTGATTAAGGTAGATAGACCGCAGGTGGATCGCATTCTTGAGGAAGGGCAGCGTATAGGCGAGGTCGAAGTCATTCCAGCACCTGGTCATACAGAAGGGCATGTGTGTTTACGTGTTGACGATGTTTTGCTGGCAGGTGACTTAGTGACGACACGTAAAGGAAAGCTGAAGCCATCTCCTGGTTTTTTGACGAGGGATAAGGTATCTCTTGCTCGCTCTATACGATCGGTCGGTCAGCTTAAATTTGAATGGGTTTGTCCGGCGCACGGTGATCCAGTTCAACGTGGCTCTTTATGGGAAACATTGTTATCTTAATTGATTTTAGGGAAGCCTTTGCTAGCCAGTTCTGTTATGTGATACTTCAAAAAATCTAATGAGATGCTGGTTAGTTTTTTGATGGTTGCTTCTTCTCTAGTTGTTTGTGTATTATTATGTTAACTGGAGATGGTAGGGATTTATAGGGAGCATTTCATTGGAAACATTATATGGAGAGAAGGTATAGTGAAGCTAAAGTTGAGGAGGTGAGCCAAGTGGAACGAGAACTCGCAACGTTTGCAGGAGGTTGTTTTTGGTGTATGGTCAAACCTTTTGATGAACAGCCAGGTATTCATTCTGTCATATCGGGCTATACAGGTGGTCATAAAGAGTACCCGACTTATGAAGAGGTCACAACTGGTACGACAGGACATGTGGAAGCCGTTCAGATCACATTTGACCCTGATATTTTTTCTTATGAAAAGCTTGTAGATATTTATTGGACACAGATTGATCCAACAGATGAAGATGGTCAATTTTACGATCGAGGCAGCTCTTATAAAACAGCGATTTACTTTCATAATGAAGAGCAAAAGAAGGCGGCTGAAGCGTCGAAGCAAGCATTAGCAGTAAGTGGTCGTTTCAATAAACCAATCGTTGTTCCTATTCTTCCAGCTCAAGCGTTCTATCCTGCGGAGGATTATCATCAGGATTATTATAAAAAAAATCCTCAGCATTATGAGCGTTATAGTGAAGGTTCGGGGCGACGCGCTTTTATAGATGAGCACTGGTCAGTGAAAAAGGATAAAAAAGCGTTGCGGGAGCAACTGACAGATATCCAATATGAAGTGACGCAAAATAATGCAACAGAACGTCCTTTTCAAAATGAATTTTATGACAATGACAAAGAAGGTATTTACGTCGATATTGTTTCTGGTGAAGCATTGTTCAGTACAACTGATCAGTATGATGCTGGCTGTGGATGGCCGAGTTTTACGAAGCCTTTACAAAAATACCACATCAAAGATACTATGGATTATTCCCATGGTATGATTCGTCAGGAAGTCCGAAGTCGTTATGGTGACTCTCACTTAGGACATGTTTTTGATGACGGACCAGGTCCGTCAGGATTGCGTTATTGCATCAATTCAGCTGCCTTACGATTTATTCCCAAAGAAGGTTTGGAGAAGGAAGGCTATGGGGAATATGGGGTCTTATTTGAATAAACGTGTGCTTTCAATCATGATTTCTTTACTGCGTGTGTTTTTATGTTCTAAAAGAGGAATTGAAAGCTGTGCTAAAATTTATGGATAGCTTAGAAACATTAGAGCTAGCTCTAATGTTTCTTATATAGTGGGCATGGTCTGCGATGAAAAATGGAAATAGGTATTAATTATCTGAAAATTATCCATCTTTTACAATTGATAGATTAATAAATTTGTGAAATATGTATTTATATAAAAAATCACAAAATTCCAGCCATGAATATGAACATTTAGAGAATAAAAAGTGACAATTTTGTTAAAAAGTCGTGAGGAAATGTTGAAATTTGCAAAAAAAGGATTCATTAATCCCTCAACGGTGCTAATCTATTTAGTGTAACAAGAAGTGTTTACGGCGGATGTAAAGGCGGATGTAAAACAGATATTATCTATGATGCTATAATATTAGTGTTCGGCATCACAGGATAATAGATATAGGGGGGGAGACGAGACCAACGATGAAGCGTATAAAAACATCCTTCAAATTTATTGCATTATCGGTTGTATTCTTACTATTGCTGACAGGCTGTGATGTTCCAGTACTTCAGCCTCAAGGTCCTGTAGCAGAGCAACAATATCATCTTATTTTATGGTCATTGGTTCTGATGTTTATTGTTCTTGCGGCTGTTTTCATTCTTTTCGGGGTGATTGTATTTAAATACAGAGCTAACCGTAAAAGAACAGATAACTATGATCCAGATCATGAAGGAAGCAGGAAGCTAGAATTTCTTTGGACTATTATTCCTATTATTATTGTTATTTTATTAGCTGTTCCAATGACAATAACCACAGTGAGACTTGACAAAAATCCAAGTCCTGAGAAGAAGCCATATGTTGTTTATGTGACTTCAGCACAGTGGAAATGGATATTTAATTATCCTGAAGAAGGGGTTGAATCCGTCAACGTTTTGCATATCCCTTCTAATAGGCCAATAAGATTTGTCATGACTTCTGAAGGTGCGATGAACTCATTTTGGATTCCTTCGCTTGGTGGTCAAAAGTACACGATGAACAATATGTCAACGACACTGTACTTAGAGGCAAGCCATCCTGGTAAATATCTTGGAAAAGCAGCGAACTTTAATGGTAAAGATTTTGCTCATATGACCTTTAATGTTATGGCTCAACACCAAGATGCTTTTAATCAGTGGGTGAAGAAAGTCAAAGCTAATTCACCGGCTCTGACCATGAGTGGTTATAATAAGTTGCTTAAACCAGGTCTTGTAGACGTTACAAGCTATTCTTCGTATCCAAAAGAACTGAATACAAGAATGGAAACCATGATGAGCATGGATAAAGGTGGAGGAATGGATATGTCTGGAATGGACATGTCTGGAATGAAGGGGGATGCGTCCCATGAGTAATCTTATACATTTTTTTCTACATGATTTTTTTGTTACAGGCGAGCCAATGATCTATATGGCCGATGTTTCCATCGTTTTGGTCTCCATTGCCATTTTGGTGATACTGACCTATTTTAAAAGATGGAAATGGCTTTGGAGTGAATGGTTGACCACGGTTGATCATAAGAAAATCGGCATCCTGTATATTTTGGCGGCACTCGCCATGCTATTCCGTGGGGGTGTAGACGCCTTATTGATGCGTACCCAGCTGGCTGCACCTAATTTACACTTTTTAGATCCGCAGCATTATAATGAAATTTTTACGACTCATGGAACCATCATGATCTTGTTTATGGCGATGCCGTTCTTGATCGGCTTAATTAATGTGGCGATGCCGTTACAAATCGGCGCTCGTGATGTGGCGTTCCCGTATTTAAATGCCATTAGCTTTTGGTTATTCGCGGTGGGTGCTATGCTCTTTAACCTGTCTTTCGTCATTGGCGGCTCACCTGACGCAGGATGGACGAGTTACACGCCGTTGGCAGAAAAGTCACTCGATCCCGGTGTTGGAGAAAACTTTTATTTGATTGGACTACAGCTTGCTGGTATCGGAACGTTAGCAAGTGGAGTCAACTTTGCAGTGACGATTTTGAAAATGCGTGCTCCAGGCATGAAGCTGATGAGAATGCCAATGTTTACTTGGTCGACCCTCATCACATCGATTATTATTGTGTTTGCATTTCCAGTATTGACAGTTGCCCTTGCCATGCTGACGATTGACCGTGTCTTTGGTGGACATTTCTTCACGGCTACGGCAGGCGGGGAGCCAATGATGTGGGTGAACCTTTTCTGGATATGGGGTCATCCTGAGGTGTATATTGTTATTTTGCCAGCTTTTGGTATTTTTTCAGATGTTATTAGCACTTTCTCTGGGAAAAAATTGTTTGGCTATGGTGCCATGGTTTATTCGATGTTGGCGATTTCTGTGCTCAGCTTTGTTGTATGGGTGCACCATTTCTTTACCATGGGAAATGGTGGAACGATTAACTCTGTGTTTGGTATTTCTACAATGGCGATTTCCATACCAACAGGTGTTAAAATCTTTAACTGGCTGTTTACGATGTATCGCGCTAAAATAAGATTTACTGTGGCTAATCTATGGTCACTAGCCTTTATTCCCAACTTTGTTATCGGTGGGGTTACAGGGGTCATGCTTGCGGTAGCCGCAGCGGATTACCAGTATCACAACAGTTATTTTCTAGTTGCACATTTCCATAATGTGTTGATTGCCGGTACGGTGTTTGCTTGTTTTGCCGGTTTAACCTATTGGTATCCAAAGATGTTTGGTCATATCTTGAACGAACGTCTTGGTAAATGGACATTTTGGGTGTTTGTTATTGGCTTTAATGTTTGTTTCATACCACAATATTTCCTTGGATTTATGGGCATGACACGTCGTGTCTACACGTATCCCGCAGGATTAGGATGGATGCCGTTGAACTTGATTTCCACGATAGGTGGATTCTTAATGGGTATTGGCTTCATCATTTTGGTGTATAACATTTATTACAGTGCTCGCTACGGTGAACGGGATACGACAGGTGATCCATGGAATGGTCGAACACTTGAATGGGCTACGACATCTCCAGCTGCCGAGTATAATTTTGCCAATGTACCAGAAGTTGAAGATATTGATGCCTTCCATGATATGAAGCAGAAAAATAAGGTTAAAGAGTGGCTGAATAAGCCAATTAAAGATATTCATATGCCAAATAACTCTGGCCGTCCCATCATCATGGCTGCTCTTTTCTTTGTAGCAGGCTTTGCTCTTGTTTTTGGATGGATATGGCTAGCTATTGCTGGGCTCGTTGGTGTCTTTATTACCATGCTCTTACGCTCATTTGAAATTGATAATGGTCATCATATTCATAAAGAAGATATTGAGCGTACAGAACGTGAAGCAGGGAGGATATCCTAATGTCTCAATCTAGTTCAGTGAATCAGAATACTCCCTTAGAATATTCCACTGAGGATGGTCGCTTAAAGATCTTCGGATTTTGGATCTTCCTTGGTGCCGAAGTCATTTTGTTCTCCAGTTTGTTTGCTTCCTATATGGTGTATTTGCATCGTACAGCTGGGGGGCCAACGCCGAACGATCTTTATGATGTTAAGGAGTTTATGATCGAAACCTTTTTATTGCTTACGTCCAGCTTTACTTGTGGTTTAGCTATACACGAGATGCGTCGTAATAATAAAACGGGTGTTATCATATGGTTCATCATTACCTTGCTCCTTGGGCTTGGCTTTGTGGGCATGGAGATTCATGAATTTGTAGATTATGTTGGTGAAGGAGCAAAGCTTACTACGAGTGCTTTTTTAACTTCATTTTTTACTCTGGTCGGTACGCATGGATGCCATGTTAGTCTTGGTATTTTATGGATCACTGGTATCTTAATTCAAACGGCGAGACATGGACTTAATGCTGTTACAGCAAGAAAGCTATTCATTGTGGGTCTATATTGGCATTTCTTAGATGTCGTTTGGGTTTTTATTTTCACAGTAGTTTATCTAACGGGGATGGTGTTATAAATGCAAACAGATCATTCAAACACTTCTCACGGTCATGATCATGAAGGGTTTCCGTGGATGCACGTGATTGGCTTTATTTTATCCCTGATTTTAACAGTGATAGCACTTTGGATTGTTGTTTCACTTTCTTTATCTACAACACTAACGGTAACATTGATCTTAATTTTGGCGATTTTCCAGGTGCTTGTACAATTGCTGTTTTTCATGCATATTACTGAACAAGAGCGTGCTTATCAAACCATTGCCATTTTCTTTGGACTTTTCTTGGCTGCAGTATTTGTATTCGGTTCGATTTGGATTATCTATTAATAAGTACTGTTGAAAAAGCTCTTCCGCCAATAATAAAGGCAGAAGAGCTTTTTTGTTCGGAAAAGTGTTATCCGCTGTTTGGAGGTGTCTTTGCCGAGAATTATTGCAGCAAGCCTGAGGCAGAATATGAAGAGAGCCCCTATGACTTTAGAAATTGCAGATAAAAGAGTTAGTGCAAAGTAGTTTATAGGGGTTTTAACTAGTTTTTTGTCGTTTTTTATTGGATAATATATATAGAAATTGTTATTATTAAGGCTTGGTGTTGGGACTATAGTTCAAATCAAGAGTGTTTTTATAGTCTTTTTCATCAAATTTTCTAATAGTAAAAAAGGAGTATTATCATGGGAACAAAAATTACGGGAATTGCTGCCTCATCTGGTGTGGCAATTGCAAAAGCATTTATTTTTGAAAATCCTGATTTTGTCATTGATAAGCAGACGATTACGAATACCAAAGAGGAGTCGGATCGTTTTCAAAAAGTAGTGGATCGATCGAAAGAAGAACTTCAAGAGATTAAAGAAAAGGCGCAACATGAGCTTGGGGAAGATAAAGCAGCGATATTTGCAGCACATTTGCTTGTCTTGGAGGATCCTGAATTTATTGGTGCGGTTAATACAAAAATCACGAATGAACATATCAATGCAGAGGCTGCTCTTGATGACGTTGCAAGTGGCTTTATTCATATTTTTGAGACAATGGACAATGAGTACATGAAGGAGAGGGCGGCGGATATTCGTGATGTTACCAAGCGTATTATGAGTCATTTGCTTGGACTTTCTTTTTCTTCGCCGGCTTCGATTAATGAAGAGGTGGTGGTCATTGCTGATGATCTGACACCATCTGATACGGCTCAGCTTAATAAGCAATTTGTAAAGGGGTTTGTCACAAATATGGGGGGAAGAACCTCTCATTCTGCCATTATGTCTCGATCCTTAGAGATTCCGGCGATTGTTGGAACGAAGAATGTCACTGAAGTAGTGAAAAATGACGTTGTCATTATTGTCGATGGTTTAGATGGAGATGTCATCATTGATCCAACCGCAGAAGAGATTCAGATATATGAGACAAAGCGACGTGATTTTGCTGCGCAAAAGGCTGAATGGCAGCGGCTTGTTACGGAGGTAACCACAACCGCTGATGGCAAACATGTAGAGCTTGGGGCCAATATTGGCAGTCCAGAAGATCTTGAAGGTGTTTTAGCAAACGGTGCTGAGGCAATAGGCTTGTATCGTACTGAATTCCTTTATATGGGACGCGATCAAATGCCAACAGAGGATGAACAATTTGAAGCCTATAAAAAGGTGTTGGAGGCAATGGAGAATAAACCTGTTGTTATCCGTACTCTTGATATTGGTGGGGATAAGGAACTGACATATCTTGATATGCCGAAAGAGCTTAATCCTTTCTTAGGATTCAGAGCTATTCGCCTTTGCTTAGAGCGTCAGGATATTTTTAGAGTGCAGCTCAGAGCGCTATTACGTGCAAGTGTATTCGGCAACCTGAAGATTATGTTCCCGATGGTAGCGACACTTGATGAATTGCGGCAGGCTAAGGCTATTCTTGAGGAAGAGAAAGACAAGCTTGTGGTTGAATCTATTGCTGTTTCTGACTCTATTGAAGTGGGGATGATGGTGGAAATTCCTTCAACTGCGGTCATAGCTGATCGCTTTGCTAAGGAAGTGGATTTCTTCAGCATCGGTACAAATGACTTGATTCAGTATACGTTAGCTGCTGATCGCATGAATGAGCGTGTCTCTTATTTGTACCAACCTTATCATCCAGCGATTTTGCGATTGGTTCATACTGTTATTCAAGCTGCTCATAATGCAGGAAAATGGGTAGGAATGTGTGGAGAGATGGCTGGTGATCATGTGGCGATTCCTGTCTTGCTTGGATTAGGGCTTGATGAATTTAGCATGAGTGCTTCTTCTATCTTACCAGCTCGGAGCCAACTGAAGGGCTTGTCAGGAGAAAATGCGAAACGTTTAGCCACTGAGGCTCTGGATTTTGATACAGCTGATGACGTCGAGGAATTTGTGAATAGACAGTTCAAGGAATAGTGAATGACTAAATTTGATAAAAAGCTATAACTATTGAAAAGAGTGGCGCTCACCAAAATGTATTGGCGAGCACCACTCTTTTTTGACATTCTTACGAATACATATAAAAGACACTCCTTTTAAATAATGCTCACAAATTCACTTCAGTAACCTCTTTCGCTTTCCACGGGCAATGCTTCCGACGCACAGGACGTGCTAGCTTCGGTGTTGGCACACGGATGTGCCGTACTTAGCCGAAGTTCCTTAATTAATAGCTTTCTGTAGCACTCATACATTCGCTTCAGCAACCTTTGTCGCTTTCTGCAGGCAACGCTTCCGACGCACGGGAGGTGCTAGCTTTGGTGTTGACACACGGACGTGTCGGTTTTAACCGAAGTTCCTTTCTTAGTGTTCCACTATCGTGCTACACTAAGGATTTTCAGCCGTTGCTTTTCCTGCAAGAGTCTCCATAGGTTTCTTCCGTTAATGTTTATGTTTGCATCAGAGGAAATGGGCTGACCATTTTTAGCTGTTCGTCTTCGTAAAAGCATTGCTTGTTGTATCATCATTGTACGTCATAAACACAGTATTTTTTCGATAAATACATGTGCACTAAAGTATAAATCTATGATACCAGCATAAACAATCGTAGCTGTTTCTTCTATCAAGAAAAACTGCCTTAACTAATAACTAAAAACTCATATCATAGATAAAAATATAAGAAAAATGGTCATTAAAAAGAGCTTGAAGCATGGCTAACTTGAAAAGATACAGAACAAGACTCTTCGTTGAGCGAGCATGAACATGAAAGTGCTAACACTCAAATAGATGGGAGCGAAAGAGGCAAGACTCCTGCGGGAACAGCACGTGTCTGAAGACCCCGCAAAAAAGCGTTTGGTGCTTTCTAAGGAGGCTGAGGCCGTGCCCGCGGAAAGCGAGCGTTCTAGAGCGGACATCCCACACACTCAGTCATTATTGAAGCTAACACGTCCTGTGTATCAAAAAAAGAGTGGCACTTACCAAGGTGTATTGGTGAGTGCCACTCTGTTTAATGACTGGATTTCATACATTTTTTCCGCAGAGGATTATTTCATGATATCTCTAAAGGATCTTTTTACTTTATCGACGACATAGGTACTGCCGAGTAGATTATTGGCATGTTTCTTTTGAACATTTTCGATCATCATCGAAATTAATAATTTAGGATTGTTGGAATTGTAAGCGACAAACCAACCGTCATCCATTCCTTGAGTTCCTTGTTTTTCCTTATGCTCTGCAGTGCCTGTTTTACCAGCAAGTGGCGGTGTTCCTGAGATTTGTGGTGAATAGGCAGTGTCTGATGGTCCTGAAATCTCCAAATCTTTAGAGATCGTTTGTGCATTAGATGCAGAGATCACATTTTTCTTCCAATAGCTAGGCGTGTTATTATTATTTGCGTTCATAAGTAGTTGTGGTTTGATAATATTGCCGTTATCAACAAAGGCTGAGTAATCTAACGCAAGCAATAACGGATTAACCAGCAATTGTCCTTGACCATATCCTGAATTGGCAAGCAAGCCTGTATCGCTTATTTCGTCGCTATTAGCTACCTGTGAGTTTTTTATAGAATAAGGGAAGGGAAGGGTGGCATTAAAGCCAAAATTTTTCATCCCTGACATGAATTTATCTGCGCCTATTTTAAGTGCAACCTGTGCAAAGTAAATATTGTCTGAAACGGTCAAAGCACTTTTGAGATTTACTTCAGGTAGGGAATCCTCACGAGTAATGTGAAAGTTGCCTTTCCATGAAGGATCGCGCCATGTGAGCCCGTTGATCTTGATTGTTGTATTAGGCGTGATCGCTTTTTGTGTTAATGCGATGCCGGCGGTTAACGGCTTTTGTGTTGATCCTGGTGCATAGGTTTGTGTGAAACGGTTTAAAAGTGGATTTTTTGGATCCTTGAGTAATTGTTGATAGTCAGCATTGCTTATGCCGAGAGAAAAGCTATTGGGATCGAAGGCAGGTGTGCTAACCAGGGCTAAAACATCACCTGTTTTTGGATTGATTGCAGCCGAAGCACCTGAGTCCTCATTCATGTTCATGTATTTATAAAGCGTCTCCTGGACAGATTTATCAATGGTTAGCTGTATATCTTTACCATTTACTGGGTTCTTTTTGGCAATAGTTTTAATAGGAGTATGATTGCTGTCAGTGAGAATAATTTCTGCACCGTCTCGCCCACGGAGCTGATTTTCATATAGAAGCTCTAAACCACTTTTACCTACAATAGAAGAATCTGTATAGCCTTGATTTTTATTTTTATCTAATTGTTCTTTTGTTATGGAACCAACATAACCAACGAGATGTGAACAAGCTTGACTACATGGATACACACGAGCAGGTATCGATTGGATAAGTACTCCTGGAAGAGCCTGTGCTTTATCAATAAGATCTATTTGGTCTGCTGAGATTGTTTTAATTGGAACAAATGATTCGGGTGTTACCCATGAAGCGCTTAGTGCAGTATTAATATTACTAGTCGTGGTCCCTAATAGGTTGGCAAGCTTAGTCTTGGTATCCTCATGCCCCTTCAATTTCTCAGGGAAAATCCCGATTTGTGACGCTTGACCGTTCATGGCGAGAGGCTGTTGATTGCGGTCTACAATTTCGCCACGAGTGGATTCAAGGGTTTTGACATTGATTAACGCATCGTTCTTGAGACCTTTTAAGATCATGGATGGCTGCCAATCCACATTCCACGCATCAGCACTGTCTTTTTTTATTGTCTTTTTCAATACGGCTTTATTAGAGTAAGAGAGCTTACCTGCAACTGTATTCATAGTGACATGATAGGTGTAGTGTGTTGAGTCAATATCATTGGGGGACTTTTCTTTTTTAGGCTTAGAAAAGCTGACTTTTAAATTTTGAGCGCCAATGCCATCATAAATGGTTTTATAACGGTCAACGAATTTTTTCTGTGTAATGGTTTTTTTGGCGTGCGGTGTTAATTGACTGTACATTTTCTTAAAGTCTTGGTTGTTCCATTCTTTGGTGAATTTAGTAAAGGCGTCGCTAGGCTGGGCCGTTTTGCCTGAACAAGAGCTGAGTAAGACAGCACCGAGAATGACAAGAGCTAGTAGCATAAATCTTTTTAAAATCATGAGGGCCTCCTTGAATTGATTCATTATGTATGTTAATGAACAAAAGTGAATGATTATTGGAATTCTATGAAACGTCTTGCCTTCATTATAGTAGAAAGATTATAATTTGAGTAACTATTTACGTTGAAAATTTATGGGAAGACATTTCTGAGTGTAGGGGGAAAACAGTGAAAAGGGGTATTCGGTGTCTATGCTTCATTTTAACTGTTCTTATTTTGATCGAGGTTGGTGTCTATCATTGGCCGTATCACAAGGTAGTGATCGGGTTAGAACGTTTAGGTGACAAGCGTTATCATCATGCTATTTTAGGTGACAAAAGTGAGCAGGTAAAGCCTATGAATGTGCCACTTATACAACAATTGCCTGAACTTCCTCGTGGGTGTGAAGTGACTAGCTTAGCGATGTTATTAGGGAGTGCAGGGATAAAGGTAGATAAAATGACGCTTGCAGAACAAGTGAAAAAGAACCCAACGCCTTACAGGAAAGTAAACGGTCAGATTTATTATGGAGATCCGAATAACGGATTTGTTGGTAATATGTTTAACATCCATCAGCCGGGATTGGGTGTTTATCATCTACCGATTTTTCAATTGGCTAAGCGATATCTCTCTGATCGAGCGATTGATTTAACTGGACATGGGTTTAGCAACGTGGAGGAGCAGTTGAGCAAAGGGAGGCCTGTTTGGGTGATTATATCTCCCAATGAACGGACTGTTCCTAAAGAGCTATGGCAGACGTGGCATACAGAAGATGGACCGATTAAAATCACGTATGAAGAACATTCGGTTGTGTTGACTGGTTATGATCGAAACTATGTTTATTTTAATGATCCGTTGGCCTCTACTAAAAATAAGCGAGCGCTGAAAACGGATTTTATGGCTGCATGGAAGCAATTCGGCTCTCAGGCGATTTCTTATAATTGAGCGATGGTTAATTGAATGTGATAGATAATTAGTATTGAGTGAAAAGGCATGATGCTAGGAGAGATTTTGATGGCCGTTACATTAAAAAATGATTGGAACGATATCCTGAAGGAAGAATTCCAAAAGGACTACTATTTATCTATTCGTGAGTTTTTAAAGCATGAGTATACGACACAGACTGTTTATCCGGATATGCATCATATATTTAATGCGTTACATTATACGGCATATGAAGATGTCAAGGTGGTCATTCTGGGACAGGATCCCTATCATGGTCCAGGTCAAGCCCATGGGTTGAGTTTTTCTGTGCAAAAAGGTGTGCAGCAACCGCCATCCTTACAGAATATTTTTAAAGAGCTTCAGATGGATCTCGGTTGCTCTATCCCTGCACATGGTAATTTGGAAAAATGGACACGTGAGGGTGTTCTTCTACTTAATACGGTTCTCACCGTAAGAAGGGGTGCAGCGGCATCTCATAGAGGAAAGGGATGGGAGATTTTAACGGATAAGATTATTCAGTTGCTCAATGAGCGTGACAGACCTGTTGTTTTTATTTTATGGGGAAGGCACGCTCAAGAAAAGGAAGCATTGATTGATACGGCTAAGCATTTTATCAAAAAATCACCTCATCCAAGCCCATTTTCAGCAAACGGTGGCTTTTTTGGCAGTCATCCTTTTTCTCATGCTAATGAATGTCTAAAAAGCATAGGAGAGCAGGAAATTGACTGGCAGATTGACTAAATATTAAAATTGTAATGATAGATTTGTAGAAGTGTATGGGGCATGGATTCCAATAAAGTAAATGAATGATAGTAATAGGGGCTGTTCATAATAATCTTAAAAAAGGATTGTTTTTGAGACAGCTTTCATTTGTTATTAAAGACTATGTAAAAAGGGCTTTTGTTCTTTTAAAGCATAGGGCATGGTGGATTTTTTATGCTATAGAGGCACTTGAATCAAAGCTTTGGTTAATGCAAAGAGATTCGTGTTATACTACAATTGAAATGAGGAGGAGGTTGGTAAAAATGAAAGCAATTGTCATTAATGAATATGGGGATCGTAGCCAATTGAAGGAAGTTGAATTTCCAATGCCGATACCTAAAGATAACGAGGTTTTAATAGAGATTTATGCGACGTCAATTAACCCTATTGACTGGAAGCTAAGAGAAGGTTATTTGAAGGAAGGATTCCCATTTCCATTTCCTATTATATTGGGCTGGGATGCTGCTGGAATTGTTAAAAAAGTTGGTTCTAAGGTTGAAAAATTTGCTGTGGGAGATCGTGTGTTTACTCGCCCTCCATTGACAGAAAAAGGCACCTATGCCGAATATATTGCCGTGGATGAAGCTGTTGTTGCCAGCATGCCTCAAAATGTGAGCTTTGTTGAGGCGGCAGCTGTACCTTTGGTTGGCTTGACCACCTGGCAGAGTCTAGTCGATTTTGCGAAGATACAAAAAGGTGATAAAGTACTCATTCATGCTGGAGCAGGCGGTGTGGGTAGCGTGGCTATTCAAATCGCTAAAGCCAAAGGTGCTACAGTCATTGCTACCGGTAGTGCTAAGAATCAGGACGTTATTAAAAATCTTGGCGCCGATCATATGATCGACTATAAGACGACAAAATTAACTGATGTTGTAAGTGATGTGGATATTGTTTTCGATACCATCGGTGGTGATGCTCAAGAGGAAAGCCTTGATGTGCTTAAGCACGGTGGTGTTCTCGTATCGATTGTCCAGCCAGCAAATGAGGAAAAAGCAAAGCAGAAAAATATCAAAACAGGCGTGATATTTATGGAGCCAAATGGCGAAGAGTTAGCTCAGATTAGTGATTTGATGAAGACTGGGGAGCTTAAACCTTTGATTGGTAATGTATTGCCTTTTAGTGAAGAAAGCTTGCAACGGGCGCATGAAATCAGTGAGAGCAACCATGCTAAAGGAAAAATCGTCATAGAAATTAAGAAGGACGAATAGAGGTAACGGTCAGATTTAGGTGATTTCAAGGAAATGGTCTATTGAGATTAGACTTAAGAGTAAATATTTTACAATTACTTATGGTGTTAATGGTTTGTTTAGGAGTTAGAATGGAAGAGAAGTTGTTGTGATGAATCAATAAAGGATTAAGCTGATTATGTATGATGGTATGATCTTAGTCCAAATCCATAGCATGATGTGATAGCACGACCAAGCCGTTTGGCTTGGTCGTTTTTTGTTGTTTTAGGCTAATTTTTGTACCATTTCTTTTAACTTTTAATCTATCTAAAGAATATAGAAAAAATAATGAGAAATATGAGAAAAAACCCCATAGGTGTTTTTAATTATGTATATTAAGGACATATCATCCATAAATATATAAAAAATTTCTAATTATAGATAAATTTAGTGAATTGAAAAAGGGGGGTCATGATGGGGGCACAACCATTGTTAGAAGTGGATAATTTACATACATATTTTTTTACAAAGTCAGGTGTTGTCAAAGCTGTGGATGGTGTGAGTTTCGTCATAAAACCTGGAGAAATTTTGGGCATAGTGGGAGAGTCGGGATCAGGAAAAAGTATCACTGCTCTATCAATTATGGGATTAATTCCAAATCCTCCTGGGCGCATTGTTGAAGGTGAAATTTATTACAATGGCGAGGATTTAATCCAAAAATCTGAGAAGCAGATGAGACGTATTCGTGGCAATAAGATATCGATGATTTTTCAAGATCCAATGACCTCGCTTAATCCGGTTTTTACTATAGGTCATCAATTGATCGAGACTGTGCGTGCACATCGAGACATTAGCAAAAAGCAGGCGGAGGACCGTGCTTGTGAGTTACTCACTCTGGTCGGTATTTCCGATTCAAAGCAGCGTTTGAAGAACTATCCGCATGAGTTCAGCGGTGGCATGCGACAGCGTGTGATGATCGCTATGGCACTGGCTTGTGATCCTGAGCTATTAATCGCTGATGAGCCGACGACAGCGCTAGATGTCACTGTTCAAGCCCAAATTCTAGAGCTCTTAAAACAGCTTCAAGAGGAATTGGGAATGGCGATTATCATGATTACTCATGATCTAGGGGTGGTAGCTGAAATTTGTGACCGTGTGATGGTGATGTATGCGGGGAAACAGGTTGAATTTACTGATCACATTGCTCTGTTTGATTACCCTAGGCATCCTTATACCTGGGGACTCCTTGGCTCTATACCTAAAATAGAAAAAGAAAAGAAACGGCTGACGGCTATAGAAGGTCATCCGCCAGATTTACAACATCTGCCTCAAGGGTGCCATTTTGCTGATCGTTGCAAGCAAGTAATGGATCAATGTCGATCTCATGAGCCGGTATTAAAAGAGATAGGCTCTAACCACCTTGTACGCTGTTTGCTGTACGAAGACAAAAAGGTGGGATTGACATGACAACATTGCTGGAAGTGAAGGATTTAGAAAAGCATTTTCCGATTACTAAAGGAGCGGTTATTCCTCGTAAAACAGGTGCTGTTAAAGCGGTTGATGGGGTTTCTTTTAAGGTTGAACAAGGGGAAACACTTGGCCTAGTTGGAGAAAGTGGTTGTGGAAAATCGACAACAGGAAGAACCATTTTGAAATTAACTGAACCAACAGGTGGTCGTATTTATTTTGATGGTCAGGATATTACTCATTTAAAGGGCAATAAATTACGACGGTTACGTCAGGACATGCAATTGATCTTTCAAGATCCCTTTGCTTCTTTAAATCCGAGAATGACCGTGGAGCAAATCATTGCTGAACCATTGAAGGTGTTCGGTGTTCATGGGGAAGAGCGACGGAAAAGGATCAGTCATTTACTCGAAGTGGTTGGACTGAGCGCCCTGTATAAAGAGCGTTATCCTCATGAATTCAGTGGAGGTCAGAGACAAAGAGTAGGTATTGCTCGTGCCTTGGCATTAGAGCCTAAACTCATCATTTGTGATGAACCTGTTTCAGCGCTTGATGTTTCTATCCAGGCTCAAGTGGTCAATCTGATGGAGGACTTGCAGAAAGAATTTGGGCTGACCTATCTGTTTATTGCTCATGATCTTGGTGTTGTGCATCATATTAGTGATCAGGTGGCTGTCATGTATTTAGGCGAGATTGTAGAATTGGGGAATTACGATGAGATCTATGCTCATCCTCAACATCCTTATACTCAAGCCTTATTATCGGCAATTCCAGAGGCGAGTCCCCATCGCAAGAAAGAGCGCATCGTCTTAAAAGGAGATGTGCCAAGTCCAGCTAATCCACCAACGGGCTGTAAATTTCATACACGTTGTCCGTTTGCGGAGCAGCGTTGTCGACTCGAAAAGCCAGTTATGAAGATGGTTTCACCAACTGGACAAACAGCGGCTTGTCACTTTGTTGAGGAGGTGAGTGAAGTAGGGTAAGTAAGTGATCTATCCTGTTGTTTTAAGCGCTTGATGACCCTACGTCAGACTCTTTGTGTCATCCATACTTTGAGTAAAGGATGATTGCTTTAAAATGATGCATGAAACAAAGTGGCAACAAAACGTCGCCTTTTATTATTTGGGATCTGTTGGAATGTCGTGTGACTTGCAAATACATCATATTAAGTCCAGTTTTTCTAAATCAAGGGGGAACAATAATTGAAAAAAAAGCAGTTTGTTATGATTTTTACACTTATCGTGTCTTTGTTGTTAATTGTTGCGGGATGCAGTAGTGGAAAAGATGCTGCAACACAGGATAACGGTAATGATGGTGCAGTAACCGCTGGTGATAATAGTAAAAGCAGTGGAGATAAGACACTTATTTTTGGGCGCGGAGCAGATTCTGTACAACTGGATCCATCCAAAGTAACAGATGGTGAATCGTTGTATGTCACGAATCAAATTTACGATACACTTGTTCGTTATAAGCAGGACAATACTGAGGTGAAACCTGCTTTAGCAACGGATTGGACAACCAGTGATGACGGAAAGGTTTGGACGTTTCACTTGAGAAAAGATGTCAAGTTTCATGATGGAACA
>Ga0154003_1000182_pt1 | contig 19368 bp, 11 predicted proteins | sample TSFL087MetaG_FD_104679 | JGI IMG/M metagenome (GOLD analysis project Ga0154003, IMG submission 104679) | Attine ant fungus gardens microbial communities from Florida, USA - TSFL087 MetaG | ecosystem: Host-associated > Fungi > Mycelium > Unclassified | place: USA: Florida, Lake Talquin State...
CGATGTTCGCGAAGTAATCACGCCGCACGAGCCGAACTATCCGAGTGAGCAATGGGCGGCGTTCTTGGCTGAGCGCGGATATGCGCCATACGTTGAAAACACGTATCGCAAGATGCTGGAACCAGATCGCCGCCCGCTAGGCTAGTGCCCGAGATTAAGGCGGCAATATTGACTTCGTTGCTACGCGTCAATCCCTTGCAAATTTTGCAAGGCCATGTGGAGTTTTTCGGACTGGGATTATAAAAGATTAGTGAAGTGGAGAATTCGGAGCCGAATCGTTGCCATGACCCTACATGGCGCTGCCCATCACAGCCAAATCACACAACTTTTCCTTGATTGTGTGAACGAGCTGGTCTGTTGTTCTCAGGGCGGACAACTCTTCCGCTGTGAAAATCAGGATTTGGCGTTGTTCTGCAAGTGCGCGCGCAATTGTAGCGTGCGAGGCGGTCAAGGCTGCTGGATCGCCGGTAATGCCGTTCGTCGCGATGAGTATGCCGAACGAAAGTCCCCGGTTGCGCAGCTTGGTGTCGAACCAGGCAACGTGCTCATCGCCGACGGGAGACGACCAGTTCTTGCATTCAATCAGGATCAGATGCGGCAGGAAAAAAAGGCCGTTCGGGTGCTGGTCATTCCAAAGCGCGACATCGATTTCTTCCGTTGCAAATACATTCTTTTGATTGCGGCGTGTCACAGAAATTCCGGGCACTCGGTCAAACACATAGCAGATCAGGTCTTCCAGCGCCTTGCCCTTTTCGGACGTTGTGCCATCTGATTGGCCTATGGATAAATGGGATTGTACGATCCTTTGAGAGATCGGCGGCATTATCGCGACACTCCATGCACCCGTTCATTGCGAAGCCTGCGAATAATTATGGCAAAAGGTGTGTTTCGCAGTTCGGAAATTAACTCTTTCAGCGAAAATACGATGATGTTCAGAGGTACGTGACGCCCGATATGCGCTGAGGGCGGGCCGTCTTTGTAGAGAAGAAGCCCCCAGGTGGCATTTGTTGTGTTGAGATAGTTTGATAACTGGTGGGCTGCGTGCGTACTCTCATTACCGCTTAGAAGCCCTGCCTTCAGTTCGACAATGAACGGATTGCCAACAAAAGGCTGCAACTCATCAGACCAGATGGCAAAATCAACCTCATGGTTTCCGCGCCGCGGCTGCGAGAATGTATTCAATCCGCAGGCCCTGAAAAGATCAGCGGCAAGGTGTTCGAGATAATCGGGCGGACCGCCATAGGGAATTGATTCGAGCCGCATCAGAAAAGTATCTGCAAGCGGGCCGAGAGGCGGTGAAGGTTGTTGTTTTCCGGGAACTTTCGCGGCCTTTCTCGATCGTGAAAGCGAAGCGACAAATTGTTCTATGGCAAAATCAAGCGCCTCCCGGTTGTCGAGGGGAACCCGCAGAGAGAACGCGGAGCGCAGATCAGACGGCACCGAGGAAACGCCTGGCGGCGCGATGACGAAGACCGGTTTCCCAAGCCCGTAAGCCAGGCCAAGTTCGAAGAGAACGTTGGAAGATTCTGTTGCCTTGCCAAGTATAGCAATCACGAAGTCTACAGTTGCGAGTGTAGACTTCAATAAATCCGCCAAAGACGCGCCAGGGGCCAAACTAGTTGGAGCGATAGGGTGGATATTTTGGCTTTTGAGTGCGGCAAGCAACGGCTGCAAATCAACCGATGCCGGCGACACTACAAAGCAAGTGTACGAATCTGATTGCATTTCCGTATCATGTCCTAACTCAGGATAATGTCAACGCAACAGCAGCCGTCAAAACAGCGTAAGCTGCGCGGGCGGAAGCCGCGGCTTGTCCTCCTCCTGCGGCGGTTGTTCCTCCGGCTCCGGACCTGGCTTCGGTTCCTGCTGCGCCGGCCCGGGCGCGGGCAGGGCAGGGGAGTTCGGGATTCTTTCAATGGTGTACGGGTACAGCCGAGATACGCCTTTATCCCAAATTTGGGATAAACACGTTTATGCCATGAGCCGACTTATGCCATGTGAGATATGCAACTCACTGGTACACTGAGGGTAAGTTCTCTTTTCCCTTGGCATAATCCGGAAGATCAAACAGCACCGAGATGAGGCGCTTCCGACTCTCAGCTTTGGCTGTCTCTCTGAAATCTCCCGAAATATTGAGTGGCAGTTGATCCGACCACAACCTGAGGCCACTGTTCATGAATCGGAACAGGCCCCTTATTATGCCAACTGTGATTGCGCTGAAACGCCTATAAACATTGGACAAACTGAAACTGTGTGGCATAACTCGATTCATGGCATAAACGCGTAAAAATAGGACATAGCCGACTGGCCGAAAACTCTGGATTCTGGCCAGGTCGATTCTTCTGCTGAAAATCGGCGGCTTTGCTCGATTTTTGAAAGGCACTTTTGGGGAGGTTTTTGGCCACCTGTAAATCTTTGCGTTTTTCTGGTCGCCGGTGCACCTCATCGCGTACAATCGGCCTTCGCTATTGCCTGCGGTCGCAAGTTCTCGACGGGGCGAATCCTCTGGCGCTCCTCAAAACGGGCATTTCACGCGATCAAGAATGGCACTGAAGAAAATTCAACACCATACGCATTCTGTCTAATTTTGAGGCGACTTTTCTTTAATGAAAGATTTGACCAATTTCTCCCGGTGTTCAGCAGCACTCCAGTAAACGTGACTGTTGCCCGATCAGCGCAAGCACTGAGTTATGTCCAGCATTTTCATTTCCTACCGTCGCCACGATAGTCAAGACATTGTCGGCAGAATCTATGACAGACTTGCTGAGGTATTCTCGTCTACCAGCGTTTTTAGGGATCTCGATAGTATTCCCCTCGGTGTTCCATTTCCCCAGTTCCTACGTGCATCGCTGGAAAAAACAGACGTTGTATTGGTGATCATTGGTCCGGGATGGCTGACTGCAAAGGATGCCAATGGCAACCGCCGCCTTGACGATCCAAACGATTTTGTTCGTATAGAAATCGAGACCGCGCTTCAGTTGGAGCGACTGATAATACCAATTCTCGTATCTCACGCTACCTTGCCCCGGTCAGACGAGTTGCCGGAACTGTTACGAGATCTGCCGATCCGAAATGCTTTGCAAATGCGACCAGATCCTGACTTTCACAATGACATCGCCAAGTTAATCAGAGCCCTTCAAAAGATGGGTCTTCAGGCATCTGACGAAGACGAACGGCGAAAAGCTAAGGCTCTAGCTCAGGCAGCGTCTGACGTGCAGAAGGATGTGTTGGGATTTCTCGCTACGTTCGAGCATCTTCTCAGTACCATTGATATAGTCCAACTTATCAAGTTGGTACCGCAACCGCTCGTTCCTATCAAGAATGTCTTCGCAGAAATGTATGCCACAGCTTTTATTGATGAGGCAAACTTAGCAGACATTGCTGATTTGGATCCTCAAGTGTCTCTGAAAGATATTATTGAGTTTCTTCTACAAGCGGCGTGGGATAAAGGTTATTTCATGGCCAAGTTCTATCGGCACAATCGTATTCTAGCCCCCCACGACAAACTGGACACTAAGACTGTTATGGATCATGTAATCGATCAAAACAAAGGGATCGAGAACTTAAGCGTTTTATTGGACGTCTTTCTCCAGCGTGCAATTTCAAAGTGTACAGAGGGGCGTGCGCTCATTAGTACCCTTGGAAAGTTTCCAGTCGGAGACCGGCTCGTCGAAATCATGTCACCGCATTTGGATAAGTGGGGAGACACCGTTAGAACTTTATTCGGCTGTGGTGTGTTCATCTCTGATGTAGAGGACGAACTTTTGAAAAACAGCGGGTGATCTTGATCTTTAGGTGTAGAGGCCTGAGATCATCCGACGGCATGATTGAGAACAACGCGATTTTCTGCCGCCGCTTTCTGTCCCTATCCGCACGATAATGATTGAGATCATCGGCTTTCTGCTGGAGATCATCGGTTCCTGCCGCCGCTTTTTGTCCCTGAAAACGGATAGTGTCAAAAAGCGATGGCAAAACTCGGATGATCTCAGGCCGCAGGCGCCTCGATAGAGACACTTAAAGTCGGCATATTTTCGCGATGATCTCAGGTATTTGATCGGATGATCTCTGGCGCCTACACCTATAGGAACTCATCGCGCGGCGCGGCGGCGAGCGTAAGACAGGGCGTCAAGTGGCGCTGGATTTCGACCCGCTACAACTCCACCGACAGAGCTTCAAGCGTGATCTCGTCCCGCAGGTGGGATGCGATCAACTCTCGCATTCGTCCATTAAGGCGCTCGATCTCTGCCGCGACCTTTGGCCCCGGCTTCCATTAACGATAGGCTTCCTGCCACTCCTGAAATGGAAGTCGAACAGTTTGGAGATGATAGGCTCTGGTCAAATCCAAGGACTCGGTAAATAATAGCGGCTCGGCCGAGTCCGCCAACAGGAACGGACGAGACCAGGGCTGTGATTTGATGAGCTTTATGGAATTTGAAAATATTGCCACGATCCGCTATGCCTGGGATGAGTGAAGACCATTGAACAGCCGTTTCGGCGCTTCTACGAGTTTCAAAACAGCATTGAGAGTTAAGCAACTCCTGAACGCGATTAATCAGGTCGCCGAGTACTACCACCGCCTGGCGCTAGTCGTGGCTCCGTCTGGCTCGGGTAAATCTGCTGCACTCCGAGAAGTTGCGGATCAATTGCCTGGTCGCTACATCAACGTCAGCCTGGAATTGAGCCAACGCTTGCTCGATCTCACTGTGCAGCAACGCGCCGTAAAAGCGTCGCAACTCCTTGGCGAGATCGCCGTCGCGTCGGCGGAACAATTCGTGTTGCTTGATAATCTCGAGCTGCTTTTCGACGTGTCGCTCAAGCAGGATCCCTTGCGCCTGCTTCAGGGCATATCCCGCCACCGGATTGTGGTCGCAAGTTGGAACGGAATGGTAGAAGACGGCTTCCTTACATACGCACGCCCCGGCCACCCTGAGTATCGCTCTTACCAATCCTTGGGCCTGACGACGATCAGCTTGATATAGTCGTGCGATAGGACAATGGAAGGATTAGTGGATGAAATATGGTGATCTGATTCAATTCGACCCCATCGAGACGGTCATTCAAATCCGGGACTCCGACGAGCAGAACACGGCCAAACACCTTGTGGATACCTACGTCGTGTCGGAAGAGATGGCGGAACGGCTTGCCGTTGTCGTCTTCCCGCAGCTTCAGTTCGACCAGCCGGCGGACAACCGCGGCATTCTCGTTGTTGGAAATTATGGGACGGGGAAGTCGCATCTCATGTCGGTCATTTCCGCCGTCGCTCAGCATACGGATCTTGCCGCGCGACTCAATAATCCTCAGGCCGCACAGAGCGCCGCCGCGATTGCCGGAAGATTCAAGGTTGTTCGCACTGAGATCGGTTCGACGACGATGTCGTTGCGAGACATCATGGCCGCAGAACTGGAAGAGCGCCTGGCGGGCATGGGGGTCAACTACTCGTTTCCGCCGACTGATCAGATTACGAACAACAAAGGCGCGTTCGAGGAGATGATGGCCGCCTTTCAGGACAAGTATCCCGATCACGGGCTACTCCTGGTGGTTGACGAACTCCTCGACTACTTGCGAACGCGCAAAGACCAGGATCTGATCCTCGATCTGAACTTTCTGCGGGAAGTAGGTGAGGTCTGCAAAGACCTGCGGTTCCGCTTCATCGCAGGCCTTCAGGAGATGCTCTTCGACAACCCGCGCTTCGCCTACGTCGCCGAAACCGTGCGCCGCGTCAAGGACCGCTTCGAGCAGGTGCTCATCGCTCGCAAGGACGTGAAATATGTCGTCGCTGAGCGGCTGCTGCGCAAGTCCGCCGACCAACAGGTAAAAATACGTGGGCGCCTTTCGCGATTCGCCAAATTCTACGGCGGCTTGAACGAGAGGATGGATGAATTCGTGCGCCTCTTCCCGGTGCATCCCGACTATATCGATACCTTCGAACGCATCTCCGCGGTTGAGAAACGCGAAATCCTCAAGACCCTCTCCCTGGCGATGAAGCAGCTCATCAACCGGGACGTTCCCGAAAGCGAGCCCGGCCTGATCGCTTATGACAGCTACTGGAAAACGCTGAAGGAGAACCCATCGTTCCGCGTCGTGCCGGAGATCAGGGACGTGATTGATTGCAGTCAGATCTTGGAGTCACGCATCCAATATGCCTTCACGCGCCCGGCTTACAAGCCGATGGCGCTACGGATCATTCACGGCCTGTCGGTTCATCGCCTGTCCGTGGGCGACATCTACGCGTTGCTCGGCGCGACCCCTGAAGAACTGCGCGACGGTCTGTGCCTCTTCGATCCGACAGTCGCCGATCTCGGCGGCGACCCGGCGGACGATCTGCTCTCACAAGTGGAGACCGTGCTGCGTGAGATTCACAAGACTGTGAGCGGACAGTTTATTTCCGCGAATCCGGACAACAGGCAGTATTACCTTGACCTCAAGAAAACGGACGACTACGACGCGCTGATTGAAAAGCGCGCGGAGAGTCTTGGTGAAGAGCAACTCGATCGCTACTACTTCGAGGCGCTCAAACGCGCTTTGGAGTGTACCGACCAGGAGCTATTCACGGGCTACCGTATCTGGGCTCATGAACTCGAGTGGCGTGAGCGCAAGGCGGCGCGGCAGGGCTACCTATTTTTCGGCGCCCCTAATGAGCGTTCTACCGCCGTTCCGCCGCGCGATTTCTATCTGTATTTTCTACAGCCCCACAACCCGCCGAATTTCAAGGACGAGAAGAAGGCTGATGAAATCTTCTTTCGGCTAGCCGCCGATGATTCATTCCGTAAAAGCCTGAATCTCTACGCCGCCGCGCTCGATCTGGCGTCAACCGGCTCGGGGCAGGCCAGGATCACATATGAGGCCAAATCGGGTGTCCACCTTAAGTCGCTGGTCAACTGGCTTCAGGAGCACATGGCGATGGCCTTCCAGGTAACCTACCAAGGGAAGACCAAGCCAATGATTGAATGGATCAAAGGCAAGGTGTCGGCAGTCGGTGGCGCGCGCGCCAACGTGCGAGACCTTGTCAACGCGGTCGGGTCGGTCTGTCTCGCGCCGCACTTCGAAGACATCGCCGGGGAGTATCCGACCTTCTCGGTCCTCATTACCAGCGCCAACCGTGCGCAAGCTGCGCAAGACGCTCTGCGCTGGATTAAGGGAGCGACTAAAGCTCAGCAGGGCGCGGCGGTCCTCGACGCGCTTGAGTTGCTGGATGGCGACCGGCTCGACCCCACGCGCTCGCGTTACGCCGGCCACATCACAGGCATCTTCAAAAAGAAAGGGCAGGGGCAGGTGCTCAACCGGCAGGAGCTGATTCAGGACGTGCTCGGCGTCGAGTACTTCGCTCCGGAGCGTTTCCGCCTGGAACCTGAATGGGCAGTCGTATTGCTTGCCGCGCTCGTTTACCGCGGTGACGTGGTGCTGGCGGTTCCAGGTAAGAAGTTCGACGCAGGGAGTCTCGACCAGTTACTGACCACCCCGGTGGAAGAGCTTATCAACTTCAAGCACGTTGAGCAGCCGAAGGACTGGAATCTGCCCGCACTCAAAGCGATCTTTGAGTTGATGAGGCTCGCCCCGGGACAGGCAATTCAAATCACACAGAGCAGAGATGAACCAGTCCAGCAACTGCAGACGGCCGTCGCTGAAACCGTCGGGAAGATCGTAGTCGCTCAGCAGCAGTTGCAAAGCGGGTTCCCGTTTTGGGGCGTTAACCTCCTCGCCGAGACCCAACAGAGTGAATACCGGGAACGGTTGGACAAGGTTAAATCATTTCTCGAATCGCTCCAGGCCTACTCGACACCAGGCAAACTTAAGAACTTCCGCTATGACGAGGCCGAGATAAAAACGCAAAGATCAAGCCTCGAAACGCTCTCCGAAGCGGCGGTGTTTCAGGCTTTGGTGACCGAACTTGGCGCGCTGGCCGGTTACCTGTCTCAGGCGGAATTGGCGCTACCCGCTGAACACCCCTGGACGACGAGCGTTCAGGAAACGCGAGCCGAAACGCTCGCCCAGATCGGCACGCCGGCGAAACGCAACACACCCGCCTTCCGCCAGCAGGCTGTTCAAAAGCTGACCGAGCTTAAGAAGGAATACGTCAGCGCGTACATCCTCCTCCACAGCAAAGCCAGGCTGGGCGTGAGCGAGGATAAACGCAAGGCGTCACTGCTGCGTGACGATCGGCTGGAGAGCCTGAGAAAGTTGGCGACTATAGATCTGATGCCGGCCAGCCAGCTTGCCGATTTCCAGAACCGTCTGGCGGGTCTGCGTAGTTGCCTCGCGCTCACCGAACAGGAGATGCAAGCGTCGCCCATCTGCCCTCACTGTGGCTTCAAGCCTTCTGTCGAAAATGTCACAGCGTCGGCGGCTGTGCTGCTTTCTTCGCTCGATCAGGAACTCGACAGAATGCTTTCCGGATGGACCGCAAGCCTGCTGGAGAATCTCAGTGACCCGACGACGCAGGGCAATCTCCAACTGTTAAAAGCAAAGCCCCGGCAACAGGTGGACGCTTTTCTCAAAGCGAAGAAACTCCCTGACGATCTGGGGCAGCCGTTCATTCAAGCCGTGCAGGAAGCGCTTTCGGGGTTGGTGAAAGTTGTGGTGAAGACGGAGGACCTTCGCGCCGCGCTCGTCAACGGCGGGTCGCCTGCGACCCCGGTCGAACTTAAGAAACGCTTCGATGATTATCTGAATGATCTGGCAAGGGGCAAAGATCCGGGCAAGGTGCGGATAGTGTTGGAGTAATTACCGATGAACCGTGATGAACTGATTGAACGGCTCAAGAGCTATGAATGGAGTGATGTCGAGTTCAAAGCGTCACAGCGCGGCGTTTCCGAATCGGCTTATGAAACGGTTTCGGCCTTCGCCAACACCGGCGGCGGGTGGCTGGTCTTCGGCGTCGGGGAAGGGCAGAGAGGTTATGAGATCGTCGGCGTCATCGAAGTTGATAAAGTTCAAAATGAGTTCCTCAGCGTTCTCCGCACCGGCGACAAACTGAGCAAAGTCATTGTTGCAACAGAATCCATCATCGAGATTGATGGGAAAACCCTTCTAGTGTTCTACATCCCGGAGTCGCGCAGGCAGGATAAACCCATCTACCTGAAGGGGGACATCCGGCGCTCTTTCATCAGGCGCGGTGGCTGCGACGAAAGATGCACACAAGCCGACATTGAGCGGTTCGTCCGCGAGGCTTCTGACGAACGTTACGACGGGCAACCTGTCGAGCTTGACCCGGAATATTGCTTTGATCCCGATTCCATCCGCTGGTATCGGGGGATCTTCTACACACGCAACCCTGACAAGGATCGGTCCGTCACCGATCTGGAGTTTCTTCACGATTGGGGACTGGTCATCGAGAAGGCGGGCGTATTGCTGCCGACACGGGCCAGTATTCTCCTCTTCGGGGGAAACCCGGCGCTACTCCAGATTCTGCCCCGCCCAGTAGTCGATTATCAGTGGATCAATGCAGACTGGTCTGACGCGCTACCGGAACAGAGGTGGGAAGATCGCGAAGTGGTCGAGGCCAATCTGATTCAGGCGTGGAAAACCATCATCGACCGCTACCTTCAGCGCGCCGAAAAGCCTTTCTCGGTTAACCCTGAAAATCTACGGCGCGATGACACCCCGCCTGATTACATCGCCTTCCGCGAGGCGGTAATCAATCTGCTCATTCATCAAGACTATGCGGACCACATGCGGAAGCCGGTCATCCAGTTTTTCCGCGATCGTGCGCTTATTTGGAACCCAGGAGATGCGTTCGTCAGCCTAGAGGAGATGTTGGAACCGAGCGAGAAAGACGTTCGCAACCCGCGCATTGTGGCGGCCTTTCGGCGCATTGGCTTGAGCGAACAGGCCGGCACTGGAGTACGATCGATCTTTAATAGCTGGCGCCAGCTCGGACGTGTCCCTCCAGTCATCAGAAATGATAAGGCTAACAAGTCTTTTGAATTGCGCTTGCTCAAGCAAGAACTGATATCCGAAAAGCAGCTCCTGTTTCAGGCTAGTATTGGGGTTCACTTAAGCCCTGAGGAAGCTTCTGTATTCGCATTCGTCTGTCGGGAAGGATCAATCCGGCTACTGGATGTGAAAGCTGTCACCGGTCAATCTACGCAGAATGCGCAGGCCCTTCTCAATAGGCTTGTAACTCAAGCGCTCATAGAGCGAATCCAAGCCCTGCCGCAGCCACACTATATTGTGGTTGAGCACCTCCGGGCCAGGCTAGAAGGCGCTGTTGTTTCCACTGACCAAGTCAGTCCAGATATTGGAGGGTTGGTCACTGACCAACCTCGTGTTGAGAACCAGAACTTGGTCACTGACCAACCTCAACCTTTATTAGAACTTACGGACAGACAATGGCAGATAATAATGGCCTGTGATGTGCCACTTTCGATGGCCGCTCTAATGGAAAGTTTGGGATTGACGCATCGGGCGTTCTTTCGCCGGACGCATCTTGGCCCGCTGATCAAAGGCGGAATTCTGAGCATGCGTTATCCGGATCAACCAAATCATCCCGATCAGGCTTATGGGCTGACCGAAATAGGGGCGGAACTGAAAGCGCGACGCCTCAAGTTGTTAGCCGATCAGAAAGACTTGGAGATAGAGGAGTGAAGCAAGTAGTGGCTCGGCATGTGATTGAGATATGCGCCCGCCATCTGAAAGAATGTCATGAGCAAAAAGCATAAACGAGATGAGGGAGATCTGTTTATTGAGCCATTCGGATCGCTCGGACTGATCGGTGATTCCGCAGAATTAAGGGCCATCGAAGCCCAGCGCGTCGAATGCTTAGGCATCACCTTTGAGAATGACGCAGCGAGGCGAGAATATTTTCTGGAGAAACTACGCGAGCATCTCAAAGACCCGGAGTTTCGCAAGATCGAAGGCTTTCCAATCGGCGAGGACGAAGACATCCTGCGTCTGTCCGACCCACCGTATTACACCGCATGCCCAAATCCGTTTCTAGGTGATTTTATCAAATATTACGGCAAGCCTTATGACCCTGGTGTGCCATACAGCAAGGAGCCTTTTGCTGCAGATGTCAGCGAAGGCAAAAACGATCCGATTTACAATGCGCATTCGTACCACACAAAGGTCCCACACAAAGCCATCATGCGGTACATCCTGCATTACACAGATCCCGGGGATGTAGTGATAGACTTTTTTTGCGGAACTGGAATGACAGGAGTGGCTGCGCAAGAGTGCAAAAGGGTGGGTAGCGCTGCTTACCCTGAGTTAAGTAGTGGATCTACCAGTTCACCAAGTGGTTTTCGGCACTCAATTCTTTGTGACCTCTCTCCTATAGCGACTTATATTGCACAAAGCCTTGTCAAAGATACTGATCTTGCCAATTTTAGATTCAGGGCCGAGAAGCATTTAGAAGAAAGCTTTCGCCACTTTCGCTGGATGTATGAGACGGATCATGTTGGTTGGCCGATGCTTCACGGTGGCCAAAACACCTGGAAGAATAGAGAAAAGCCACATAGTGATACTCGGGGTATCGTAAATTTCTACGTATGGTCTGAACAGTTCATTTGCCCCAACTGTATAAATGAATTTGTCTTGTCTCAGGTAGTCGATCTTAAAACGGCGACAGCTCTCGATGATTTTTCTTGTCCACATTGTAGTGTTTCTCTTACTAAGAGACAATTAGCAAGAGCAATGGAGACAGTTCTTGATCCGTATTTAGGAATAGCAATTAGTAGAGTGAAAAGAAGTCTGATTTTAATTAACTATACTTGGAACGGACAGCGTTTTGAAAAATACCCTGATGAAAAGGATAGACACATCCTTAATCAAATTCGCGCATTGCCGGTCCCACAATATATTCCTATTTCTGAGCTTCTACACGGTGAGAGACGAATGAAAGATGCATTTGATAATATCGGAATCACGTATGTCCATCACTTTTACTTCATGAGAACATTGCATGCATTAAACGATTTGTCGCAAAGATTACTCTCCACTCAGTCAAACTATACACCTTTGCTTTTGCTCTTATTTACAAGCCAGCTAGTAAACATCAGCGTTATGAACCGATTTCGTCGCGTTTCTTTTCCTTACAATCCGATGAGCGGAACTTTCTACGTTGGTTCATTAGTTAGTGAGGCTAATCCATATCATGCATATGAGAATAAGATCAAAAAGCTTGAACGTGCGAAAAAAAATCGGGCAAGTCTTTCAAGTATAGTAAGCACACAGTCTGCTACGCGGCTTGGCAATATACCTAATAATTCTATTGATTACATTTTTGTCGATCCGCCATTTGGGAGAAACCTGCATTATTCTGAACTCAATTCGGTCTGGGAGGCATGGTTGCGAGTGAGGACGAATAGGAATCCTGAGGCCGTCATGGATAGAGGGCGAAACCGTGAAATATTCGAATATCAGGGATTGATGCGGCAATGCTTTCTTGAAGGGTATCGAGTGCTTAAGCCAGGGCGTTGGATGACAGTTGAGTTCCATAATTCAAAAAACGCTGTTTGGAATGCAATTCAAGAGGCGATTCTTGCTGCTGGATTCATTGTTGCAGATGTGCGCACGCTTGATAAGCAAGGCGAAACGTATAAACAGTCGCAACAAGGATTAGTCAAAGCGGATTTGATCATTTCGGCTTATAAGCCAAATGATGGGCTCGAAGATCGCTTCAAGCTCGAAGCAGGAACTGAAGATGGCGTGTGGGACTTTGTGCGGACGCACTTGAAGCAGATTCCTCGGTTCGATGCGAAGAATGGGCAGGCAGTAGTCATTGCTGAAAGGCAGAACTACTTACTCTTTGACCGTATGGTGGCATTTCATGTTCAGCGCGGCGTGACCGTGCCTTTGTCGGCTTCAGAGTTTTACGCGGGGCTACAACAACGCTTCGCCGAACGCGATGGCATGTTCTTTCTGTCTGAACAGGTCGCTGAGTATGACAAAAAACGAATGACCTTCAAGGAACTCGGCCAGCTCGAACTGATCCCACGTGACGAAGACACAGCCATCAAATGGCTACGCCAGCAACTACACAGCAAGCCGCAGACTTTCCAAGAATTGCAGCCGAATTTCATGAAGTCCGTCGCTGGGTGGGCGAAGCACGAGAAGGCGCTAGAGCTATCGGAGATGCTGGAACAGAACTTCCTGCGTTATGACGGCCAGGGTGATGTGCCGAGCCAGATTCACAGTTACCTCTCGACCAACTTCAAAGAACTGAGAAAACTGCCCAAGGACAGTCCTGCACTACGCGCCAAGGCCAAAGACCGTTGGTACGTGCCCGACCCGAACAAGGCCGGCGACATCGAGAAGCTGCGTGAGCGCGCGCTGCTCAAGGAGTTTACTGAGTACCGCGATGCGGGACAGAAGAAACTCAAAGTTTTCCGCCTCGAAGCCGTCCGCGCCGGCTTCAGGAAAGCCTGGCAGGACCGCGACTACGCCACGATCATCGCAGTCGCCAACAAAATTCCCGAAGAAGTGCTCCAAGAAGACTCGAAACTGCTGATGTGGTACGACCAGGCGTTGACTAGGACTGGAGGAGCATTATGACCGCACACATTACCGCAAGATTGGCCTGACGCAACGATGGCTGGAACGGAACTTGATGGTACTTCCACTCTTGACGTCACGAGCTTCAGCATTGGCCGTCAGCGCGGACAGTAGCAGTTATGCAAGTAGGGAAATGGGTCTGGAATAAAGAGCGCAAAGAGGTTGGGCAAGTCATTGAGTCCCAGCGCCTCTGGGGAGAGGACGTTTACCGCGTCTGGATGCCGGGCCCAGATACGGTAGTTCGAGTCCGCGCAGACTTGCTTGAGCCGATCAGTGTAGCTGGCGGTGCCACTGGCGAGTTCATCTCATACGTGGCCGCCGCGACGCGGGTGGCCGACGCGCTGACACAGAACATATTACTCGCGCCGATCGAGTCTTCGGTCATCCCGCTGCCCCACCAGGTGCGCGCGCTGGAACGCGCCATGGCCGACGGCCGTGTGCGATACCTACTCGCCGACGAAGTCGGCCTGGGTAAAACCATTGAGGCCGGCTTGATCCTGCGCGAACTGAAACTGCGCGGACTCGTGCGCCGCACACTCGTGATTGCGCCCAAGGGGCTGGTTACGCAGTGGGTCTCTGAGATGCGAACCCACTTCAACGAAGACTTCCGCCTCCTGATCCCTGGCGACTTCGATACCTATCGGAACATTGTGGGCGATGAGAACATCTGGAAAGCTCACGATCAAGTGGTGTGCCCGATGGATTCGGTCAAACCGCTCGACGAGCGGCGCGGCTGGTCGAAGGAACAGGTGGGGGAGTATAACCGCGAACGCTTCGACGACCTGGTCGCAGCTGGCTGGGATTTGGTGGTCGTGGACGAAGCGCACCGGCTGGGCGGCAGCACCGATCAGGTGGCGCGCTACAAGCTGGGCAAGGGTCTGGCGGAGGCCGCGCCTTACCTGCTCCTGCTCTCGGCCACGCCACACCAGGGCAAGACCGACGCCTTTCACCGCCTAGTCTCAATGCTCGACTCGACCGCGTTCCCAGATGTCACCAGTGTGAGCCGCGATCGGGTGCAAGCCTACGTGATCCGCACTGAGAAACGACGCGCCATTGACGCGCAGGGACAGCCGCTATTCAAGCCGAGGCAGACCAGGCTGGCGCCGGTCTCATGGCAGCTCCGCCATAGGGAGCAGCAACTGTTGTACGAGGCCGTGACTGAGTACGTCAGGGAGGGTTACAACCAGGCGCTGAGGCAGAAGAAGAGTTACGTCGGGTTTCTGATGATACTGATGCAGCGCCTGGTGACTTCGTCAACGCGGGCGATCCGCACGACGCTTGAGCGGCGGCTGGAATCGCTGCAAACGCCGGAAGAGCAGCTCAGCCTCTTCCCTTCTTTCACGGAAGAGTGGGCGGAACTTGATGGGCAGGAGCAGATGGAGTCGCTACTCAAGCTGCGGCTCAAGGCGTTGAAGAACGAAAGGCAGGAGGTCCAGTTGTTGCTCGAAGCGGCTTGGCGGACGGAGGCCGCCGGGCCTGACGCCAAGGCCGAGGCGCTGCTCGACACTATTTATCGACTGCAACAGGAGGAGACTGACCCTGACCTGAAGGTTTTGATCTTCACCGAGTTTGTGCCGACGCAGGAGATGTTGCGGGAGTTTCTGACCGATCGCGGGTTCTCTGTCGTGTGTCTGAATGGGGCGATGGGGCTGGAAGAGCGCAAACGCGCGCAGGAGGAATTCGCTCGAAAGTCGAGGGTGCTCGTCTCGACGGACGCCGGCGGCGAAGGGCTGAACCTGCAGTTCTGTCACGTCGTGATCAATTACGACATCCCGTGGAACCCGATGAAGCTGGAGCAGCGCATCGGGCGCGTTGACCGCATCGGGCAACCGCACACCGTCCGCGCGCTGAACTTCGTCCTCGAAGAGACCGTCGAGTACCGCGTCCGCGACGTTCTGGAAGCGAAGCTCGCCGTCATCTTCGATGAGTTCGGCGTCGACAAAACGGGCGACGTGCTTGACTCGGCGCAGGCGGGAGAGCTTTTCGATAGTCTTTATGTAGAGACGATCCTCGACCCGGCTAATGTGGACGCCAAGGTTGAAGCGGTGGCCACACAGGTTAAGGAGCAGGCGGAGGCCGCGCGCTCAAGCGCCTCGATCCTCGGCGGCGCGGACGAACTTGACCCGGGAGAAACCCAGCGCCTGATGGCCCATCCGATGCCGCATTGGGTCGAGCGCATGACGGTAAGCTATCTCGCGGCCCACGGCGGAAAGGCGGAGAAAGACGGACGTCTCTGGCGATTGACATGGCCAACGGGGGAAAGGGATGAGGCGGCGGTTTTCAACGCCAGGGACGCGGAAGAGGAGAGCGGCGCGCTGCATCTGACGCTGGAAGACAGCCGGATTCGCGGGCTGGCCATGCGATTCGGGTGCGTCGCGCCGGGACAGCCGATACCTTGTCTGACATTGCCCTCGCTGCCGGTTGGCGTGCGAGGCTTCTGGGCGTTGTGGCGGATCGCCATCCACGCCGCGGACTGGAACCAACAACGAATCTTGCCGATCTTCCTGCACGAGGACGGGCGGATTCTCCAGCCGACAGCCAGACACGTCTGGGATCAAATGATGTCTTTCTCGACAAAACCGCATCACTACCTGGATGGACCAGGGGCCGACGAAGCTTTCGATCATCTCTTGAAGGCGGTGGAGGCGCAGGGTAAGGCGATCTATGAGGAGATCGTTTATGAACATCGCCGGAGACTGGCGCAGGGGCATGAGCGGGCGGAGCATTCATTCGCGGCGCGGCGGCGCGCCATAGAGCGGATCGGACTTCAGGCCGTGCGCTCGCGCCGACTCGCGCAGCTTGAGCGGGAAGAGCGGGAATGGACTGAGCGAGTCGCGAAATCTTCTGAGACTTGCCCGGAATTGACTCCCATAATCGTGATTCGCATGGAGGGGCGGGAATGAACTGGCGCGATCACATCCTGAAGGAGTTCACGCCCCAGGTCGCCCGCTTGACGCTGGTGGCGGACCCGGACGGCCTGCTCGTGGAAGAAGGGATGATGCAGGCGATTCGGGAGCGCGGGTTTGAGTTGCTCGCCTTCGATGATCCGGTGGCGTTTCGCTTCGCTTACGAATCCAAATACCGTTCACACTGGGATGCCGGGCGGGTGACCGACCTTGTGGTGGTCACGAGGTCGGCGTCCCACGATCTGGGTACGTTGCCTTTCGACCTGTTGCAGGTGGGGCGCAGGCTGTCTTTCAATTTAGGGGATTTGTTTCCCAACATGAGCTACCCGGTGATCGCCGCGCTGGATCGCGGCGACCTCGATGCTCTTTATCAGGCTCAGGAGCGATATGCCCCCGAACTGATGGGCGATAACGCGACCAGGGATTTTGTCCTGCGCCATGTCTTCCAGGTCGCGCCGGAATTCATCGGGCAGCCGTCCGACATGCTCAGAGTCCTTCTGCGCCGTCATCACCAGGGACAACATCTGCCCAGACTGCTTGATGATCGTTTCATCCGGCTTTTGCGGCAGAGCGGGCGCTTTGAAGGCTGGCCCTTGGAAGCGATTATCCCTGACCGCGAGGCATTCTTCTCCTTCCTTCAAGAGCACTGGCCACGCTTCGTCATTAAATGGTTGAAGACGAACTCTGAATTTCAAATCCCCACATCACAGGATGACTCGGTGGAAATGGAGCCGCCAAACGTGCCTGATCTGCCGTTCGATCATGACGACGTGCGGGTTTACATAGATAACCTGTTTCTAGAGGGCTTTCTCAAGCCAATAGACGTCGTCGAGGCGGCTGGCGTGAGCCCGAGCGAAAAGTCGCTTTCGGCCTGGATCGTTGTCGGACTGCACACAGATCAGGCGGCCGACCAGGCGCGGCGAGTCAGGGGGCTGATTAATTCACTTCATGACCAACTCCCAAGCCCTGACGCGAGACATCAATCCTGGCTCGCCTACGCGCGCAGTTGGGCTGAGCTGATCGCCCTGTGGCACCAGTTGAGCCCGCCGGCGCAATCAGAGCAGAGACCCCAGTTTGACTCTTTGCGCGAAAAGATCGACTCGGCCTTCTTTGAGTGGATATGGAAGCGGTACGGCGGGCTTCACAACCTGCCGGCGTCGCCCCCGGTCATGCTGCATCATTTACCGCGTTACCTGGCGCGTGAAATCGAAAACGGCCGAATGTCGAAAGTCGCCCTAATCGTGGTGGACGGGCTCGCGCTTGACCAGTGGGTAGTGATGCGCAAAGCGATTGAGCGGCAGAGACCGGAGTGGCAGTTGCGTGAGGGGGCGATCTTCGCCTGGCTGCCGACTATTACCTCGGTCTCGCGCCAGGCGGCCTTCGCAGGGAAGGCGCCGATCTTCTTTCCGTCTACCATCCATACTACCGGCAAAGAATCTGCGTTATGGACGCAGTTCTGGGCCGATCATGGATTGGCGCGAAGCGAGGTGGCCTACCTCAAAGGCCTCGGTGATGAGGCCAGCCTGGGCGAGGTTGAAAATCTTTTGGAGAACTCACAACTCCGCGCAGCCGGCCTAGTGGTCGATAAGGTGGATCGCATTATGCATGGTATGGAGCTAGGCACGGCAGGCATGCACAACCAGGTCCATCAGTGGACTGAACATGGTTTCATGCTCAGGCTGCTGGACAAACTACTGGAATGTGAATTCGGTTTTGTCATCACCTCCGATCACGGTAATATTGAGGCTGAAGGATGCGGTCGACCATCCGAAGGAGCCATCGCCGATGTGCGAGGAGAACGAGTAAGAGTTTATCCGGATGAATCCCTAAGGGCGGGAGTCAAGCAGCAGTATCCCGGCGCCGTAGAATGGCCTGCCGTCGGACTGCCCGAGAATTATCTACCGTTACTGGCAGCCGGGCGTTCTGCTTTCATCCCTGCGGGAAAACGCCTCGTCGGCCACGGTGGAATCTCAATCGAAGAGCTTATCGTGCCGCTGGCGCGCGTGGAGCGGAAAACGTTATGAATCGAGAGCAGGGAAAGATCGGCTATGACCGCCAGATTCGGCTTGCATGGCTCGATGCCACGGCTGATTTGGTTGCACAGGGACTCTCTATCCAGGAGATCAGACTACAACTGGATCATCTCCTCGATGGCGAGGTCGCCGGCACAGATTCACGTAGCGCCAAAGGAAAGACCAAAACCGTCTTGCTTCATATCTGGGCACTATCTCCAGAGTATCTTAAGCCCCTGCGTGATGAAGGGCTAGCGTTGATTCGCCAACGCCCCAACGACTGTCGGATCGTCGTGCATTGGGGCATGTGTATTGCGTCCTACCCCTTTTTCAGAATTGTGGCTGAAGCCGTTGGCCGATTAGTGAAGCTTCAAGGGGAGGTTGCCGGGGCGCAAGTGCAAAGACGAGTGCAAGAAGTATTTGGCGCGCGCGAAACAGTCAGCCGAGCGGTCAGGCGCGTGCTGCGATCATTCGTGGAATGGGGTGTGCTCCAGGAGACCGATGAAAAAGGCGTTTACCGAGCTGGTGCGGTGTTGCCTGTGAAAGATCACAACCTAACTGCCTGGCTGGTTGAGGCCGCATTGATCTCGCAAGGATCAAACGCGAGCGCGCTCACCGCGATAACTCAATCTCCATTCCTTTTCCCTTTCATCCTGGATTCACTAAACACTAAACAATTAGAGAACAGCGTAAGACTGGAATTGCTTCGTCAAGGGCTGAATCAAGATGTGGTGAAACTGCGAGCGGCGGCTGCCAAATCGCACTGAGCCGCAGCAGTCTCTGGCTTAGCGTGTCCGTTCGGCAACGAGGCCCAACCGTCGCGACTTCCCATCAACCGTGTGCTTGCGGAAACGGAGCGTGAAAAAGGCAAAAAAGCTCTGCTCACTCTCGCCTCCGAGCGACGCGACGCGTAGAATCGGCGCCGTCGCCAATGAAGAAAGATCCAGACCACAATTCGA
>Ga0154003_1000183_pt1 | contig 19343 bp, 14 predicted proteins | sample TSFL087MetaG_FD_104679 | JGI IMG/M metagenome (GOLD analysis project Ga0154003, IMG submission 104679) | Attine ant fungus gardens microbial communities from Florida, USA - TSFL087 MetaG | ecosystem: Host-associated > Fungi > Mycelium > Unclassified | place: USA: Florida, Lake Talquin State...
ACCGACCAGACATCCATCCTGCATCTTGCCTCTATAAGTCGCTTCCACTTTTTGGCCATCCGTCATTCCTGCCCGCTTCCCATACATAAACGGCCGTTTAAAGGTCATCACCGAATTCTCAATGGCGCCATCGAATTTAAACCTCGTCTTGGCTATCCCGAATTGACCGCTGATCTTATTCCCATCCACTTCCACATTGATGCGATGAACGTGCGTTTCATCAAGAAGGCGCTCGACCAAAATCCATAGCCCAGATATGTTATCTTTCATCGACATGGTTCAATATCCTTATTGTTATAAAAAAGCAGTTTTGAGTTTGCGATGGCGTTTTGCAATTAATAGGCAAGCACGTGCGTCGAGCTTGACTGCTCTTACTTGAACAGGCGAGCTTTTGCTAACGAATTTAGTGTTGACCGGAGGAAATCCTCCTAGGGTTTGATGAGGAGCACGCGCGGCGCAGTACGGGGAGCGTAAGCGATCAGCCGGGAGGCCTGTCAATTCACACCATTTTTCCGCGTATTTGCATTCCTTTTATTTTCTAATGCCGCGTACGCATCCATCGCGTAGCGCTCAATCATCTCTTTCAAGTGTGGAGATGCCATTTCTATCTTCCGATGACTATCAGTAACAAATCTTCTCTTACGCATCCCATCTTTCGAATGGTAGTTGAAACAGTCTTTCATTTGCGGCAGCTCCTCTTCCTCAATCTCAATCTTAAAGAATGAGAGGAGCCTGGGTAGAAAAGACGTCGATAGCTCGTTATAGTTGACGAGCATCGCTTTATCATCATCCAAATACTTCAGCGCCGTGTTGCAGTAGCTGGCTAGCATACGCGCATGGAACTCTTCTTTACTTATTTTATCGAGCTCAGATATCCCAAGATACTGGTGAACCAGGTCGGACATGGCCTTTGCTTCTGTCAAAACCCCGTAAATCCGCAGGCTAGAGACTGCGACTTCGAGAGGGTGGCGATATAGAAATAGCCAGGGGACCCCGGGAAAGGACTTCCTGATAAAGTCCAAGAAGACCACATTCCAACTGAGAAATTTTATGAACAAGTATTTCTGCTTTGGGAATATTTGCCGCCCTAGCGCGCTGATCAGAGCCTGCAAAAAGCCCATTCTTTGCTCTGACGGTAGAAGTTTCTGAGGAGTTATGAGTAGAGCGCTGGCGGTCCACGGTTCTGATATAACCAGACAACTTGCGGGTACCGAAAGGATATTGGAGAGCAATGTCGACCCGCAATAAGATATGTGAAATATGAATCCCGTCGGCGGTATCCCGGGGGCTATCCGATGCAACTCTGCCAGCGCTTCCAATTCCGTGTGAAATAGTCGCGAGCTGACGTTACTGAGCCACGAATGATAAATAGCCTGGTCGAAAAAAGGCTCCGTTGCGCGAGGTCGTCTCGTTTTCAGCCAGACGACAGAACGGCGATCCGGACTTATTATCAATTGTACCGGGGTACAATTAGCGAGATATTGTAAGGAGACTCTTGCCGCCGGAGCAACATCAAGCGCTCGTCTCCATTTCCGCCGAAGCATGTTATCCAGACCTCGTCTAAACCGCGCTGGACCAAGGCTCCAGCAGAGACGCAAAACTAAATCTCGAAGACCGCCAAGCAGCAATAAAATATGATTCAACGCCGATTTCCACGGGCGTAGATTGATCAGCATTTTTAACCTCCGGCCTCTGATGTAAGGACACGTAAACTGCTCAAGCTGCCCCGCGCCGAAGCTAAGCGGATCAGCCTGCGGGCTGAATCAGGCAATCTCCAGCGGCAGCGTCCAATCGAGATCACAAAGTGAGCGCTCAGAGAGTTTGATGGAAGGAAGTCCTTTGGCATAGGAGTTTAACTCTCCATAACAACTCTCCGGCGCCATCAGATTTACCAATTGTCCACCGTGTGGTTCAATCAGCGTTGCGGTTGTTTTGTCTGTCAATGGATTCACTCCTTATGTGATTAGCGACATTCAGGTGTTCGTAGCCCAGGATCCTGTAGTTGTCATCGCATAGAAGCGAAGAATCAATGGCTGGCATAAATCTTCATCCTTAGGAATACGGATCGATTCGTCAGAGTCCTCGTAATCATCGTCTGTTTTCAAGCAATGTTAATGCCCGAGCGAGCCGGCTCACGCCCACTTCGATGACTTCATGAGCGCTGTGAGAAAAGTTGAGACGTATACAGTTGGATCGCAAGTCACTCCCCGTAGAACAAAATGCCGAACCTGGGATGAATGCTACCTGCTCTTTGCTCATACTTGTTCTGAGCAGGTCGAACCCGTTGATATCACCTGGCATCTCGACCCATACAAAAATTCCGGCGGGTGGCGTTTCACATCGTGATTGCGCCGGAAAATGTTCACGGATGGCATTAATCATCGTATCGCGCCGAAGTCTATACTCCTTCCTTAAGAAGTCGATATGGCCAGGGAGAAGACCACTGTCGATGTATGCGGAGATGGTGCGCTGCGTGAACGTGCCGGTATTGATGTCTGTCGCCTCTTTCACGACCGAGAGATAATGCATCATACTTTCTGGCGCGATTATCCACCCAACACGCAGCCCTGGGCAAAGTATTTTAGAGAACGTGCCAACATAAAAGACTATCTTGTCGTCGAACGCTCTCAGTGGCGGGTAGAGCTCTTCACCGTAACAAATGTGGCCGTAGGCGTCGTCCTCGATGATTGGCGCCCCGAACTGCGAAGCGATCTCAACGAGTCGGCGTCGCTTCTCTATACTCATGCTGACTGCCATCGGGTTGTGCCCATCGGAGATGGCATAGATGAATGACGGGCGATTCCCCTTTCTCAACAGTAGCTCAACTTCCTCCACTTCCATGCCCGTCTTCGGATTAGTCGAGACCGTCAGAATGTTGGGTTGAAATGGTTCAATTACTTGTTGAAAACCGGTATACGACAGTTCTTCGACTATCAGTGATCCCCCAGGATCGAGTAACAGTCGAACCAACAGGTTCATCCCTTGTTGCGCCCCTGCGGTAAGAAAGATTTGCTCCACTTTACATTCAACGCCGCGCCTTCGCATGAGAGCCACGATATGCTCTTTCAACGGCTGGAATGGGGGACCGTACTGCATTCCGGTCGGCCCCTCAGCCATCACCTGCTCGACTGCAGCCAAATAAGCATCGGTTGGAAACAAATTAACATCCGGCAGACCAAGCGCGAACGAAATGAGACCTGGCCGCGATGTTTCCATAAGCATTTGTTGCAGCACGGATTTTTTAGTCGCCCGCGTCCATTTCGCAAGATGGATGCTGCCAGTCTCCGGCCCGATTGTTTGTATCATCCAGCCTCCTAAAGTAGGCATCGCTGCTCAGCGTTTCAGCGATCAGTGTCAAATTAGAGGTTGCCTCGGAGCGCCTGTTCTCGCTCGACAGCCTCAAACAACGCTCGAATGTTTCCGGCTCCAAAACCTGTAGCGCCTTTGCGTTGAATAATCTCAATGAAATATGTCGGACGGCTCTGCAGGGGTTTGGTGAAGATCTGCAGAAGATACCCGGAGTCATCACGATCGGTGAGTATCTGGAGTTCACGGAGGCTGCCTAGGTCTTCATGCATTTGGCCAGCTCGTTTTTCCAGCATGTCGTAGTAGGCGTCAGGCGTGGACAGGAATTCCACTCCTCTGGCTTTCAATATCCGGACCGTCTTGAAGATGTCTTCTGATAACAAGGCGATATGTTGAACGCCGGAACCGCGATTGTATTCGAGATACTCCTCGATTTGGGATCGTCTAACGCCAGCGCCAGGTTCCATCATCGGGAACCTGATCGTTCCAGAGCTGTCTTGCAGAACGCGCGAGACCATGGAGCTGCGCCCGGTCGCAATATCCTCACGGTGGGAGATTTGAAAACCCAGTACATTCTCAGAGTAAGCGCACCAATCGTCGAGCTGACCACTCTCAATGCCAAACGCGATGTGATCTAAAGCCATTATACCGGTCTCGGATTCCCGCGCTGCGCCATTCAATGAGCGATAGGGTGGCAGGAATACGCCTCTATACTGTTCTGTTTCGACGAAGGAATGAACGAGATATCCGCGCCCGGCGACTGAGGCCTTCCTGATTGTCCCATGCTCGTCTCTGTACTCAGTCGGATCAAGCAACGGCTGAGCTCCTCGTTGCACTGCGGCCCGGAATGCCTGGTCGGCGTCGGGGACGGAAAATGCAAGTTCTTTCACCCCGTCTCCATGCTGATATATATGGTTAGAGGCGTCGGAATCCGGCACGAGGCTGGAGGTGAGGGTTAAAAAGACTCGCCCCTGTTTCAATGCAATGGATGCCCGATCCCTAACGCCGGTCTCAAGTCCCATGAACGCAATTGGCTCAAAACCGAAGGCCATTTGGTAATAGTATGCGGCCTGACGCGCATCACCGACGTATAATCCAAGGTGATGCAATCCATTGACTCTCGGAAATACGGCTTGTCGCGGATGCGTGGGGACTGTTGAATATGTGTATGGCAAGTGGGCCTCCAGAAATATCGATATCTGACCGTGGCTTTGTTGAACAAACTCCGAGTATTGCCTGATGGCCTGGAGATCGGTCTTTTATCTTATAGCTTTCAGGCATCCCAAGGTAATTCATCCGATTCAACAAGGAACTCTCGAATAACAATTCTTTGAATTGACTATCGATCTGGTGAGTTTACGCTCGATCGCCGAAGATGGTATTGAATCGTTATAAGTGGGGAATGACTTGATCACAATTGGTGTGGCTGCGCCTGAAGACGTGGGTGACGGCGTTCAACAATCTCTATTAAGTTTTGGTCTTCGACGATCTAATCACCTTCTCTAATACCTCTTTGAATACAAATGCAGATGAAGTCCGCTGAATCTCCTCGTTCAATATCGCAAGATTATTCTTTATATTAATTACTGATTCACCGGCGTCATTGAGAAGTTCGTTCACTGCCCTCTTAAAAGTTTCAGTAAACTCATGATGTTCTTTCGGGGAAGGAATGTGAATCGAGGCTCCCAACTCTTGAAGACGCAGCGCCACCCACTCTCGGTCAATACATTGGGTTCCTATTGTAATTGCGGGAACGTTGTGGATGATCGGATAATGGTATGTGCCGCTACCACATTGGTGAACCATCAAGTCAACATTTGAGCAAATGAAGCGCATCGGTAAGTAGTGCGCATAAAAGTATAACGATTGTTGTTCAACTTCAAGCTTATTGACCTTGACATTGGAGACAACTGCTATATCGTTCTCCAACAAAAAGCGAATGCAATCTAAGATGGGGCTCGGAGGGTTCGCTATCATCCCAAACGTCAGGTAAACGGTTTTCCGGTGTAGATTGTAATCGAAGAATCTTTGCAAGGAATCGAAGTTTTTAGTGGACATTGAGGCGTTCCACTCTTCAGGCCCGCGTGAAAATAAGGCGCCAATATGATCGACCAGAAAATCATCCATCAGCAATGGGCCTGAAAAGACATACGAAGGGTCGTCTTGTAAGTGGTCTGGTAAGATTTCTATGGTTCGTATGCCGGGGATTATCTTAATATCCGCCTTGAATAAATCGGAAAATGATGTGGGCTGACGCGCCCCTAGATAAGTTATATCCGGCATGCTCTTGAGGTCGAAGTGTAGACTATGACGATGATTTTCGTTCCCCGACCCGCCACCTGAGAATGAGCCTGTTCGTTGAATCGTGATTCGCGGCAAATTTGCTAGCTCGGCCGAGAACGCCGTAGAAAGACAAGTATCATCCACCACGACGTCCGGCGAAAACTTATTATAAGCTATCATTTGTGTGTGGAAGCTTTCTATTATTCCTTTCTGGTGATCTAGATCCAGAACGTCAACCTCCAATTGTCGAAGAAGTTCATGTAGATTACGCTGAGCCAGGAATGCGGTTTTTATCGAGAGAGCGTTCCCAAGGGTTTTATTCAAAGCCAAAAGTGGAATCACATGTGACAACCCTCGGAATCCACCTTGAGGTAATGATGCGAACAATATTCTCACCGTCCTCCTCCATTCCCAGGCGGCGCCGGGCTGTTTCGCGGAACTTCCCGATCTGCGCCGAGATAAGCGCTTAGGCGTAAATTCTGCGGTAAAATGTTGGGGCTATGAAAATGCCCACGAAATCTGTTAAACCGTTTGCCGCTGAGCAGTGCGAACACAGGTAAACAGGAAAACGGGAGACAGGAAAATGTGGGATAGGAAAATAGAAGAGAACTTAGTTATCAGAGCGCTAGCTCGTAGCCTGCCTCAATTCACTTAAAAAGTGTTTGAAGCATTGCTTTAGTAGATAATCGAATTCCTCGGGACTTAAGAAAACCGCTCACCTGATCAGAATTAATTTTGTGGCAATTTGCGTGATCGATTATAACTCCGCCAAGACGATCTCTTGGATAATTTCTCGCATTCCACGTTTCATCCAGCGCTTTTACTGCAACATCGAATTTATTAAGGATTGGGCTCAATAACTGAGCAAGGCTTGTTTGGTCGACAACAAGCAATACTCGTCTCTGGGCTGAGTTAATATGCGAGAGATAAGGAGTACTACCTGGAGGTTCTAAGCTGGCCAGCTCGAAATGAACACGGTTCAGCTTCTTCCATTCCATAAATAACGTATCAACCTGAGCGTCTTTCCTATAAGCAATCACTCCAGAATTGAACATTGGTCCATAAAGACTACAGGTATAACTATTATCTTTTGTACAAGGAACCATTGCAATTGAGTGGTTTTCCAAAAACTCAAATACTCGCATGAATTCGTCGCTTAAAATCCTAGTATCTGAATCCAAAAAGACTGTTCTTTGGTAGGGAGAATGAATGAAACTCATAATTTTCGCATGACAGCCTCGCCCCCACGATTGTAGAAGCGAGGGAACAATGAGACGCCTGACTTTCGCACGAATCCCTCGCCCCCACGGCTGCATGTAGGAGCCAATGAGGATCATGACATTTGCAAAAAGACTTTGCCCCCACGATGGACTACCTTTTAGACAATCCTCTTGGTCTGACGGAATCGGGATAATTTTATCAAACGGCCTGATTTTCAATTCGTGGAGATCTTCCAAGTCCGTAAATAGGGTAATAGAAATATCGGGAACCTTTTCTTTCAGGCTTTCCGCTGACGCAATCGCCTCACAGAGAAACTTATGCTTCTGACTTGCTACATAAACGACGCCATATGAGTCCATAGCCTATCCTCCTCGGTATTCTAACTACTTCATATTACAGACTAATCTACTTGTATGCGTGGCGCTCGCTTAAAGTTAATAACAGTCTCTAAAGAGATAGACAAAATTCGAGCCATACAAATCGTTCTCCTGCTGCTTACAGATTTAGTATTGGCAACTCAACTGCGCGAATCGCCCTGATTAGCGAAGAGTTGTTTCCGATGTCGTAGAACACACCGCATTGAAAGAATTGACACCGTATGGAGATGCCCTGGTTCAAGGCAGCGCTAAATACCTCGGCTAGGGTTATCTCGTTTGTGCGTTTGGGCGACTCCTCTCTAAGAAAGTTGTGCAAAAAGTCGCCAAAGTGAGGCGTCCATGCTCCAAGTCCCCAAGTATTGCTCAGTTGTACCCCCTTGACCTTATCAAAGAATTGTATGGCGTTCCGCTGCTCATCAAAGGCGACTGGGCATAACTCTTCGGGGTGATCCGTGGGAAAAACGGCAAGAACCACGTCTGCATCCCCCTTTCTAACGGCTGAGACCACAACGTCAACGGCGTCTATAGGCGTAAAAATCGTGTCTGGCAAAACCATTACCGTAATGCAATTTCTTAGCCAGGGATATGCGACGTCGAGCGCAGCGGGTAACCCTCTCGCTTGTTTCTGGTGAAGAAACGCTAAAAGGACTCCATAGTCAGTTCCGTCACCTAGCACTCGAATGAGCTCATATTTGTTGTCGCTGATGATGACATATGCTTGACGGACACCTGCCGAGCGGAGGCCATCTAATCCATATTGGATAGCTAATCGGGGCCGGATTCCTCCTTCTGTGGTAGATAACATATCGTAGCCGATGGGAAATAATTCTTTGGCATATCGAGAAGGAAGGAAGCGCATACCATTACCTGCCGCCGGTATGACTGCCATCAGTGGTGTATTCGCGAAATTGTTTGGTTCGGGCACAGCCGTCCCTCCTGGATCGGTCACCGTAATAGTTCCGTAAAAATCGTGAAAACCTTTGATAGACGCCGATGACTTGTAGGGTGCGGCGCTTTATGCGAGCATTTCACCAATGACCGTCGGAATTGACTGTTCAAATGTTTTCCTCGGCTCGTAACTAAGCTTGTGTCGCGCTTTATCGATACAGGCGACAGCATAGCGTAACTCGCCAGGCGCAGCCGGCGCATAAGTAGGTCGTAGATCGCTTTTCAGTTCGCGAGCAATTGTCTCGTAGACCTGTTGAACCGTGTGGGGCACGCCGGTTCCAACGTTCAGAGTTTCGCCTGTGATCGGAGCGTCCATCGCCGCTACAAACGCTCGCGCCACGTCTTCGACATGCACGAAATCGCGCATTTGCTGACCGTCCCCGAAGATAACTGGAGATTGACCGGCGCTCAATTGATTCGCGAAAATTGTAATAACCCCAACGTAAGGGCTGAATCTCTGTCCTGGTCCGTACGCATTGAAGATTCGCAAAACCACGCTGTGGAGGCCGGAGGCGGCGGTAAGCCGATGTGTCAACTGCTCAAGCGCTAGTTTGGAAATGCCATATGGAGAAATCGGGTTGGTAGGATGAGTTTCAGGGACTGGCTCCGAAGTAGCGCTATCCGCGTACACGGCCATTGAGGATGCCGAGATCACTTTTCGAACACTTCCGGAACGGACAGCGGTTCGCAAAACTGTCGCGGCGCCGGTGACGTTGCACAGCGTGTCCTCGACAACATCGCCAAAAGAGTGGCGAATTGCGACTCGCGCCGCCATATGGAACAAGACATCGCAGCCTCGGATCGCCTTTTCACAATCCGTTGGATTTAGGATATCGCCTTCAAAGAACTTCGCGCCGGCGGGAATGTTTTCTTTCTTCCCTGTCGACAGGTTATCAAGAACGTAAACGTCGATATCGCGGTCAACTAACTGGCGAGCTAGCGCAGATCCAATAAACCCCGCGCCGCCAGTGATACAGGCTTTTGTAAAACTAGCGCTCATTCAATTCTATGCCTCATGTCAGTTTCTCCGTTGTGGAAAGTTTGGATTGGATTTACTGGAATAGAACCTCGGCCTCATTCCCGAGCGGAACGCCAGTACCGAAACGGGAAACTATTCTCACATGAAATTAAAGCTGGCTGGAACGCTGAGAGGATATATAAGCTGACACAGCCTTCTTTACCTGTTCCCAATACTTATACTCGGGTTTGCACTCAGACACATATAGTTCTGGATCGGCAATATCAATTCGGCCATTGTTCGCCCGATAATATTCGATAAATTTACGACATTCCAGCGTATATTTGGAAGCTTCCGACGCAGTATTCGCTAGATACTCAAGCCGTTCAGTTATCTCTCTAACCCATTTGTAGTGGTGTACTTGAACAAAACAATCTGTTATTGGGCAACCGATGCCATTCACAGGCTGATGATTCCCTGGCCCAAGCGTTACGTGTCGTTTAGCAGCAACTACTTTGAGCGGATGCCCGCCCAAAATGCGGTAAGTGAAGATACAGCCTAGAGGCATCTGATCTTCAATCGGCTTATCAAGGCGCAGTTCAGGAAAACTTCCATCAGCGGCAATTCGATCAATAAAGCACCCTCTTATATACTCATATCCTTCTCTCTCACACTCTTCAATGATGTTGAACAGATTCCCTGGATAGACCTGAAATTCATCAAGATCGGCAACTAGAAACCAATCATCCGCATTGCCTGATCGAGATTTATTATATACCTCCTGATGTATGGCAAATGACCACTTCCCCACTATTACACTTGCAATCTCACATCCGAAATCACTAACGATTTGCTTTGCCTCTGAGAGAACCGGATCATCCGGGCGCTCAACATGTACGTTAATTATAAAAGACTCGATCCCAATCTTCCGATAATGATCTAACATGTAAGCTAGCTGCTTCACATGAGACCCACCAACTAAAGTTACCAAATGTATATTCATTGGTCCTCCATTTTATAGCTCAAGGCCTTTTTTGGTCGACCTGTATAAATCCACATCTATATGCTGCGATGAGGCGATCAGAGAGGATTGTGAGGGATCTTTGGTAATTACCGTGAAATGCCCCAAGATATGGCCGTCCGACGACCACTGAACGCTGCGAGTGGTACTACGCTGAGGCAAGATGAAGTCCTGCGCGCGCAGGCTTCATAGCAATTAACGCGACTTCGCGTCGCGCCACTCATTCGTGACGGAGAGCCCGTAGCGGATCGACCTTGGTCGCCCGCCACGCCGGAATGTAACTGGCAATAAACGCGACACTGACCAGCAACAAAGCGATGAGCGCGAAGGTCGCCGGATCTGCCGCGCTCACTTCGAAGAGCAGATTCTTCATAACGCGCGTCAGGGCGAACGCCGCCGCCAACCCCAGCGCCACGCCGATCAAGGTCAGGCGCATTCCCCGCCAGACGACCATCCGCAGAACATTACTTGCTTGCGCGCCCATGGCCATCCGAATGCCGATCTCCTGAGTGCGTTGACTGACGGCGTAGGAGATAACGCCGTAAATTCCCACCGTCGCGATGACGAGCGCCACGGCCGCGAAGAGGCCGAGCAGGAGCATCTGGAAGCGCCGCATTGCGAGCGAATTCGACAGGCGTTCACCCATCGTGACGACCTGATTGATCGGCTCATCCGGATCTATTGAGCGCGCCTGCTTGTGGATGGCGGCGGCCATGCTTGATAGACCGGTCGGGTTGTTTTGATCGGAGGCGACGCGCACGACCAGGTTAGATACTCTGTTCGGATATTGCGCGTGCGGCACGAAGATCTCTGGGGAGACCCCGCGATCCAAGCCGCGATTATAGACGTCGCCAACCACTCCCACGATGGTTCTTGTAGATGTCCCTATCAACAACCGATGATCGATCGGGTTCTCGTTGGGGAAGAGGCTCCGAGCCAGCGTTTCATTGATGATCACAACTTGCGGCGATTCCGGGCCATCTTGCGAGATGAACGGTCGCCCGTTGCGCATCTCGATGCTCATCGTCTGAAAGTAGTCCGGGCTGATTAAATTGAGGTCGACAATTGGCTCCGTCCCCGGCTCAAACCGCGGACGTCCTTCGATATGAATCCCAATGCGGAGGGTCGGCGCGAGAGGGAGAGCGCCGGCCAGACTGGCCGATTGGACTCCGGGCAAATGCCGGACGCGCTCGAGCGATTCCTGGAAATACGCCCCGCGCCGCGGCGACTCCGCCGGATATTTGGTGGAGTTGGGATTGAGCGCGAGCGTCAACACTCCATCGGGATTAAAACCTTTGGGAACAGCCATCAGACGCAGGAAGCTCTTGATCATCAACCCCGAGCCGACTAGCAGGACCAGAGCGAGCGCCAGTTCGACAATCATTAAGGCCGATAGCGCCCGCGGCGCGTTGCCTCCCCCCGACCGAGCCCCTGACTGCGCCTTGAGCGCTTCATTGACATCAACCTTTGACGCTTGCAGCGCAGGAATGATCCCAGTGATCAGGCCCACGAGCGCCACGACCGCGCATGTGAAGCCTAGCACGTGTCCATCAACGCTGCTCTCATCGATGCGCGCAATCCCATCGGGACTCATCGCTGCGAGCAGCTTGACGCCCCACTTCGCCGCGAGCAACCCGGCGCCGCCGCCCAGGAGCGAGAGCAGCAAACTCTCGGTCAACAACTGTCGCACTAGCCGCAGACGCCCGGCGCCCACCGCCGCCCGGATTGCCATTTCCTTTCCTCTGGCCGCCGACCGCGCCAGAAGCAGGTTCGCCACGTTGGCGCACGCGATGAGCAGCGCAAAGGTGACCGCTCCGAACATCACCAACAAGGCCAGCCGCACATTGCCGACGAGACTCTCGCTCAGACCGATCACCCGGATTTGTGCGCCCGAATATCTTTTAGGAAAGGCCTGCCGCTGCCGTTCGAGAATAACAGACATATCCGCTCTGGCGGCTTCCAGCGTCACGCCCGGCTTGAGACGCGCAAGCACACCCGGGAGGGCTCCCCCCTGACGACTCAACTCCTGCGCGACATTGAGGGCGAGCGGCAGCCAGAGATCGGACTTTTCGGGAAACCGGAACCCGCCAGGCATAATCCCGACTATTGTCCGACTCTGGCCTCCCACCGTGATCGACCTGCCAATCACCTGCGGATCGCCGCCGAAACGGCGCCGCCACAAGCTGTCGCTCAGAATCACAGCCGGCTGGCCGCCATATGTGTCTTCGGCTTGTGTGAAGGCGCGACCGAACGCAGGCGCGACGCCGAGCGTCGCAAACAGATCAGCGGAAATAAACCCTGTAGACAGTCGCTCCGGTTCGCCGCTTCCGGTGAAGTCGGCCGTACTGGAACGGTAAGCGACGATCTGTTCGAACGACTTCGCCTGATCGCGCCACTCCAGAAAATCTGCGCCTGAGGCAAGGCTGGGCTCCCCAATGGCCCGGTAACGGCTGACCAGCACAAGACGATCAGGGTCCCGGTAAGGGAGCGACCGCAGCAAGACAGCGTTCACAATACTGAAGATGGCGCTGTTGGCGCCAATGCCTAACGCCAATGTCAGCACGGCGACGAAGGTGAAGCTCGGATTCTTTAACAACATTCGTAAGCCGACTCGTAAGTCTTGAAACATATCTTCTAATCGCCGATGCTATAACCAAATCGAACCAGGACAGCTTGGGAGCGGGTAGTGAGGAAGAGCCATAGCTCCCACTATCCATTCACCTCTCTCTCTTTCCCATACTCCCTGGTTCTGATGTAGAGCGCATCCCAGAAAGCATCCGGTTGCGCGCCGATAGTTTAATTTATTGTGCTAATAGAGCCTGCCCCACTCAACTAATAATAACATTCCGCACTGACACTACCCCATTTTATCACTGCCGCCAGACGGCGCAAGACTTTGAAGGAATCTGCCCCCTCTCCGTTCAACCAAAACAGTTGTAATGCCTTGCCACTCCCTGCTTCCTCACATGCGAGATTGAAACAGAGACAACCACGGATTTTCAGTTTGCCGAAGAGGCGCGATTTACATCGTATTATTTCATTGAAGCCGAGCCTTCATTCTCCTGATCCGTCGAAAATATTTCCGAATCTCCAACTCAGTGTAGCTTGGATCGTTCTTGACACTGTGTATTAGAGCGTGTCCGCGTCTCAGTAGCTCGGACGGGCTGTACGCTAGCCCTTGATACTGTATGCCAAATGGCTCGCCATTATCTGAGAAGTCCAAGATCTTCAGCCCGACCGCCCGAGTGTACATGCCCATCATGACGTCCTCTGCAACAGGAATCCAAAGCCAGTTGAGCAAATTGTTAAGATATCCAGTTTGCTCCATGCGAGTTAAAGTTTCTGACGTGAGCGCATATGCCCCTCCCTGGCAGTATTCTAGTGTGGAATAGCCGTTCTCCATTGCCCGGCAAATATGAGGGCGTATCTCTGCGAACCCAATCAGTGTCTCACGGTTCAATCGACCAATCTCCGGAATATAGATTGTATTATCATCGCACGTAATACCGGCCTGGCTCTTCACTTGACTCAAGATCTCCTCCGTGATGTGCATTACTCCCTTTACCAGGCGTGGGGTTGTCCTGGCCTGAATCTCTCTGAGAGGCGCATCTCGCCGGCACGTTGGCCCTGCCACGCCAACCAGGCCAGCATCGGGATGTTGAGATAGAAATGTTTTAATTCGGTCTCTGAACGATGAAATTACCAAAGCGTCGGTATCAAGTTTAATGACAAAATCCAACGGCCCGCAGCTATTGATGGCTCGCAGCGCCGATAACATGCTGGCGCATTGTCCCCCCATAAGTGGGTGGCCAAGACTTTGGCGCGGATTCACTAGTGAAATTAACTCGCAACCTGCCGGTAATGTTATCTCACTTGTCAGATGTCGATCTCTGGGTGAGTCATCAATCAAGACGAAAGCATCTATGTCTGGCTCGTATGCGCACAGGCTTTCAGTCAGGTCGCGCAGGCGATCAACCTCTAACTCGCTTGGCCCAATTGGCACAACCGCGCCGTAGCCCATATAGCCTCCTCGAATTTCTGATGACTCCTGAGCCTGTCAAGGAACCGATATCTTATTAGTTCTGGCCCCGAATTGCGCCGGAACGTCATATAAATGAAGCGTGTGCAAATAAAACCACTGTGCAATCAATACATTGGTTGACGAAAACCCGGGTACGCATCGCTTCCAGCGTGCAGTCTTGGCGGAAGGCGCATTCGAGAATCAATGGGCGGCCTCACCGAGACTGCACGCTGGAAGCGATGCGTACCCGGGTAATTAGCGTTGACAACTGTACGAAAGTTGTTGTGCGAGAGCTCGTTCGACCTCAAGGACCGAGATTCCGCTCATGCAAGGCGCGCCATACGGACAGGGAGTCCCTTGCAAAATTTCCAAACACGGAGCGCAAGATAGACCGAGATACAAATTGCGGTTGTTAGGATGTCCCCAAATCTGTGGGGTCGATGGGCCAAAGAGAATAACTCCAGGTATCTCGAAAGCATTCGTTGCATGGGCGAACGAGGAATCGACTCCGACAAAAGCCCTCGCATATTTCAGGACAGCCAATTGCGCCCGTAGCTGTGGCAGTCCCACGCGCAAATCTACAGCCCCAGGTATAAGTTCCTCACTTGGAACCCCAAGTTGAAGAAATGTATATTGCGGGTTTTGCCGAACAAGTTCGCCCCAATATGAAATCGGCCAGTTCTTATTGGGGCTACTCCTTCCTGTCACATGGATGGCAACCGGAGTGGAATAGCGCGAAACGAATCTCTTACCGATCTCTTCTTCTTCTCTCGTAAGAAAAATCATCAATTGTTTGTGTTCGAGCGTAATATCAAACATTTCCGCAATAACCTCGGCAGCATTCTTCGAGTAGAATAAACTTGGCATCAGGACCGCATAATTGGGCATATGCAGTTTCGCCAATCGGAAGCTTGTAAGAAATAGCCGCTCGGCTTTGTTTAGACGGCCGGGTTTCTTCAACCGATCGATGTAAGGATTATGCAGATAGATTTCGTAGTGCGAGTTGAACGAGCAATAAACTGTAATTCTCGCATCGAGGCGTTGTTCTTTGATCGCCCGGAATAACGGGGTAAAAAGCAGCGCATCTCCCAATCCGCCCCCCGATACGATTCTGATGTCAGAATTCTTCATGCGCTTGTGTGTGCGGCCTCTTCCTCATCGGCCAGGGCGCGCAGTTCTGAGATGACGTTTATACAGATAACTTTCTCTCGGTAGAGAAATAGCAGAAGATTTCCCCGCCTGGAGGAGTAGTGTTTTTGTAGCTCCTGATCCAAAGCGCGTTCAACAACCGCAAGTTTCTCCTGCCACTTATCGAGTCGGATATGTAGCCTATTATAGCTCATATAATACCTGGCGCGGTTAAACTTAAAACGGCTTCCAGCTCTCTCTTACCAGTTCCGACAGCGTTATCTAATACTGTCTTTCAATTCCGGGCTCAGTTTATTCAAGTGTCTGGCAAAGCCACGTTGGAAAATCTCTTCCTGTTCGCTACTAAAACATTCCTTCCATTCGCCGGCCTGCCCTTTGCGAATAAAGTGTTCAATACGCCAGTTGAATTTCCAATTGATTATATTGAGTTTGCCCTCATGTAGTTTCATAAAAGCGAAACTCGATCTCTCTAGAATCCGGTCAAACTTCTCTGGCCCAACCTCTCGCTCACAGAAGTCGATGATTTTTCTGATAGCCGCTGTTCGGTTACTTATCAATTCTTCATAAGTCAGAAACATGACATTGAGATTGTGGCGATTATCCCACCATTGACTCACATGGTCGAACCAAGACCCATAATCATGTTTACCTTTTATGAACCGCCTGAAAAACTTTCCAAAGTCTTTTTTGTTGAAGCCCCCATGCATCCTGGTAAAGTGAAAATAAGAGATCGCAACATCTTTACCGTTACGTATAACATAGATATATTTGCACGGCCCCTTTGGAATACTCTCGTAATCCAGGTGGCTTTTAATTATTCGCGGCGAAGGCAGATGTTCAATATTTTGGCCACCACTGATCCGGTCCTCAAGAAATGGGCTCCACTCATGAATAGACGTGAAATCCATATCGCCATCGGTAAAGATTTGATATAAAATCATTTGGAGCCAAGTAGTCCCTGACCTCGGATATGTCACAATAAAAATGTCATCGGCGCGCGGGATAAAATTGCGGCATTCCAGCTTTGTTCTGTACCAGTGTATTTTGGCCCTGTATGCTTCTGGAATTTGAATCGCGCTCTTCATCAGATATTCTGAGAGACTCAACAACTTAATTGCGGCGGCGGAATATAGTGATTTATTCCTTGTTCCATCCGGGGTTGATCGAATATTTACATTAGTCGACATGTGTATTTCTCTCTCTCAGGAATTTTGTTACACTAATCGGACGTTAAAGTTAACGAGCGACTTGCCCCTCTCGCTGCTCTCTTCAAGCGCCCATCAACTTCCAGTCACCTTTACCGTCTCTGCGTGGAATTCCCTTCTGGCTACGCTTTACTGACGCATCATGGCTGAACTCTGCTCCGACGGTTTTTAAACCGCCCTACGAATCGATCGTTGACAACATTGATAACAACCATTCGGATAGCGCTGTGACGTGCGGTTTATTTAACATGGTCATATGGGCTCCCGGACTGCGCCATACTTTCAAGTTGGGCGCCCAGCGTCTCCATGCCTCGGCCCTGCTCTCAAAACTTTCTTCATTAGCTTGTTGACTTTTCTTCGGGTCATGCGCCAACGCCAGCCACACAGGGGATCGATACACGGCTTCAGGGCGATAACGTATTCGCAAGGCGGTTTCAAATGTACGCACGACGCCAATAAGATCGGCGGCCTGAGTTCCGTGCGGCATTAGCGCCGTCCGCGCCAAGCGTTCGGACAGCAATTCCAGCTGTCCATCAGGATCAAGGGCTTTGATTTGATCTGCGGAGATTTCGAGTGAACACTGTGAGGCCTGTTCATATAAATCTACTAGTTCCATCAAGGTCTCGATTCGCGAATATTCTCGAACGACGTCATCGCTTTCAGGGGGATCGCTGTCGAGGATTGTAAGCGATGCCACTGTGCGTCCAGCAGCGCGCAGTAGTCGAGCTATCTCGAATGTGATCCACCCTCCCAATGAATGCCCTAATAGGTGCGCCGGGCCTTCCGGATATTTTTCCATGACGCATTGAAGATACGCTCGCGCCGCTGCCTGAACCGTCATGTGAGGAATCAGCCTTCCGTCCAGACCGCGAGGTTGAATTCCTTCGATCGGCCCGATGTTTTTCAGACTCTCGGCCAGATCTAAGAAGCTGGCGACCGTCATGCCTGCTCCGGGTACGCATAAAACCGGGGTATCTCTTCTTGCATTACAGATCGACAAAGTGAGGCGGTATTTTTTCTCCGGTTGTGGATCTTTCTTTCCCCGCGCTTGGCGAAGAGCTTGAGAGAGCGCCTCACCAAGTGAAGCAATGTGAGGAAGCTCCATCATCGAGAGGTGCGTACCGGGGACAGGTATGAATCGGATGCGCGCTGCAGGCAGGCTCAATTCCAAATTGGACAGCGAGTGGCGAGCGCCTGCCGCATCCTCCTCCGCATAGAAATGATAAAGTGTGATCGGTATGGGATATGCGATATACCCTCTCAATGCGTGAGAACAAGTACGGAAGCGGTCCATGTACTGACGCACATCAACGGTTGATAGCTCCGCTGGTAATAGCTTTCGCTCTTGGCAGGCCCGCACCAAATCATCAAAGTCCGGGTTTTCATCGATCAATGTTCTCAGAAGCAGAGACCTCTCCTTATCGTGTCCATAATATATCAACAATAATTCTCTATCATCCAAGGGCGCCTCTGATTGCCTGGAATAGCCTCCATCGAGGCTTCCAAGGAACTCTACTGTCGCATCGTCACCTATTAGTTGGGTTGCGATCTCATAGGCCAGGGTTGCGCCGAATGACCAGCCCGCGATGCGATAGGGCCCATGCGGTCGCACGGCGCGAATCATTCTGACCATGCGCGCCGCCATGCCTTGAATCGTTCGCAAAGGCGTCTCTGAGAAAACAGGGGCGGCCAATCCATAAACGGGAAAACCAGGGCTAAGGTGGGGCACAAGATCCGCGCCATAGAACACCTCTCCTGAAGCTGCATGCGCCAGGAAAAGCGGCGGTTCCGTTCCACCTTCACGTAGGGGAATCGCGGCCGATTCCATCAGCGAACCGTTGTTTCGAGACAGAATAGCTGAAGCAAGAGATTCGACAGTCGAATGGATGAATAAATCGGTGACTGAAATGGTGATGTCTAGCTGCCTGCACTGGCTCACAACTCGTAATGCCAGAAGAGAGTGACCGCCGAGTTCAAAAAAGTTGTCCCGGCGCCCCACCACTTCCAACCCGAGAAGATTGGCCCAGATCCGCGCCAGTTTCTTCTCGATCTCTCCCACCGGCGGTTCGTATCCTCGCTTGACATAGGCCTCCGCGTCGGGCTCCGGCAGCTCCACTCGATCCACTTTCCCATTCGCCATCAGCGGCAGCGATTCGAGACGGACAAAAGCCGCCGGGATCATGTGATCCGGCAGCGTCGCGCTTAGATGGGCGCGCAGCGCTTCGGCTCCGATCTCTCCGCCAGTGTAGTAGGCCACCAAACGTCTCTGACCGATCTGGTCTTCTCGTAGCATCACCACCACCTGTTTAATCGCCTCATGCTCGGCCATTCGCGCCTCGATCTCCACCGGTTCGATCCGGAATCTTCGAATTTTCACCTCAAAGTCGTTGCGTCCCACAAACTCGATCTCGCCCTCCGGCAGCCAACGCCCCAGATCGCCTGTGCGGTAGACGCGCGCGCCCGGCTCTCGCCCGAACGGATCAGGCATGAATCGCTCCGCCGTCAACTCGCCGCGGTTTACATAGCCCCGCGCCACTCCCGCCCCTCCAATGTAGATCTCGCCCCTTACACCCGCCCCTGCCGGCTCTTGATTTGCCTCTAGAATGTAGATCCGCGTATTGCTGATCGGGCGGCCCAGAGGAATGCTCCTGCCATCCTCAGCAACCTCTCTCACTTCGTGCGTTATGGCAAAAGTCGTCGTTTCGGTCGGTCCATAGCCGTTGACCAGATGCCGCGGCCCCTTCTTCTTCAGCAACCTGGCGATTACTCGAGGATTAAGCGCATCGCCGCCGACGATCAGATACCTCAGGCTACCAATAGCCTCGGCTATGGAATCGGCATACTGATTGAGCAG
>Ga0154003_1000185_pt1 | contig 19196 bp, 6 predicted proteins | sample TSFL087MetaG_FD_104679 | JGI IMG/M metagenome (GOLD analysis project Ga0154003, IMG submission 104679) | Attine ant fungus gardens microbial communities from Florida, USA - TSFL087 MetaG | ecosystem: Host-associated > Fungi > Mycelium > Unclassified | place: USA: Florida, Lake Talquin State...
CCGGCGGCGGACACGATGTCGGGTGACGCGGAGCGGTTGCAGCAGGTCGTCTGGAACCTACTTTCCAATGCGGTCAAATTCACGCCGAATGGCGGGCGCGTGGAGGTAAGACTTGATCGCGCCGACTCGCACGTCGAGATTGCCGTCGCCGACAACGGGCGGGGGATCAAGCCGGAGTTTCTGCCTTACGTCTTCGACCACTTCAGGCAGGAGGAAGGCGGGACTAGCCGCCGGCAGGGCGGGTTGGGACTGGGACTCGCCATCGTGCGTCACATAGTCGAACTGCACGGCGGGACGGCTCGCGCCGCGAGCGAGGGGCTTGGCAAAGGCGCCACCTTCACGGTCGCGCTGCCGATCGCACGGGGGCGCGCTGTGTCGCCGGAAGAGTTGCGCGGCAAGGCGTCGGATGGGAGATTGGCGCCCGAAAATCCGGCCTCGCTAGCGGGCCTGCATGTGCTGTTTGTGGATGATGACGCCGATGCCCGTTGGCTTATAACCATGATGCTTGCGCAGGGCGGCGCGGAGGTGCGGACTGCGGTCTCCGCGACGGAGGCCTTGGCCATCTGTGACGAATGGCGGCCAGACGTTCTCATCTCCGATATCGGCATGCCGGGGGAAGACGGTTACACGCTGATGAAGAAATTGCGCGCGCGTGAGAGCGAGCGCGGCGGGCATATTCCTGCCATCGCCCTCACGGCTTATGGGCGTGGAGAAGACCATATGCACGCCCTCTCCGTTGGCTACGAGTACCATATCCCCAAGCCGGTTGAGCCGGAGGAGTTGCTGGCTGTAGTGGCGAGTCTGGCCAATCCAACCGGAAGTAACGAGGAATTCAAAGGAAGCTACACCTGAAAGGTAAAACCCACCAAGCTATTAAAGAATCAAGCGACGCCAGAGACGCAATGCAACATAGCTAGACTTTTGTAACCGCTGAATTCCCTTTTGTCGGTTACGGCATAAGCTTCATTATTAGACGCGAGAAGTATAGGTAAAATCACCTAGATTTTTCATCGAAAGTGTCACTTTACCCATAAATTGGCAATTGGGAAGCACAACTTGGCAGTCCCTATAACAGAGCGCAAAGCAATGCAATGCGGTGGTATAGTGATCTACCGGACCTTCCTCAATCGACTCCGACTCATAAGAAATAATCCGGCATCCTCTATCCACGCGCTAGCCCTGCCTAGCCCCCGTTTTGTCCCACTCTCCAGGGATCGGTCTTCCGAAGCTCAGAAAATCTTATGTTCCTCTAGATGCTTCATAATGTCTTCCCGCTTGCGCCATACCGGACGTAACTCTTTACGGGAAAATAGGGGCAATTGGTCGACGCGGTGTGGTGAGCCTGGTTGAGATGAATTGCCATAGCCTAGCAATGCCATTGCTTTGACCGGGTTTGAAAACTCAATCGAGGCGACATAACAATCACCACCAATCGCGCGAAACCGATTGTTCTCCATTGGAGCGAAGCTTAGGACACTAAAGCTGCCCCAATCGCCATCGCCGCCGCTGGCGGGTAAATCGACTGCGTCTTTCTGTAAGCGATAGACCTGCCCCCAAGCGATATCAAGCGCGCCATAAGTCGATTCGACCTGAATGGCTGCGACTTCGAGCGCCGCAAGCGCTTTTTCCGGATTTGCCAAATCCCTAGGTGTGTTACGCGGATCGTTTTCACTCCAACGAACGGCGAAGATGGACATGCCAACGCGGCGAGCGAATGCGTGAAAAAGTACCGCACCGCGGCTTTCGGGGTCCGCGCACCGGTCCCACGATGCCAGCACCTTCGCAGCGCGCTTGATTTTTTCGCTACTGCTATTCTGTGCGGCAGCGATCAGTTGATCGAGAATCCGATCGGCCATTTCCATTCGCGTTGAATGCTTGTACTTAATCAGTTCGTCAAAAGTGATGCTATTATCTTCAACCAGCATTCGCACCGAACGTTGCGCTCGAAAGTGCATGAAGCGCGGAGCCATGTAAGGTGGGAATTTGGTAGCATCTAGCGCCGACGGAAATGTGGTGGTCCAGGGCGGATCGTTTGTATTTTGCAACCACCCGCTCGGCGGATCAATTACGGATGGCAGATCCTCGTGAGCATGTGTCTTCGTCCATAACGTTGCAGAAATGTCGCCTGGCACTATGCCTGCCCAGTTATAATCTCCAGGGGGACGCACCGGAGTTTGCCCGCCGAACAGATGCATAATGTGGCCATCACGGTCGGCGTACATAACGCTAAACAACGGGAGCTGCAATCGTTTGAGGATCGTTATGAATTCCTTTAAGTTGTTCGCTCGCGCCATATCCCACCATTGTTCAAGCATTCCCGGTTGATCCAATCCGACAACGCGCAAAGCGATCGCTTTGCCGTTCCTCTCGGCGATGATCGGTCCGTGAATAGAGCGTTTTACGACTAGCCTTTCATCGCGCAGCAAACCACCTTTCTGCTTGACCTTGATCGTTTGTTCTTCGGCTTCAAACTTATTCACTCCGCCATCGAAGCGATAACCGCCGTCAGCCAGTGTCAACATATAGAGGTCCTGGCCATCGTGCGTGTTGACCGTATGGGACCACCCCAGTTTGTCATTGAAAGCAATGCCAAGAACCGGGAAGCCTACGAGCGTTGCGCCGTAAGCATCAATGATGTCCCCGACGACGAGATGCGCTTCGTAAAAGGTGAATAGATCTGACCAAGGCAGGTGCGGGTTGGCAAGCAGCAGGGCGTGCTTGCTAGCTGAACGTGACGGCGCAATTGCCCATGCGTTCGATCCGGCCTGCGAGTCTATTTGCCGCACTGCTCCAGAGACAACATCAGGTCTGGTAATGAATGAGAAATGGACCACACGCTGTGCGTGTGCAAGCAGGTCAATGGCAGAGATAGGTAAAACGACTTTGACTTCATCATCGATCCTGTCGGGGTGTTGGTGTGCGTAGGCATTAACCCCGGCGGCAAAGGATTCAAGATAAATGCGAAATGCCGGGCTTTGCATTTTTAGCCATTCGGAGGCGCGCGTTGGAATGCCATTGATTCGCACCCACTGGTCAGAATTGAGATATTGCTCGCCCCAGTATTCAGCCCCACGTCCGCGCGCCTGACCGTAAAGCCGCAGAATCAAATTGCCATGACTTTTCATCTGAGACCAGCCGAAGGCGTAAGATAAACTTTTTGCATCTTTTGCAAATATGTGAGGTATCCCCCACTGGTCCGATAGAATTTCGGCTTTGACAGATGAAGCTGCAGCCGGTTGTTTTGAGAGAACGCTGGTCCGGCTGTCACTGCTTATGAAAAGCAATAACACGACAAAAATAAGCGAGATCAGGCGATTTGTATGATTTTTCATGGTTGTGTTGCAAAAAGCGAATAGAGACTGGTTGTCGCAATCAAATCCTCGTGGTTTGGTTGCCATCGAATTTGCGTCGTTTCATTAAGCGGCGCCTATGGCCACGAACCGAAACTCGCTCGTATAGCGTTGGCCTTCGGCATCTGGCAGCCACGTTTGGTCGGGGGCGGGGAGCATTTCACTTACGGTAACGAGCCGATCTGCCAGGTCACTCTCCAAACATCTGCGCACTGTTTTGGCGAAAAGATTAACCAGAACCGGGCTTTCAAAATCAACGAAGAAAGGCTTCCGCTCGGCTGGCGCTTTAACAAACACGAACCGCGGCATTTTGTGCTCGCGCATCCAACGCCTGGCCCCCAAGAAGCGACCGGCCTCGCTCTTGTCATAAGCAAACTGCATAACATGCGCCGTGACGCGCCACGCTTCACGGCAGGCCACCAGCCTGTCAACAGTTACGCGCGGCGTATGACCGACGGAAGGCAACATACTGAATAGATTGACAACTGAAAGCGACAGTAGTTCGCCGAACAGTTCAATGATATCGAAGCATACCCGCCCATCATGCGTCCTGGCTATTAGCCCGTCGCCAGACCTTTCGATGACCAGTCCCCCGATAGGCAGGGTTTGTGATTGGGGGAAGCCAGCTGCGTCATAACTAAGCGCCAGCCGAAAATCTTTAGGCGGAACCAATGCGAGGGTGGTGCGCGAAGTAATCCCCGGCCAGTGCCTGGGCGGAATCGGAACCACACAAGGTTCGGGCAGATCACGCTCGATAGCCTCAAAAAGTTCTGTCGGAGATGGGTGCTGTTGTAGGAAGGTCGGAGCCCTTAGAGTGTTAAAGCCCATGTGAAGCTCACCCATCACGAACTGAAAATCTTCGCGTTCGATGGCATCGGGGCTTGTGGCTGCAATCATTATGTCAGGACTATGGTAGGAGCCTAGCCGCCATCCCGGCGCAGGAGCGTCAAATGCCGACAGGACTCGTGAACGCAACTCATCACTAGTGTAGCTAACGCGGCGCTGCCCCGAAGCAATCCCTAGGATTTCGGACCACCGTTGCTGTAGAACCGGGATCAAAGATTTAGCGGGGGTAGCCTCCTCATCAAAGAATAAGGGCTGAACTCTCTGCCAGAAGGAAACGGCATCCAAAGTCTGCGTGCCGGTCACACAGGCGATTTCATCATATACCTTGGCAAAAGCGCGGCGATAAAGCTGCGCGGCTTCAAACGTGAACCAGCGTGCAGATGATAAGATCAACGATAGTGGTGGGCCTAAAGATTCGAGCAACTCTGTTCCGATCGTCACTTCCAGATCACGGCGACAATCCTCATAAATCAAAGTTCGCGCGGCGTACATCTCCCCCGCAGACCTGGTCGAAGCCACCCCGGTCAACCAGGTGAAGGTTTCTTCCAGGTGTCCTAAGGCTTCATCCAGTTTTTCGGCGTTGCCAGCCGCTTTGTCAACGACGACTCGCGCGCTTCTAATCTCGTTCAGAGTGTTAAGAGCCTGTGCGCGGAGGTCGCAATCTTGGATCCTCTCAACCAAGCGTCGCAAGTCCTGCTCGGCTTCCGGGCCGACAGGGTATTCAAACGCCCATAAGATCAGCCCTTCAGTATTAAGATAATCAAGCAGGGCAAAGACAGACTCTTCGTCTTCCAATCCGAAGGCAGGGTTTCGCGTTAGCTCGGAAGCAATTTCGCTTGCCGTACGAAGTCCATCGCAAGCCTTAAGTACAGCTACAACCCTGACAGGTATGGGTGTCGGCGGCTCTAAAGGCTTGTAGAGCATGTCCCCACTCACGCCATAAAAGGGCAGCAGGCGCGGCGACATCCAGGGCCGCAGCCTCTTATCCCGACTAAGCATCTCGGCAAGCGCGTCAATGCACCACCCCTCTAGGTAAACCAAACGACCCGCCACGAGGGAAGGTCCGGGGCGGGCCGTGAGTGGCTTTGCTTCAGGGACTACTTTGGCCCAACTCACAGGCCCGAAAAATCCTATACTGTCATTCTTCACAGAGTAGCGTTGTATATAGGAAGCTATCATCTCTTCATTCCGCCGCCGGATGCTTCCGCGGGAGGCGGTGCGGGGATTGTCTTTAAGGAAAGAGTGAATCCCTTTGTGGACCGCGTGGCGGTTCTGCCAGAGAAGAGCCTCCCGAAATCGGTCGTCCGAAGCCACATCGTATATAGCCGCCGAAACGTTAGTCACTTCCTCTTCGAACTTTCGATTAAAGTCAGAGCGAGTCGAGTCCATGGCGGCAGAGGTCGTGCGGAAGCTTTCTATCGCCGCGGATTGCGCGAATGAGGGAGCGAGCGGCGCTGGAACTTTCCCCTCTCTCACCTTCGAAAGCGCCTTCCTTAAGCAACGGAGCCTGTCGCCGTCCGCCTCACTCTTGATGGCGACTTTGAGCATCTCCAAAGCTTTGACCTGGGCCTCCTTCGCATCCTCTTCCGCCAGTATGAGTTTGTCTGCAGTGGCCGCGCTCTCAGGCGCGGAGAGCTTGAGAGCTTGAGAAACCGGAAAGCCAGCGCTGCGAAGCACGACCCATCGCCATAAATTCCATTTACCGCATGGCAGTCCGGCAAGGTGATCAGCCAGAGGTGGCGATTCCGCTTCATGAAGACTATGAACGAACGGCTCCGCTGTTGCGGAACTGTGTCCTCCGGACTTCAGGTTATCCATATTGGTCAGCTCCGTGGTTAGGCTTGACCCGAAAGCGACGGGTGATAACTGGATGTGAGTTTTTCGACTCCGATTAGAGCCCTTAGGTCGCCTGCGGCGAGCAGTTAGATTTCACCGGGCGAGGCGATTGTCGACGGCAGTAAAAACCTGTGGCATCTCGGTCGGTACAGAAGGAAGTAGAGGCTTGTCAACGTCGCAATCAGATTCTATTTTGCCATAATCCAATTTGACGATGCGATCCGCGACATAGTAATACCGATCATCGTGGCTGATGACAACGACCGTTTTGCCTCTCGCCTTCAGTTCTGGCAAGAGGTCGATATAAAAAACCTTCTTGAAGACGGGGTCTTGGTCGGCCGCCCATTCGTCGAAAATATAGATGGGACGGTCTTCCAGATAGGCCGTGAGGAGGGCAAGCCGCTTGCGCTGCCCCTGCGACAGTTCAGTCGCGGAAAGCGCCCCGTCTTTGACCTGAACTTTATGATCCAACTGAAGCTGGCTGAGATAGACTCGGGCCTGCTCGTCCAGCCCCGGCGAACTCAACCCTAAAAAGCTGTCGAACAGAAAAAAGTCGGAGAAGACGACGGAGAACAGCTGGCGATAGTCCTCCCGGTTCTGGTCGGTCACGGGTTGACCGTTGAGTCGTATATTTCCCGTTTCGGGGATGTACAGGCCCGCGAGCAGCTTGGCGAACGTTGTTTTCCCGCTGCCGTTGCCGCCGATTAAAAAGACCAACTCTCCGGATTGGAGCGTGAAGTCTATCGGGCCAAAGGTGAAGTCGGCGTTCTCTTTTTCCAGGTAATAGGTGTGGCTGACCCCGACCAGCTCCAGACTTATCTCCTTTGGCTCGGCCCGCGGTTCGTCGGTCGGCGCCTCAGGCGTCATGTCGCCCGTCAGCGACAGCCCGAGCCTTTCGATCTTTTCCACTGCGATGCTCGCGCGGTTAATGTCCGGAAGCCGGTTGAGGATGACCTCAAGAGGGACCATGATGTAAAGCAAGGTGAGAACGTAACCGGCCAGCACCTCCTGACTGTACGTCGCCACGCTCGGCATGCCAAAGAGGACCAGGCCGATGAGGATGAAAATCATGATGCTCCCCATGCTGCTTGCGACCGTGAAGATGTCGCTGCCGACGACGTGGAAGCGCGCCAGCGAAGTGGTCGTCGGTCGGAGCACCTCGTCGAAAAACACCCTGCGGCGCTGGCGGTGGAGTTTTAGTTCTTTGGCGCCGTCGGTCACGGCGCGGAAGTGCTTCACCAGAGAATCCCACTCCTCACGGAAGAGCCGGAAGTAGTGTGAGGCTTTCGTCAGAGGAATCTGGTAGCAAATTATCGCCACCACGATACAGGCTAACACCAGCAGGAAAAGGGCCCACGAGAGCCAAGCGAGGTAGACGCAACTGGCGATCACAATCGCCGTATGCATGAATAGGAGCGGCAAGCTCACCAGCGCCCCGCTGATCATCGGGATGTCATCGGTAAGGGCGGCGAGGGGGCGGTGCGCGCCGACTTCTTCCAGCACCCGCAGGCGGGCGTCGAGAATCCGGCGGCACAGTTGCAGGCGCAGCTCCAGTAGCGCGTTTGCCGACAGGCGCGTCAACAGGGCATTCGAAACCACGCGCGTCGCCGGCAGCAGCAGGCAAAAGCCGACGAAGCCCCAGATCAGATTAACGCGCTGAGCGGGGCCGCCATTCAACGCGGAGTTAATCAACACTATCAGGCCGGTGTTGGCGACTCCGCTGACGACGCCCGCCAACACCGCCAGCGCGACCGCGCCCCGCGCGTGGCGGATGCCTTTCGCCACGCGCACGAGGAAGAGGACAACCTTGAAAAGATGTCTCACTACATTCATAGGAATGAACCTGCCCCAGCGGGGCGGTGAATGACCCGCCGCCCTCGGCAGGGCAGCGGAGTCTTCGGAGCGGAGTGAAGACTCGCTGAGCGCCTTCTTTTGCCTCGCAGACGGGTTCACCTTCCGTTCCGAATTTTGTTTTTGGGTTTCGAGACTGTGGGATACTGGGAACAGGTCGGTAAGTTGTTAGAGCAACCTACCGAACCCGTCTGCGACGCTAACACTCGTGCCTCATGGCGATCAGCGGGTCGATTTGCGCCGCCCTGCGCGCAGGGAGGTAGCTCGCGAGCAATGTTATGACGATCAGCGCCAGCGAGACCAACCCGAAGACGAAGGGATCGGCGGCGCTCACCTCGAACAGCAGACTCGACATCACATGGGTGACGGCGAAGGCAGCCAGCAGGCCGAGAACTATGCCGCTCAAGGTCAGCATCACCCCCTGCCGCAGCATCATCCTGAGCACGTCGCGCTGTTCCGCGCCGAGCGCCATGCGGATGCCGATTTCGCGCGTCCGCTGGCTGACGAAGTAAGCCAGCAGTCCGTACACGCCCATGGCCGCGAGGAGCAGGGCCACTATCCCGAAGATGCCGAACAGGGTCATGATGAAGTGATGCTTGCCCAGGGAGCCGGCCATGCGCTCTTCCAGCGTCATCACCTCAGCCAACGGCTGCGCGGCGTCGAGAGATTGCGCCTGTCGGCGCGCGGCGGCGCCGAAATTCGCGGGGTCGGAAAGTGTGCGGACGGCCACGTACATCGTCCCCAACACCTCCGTCCCGCCTTGCGTGTGGGGCACGTAAACGGTCGGGCGGTCCGGCTCGTCCAAGCTCCAGAACCTCACGTCGTTAACCACGCCGACAATCGTCAGCCTCGGGAATCTGGTCGTCGTCAAATTCTCCGGCGGACCTAACCAGATCCTCTTGCCGAGCGGGTTTTCGCTGGGAAAGTGTTGCTTGACCAGCGATTCGTTGACGATGGCGACGCCCAGGCTGTTTTCCGAGTCCTGGTCGCCGAAGGCGCGGCCCTTCAACATAGTCATGCCCATCGCGTTGAAGTATTTGGGAGTGATCTGCCGGTAGCGCGCCGAGTCCACATTCCCCATCGAAGCGGCCGGGAGACGGCCTTCGATGCTCAAAAGCTTGGCGTACCGGCCCCCCGCCAGGGGCATAGCCATGCTCGCCCCGACGCTTTGCACTCCCGGCGAGGTCTCCAACCGCTGCGTCAACTGCTGGAAGAAGGCGAGCTTCTGATGCGGCTGATTGTACTTCGTGTCCGGCAGCGAGATCATCATGGTCAAGACGTTCTGCGGGTTGAAACCCGGCTCGACCTGACGCAGCTTCAACACGCTCTTGATAATCAAGCCGGCCCCGACCAGCAGCACGATTGCGAACGCCACCTCCGCGACGACCAGCAACTTACGCAAGCCGTTACTGACGCCCGCCGCACCGCTTCGGCCGCCTTCCTTCAGTGTCTCATTCAAATCCGTCTTGGACGCCTGGATGGCGGGCGCCAACCCGAAGATGACGCTCGTCAGAACCGAAAGCGCGAGCGTAAAGATCAACACTCTCATATCCACGCCGATCTTCATCCCGCGTGAGATGTCGCTCGGTGTCAGAGCCGACAGGACGGAGATCCCACAGTAGGCCAGCAGCAGACCGGCGCCGCCGCCGATCAGCCCTATCAGAACGCTCTCGCTCATTAATTGCCCGATGAGTCGCCTGCGTGTGGCCCCGATGGCGGTGCGAATGGCAACTTCTTTATTGCGGGCGCCGGCGCGCGCCAGTAATAAGTTGGCGATGTTGGCGCAGGCAATCAGGAGGACGAAGCCGACGGCCCCCAACAGCAGGAGCAGAGTGAGCCGGATGTCGCCGACAAATTCTTCCCGGTAAGAGACGACCGTGGCGCCGAAACCGTCATTCTCCGGGAACTCCTGTTCGAGGTTGCGCCCGATTAAAGCCATCTCCGCTTCGGCCTGCTTAATCGTCACGCCCGGCTTGAGCCGCGCGATCATCGACAGAAAATAGTTCCGGCGCGTGTTCAGATAGCTGTTCGGCTCGAAGGCCAGTGGGACCCAGATGTCGACGCGCGGCGGCGTCTTCGGGAACCAGAAGTTTTCAGGCATGACGCCGGCGACGCTATAACTCTGACCGTCGATTTCCACGGTCTTGTTCGTAATGTTCTGGTCAAGGCCGTAGCGTCGCTGCCAGAGGTCGTAACTCAACACGACCACTCGATGGTTGCCGTACTGCTCCTCTTCGGCGTTGAAGGTGCGGCCTATGACGGCGTTGACCCCGAGCGCCTGAAAAATGTTGGCCGTGACCGGCGCGCCGTAGACGCGCTCCGGCGCGCTCCCTCCCGAGAGATTGAAGCCGGAGACGTAGTAAGCGCCCATCTGCTCGAAGACTTTGTTGCGGTCTCGATACTCACGGAAATCCGGGGGCGCCGCCTCGCCGCGGAAGAAGTCCTCCGCCGGGATTGTCCTCCACACCGACAGCAAGCGGTCCGGCTCCCTGTAAGGCAGCGAACCCAGCAGGATGGCATTCACGGCGCTGAAGATCGTTGTGTTCGCGCCTATGCCAAGCGCCAGCATGAATATGACGATGGCGCTGAAGCGCTTGTCTTGCTGAATCTTGCGGAAGGAATAACGAAAGTCGTACCAAATTGAATTCATTTTTAGACCTCCAGTGAACCGCGTCCGAATACTTTTTCCGGCGCGGTCGTCTGAGAGTGCTCAAGGCGCTCCCTCAACTTCTCAGCCAGACCGGAGACGTTCGGTTCGAGGCCCATCGTCTGGTGATTGCCCGGCACGCGATGGATATCTACCGGCGCGCTAGACAGTTCGCCCCAACCTTTCGTCGGATCCAGCCGCTTCAACTCTTCCGGCTCCTCGCTCGGGCGGAAGAGGGTGATGCGCCCGTGGTAGAACCGCGGCTCGTACCGATGTGAAACGTTCTCCCTCGAACGGAAGACGCGCAGTTGCCGGCGTAAAAACTCTAAGGCGTATTCGGCGTCATAGCCGTCGCCGCTGCGCGTCTCGACGAAGTATTGTAACAGGTGCTGCAACTGTTCTTCCGAATTCAACCGCCGTAGGTCTTCAACCAGCATTCTCATCTCTTCATGGCTCATTGTCGAGCGCGTCAACTGGTTAGCGAGGATTGTCAACAGCGTCGCGTCGTCGGTGTCGACCACCTTTTGCGCGAAGGCCGGGGAGGGAGCGTCGACGAGCAGCAGCAAGCCGACTTCCTGCCCTTCCCTCTTCAACTGCTGCGCCATTTCAAAAGCCACCAGCCCGCCGAACGACCAGCCTCCCAACTGGTACGGCCCCTCCTCCTGAACCGTTTTAATCGCCGAGAGGTAGCGCGCCGCGATCTCCTCCAGCGACAAATCCTCCTCTTCCTCCCTGTAGGCCATGTGGTCCTGGAGCCCGTAGAACGGCTGATTCACGCCGAGGTGGCGCGCCCAGGACTCGTAGGAGAGGACTTCGCCGCTTCCCGTGTGGACGCAGAAAAAGGGGCGCTTCATGCCTTGCGGCTGGATGGGCACGAGGGGCGAGGGAGCTTCGACCACCGCCTGCCCACGCAGCACTTCCGCCAGTTGCTCGATCGTCGCCCCTCTGAAGAGCGTCGAGAGAGGCAGTTTCTGGCCGAACCATTTCAGGATTTGAGACATGAGACGAACAGCCCTGATGGAATGCCCGCCCAGTTCGAAGAAGTTTTCGGTGATGCCGATTTCGCCTTCGACGCCGAGCACGTCTCGCCAGATTTGCGCGAGCTGGATTTCGAGATTGTCGCGCGGGAGCGCCACGGTCCGCTCGACGCTCAGCCTCGCCTGATCGGGAGGCGGCAATGCCCTCCTGTCTACTTTCCCGTTATTCGTCAACGGCAGCGATTCCAGGATGACGAACACCGACGGCGTCATGTACTCCGGCAATCTTTGCTGTAGGTAACCGCGCAGCGCGCCGACCGTCGCCTCCTCGCCGTCGCCCGCCAGGACGATGTAAGCCGCCAGTTGTTGCTCGCCCGCCGGCGTCTTGACCGCGACCACGATCGATTCCTTGACGGCCGGATGTTGCGCCAGAACGAGCTCTATCTCCGCCAGCTCGATGCGAAAACCGCGCAGCTTGACCTGATGATCGGCGCGTCCCAGAAACTCTATCGCGCCGTCAGGCAGGAAGCGAGCCAAGTCGCCTGTTCTATAAACCCGCTCGCCCGCTCGGCGGCTGAACGGGTGAGGGACGAACTTCTCCGCCGTCAACTCCGGGCCGTTGAGATAGCCCGCGGCGAGGCCGTCGCCCCCGATGTACAACTCGCCAGCCGCGCCGACCGGCGACGGTTGGAGGTGTTGGTCGAGAATGTATATCCGGGTGTTGGCGATTGGCCGCCCCACGGGGATGCTGTTGCCGGCGGTGTTCGTCACCTCATGGCAAGCCGACCAGACGGTAGTCTCAGTCGGGCCATACATATTGAAGACCCGGCCCTGCAGCTTCTCCTTGACCTCCGAGGCCAGCAGCGGAGGCAACGCCTCGCCGCCGAGCAGCAGCTTTCGCAGGGGTTGCAGCGCGTCGATCGCTTCCGGGTTCATCATAAGCATGCCCATGGACGAAGGCGTGCATTGCATCATGGTCGCTTCGTGTCTGAGGGCTTGACGCGAGAGGGAGAAAGAGGAAGCCGTCTCGATTCGATTGGAAATCTCCTTGAGCTGGTTCAGGTGGGGCAAAGCCCCGAGGGCCGAGTCCGTGTCGACACCGAAATCGACCAGGCACGCCACTTCGTCGACGCCGATCTCCTTCAGTTGTTCGATCATCCCCCGGCACGTCTCGGGCGTGCCGAACAGCGCGCTAGTCTCAAAGTAGCGGTTGAAGGCAAAGTCCAGCAGATCATCCATATCTTTCGCGCTCAAGGCATTCACGTTGTATGGAAGGTCGAGGCTCTTCACCAGATTCAAGACCAGGCTGACGGAACTACGCAGGTAATTGATGAAGGGCTGGCGCACCTGCTCCTTGACGACCTCGCGGTCTTCGCCGATGAACGTGTGAAGCATCAGCGTGACGCAGCCGCTTTCGGGGGCGCGCCCGCCACTGGCGCGCCCGTCACGGTAAAGTTTGATTCTCTCCGCCACCTCTTCGACCGACTGTCCTAGCAGATGCGTCAGGACGTTGGCCCCCATCTCGCCCGCCTTGACGAAGGTGTCGGGCGCGCCCGCTGCGGTAATCCAGATGGGCAGTTCGGGCTGTCTCGGCTTGGGGTAGATGACGATGGGAATTTCGTTCCCCGCCCCGCCGCGGGCCATGACCGTCCCCCCGCTCCACAGTCTCTTGATCGTCTCGATGCCGGCGAACATCACGTCGCGCCGCGCCGGGTAATTCTCCGGGAAGAAGGCGAAGTCGTCGGCATGCCAGCCCGAAGCGAAAGCGATGGCAACCCTCCCCTTCGACAAGTTATCGACCAGCGCCCATTCTTCGGCGACGCGGATCGGACTGTGCAGGGGTAACACGACGCTGCCCGCCCTGAGCTGTATCTGCTCGGTCACCATCGCCAGCGCCGCGCTCATGACCGAAGGGTTCGGGAACAGCCCGCCAAACCTGTGAAAGTGGCGTTCCGGAGTCCAGACTGCGGTGAAGCCGTGACGGTCGCCGAACTTGGCGCCTTCGAGCAACAGGCGGTAGCTGTCGTCCGACGCTTCCGCGTCATTGCTGGCGAAGTAGAAGAGACTGTATCCGATGGTCTTGCTGGCCTTCGGCCGGCGCGTCGGGGCGGAGCTTTCGACCAGAGCCTGCTCGGTGATAATCACGACTTTCGCGCCACGCGCGAGCGTCCAGAATAACTCCAGCACCGAGATGTCAAAGGAGATGCTGGTAATGGCCAAGATCGTGTCGCGGCCGTCGCAGCCGATTTGCCCATCCATCGCATGGCAGAAGTTGACGGCCGCTTGGTGGCTAATCATCACCCCCTTCGGGTTGCCCGTCGAGCCCGAAGTATAAATCACGTAAGCGAGGCTCGCCGCCGTCACGCCGGTTTCTAAATCTTCCGGGCTTTCGCCGGCAATCGTCCCCCAATCTTCGTCGAGGTAGATCACGGCCTCATGCGCCGGCAGGCGTTCGGCCAGATTCCTCTGCGTCAAAAGCGCGGAGATGCGCGCATCCGTCAAAACGTAGGCCAGTCGCTCCTTCGGGTAATGCGGGTCTAAAGGCACGTAGGCCGCGCCGGCCTTGAGAATCCCGAGCAACCCCACGACCATTTCCAGCGAACGCTCCACACAGATGCCGACTAAAGCCCCCGGCCCGGCCCCCTGCTTCTGCAGATGGCGCGCCAGTTGGTTGACGCGCTCATTCAACGCCCTGTAGGTGAGCGTCTGGTTTTCGAAAGCCAGAGCTATCGCCCTGGGCGTCTTCTTCGCCTGCGCCTCGAATAGGCCGTGTAAGGATGCGTCTCTGTCGTATTCGACCTCCGTCTCGTTCCACTCTTCGACAATCCTCTCGACTTCGGTTTCGCTCAGCAATGCCAGCCGTGTGATTTTCCGCTCGACGTTGGCGACAATCTCCTCGATCAGTCTTTCAAATTGGGCCGCCAGCCTCCTGATTGTCGTCTCTTCGAAGAGGTCCACGTTGTAATTAAACTGACCCGACAGTTCACCCTCTACCAGGGCCAACGTCAGTGTCAAATCGAACTTCGCGGTCGTGTCCTCAACCGCCAAATTACTCATCGTCAAGCCGGTGAGCCGGTAAGCTTCGCCGGGCGCGACTTCCAGCGCGAACCACACTTGAAACAGTGGATTCCGGCTCAGGTCGCGTTCGGGCTGGAGGGCGTCCACGAGCGTCTCGAATGGGAGGTCTTGATGCTCGTACGCCCCGACCGTCACGTCCCTCACCCTCGCCAGCAACTCTCTGAAACTCGGCTCGCCGCCGAGATCGGTCCGCAGCACTAGCGTGTTGGCGAAAAATCCGATCAGGTTTTCAATCTCGGCGCGGTTCCTGTTCGCTATCGGCGTACCTACGACGATGTCGCGCTGCCCGCTGTAGCGATGCAGGAGCGTTTTGTAAGCCGCCAGCAGCGTCATGAACGACGTAACCCCCTCCTGCCGGCTCAACTCCTTCAAGCCTTCGTGCAACTCCCGCCTCAACTTGAGCGGCACGTTCGCGCCACGGTAGGTGTTCGCGGGAGGTCTCGGCTTATCCATCGGCAGCGACAACATCGGCGTGATGTCGGCCAATTGCTTGCGCCAGTAATCGAGATGCTCGTCGAGAGCTTCGCCTTGGAGCCGCTGCCGCTGCCAGACTGCGAAGTCCACGTATTGAATCGGCAGTTCCGCCAGCGGCGCCGGCCGGCCGGACGCGGAAGCGTTGTAGAGCGTCGACAACTCGTGCAGGAAAACACCCATCGACCACGCGTCCGAGGCGATGTGGTGCATCATCAAAAGCGCCACATGCTCTTCGGCCCCGGCCCGCACTAATTTCGCCCGCAACAGCGGCCCTCGCGCCAAGTCGAAAGGTGTCCGCCCCTCCGCCTCCGCCAGCCTCAGAATCTCCTTTTCGCGTTCCTCGACGGGCAGCGCGCTCACGTCCTCCACCGGCAGGCGCATCGGCTCGGGATCGCCGACGACCTGCCACGGGTTGCCTTCCACGACGACGAAGGTCGTGCGCAGCGCCTCGTGCCGGCGCGAAACTTCGCTCAAGCTCTCTTCCAAAGCGCGAATGTCGAGCGCCCCTTTGAGGCGCACGGCGAAAGCCACGTTGTAGGCGACGTTGTCCGGCTCAAGCTGATGTAGGAACCAGAGGCGCTGTTGGGCGAAGGAGAGGGGGAACATGGCGGACTCCCTCCCCTGCGGCAGGATGGGGAGGGCCGTCGCGTCTAAACCCTCTTCCTTCAGCAGCAACTCCAGCAGCTCTCGCTGTTCGGATGACAGGTCCTCGATACTTTTGTTGATTGCGCTCATCAATGCTCCGTACCAGCGTAGAGATTGTCGAGCCACGCCCTTCGCCGCCCGACGAAAAGGTCGCGGGCTTTTTCCATGTCATCGCTCATAACTCGGTCACGCTCCAGGAAATCGATGTTCTGTCGAATCTCCGTGAATATCTCCGCGGTCGCCGTGGAGAGGCGCAGTTCTTTATTGAACTGTATCGCCTGCGCCGCGGTGAGCAGTTCGATGGCGAGTATGTATTCGCTGTTCTCGACGATCTGGCACAACTTGTAGGCCGACGTGCCTCCCATGCTGACGTGGTCTTCCTGCAACTGGCAGGTGGGGATGGTGTCGATACTGGCCGGCGTGCAGAGGACTTTACTCTCGTTGAGCAGCGCGGCCGAGGTGTACTGCGGGATCATGAAGCCGGAGTTCAGACCCGGATGTTTGACGAGGAAGCTGGGCAGCCCTCGCTGCCCGGAGAGGAGTTGGTAAGTCCTCCGCTCCGAGATGCTGGACAGCTCGCTCAAGGCGATGGCGAGAAAATCGAGGCACAGGGCCGTCGATTCGCCGTGTAGGTTGCCGCCAAACAAAATCTGGTCTTGTTCGGGGAAAAACAGTGGGTTGTCAGAGACGCCGTTGCACTCTTTTTCGATGGTGCTCTTAGTGAAATTGAAAGCCTGCCGGATCGCGCCGTGCACCTGCGGGATGCACCGGAAGGAATAGGGGTCTTGCTTGGAGTTGTTACAGGTCGGGAGGGCGAAGTGGTTGCTGTCTTCTAGCAGCCGGCGGAGGTTGGCGGCGACCACGCGCCTCTCTTCATGCAGCGAGGTCTCGTGGTACAACGCCTGATAGAAAGTGCGCGAGCAACTGAAAGCCTGGATGCTCAACGCGGCAATCAGGTCTGCGCCGTCGATCAACTCCCCGGCCTGCATCAGGGACTGCGCGGCGAAGGCGTTGATGTACTGCACGCCATTCGTCAGCGCCAACCCCTCTTTGGCTTTGAGGCGCAGGGGGCGCCAGCCCATCTCCTCCAGCGCGCGCGAGGCGTCGACTGACTGCCCCCGAAAGAAGACCTTGCCCAGCCCGAGCAGCGGGAGGGCCATGTGCGCCAAGGGGGCCAGGTCGCCGCTCGCCCCGACCGTTCCCTTCCTCGGGGTGGCGGGAATCACGTCGTTGTTCCAGAAGTCCAGCAGCCTGTTGACGACCGAAAGGGAAACGCCCGTGTGTCCCGTGCGGAAGGTCAGCAGCTTGATCAGCATCGTCAGGCGCGAGATGCTCTCCGGGGCGGCGGCCCCGACGCCGCAGGCGTGAGAGACGACGTGGTTGTACTGAAGCCTCTCCACTTCATCAGGGGCGACACGAGTCTCACAGAGCGAGCCGAACCCGGTGTTGACGCCGTAAATATACATATCCTGCGCAGCTTTATCCTGAACAAAGCGCGCCCCCGACTGAATCTTATCCGCGACCTCGGGATCGAGCTTCAGGAGAGGTTTAGTCTCGATCAGGCGCCGCAAATCATCCAGCGTGTAATACCTGAGCGAAAGATGATGGGGTTCCCTGGGTGTGTGGGCCATTAGTTGAGTCCTCTAGAGACATTTGTCCGAGCCGTTCGTCTTGCAGCGGCCGATGGCCGCCGCGCGAGTGGTTGGAGAGTGGGAATTCGTCAAAGGCTACGAGTGCGTCTGGGATTTCTTACGCTGAAGCAGCGCCCTCATTTCTTCTTCGGAGAGTTGTTTGATCCTCTCCGTCAGGCGACTTATCTTTTCGGTTTCCCGCTCGGCCGCTTGGCGCGTCGCCTCAAGCTTCTCGGCCAGACCTGCCACGGTGGGCGTTTCGAAGAAGCTCCGCAGAGGAAGGTCTACCGAGCACACCTCCCGCAGGCGATTGATGACTTGCATGGCGAGCAGAGAGTGGCCGCCCAGGCTGAAAAAATGGTCGTGGACGCCTACCCTGTCGACTTTGAGGATGTCCTGCCAGACTCTCGCGATCAGCGATTCCAGTTCCGTGCAGGGGGCGACAAACTCACCCCCCGTGTCGGAACGTTGCCTCCTGGGTTTCGGCAAGGCCCGGCGATCAAGCTTTCCGGTGCGCGTTCTGGGCAGACGTTCGACAAACATGAAGAGTGACGGCGTCATATGCTCCGGCAGTTGTTCCTGTAAGTAGCTGCGAAGCTGCGGCGTCATTTGGTAGCTGAACCTCGCCTGGAGGGGATCATTTGTGTACTCGCTCCACGGCTTCGGCTTTGTCGGCGCCGACTGGCGGAAGAAGGGCGTGACGGAAGTTTTGGGCGCTTGCGTCCAGGCCATTTCGCGACGCCTGAAGACCACGTCGAACGAACCGCTCTCGTCAGTTTCGGCCCAACTGATGTCGATGGTATAAGGCAGCTCGTTACTGATCGCCCAAAGGTCTTGCGGCTCGACCCCGCCGGCGCCCGCATCCCTGGCGGCTTCCTTGATTTCAGCCGCCGTGCTGGGCGGATCGCCGGCAGTAATCAACTGGCGCGCTTTCACCTCGGTCAACAGGCGGCCATTCCGGACGCGCGTGATGCCGAGCGCTTCGGGCCGGGTTTCCGTCAAAATCCGCTGGACGCCCTCCATGCTCAACTCACCCTGCTGCCAATCCATCCACGTGATGTCGACGGCGGCTTCGGTCTCTGGCCCGGCGCGCATAATCACGTCGTACTGGAAGCGCGTGATTTCGTTGTGATGACGGCCGCCTTTGGGACGGACTTCCACGCTGCTGATGTTCGGCAGGCGTTCTTTCACGGCGACGAAAAAGGCCGGATCGATGACCAAATCCTTGTCTGCGGACAGCCGCTCCAGCACGCTTTCCCGCAGACGCTCTCGGCTAAGCGAGCCGGGCGACTGCTCCAACTGCACGGAACTGTGGAAGACTTCCAGCAACGGAAGACTGCGGATGCCCCCGATGAAAATAAAACCTCCCGGCGCCACGACCTTCGACATGCCCTCAAGGACGCGTATCAAGTAGTCGACGCTCGGGAAGTGTTGCGTCACCAGATTCATCAAGACGGCGTCGAACGGCTCCTCCGCCAAGCTCTCGATTTCGTGCGCCATCGCCTGTTCGATCCTCACTCCCGACAGTTCCGGCTGGCGCAGCGCCAACTGTTGGCGGAGATACCGGACGGACGTAGTCGAGATGTCCGTGCCGCAGTAATGCGCGCAGTGCGGGACGATCCTGAACAGGAGCAGCCCCGTCCCGCAGCCGATTTCCAGAACGCGGGACGGTTGCAGCGCGAGGATGCGCTGGACCGTATCGTTCACGCTTTCGAGAATGTCTTCCTCGGGCAGTGGCTCATTCGTATAACTGCTCGTCCAGGCCCTCAGATTAATCCCCGAATCCTGCGTCGAGAAGGACTGGTCCAGGCTATAAATTTCGTCGTAGACGGTCTGGCAGTGCGCGATGTACTGGCTCTCG
>Ga0154003_1000186_pt1 | contig 19022 bp, 8 predicted proteins | sample TSFL087MetaG_FD_104679 | JGI IMG/M metagenome (GOLD analysis project Ga0154003, IMG submission 104679) | Attine ant fungus gardens microbial communities from Florida, USA - TSFL087 MetaG | ecosystem: Host-associated > Fungi > Mycelium > Unclassified | place: USA: Florida, Lake Talquin State...
CTGTACGAAGACCGCGACGGGAGTTTATGGATCGGCTCTTACGACGGCGGGCTGGGCCGCTTCAAGGATGGCCGTTTCACGCGCTACACGACGAAGGAAGGCTTGTTCGACGACGGCGTCTTTCAGATCCTCGAAGATGCGCGCGGCGCCTTTTGGATGAGTTGCAATCGCGGCATTTACCGTGTGAATAAACGCGAGTTGAACGAGTTCGCCGCCGGCCGTATCGCCTCCATCACCTCTATCGCTTACGGCCGGAGCGGCGGCATGCTCAATCTTGAATGCAATGGCGGGCGCTGGCCTGCCGGCGTAAAGACTCGCGACGGCAAGCTCTGGTTTCCGACGCAGGACGGCGTGGTGGTGATCGATCCCGAAGCGATTCCCTTCAATGCGCAGCCGCCGCCCGTGGTTATCGAATCGTTTCTGCTGGATCGCGCTCCTGTCACGCCTCTCAGATTTGACCGCCCCGTGCGGATCGCGCCTGGATGGGAGAACTTCGAGATCGAGTATACCGCCTTGAGCTTCATCAACTCGGGTCGCCTAAGGTTCAAGTACAAACTGGAAGGGCTGGATCAGGATTGGACTGACGCCGGGACGCGCCGCACGGCATACTACTCATATGTTCCGCCTGGACAATACGTCTTCCGCGTGATCGCGGCCAATAGCGACGGCGTGTGGAATACGGATGGCCAAAGCCTGCGTGTCATTGTCCTGCCGCCGTTTTATCGTACATGGTGGTTCATCATGCTCTCGGCGATCGGCTCTGCGGGGCTGCTGTGGTTCGCCTGGCGCTACCGCGTCGCGCAGTTCAGACGAGCGCAGGCCGCGCAGCAAGCCTTCTCCCGCCAGTTGATCGAATCGCAGGAAAGCGAGCGCAAGCGCATCGCCGCCGAACTGCATGACGGTCTGGGCCAGCGGCTGGTCGTCATCAAAAACCTGGCGCTGATGGTTCTGAATTCGCCGTCGAAAAATGGCGAGGCCCGCGAACAGCTCGAAGAGATTTCCGCCGAAGCCTCACAGGCCATCGGCGACGTCAAGGAGATTTCCCACAACCTGCGCCCGTATCAACTGGACCGCATCGGCCTGACCAAAGCTATCGAGGCGATCGTGCGCACGGCGCGGTCGGCGTCGGAGATTGTTTTTACGGCGGAAATTGATGACGTTGACGGCCTCTTCCCGAAAGACTTGGAGATCAATTTCTACCGGGTCGTGCAGGAAGGCGTCAATAACATCCTTAAACATTCGCAAGCGACCGAAGCCGGCGTGAGGATTCGCCGCGCCCCCGATGGGCTACGGATGACGATTCGAGACAACGGCAAGGGGTTTGCGCCCGGCGCGGTGAAACCTGATTTGTATCGAGGCGGTTTCGGCTTGATCGGCGTCGCCGAGCGCGCGCAATTGCTCGGCGGCAAACCCGTGATTCAATCGGCGCCGGGACAGGGGACCATGATCAGCCTCAAGATCTCTTTACCCGATCAGGCTGTTCGAGATGATGGGCGTTAAATGTACGGGCGCATTTACAGCGACCCGTTCTATCAACGACCTCGGGAGAATTCAGCCTATATGACCAATGACATCCGCATCGTGATTGCAGACGACCACCCGATTGTGCGACGCGGTCTTGTTCAGGTAATCCAGGACGACCCGTTGCTCAAAATCATCGCGGAAGCCGATGACGGCGAAGCCGCCCTTGCGCGGATCGAAGAGCTGATCCCACAGATCGCCGTGCTGGATGTGGATATGCCAAAGCTGGACGGGTTTGGCGTCGCTCGTGAGATTCATAAGCGGAGATTGCCGGTTGAGGTCGTCTTTCTGACGATCCACGGCGAGGAAGACCTCTTCCATGCTGCGATGGACATGGGCGCGAAGGGGTACATCCTTAAAGAGAGCGCCGCCATCGAGATCATCAAAGGGCTGCGCGCCATCGCCGCCGGGCAGTATTACGTCACGCCGTCGCTCACCCCTTATCTGCTCCATCGTCGCAGCCGCGCGCAAAAGTTCAAGCAGACACAGCCCAACCTCAACGACCTGACTCCAACCGAACGCCGCATCCTGCAAATGGTCGCCGACCAAAAATCCAGCAAGGAGATCGCCGCCGAACTTTTTATTCATTACCGCACTGTCGAAAACCATCGCGCCAACATTTGCCAGAAACTCGGCCTGCGCGGCCACAACGCGTTGCTCAAATACGCGATCCAGCATAAATCAGAGCTTTGACCGTTTCCTCCTTGTTTCCACATAGAAAAATGAGTGGAACTACTTAGTCAAATCGTGTGGTTCCCTCTATATGCTAGTAAACCAGGCTCAGTTACATTGCCGCGCGTAAGAGAAGCTCAGACAAATACGGACAATCTATCCATCTTGACATGCAAGGAGCGGTCATGGGCGGTTTTCTGCTTGTTCCCATTCACCTGGACGCTTTATGCCTTGAAACGGATTTATCCGTCGTGGGGGCAAAATGTGATTTCACCCGCCTCCCTTATTGGGACGGCGAGCGAGAGGTCAACCCAGACGTCGCGAACATCAGCGAAGAGTTACTCTCCATCCCATTCCAGGATCGCGGGCTGCAACTGAGGGCCGGGGTCCACCTGCACTGGGCGCTGCCCGACGCCCTGACCAGGGGGACGAACACACCTGAGAATGGGGCCTCGACGCGCAAGCTCACGTTTCCCGCGGTTCCAAATCGCTGGCTGGTGACCAGAAGCGGAAAGGGCCCCGATGGGAAATTGCGCATCGAACGGCAATGGGTGGTGGAGAGCGATTTCCTTTACCCCGATGCGGCCGGAGACGTTCAAGGAGGCGTTACAGTTCCCTTCCCCAGCGATCCGGCGAATTGGAAATACCGGCCGTATCGGTATCTGGGCCGCAAACGGCCTTTCAACGCTCAATGGGCTGAAGACACGGCGGCTGAATCGCTGGCGAAGTCAGGCTATCAACTGACCGCTGTCGGATACGAGCCGCGGCCTAACAGCGACGCAACGAAGATCGGCGGATACGGCGAGCCGACCTTTGCCGCCTTCTACCCGAACTGCCAGGGCGTTTTCGGCCTTCACGATACTGTTCCCCCGGCAACGTTGACGGGGACTCAATACGAAGTGATCGGTTGGTACAGCGATCCCGCAATGGACTGCCTGCAAACCGATAGGTTTTTACAGGCGATCGAAGAAGCCAGGAAGATAAAGCCGCCCATTACGGAAATCGAGGTGAAAAGGAAAGCGCTCGAAGAGGCTTTCAAATGGCAGGCGCCCGCGACCGAGAATTTCCCGGATCGAATCGTATGTTACGCCCGTCTCGACATCGCCGGGGCGGAGGCGCCCGCCTCCGTGATGCCGGAAAAGGCCGTCACGGTCGCCGTCGGAAACACCGGCGTGGAAGCGTTGTCCACCTACCTGGCCGTCGCGCTCGGCGGCGGCGCCTTGCTGGAAGAGCAGTTGGAAGCTCTTTCCTTGAGTTCCCAGCTGGAAAGCAAGGAGTTGGACGTCGGCCTGAAGTTCCGGGAAGCGCGGCACGATAAAGGCTTCACATCCGTACCCGGCGGAACGCTGTGGACCATCAGGCTGGAAAGCTCCGCGCTGCCATCCCCCAACGCCGGCGACGCCGATGAGACGGCGGAAGAGACGCTGCCGGACGAGCTGGCCCATCTGCTGAACCAGCTCAATCTGCGGCAGCAGGACTACGACCGCGCGTCCGAGGCGTTGGAGTCGATGCAGCAACAGCTCTTCGCCGACTGGTACAAATACATGCTGTGCGTCTATCCGCCGGACGACACTCGTGACCATTACCCGGACGTGGATGAGGTACGGCATTTCATCGAAAAGAACAGTCTGCTGCCCATCAAACGTCAAAAGGCCAGGCTTAAGGCGCTCGATTTCCAATGCAGACGGTCACTCTCGGAGCTGTCGAAAGCGGTCGATGATTTCCGGCGCCGCACGAACAAGCCATACGCCGTCCAATCGCGCCCGGCCCCCCGTTACTGGCGTCCCAACGAACCGGCGCTGCTTATCGTCGACGAAACCGTGGAGCCGACCAGACGGCATGGCCAGGACGGCAGGTTGCATCCGGACAGCCTGCTCGAGTGTCAGGTCCTCACAGTCTCGAACGCCACAGTCGAAAAGAATTTTCCGGCGATACAAACCGAGATCGCCAAATACCAGCCGGGCACCGATCAAGAGCGGATCGGGTTTGATGTCTGGACCGAGCAGCCCTGGAATCCTTTCTCGCTCGAATGGAGCATGGAGTTGTTTCCCCGCCAGGAACAGAACAACCTTGACCCGGAAGGCCGGGAGTATCATCCCGATTTCATCACCACAAGCTACCAATTGGAGGAAGACGCAGTAGATCTGACGCTGCGTCCCGGCCAGGGAGCGATTGCTAAAGCGGCGAGCGTTTACTCCGGCAGCAACATCCTCACGCCGCACGCGAAACTGCAATTGAAGGATCAGATCAAGGCCTTTCTGGAGAATCGGCAGCCGTCCGGCCCGAATGAAAAAGACCCGGTGGCCGACGCCATCCGGAAAGTTTCCGAAAAGCTCGACGATCCCGGCTTTCACGCGATGGCGCAAACGCTCAACGGTTTCAATGAAGCGTTGCTGATGCGCAAACAAACGCTGCAATTGTCGATCGCGGACCCGCGGGGGTTTGACGACGCCAGGCCGTTTACCGAGGCCGTGCGCGATGCCGTCGGCAATCAAAACAGCGCCGCGCCGGAACCTCTCGACGATTTCAATCCGATCCGCGCAGGCGTGCTGAAGATCCTCGACCTGCGGCTGGTTGACACCTTCGGCCGGACGCAAACCCTGGCGGTGAAAGATGAGCGGGTGATCGCCACGGAGGTATTGAGCGCGCCGCGCTCGCCGCATTTGATTTCGCTGCCGCCGCGTCTGGTCCAGCCCGCAAGGCTCAATTTCCGCTGGCTCTCGGCGGACCGCGGCGACTCGTCGCACGCCGATGAACCGGAAATGAACGAGCACCCCGCTGACACACCGGTCTGTGGCTGGCTGATCCCGAACAACCTGGACGACAGCCTGATGGTATATGACAACGCAGGCCGGCTGCTGGGTTCGATCAATGAGTTGAGCCAATGGACGCCCGCGCCGGGCGCGCTCCCAATTACCGTCGCGGAAATCGAGAACTTTCATTTGAAAATGCTGGTCACCCATCTGCTCGATCAGGGGCAGGATCATTTCCAGGATTTTCTGACCGCCGTGGAGGTCGCGCTGGAATCAATAGACCCGGAAACTTTCGCCCAGCACGAAGCGCTGGCGCTTTTGATGGGGCGGCCCATGGCGGTCGTTCGCGGAATGCTCAATCTGGAACTGCGGGGACTTCCCGCAATCAATCAGGATTGGAATGTCTTCCGCCTGGATCTCAAGCGCGACCTGCAATCGGAAGCAGTCCCCGGCTCCGGCCCGGCCTCGCGAGAGACAGACAAGTTCACGAAGGTTCTATTCCCGATTCGTCTGGGCGACGGGCGGCAGTTGAACGACGGACTGGTCGGCTATTGGAAAGAGGACTGGTCGGCCGACGGCAAAACCTACAACTACGAAAACAACCGCTTTTACGTACACGCCTGCGATACGGCTCGAGTGCTCAAGACGGATCTCACCGCCCTGACAATCCCAGCCGCGCAAAAGACGGAGATTGCCGCGTTGTTGCAAAACAGCGGAGGCGTCGTCAAGAGGCATAGCTTACTTTCCCGGTTCGCCGACGGCGACGCCTTGTGGCAATTGCTCTCTGACAAGGGCGTGATCGAAGAACTGGTACGCAATCCGCTCATCCGCTACGCCGCCGCCGAGCCGGAACTGTTCCAGGCCATTGATAGCCCCCCGCAAAAACTGACGATGCTCCTTGATCCGCGCGGCGCCGCGCACGCGAGCAGCGGCGTTCTGCCCACAAAAGCGATCCGCATTCCGCCCGATCAATACGCCGAGGCGTTGCGGAACCTGGAGATCACTTTTCTCTCCACGCCCGTCGTGACCACTCAGGGAAAAATCAACCTGCCGCTGCCCGCGGAACCGGGATACGCCTGGTCGTGGCTGGCAAAATCCGGCGGCGAATGGGCTACGTCGGAGATCGGACCGGTGAATTTGCAAGCTAACTGGAGCGGACAACAGGAGATTCGCGAAGGCTGGCTCAAACTGAGTAAGAAAGATTCTTAGTATCGAGGAGACGATTATGGCTAATAACGATAAAGATCTGGTTCTCTATTTACCGCTTGACGATATTCGGAGTGACGGCGCGGTCCAGGACGCTTCCGATTTTGCAAACCATGGCGCCGTGAAGGGAAATGGCGCCCTGGTTCCTGATGAGGTCTTCGGCGGTTGTCTGAGCCTTAACGTTCCCAATCGTGTAGGCGACCATATCACCGCCACCGTAAATGGGCTCGGCCTGGGGAATCAGGCGCACACCATTGAATGCTGGGTCTATGCGAATGGCTATCCTCCGTCAAGCCGGTCATGGCCTCTCCTCCTGGGACAAGTCGGCACAGGCTCTCATCACTGGCTCATCGCTTCGACCGGCGCTACCCAATTGGGAGTCTGGTCGGGCGAGCAGTTTTCGCCGAAGATTGACAAGGAAAAGTGGACCCACATCGCAATGGTCCATGACGGGAAACAGTTGAGCTGCTACGTCAATGGGACTCGGCAAGGCGCTCCGAAAAATGCGACGTTCAACCTTACCAGCAAGGCCTTGATCATTGCGAGGGGCGAGAAACGCGGGGGGGACCCGGGGGGCGAATTCGACTTCAGCGGCAAAATCGCAAACCTCCGCATTTACAAACGAGCCTTGTCCCAGGCGGAAATCCTGCGCGACATCCAGGTTGACCAGATGAGCCTGGTCGCGTTCCGCAAAAGCCACCCGATAGATTTCCGCGCTTACGACGACGACGAACAGCCAGTGCTTTACATCAGTGATGATGCGGAAGACCGCAACATGAACCTGGAGTTGCGCAACAGCTCGACGCAGGCGATCCAATTCACCAACGGACAGAACGCCGTGGCATCGGCCGACAACCACCATTTCGCGCTGCGCTTCCGCCCGGGAACATTGTCCGACAGCGCGCTTAATTCGCTGATCAATCCCCAGGAGCGAGCGAAAATCCTGAAGGAGGCCGATCAATGGGATCTTTACTTCCCGCCAAAGCTGCCGGCGGCGAACGAGACCGCCTCGCTATACCTGCTCTACAAGGGTCCGTCGAAAAGCTTTCAGCCGGACGAGCGCCGATCGCTGACGCTTCAGCGGATTAGCGCCGCCCCGGGCAGCGGCGCGCGCGGAACGCAGGTGGAACTTATCCCGCGTCAATTAACGGCGGCAGGCGGTGACGCCACGCCGATCACCGGCAGCCGCACGCAATACATTCACATCACCAATCATCGCGGCAAGAAAAATATCCCGCTGCACCTCGGATTTGTCAGCGGCAATACCGTGCTCAACGACGGCAAATCGTCGAACACGCTCCGGTTGCGGATCACAAATGTCTCCAAGGACGGCGCAATTACGCTGAATCCGAAATCCAGCAGCGCGCCCTCCAAATTCATTGTCTCATTCGACGTCGAGATTCAGCCGGGAACCAAGGAATGGGCGCTGGTCTCGTCGAACACTTCCCAGAACGTGAAAGTAAGTGTTGATGGAAGTGAATTCAGCCCCGAAGGGATTCAGGGCGAAACGCCGGAATGGCCCATCACATTCGAGGCCGCGCGTACCCTGGGCGCCGGCCAACATATCGAAGTCAAAATAGAGAGAATTGTTTCATCGCTCCCTTCAGGCCACGCCAACCTTTACGTGCGTTATGAAAACATCCCAGGCTACTGGGACGGACAATTTGTGTGCGGGGTCGAAAAAGGGCCGATTGTGCTGGACCAGGGGAAGGTGGGGATCGGAACCATCCCCACGCGCCAGTTCGACCTAAAATCGAGTACCCCGATAAAACTCGGCCTGGAAGGCAATGGCGGCGGCCAACTGCTGATCAAAAATGAACAAAATGACAACAAAATATACCTGGAAGCTCATAGCTCGGACGGCCAAGCTCATGCCGCTGAATTCCTGCTTACTGGAAGAAACGCTCTACCAGTACCCAAGCTGAGTTTGAGAGCGGATACGACACAAATCAGTGGAAACCTGAGTCTGAGTTCCAACAGCACTGTGAGTTTTCCTCGGGGATGCAAAGTTGCAGGGATTCCAATCATAGCCATGAAGAAAATTACCGCTTCTTCTCCAGACAATGCCCCCCCGGGCGCGTTTGGTCAGGACCTCACGGTCGAATTCGCCGCCAAGGTTCTCTCTGCAGAAGCGATCGTCGGTTATGTCAACATCCTTTATCCTAACGGCATAGATTACGGCAAGGTTTCATACGAAGGGCAGATGACGAAAATTACAGGCATTGTCAATAATAAGGTTAATCTCCAAGTCGGCGCCTGGAAAGCATATAAGGTTCAGGCGGAGACCCCGAGTGTAAGGTTTGAAATAGAAATCCTTGTTATTGCAGTTCTGGAAAGCGCGGTTTGAAGATCGAAAGGGGACGGCGCGATACTGGATACATAAAGGTGTTTGTTTGGCTTTTACTCGATGGCATTAGTTAATTGCCACGCCCTGAGTGAGCATTGTTCATATGGCTGTTAACTTTCAAAATGAAATTGCATCGTATGTTTATCCACGTCATTTGAGTCTGCAGCGGATTATGGCGGCGATTCGATCGAGCCAGTGGGATGTCGGGATTTTATATAGCGTCTACGAGTACCTGGCCGATATTTTAACCAGGGCGACGGCTTTAGAAAGGGAAGAGTTTGATGAAGTGACTCGTATGATGTGGAAACATTGCGCCGATTCAAAAGCCAGGCGCGACCTTGCTTTCCGTTTAGGCGCTCTGATGGGAGGGATGGGGTATTACAAAAGATCCGTTGAGTACTTCCAGTATTCGCAACCATCGGATGGCTCTACCGCCAACACTGAGTTCAACATCGGCCTCTCCTATTGGCATCTCGGAAAGATGGAAGAAGCTCGCCATTGCATGAGTATTGCTCTGGCGTTGGATGATCGACTGGATGCCGCCAGTCGGTTCCTTATGATGATTGACGCTTTGTCCACCAGCGCCTGCGCGGCGCCCAGCGAACCGGGGGCGGATGTGGCCTGGAAAACCGCGCTCCACCGGCTGGAGAAATACGAATTCATCCGGGAACAGATCGAACGCCATGAAATATATCTTGAGCCGTTACGGCCAGACCATGCGCCGGCGCTGTATGCGAATGCTACCCCGACAATTCTGCGGCTGGCGCGGATTCCTGTTGTATCAAGCCCTAATGAGGCATTGGACTGGATCTATTTAAATATTGCGGATTCCAGTAAATATGCGTTTGCAATCACGCATCGTGAGCTTGGTTTTACCGGAGTTATTTCGGTGTCTGTTGTGGGAAATGTGGGATGGTTCTACTTTTGGATTGGCAAGGCCCATTGGGGCCACGGTTATGCTATGGCGGCAGTCAGCAAATTGATTCGGTTTGCCTTTGACGGATTATTGTTGGAAAGGCTTTTTACGTGCGCATTCCATCACAACGAGCCGTCCATTCGCATCCTGAACAAGTCAGGGTTTCGCCGCATCGAAACACCTGATTGCGATCTGAATTATTACCAATTCGGCATAATCGAGCCGTCAGACCTAGTAATACAACACCATCTGCAACGTATTCTCAAGATGGCAACCTAGAACATTGAGGAGGCAAGTCAATGGCAGACATACAACCCCAACCGGCATCAGAGAGTGGCTGGTGGTCTTCGGGGAAGCTTTCGCTTTTGTTTTTTTCCATGGGGCAGGGAGATTGCTGTGTGATCACTTGTCCAAACGGAAAGCAAGTGATGATCGATTGTGGCACCAAGAATCTGGAAAAAGAGGGCTATAGCGATGTTATAGAACATCTTCGGTCGCGAGATGTGCTTGCAGCCGATTGGATAAGCTTCAATGAGATTGAGGCATTGGTGCTTACACATTCCGATAAGGACCACTACAACCGGATAACAGAGATCTTAGAAGGCCTAACGGTAAAAAAGGTCTACTTTAGCGAGCCCGCATTGACTGACCCTGCTCGAAGAGACGCATACTTGAAAGGCCCTCTTCAATCTTATCATGAGGGCAGCGCCAACCTTACAATATACGAAGACCTTAAGGTTGAGGAACTCTGTTGTGTAACGACACGCGCTTCGGCTAAACAAATTAAAGTTGATAAGTGGACGCCGCCATTCCAAGAAAAACAGCATAAAGAGGTCATTTTTAAGTATGCCAACCCCTCCAAAACGCTTCTGGAGATTGTGACTGTTCCCAAATATGATTTTAGTGTTTCAATCCTCGCTGGCAACGTAAGCAAAGAACCTGGCGACAAAAGCGCCGACGAACATAATCCTGCGAGCCTTGTCACTCTTGTCAAAATGGGAGACATCAGAATTCTCATTTGCGGAGATGCTACAAGCAGCACTGAAATGTATCTCTTGAATTACCATAGTGACAAATTGAAGGACCTTAAACTGCTTCAGGTGCCCCATCACGGCAGCACTACTTCGTCAACGGCGGCGTTCATTAATTTGACCAAGCCGAAAGAAATAATCATCAGCGTTAAACAGGACGAGCACACTCATAACTTGCCCAGGGGAGAGATTGTTAAATCATATGAAAATAGTGGATATCTTGAGTCGATCGATGACGCCTGGAATATTAGCTACTGGAACCGCTCGACGAAATCGGAACTTATAAAAAGGAAGGCCTCATGGATGAAGACCCCAGGGCTAATCGAGCAGTCTACAAAAAATAAAAATCTATTTGTCAGGAAGGAGCCCGATCGGGACGGGGTCAAAATCCTGGACGGCATAAAGAAGGTGTCTACTAGCACGGCATTTTACATGCTCTACGAATTGTTGACACTTAAAAAGATAAAACAAACCGGCATGCACGGCCATTGTTGGTTCCTTTATCCGGAATAAGAGTAAGCTATGGACATCAATACCTTGAGACAAATCGTTAATGATGCGCTGGCGAGGCCCGACGGCGGCTCCTCCGAACAGAGATTTGCTTTAAATACCCGGCTGCTGCAGTCACCGGCGGTGGATCGAATGTCAGATGATTTTCTTCCGGAGAACAGCATCTTACTTGACGCCGCTGGCATTGATGAACAACCGGAAGGAAGCGTCATCATAGTGAGTGGTCGAGGAGTGGAACTTCCCTTCTCTGGCATGCAGGTGGCGCTGTATTTGTCGGTGGCGAGCGACGAAGTGGAATTTAAGTTGGTCGCAACTGGAGATAACACCTGGAATTTATCAACCGGCTTTCCCCTTTTCGGGCAAACTTTTGCTCAAGATATTATTTTTTCGCAGACCCCTCCCCCTCGACTCTTTCTCTATTCCCATCAAATGAATGACGGTAAAGGCCCAGGAATGTTCTTCGAGGGGATGGCGAATCTCTCCGCAATGACCGGCGGCCTGACCGAAATCCTGGGCATCTCGGAAGCGGGAGTCTCGGGCGTCGTTGATCTGAAAGAAAACGGTTCCAAGTTGTATAAGATTGATTTGGCGGCCCCTGTGGCTCAATCTAAAGATTTTGGTTTATTTACGCTGCATAATTTGGCATTCAGGGTTAGCAACCATCTGATTTATAACCCGCGGCGGAAAAATTATACCGCTATCCCATACGTCGAAATCGGAGGAGAGATTCCATTTACGACGAGCAATGGTGAGCGCCGCGTTCCGGTACTCACGCAGATCACCAATCTGAATTCTGACATGCGATTTAGCGCAGACCTGACCGATGGCATTGACGCCGCCATGGGCGAAATCGAGGCGCTAACCAATACGATTGGAGTTGAAAGCTTCTTACCTCCAGATTTTCGGCTTGAAAACATACTTAAACTGAATAACTTCTTTTTTGACTTCAATCTCAAGAAGGAAAATAAAATATCGTGCATCGGGGTCGGGGTTCAAAGCGCGACGCCTTGGAAAATTCTGCAGGGCGATAGGCCAGGAAAAGAAGACGTTGCCGTGCGAAACGTATCGTTGGCTTTCAGGACTTATCCCCCGTTCGGCGTTGATAATACTTCTCTTTCGTTTCGCGGCGAATTATCTATTGGGCAAGCCGGGACTTTGGTGGTCAGCGCCCGTTACCCCGACTGGCTGATACAATGTTATCTAAAGGAAGGAACAAGCCTCAGCCTGGTTGAGGCCCTGGATATTTTCCTTGATTCGCAAACTGTCGCGCCGGAGATTCAGGTAGACACTTTCTATTTGGAAATATCTTCTGATAGTTATTCAGTCGAAACGGAACTAAATGGGCACTGGCCAATTACGACAGGTGATATCGAGATAGGCATAGAGCAATTGGGGCTTTCCATCGACCATACAAAAGAATTGGGAACCCGGGCTGCTTTGACCGGGACGTTTGATATCGCTGGCGTCAACGTGCAACTAAAAGCCGATCATCCCGCCGCCCCCGACGCCGGATGGGAATTTAGTGGAAGCACCGGGCCGGGGCAACAAATCCCAATTGGAACGCTGATTGCCGATTTAGTGGAGTTATTCGGCAGCGATATTGAAAATAAATTACCACCAGCGCTCGTTGACATGACAATTGAAGACCTGGGGGTGACATACAACACCAAGACCGGGGATTTCTCGTTCACATGCGAAGCGCAATTCCCTGTTGACAATAACGTAAATGTCGCAATCACTGTTGTCATCGCGTTGACGCATAATAATGGCTCCTACGAGAAGAAATTTGGCGGTCATATCGAGTTTAATGTCGCAAGTTTGCCTGCGCCGCTTATTTTCGACCTGACGTTTATTGAGGAAGAGAGTCAGGACAACATCTCAGACATTTTCATTGGCGCCTACACTGGAGAGAAACAAAGGCTCAACATTGGCAGTCTCATCGGAGGCATTGCGCCGGAGAAACCCGAATGGACACATGCTTTGGACGGGATTGAAATTGAATTGAAGGATGCGTTGTTCGCCTTCAGCAAAACCAGTGAGGAGAAAAAGTTCCTGTTCGGGTTGGACATCGGCGCGGAAATCAGCCTTTCGAACCTGCCGCTGGTCGGGAAGGAGTTCCCGCCGGAGCGGACTGTCGGCATAGAAAATCTGCAAATCCTGGTGGCTTCAAAACCATTCAGCGCGGAGGAAATCCAAATGCTGAACGGCCTGATTCCCACCAGCGTCAGAATACTGCCAGACGCGTCGCAAAATGGGAGCGCGCAGGATGGAAGCCAGGACGACGCAAATCCGATCGCCTTGAAGCAGGGGTTGAATGTCGGCGCCACCTTGAAACTCGGCGACACGACTCGGAACCTGTCGCTTCCGGTCGCCGCCAACGGCTCGCCCACAACGACACCGGCGCCGGCCTCGACTTCGACCACGACTTCGGCCACTCAGGCAGTGACCGCCACCGATAACGCGGCGTGGCTCAAGATTCAAAAATCGCTGGGTCCGGTACATTTCGAACGCGTCGGCGCGCAATACAAAGACGCCACTCTCTGGTTCCTGCTCGATTCAGCGCTGACCGCGGCTGGATTGACGCTCTCGCTCGACGGGCTTTCCGTCGGCTCCTCCCTCAGCGAATTCAAGCCGCAATTCGACCTGCGCGGCATCGGCATCGATTACCGGAACGACGCCCTGGAGATCGGCGGAGCGTTCCTGAAGATCGCCGACAAGGAGTACGCCGGCGCGGCCCTCATCAAGGCCAAACAACTGACGCTTTCGGCGCTCGGTATGTACAAGGAAATGGCCGACGGACATCCTTCGGTGTTCGTCTATGCCGTGATGGATTACCCGATCGGAGGGCCTTCATTCTTTTATGTCACGGGGCTGGCCGCAGGCTTCGGTTACAGCCGCGCTCTGAATATCCCCACGATCGATAAAGTCGCGAGTTTCTCGCTGGTCGAGAATGCCCGCAAAGGCGCGGGGATGTCGACAACCATCAGCGCGGAATTGCATAAGATGGCCAACGACATCAGGCCCGCGGCAGGAGAGAATTTCCTGGCCGTCGGCTTGAAATTCACATCCTTCAAGATCATTGACTCCTTCGCGCTGTTGACCCTTTCCTTTGGCAGCCATTTCGAGATGAATCTGCTGGGTCTTTCCAGCCTGGTTGCGCCGGCGAATGCGGGTCCCAACGTCCCGCCGGTGGCCGAAGCTCAGTTGGCGTTGAAGGCCAGCTTTCAACCGGACAAAGGATTCCTGGGAGTGCAGGCGCAATTGACTCCGAACTCCTACATCTTGTCGAAGGATTGTCACCTGACGGGCGGCTTCGCTTTTTACAGTTGGTTCGAGGGCAGTGAACACAACGGCGATTTCGTGATGACGCTGGGCGGCTATCATCCCAACTTTAAGGTTCCGGCGCATTATCCGACCGTACCGCGCCTGGGGTTCAACTGGCAGGTCAGCCCCGCGCTCAGTATCAAGGGCGACGCCTATTTCGCGCTGACGGCGTCGGCGCTGATGGCCGGCGGGCATCTTGAAGCCAACTGGCAGAGCGGTTCGGTTCGCGCCTGGTTCAAGCTCGGCGCCGACTTCCTGATCGCCTGGAAGCCATACCATTACGAGATCTCCGCCTATGTCGCTATTGGAGCGGAGGTGACAATTGATACCTTCTTCGGCACGCTGCGCATTTCGGCAGACGTCGGCGCCGATCTCAGAATCTGGGGGCCGGAATTCAGCGGCGTGGCCACCATCCATCTGTGGATCATTTCTTTCACTGTGTCGTTCGGGGCCGGCGCCTCGCAGACACCGCAGCCGATCGAATGGAATGATTTCAAATCGTCGTTCCTGCCCGCCGAAACGGATGTCTGCTCGATCACAGTGACCGGAGGGATGATCGGCAAAGATTCGCGGGACACAATGGATCTGGGCGTGATCAACCCCAAGGAATTCTCGCTCGCGACCAATTCCGTAGTTCCTTCGACCACGGCTCAGTATCTGCTTGAGGATAAAACGCAGGCGATCTCGTTCGGCCGGACACCAGGGAGGTTCGGAATCGGATCGATGGCGATCACGGCCGCCGACCTGACCTCGACGCAAACGATCACGATCAAGCGCGAGGGAAATTTCGCGGGAGAGGATTTTGAGTACACGCCGATCTTCAAAAAAGTTCCTGCGGGATTGTGGGGCGAATCCTTGACGCCGGAGGTGAACGGGAAACAGTTCGTCGAGGACGCGCTGTCCGGGTTCGAAATCCGCCCCAAAACAAAGTCGAAGCCGGGCGAGACGGTGGCCATCGAACGCCGCAAATTGCAGGAGAGCGGCTTCAGCGGCGAGGGCGAATATCGATGGGAGAACGTCAAGACATTCGCCGCGGCGCAGTTCGAGAGCGAGCAGAAAAGAAGAGAGGAATTTCGAAAGAGCCTTGCGACGAGCGCGGCCGGCAGGAATGCGATCCTGGCGGCGCTCGGTTTCACGCCGGACGATCTGGGAAAGATCGCCCTGAGCGCCGCGCAGGCGGATGATTTCCTGATCGCTCCACAGATCGAGCAAAGTTGAGAGGTGATGACGCTATGATTGATGAAATCCGCTTTCTACAAAACCATATTCCGGGGCTGACCGCCGGGGAGTATGAGATCAAGGTCGAACAGGAAGTGAAACGCTCGAATAACACTTCACTTAGCACCTTCAAAACGACCAGAAAGTTTTCGGTGCGCGGCGACCGCTTTGCGATCAAGCCCACGGATGCGCAAGCGGTCTTTCCTCCCGCCGGCAGCCTGGGCGACCACTCCAACGTCCTGCCGCACATCCTGCTGCGCCGAAGCACGCTGCCGTGGGAGCGACGCGCGGATCCGAACAGCCCCGACGCGCCCTGGCTCGCGTTGCTTCTGTTTTACGAAGGAGAAGCCCCTAAACCTGAAATCGTCAGCCTGAAAGACCTCGCCGCCGCCGCCGCGAAGTTTCCGGAGTTCGTCAAAGAACAAGGGCAAAGCGATGAGGATAAGGTCACAGTCATCGACGTCGAGAAAAATATTCTGCAGGGCATCTTGCCCAGCAAAGATGAACTGTCCCTGCTCGCGCACGTCCGCGAGGCCACCGATTACGTCATCACTGATCAGTCGCTTGTCGCTCTCAAGGCCGAAGGAGTTCCCAACGATGTCCTGTTGAAACTGGCGAGCGTCAAGGATCAGGAGTTCATCGGATCGGATGCGCTTCTCGACGCCTTGAACAATGCGATCGGCGACCAGCAGACTGCCCAATACCAGGAGCAGATCGCCGAACATGCCGCCGGTCGCGTCGAATTGGCGGTCATCATCGGCGCCCGGCTGCCAAAGCCCCAGGGCGTCAGCACGGCGCACCTGGTGTCGGTTGAAGGCCGCTATGACGCGGAGGGGTTCGATTACCAGCACGCAGGAGAGAACGACCTGATCCGTCTGGTGAGTCTGCAAAGTTGGAGTTTCGCCTGCATTGACCACCAACAAAGCTTAACAGGGTTGCTGACGCGGCTCGATCGCTCGCCCAGCTCTTTACGGCTGCCGGATAGCGGAGTGGCCGCGGCAAACGAGAGCCTGTCCCTGGGTTCCGTGCCGATGTGGCACGGATTGCGGCAGGGCGGCAACACCGTTTCGTGGTATCACGGCCCGCTGGCGACGGCGGAAAACCGGCTGATTGAAGCCTCCTCGGCGCCCGATCTTCCGGCGCGCGCGGCGGATGAGCTGATCCGCTATAATCCTGCGACCGGCATGTTTGACGTTTCGTACGCCGCCGCGTGGGAATTGGGACGCCTGCTGGCCTTACAAAACAAGACCCTTTCCGTAAATCTCTACAATTGGAAGCGAGCGCACGCCCAGCAACTCCGTCAGATCGAAGAAGAGCTGCTCCACGCTTCGCCGCTCGATAACGGATCGGGGCCGGGGCCGATTCCTATCCCGCAGGACATCGCCGGCTGGTTCAAGCGATTGAGCCTGTTGGAGGGCGTGCCGTTCAATTACCTGGTTCCCGACGAGCGGCTGCTGCCGCTGGAATCCATTCGTTTCTTCCAACTGGACTGGCTATGGATCGAATGCCTGCTGGATGGCGCCTTCAGCATCGGCCGCGTGACGGCCGCTGATCACCGGCGAGACGGCGCGCATGACAAAAACCCGGCGGCCAATCCGCACCCGAAAGTCAGCGGCGCTCTGATGCGGTCGGAAGTAGTGTCGGGCTGGCCCAGCTTGCTGGTGGACGGATTCGACGGCGAGAAGAAATTGAAACTTCTGCGGATGGATCGCCTTTCGGCCAACGTTTTGCTCTGCATGTTCGAAGGCGATGTGACCGCCGTGGATTGGCGCCTGAGGCCGGAGACGGCGCATTTCGGGCTGGACCAGAACGAAGGCGAATCTTCCGGCTTCCACAAAAAACTGCGGGATCAAATTGGAGATGAAAGCAGCCAGCAGATCGACACGATTCCGTGGCGACAGGCGCTCCCCGGGACCATTGACCTCTCGAAGCTATCCATAGCTATCAAAGGGGCCATCCAAGGCGCCGCCTCGACGTTTACTTCAGCGCAATTCGCGCTGCAGATGATCGAAACCTCCGAAAAGGTGAGGTTTCAGCTTAAGGGGCCATGAAACTTCTGATCGTGGAAGACAGTCCGTCGGTTCGACGCGTGATCCGCAGCATTGTCGCCACGCTCGCGGATGAGGTGTACGAATGCGAGGACGGCGCGGAAGCGCTGACGGCTTATGTCGCGCACAAACCGGACTGGGTGCTGATGGACATTGCGATGAAAAATGTGAACGGGATCACGGCCACCAAATTGATCACGGATCAATATCCAGACGCAAAGATCATCATCGTCACCAATTTTGACGAGACCGATCTGCGTGAATCGGCTCTGCAGGCGGGCGCCTGCGGCTATGTCCTCAAAGAGAATCTGTTCGAATTGCGGCGGCTGTTACAAGATATTTAGAGCGGATTGCAAATCAATGTGCCCATACTGAGATGACAGAACGGATCAGTACCGCGAGCGGTAGCGAGCGGGTCCGGAGCATGAAGCCCGCTCGCTACCGCTCGCGGCACTGGTCCAGTCAGCCTTCCCGTACATGCAATTGCAATCCGCTCTAGAGCTCACAGCATAGCGTGACCGTGTCATCATTGTGGATGGGAAAGTACGCAGCGACACATGAGCGTCAGATCTAAATCAATTTCGACGCCAGCCCTACCCGCTGAGATTTGAACGCGGGAAAAACCTTCTCAAGGTTTTGATTACCCATTACGCCGACCAGAACTTCAGCCAGCACGGAACGATAATCGCAGACAACTTTCAATCCTTCAGGACCGAGCAGCGATTCAGTATTCACGCTCAGGCCGGGCGCGATCAGGTCGGGTTTGGCGCCATGAATCTTTCCGCCGTTGATCTGCGAGCCAATAGCCATCATCGCGAAGCCTCGCCCGTGATCTGTGCCGAACGAGCTGTTTTCGTAAACTCTGCGGCCGAATTCCGTCATCACGATCACCGTGACGCGGTCACGCTCGCGATTCAGATCGGCGTCGAAAGCGGCAAGCCCGCGCGCCAACAGGTCAATCTGTTCAGCCTGCAATCCGCCGGTCGAGCCCTGAAAGAAATGCGTGTCCCATCCACCGAGGTCAATGCAGGCGGCTTCAAGCCCGATGCGGGCTTTTACCAAACGAGCGATCTCGCGCAAACCGGCGCCGAAATCATCGTCGGGGTAGACCGCGTTGTTCTCCGCATTGTATGGCTTGTTTCTGAGCGCTTCGACCCTGTCGAGCAGATCGAGCGTCGAGCGCCCTGGCGAGGCAAGCAACCCGGCCTCCGCGCCGTACATTGACGAGAGAGCTTTGGAGACGGCAAACAGGCTGTTCGACGGAACGTTGATTTGAATTTCATCCAGCGATCTCACCGCGCTGGCGGAAGACGCGCCTCGCAGCGATTCGGGGATCGTCGGGCCGATGGCCACCGCCGAGAGCGGCGTCATCTTTTTGCCAGCGCGCGAACGCAGGTGGCGGCCGAGCCAGCCCCCGGCGACGCTGCGGCCTTGCGATTCGCCATGCTCCATTTGATCCTGCGCTTCGAAATGCGA
>Ga0154003_1000187_pt1 | contig 19017 bp, 16 predicted proteins | sample TSFL087MetaG_FD_104679 | JGI IMG/M metagenome (GOLD analysis project Ga0154003, IMG submission 104679) | Attine ant fungus gardens microbial communities from Florida, USA - TSFL087 MetaG | ecosystem: Host-associated > Fungi > Mycelium > Unclassified | place: USA: Florida, Lake Talquin State...
CAGCCGTCTCGCAATTCCTGCGTCAGGTCGAATGGGGCGAGCTTGATTATCTTGTCGTCGATATGCCGCCGGGAACGGGCGACGTCCAATTGTCTTTGGCCCAATTGGTCCCGGTCGCCGGCGCGGTGCTGGTGACGACGCCGCAGGAAGTGGCCCTGAGCGACGTGCGCAAGGCTTACAGTATGTTCGACCAACTGCGCGTGCCGATCCTGGGCATAGTCGAGAACATGAGCTATTTCGAGTGCCCGAATGACGGAGAGAAGTTCTTCATCTTCGGCAATGGCGGCGGCGAGGCATTGGCCGAGGCCTACGGCGCGACCTTCCTCGGCGCGATCCCGATCGCGATCAGCATTCGCGAAGGCGGCGACCTGGGAGTCCCCGTCGTTGTCAGCCGGCCCGACAGCGCCCAGGCGAAAGCGTTCCGCGCCGTCGCGCAGAACGTGGCCGCTCAGGTAAGCGTCGAAGCGTTGAAGGCGAGCAAGACGCTGCCCGTGCTTAGCATGAAGAAATGACTCGCGCGGCGACGATTGACGTGATTTTCGATGCTGGCTATCATCGCATTGAGATGCCGAATCGACGGTTATTATGACCCTGAATTTTATGGAAGCGCCTGGTTGGTTAACCGGCGATGAACGAAAACTTTTATTCAAAAGGAGAATAAGACAATGACTTTAACCCTGACTGACATGGCGGCTTCGGAAGTCAAGAAGTTCCTCGAAGCGGAAAATGTGGGAATGGACGGCGGCCTGCGCGTGCGCGTCGTGCCCGGCGGATGCTCCGGATTCCAATACGCGATGAACATCGAAGAAGCGCCGCAATCCAATGACGAAGTTGTCGAATCCAGTGGGCTGCGAGTCTTCGTCGATATGTTCAGCGCGCAATACTTGGAGAACGTTCAGATCGACTACGTCAACAGCGTCATGGGTTCGGGTTTCACCTTCAACAACCCGAACGCCACCGGCGGATGCGGGTGCGGCAGCTCGTTCACCGCTTAACCTCGGTACGGCGTCGGGAGTGGTAGCGACCGTGTTTGTGTAACGATGTTTCACATAACAGCCGGTTAGAAAACCGGTCGTCCGAAAGACGACCCCCAGGCGCACAGAATCGAAGCGGCTCCCACGGGAGCCGCTTTTTTCATGCCTTTTCTTAGCTCGACTTTGTCCATTATGTGGCGCCACATAGCCACACGATGGTAGCGAAGAACAGCTTTTGGTTGATCCATGGCGCCGGAATAACCGCTCGGTATTTCGTCATTCCGATGTCACAGCCTGTCTGACAAATTCGGCCTTCCTCTTCGTCCTCTCGACTTCCTGTAACAAGGCCGCCGCGTCCGCGCTACGATTATTACTCTCCAGGTGCTCGGCGAACTGCCGCAGCAGCAGGACGCGCTCTTCCAGCGAACGGACTGCGCCCCACAACGAGTCTTCCACTCCTTCCTCGCCTTCCTCCAGCAGAGTTGGGGCGGAATAGGCATGCCCCGTATGACAACGGAAGCGAAGGATTACCCCTTCCTTTAACTGCAGCAGCACGCCGTGACATTCCGGGCAGGTGTAGTTCGACGGCTCGAACAGATTCTGTATACCCTTGTCGATGGCCGCATTTTCCTTAGCGATCTCCACTTCGATTTTCATTCTTTCCGACACTGGATAAGCTCCTTCCTTGACGGCAGGTGTATAAGCCAATTCATTCAACAAAGGCGCAATGTCGCTGAGCGGCAGACGGTGGTCCACTTTTACGTATTGCATCGCGCTTTGAGGCATGGAGGGGGCAGCCGCCTCTTTCGGATCCTGCACGATCGCCGTGCCTCCCCGATCCTTCACCGCCCAAAGTCCTGCGGCGCCGTCATCCAGAAGCCCCGTTAGAATTACGCCCACGACGCGCGGGCCATAGGCGTAAGCCGCGGAACGGAATAACGCGTCAATTGAAGGTCGGAAGCGATTCTCCTTCGGCCCCCGCGTGAGCCTGACATGGCCTTGCTCAAGTAACAGGTGGCGGTCAGGTGGGGCCACGTAAATATGACCTGGCTTGAGCGGCTCGATATCTCTTGGGATGGAGACTTGTAGCGGCCCGGCATTCGCAAGTATTTCGGGCAACAAGCTCGGAGAAACCGGGTCCAAGTGCTGCACAAGGAGAATAGTGGCGGGAAAGTTTTCGGGCAATCCGCCCACCAGCGTCGTCATCGCTTCGACGCCTCCAAGAGAAGCTCCTATCACTATTATATTTTTATTTTCCATATATCTCCCCTGGACTGAGTCGGCAACTTTTAAACCACAGGTGAAGCTATACAAGAAGTATATCAATTTTATTCGCCAGCAAACCGATCAATCGTGACAATTCTGCCATTGAAAAAAGCTACTCTCGTCTCCAAGCATGTTACCAGCGCGCCGAATACTGTAGGGAGATCAGCGCGTGTGAAGCAGGGCAGTTGAAGTTCACTAAGGCGCATTCCTCTGTCACGCAGCGACGAAAATGCGCGCATTTCGAGTAGAAATCTGGGCAATGACAAGTTTTTATGCCGCTGCCCGCTTCGCGGGCAAAATACCAAAATCCTAGTTTCCAGAATATTCATCGTACACTGATAGCCGTACGCCCTATAGTCCTGCTTCCGCAAAATGGTTATAGTGAATGTCTGTCTCCAGTTATAGACTTTGGTACACTTAGGGTATCTCTTAATTCAATCACAGGAGGCTTGATACAATCACAGGAGAATTGACGAACACAGCCGGAAACCAGCCCACGACGTCCAGCGTGGGCTTGCCTCAAGCTTCGACCGGAATTCGGGACTGGCTGAGATGACGGGTGATGGTTCGCCCGCCGTGGGGCTCACGTTCGTTTGCGGCGGCGCGAAAGCGGTAAGGAGTAGTAAGACGATGCTTGCAATAGAACTCCTCCAGCGCTGCGCGACCGAACGTGGAGAGCCGGACGTATTTACGAGGAATGATATTTGAGGAGTAAACTATGGCCACGAAAAAACGAAAAGGCCAAGGCGCAGACAAAACCCGTAACGATAAAGCCCCAGAAGGCCAGGCGGTCCCACCCGAGAACGTCGGAAGTGTCAAAGGGGGCGGGACCACAGGCGAAGACCGACTCGAAGCCCCCCCCATGCCGATCGTCGCCATCGGTTCGTCGGCCGGTGGGCTAGAGGCGCTGCAGGAATTTTTCTCCCACATTCAGCACGACAGTGGCATCGCCTTTGTGGTGGTGACACACGTCCGCCCCGGCCGCGACAGCATGCTGCCAGAATTGCTCGGCGCGGTCACCAGGATGGAGGTAATTCATACCAGCGACCGTACGCAGATTGAGCCGAACAAGATCATTGTCGCTCGGGACTCATTACTATCGATATCCAACGGCGTGCTCCGCCCGGTCAAGTCCGACGACAAGCCCGAGGTCACGTACCATCCAATTGACCACTTCTTCCGGTCGCTGGCAGACGACCAGCGCGAGCACGCCATCGGCATCATCCTCTCCGGCTCCGGCCATGACGGTTCGCTGGGTCTCAAGGCGATCAAGGCCGTCGGCGGCATGGTCATGGTGCAATCGCCCGAGACCGCCAAATACAGCAGCATGCCCGAGAGCGCCATCGCCACGCACCTGGCCGATTATGTGTTGCCGGTCCATGCGCTGCCAAAGGCGCTGATCGATTACTGTCGCGGCCCGTACCTGCAACTGATCCGCCGCGTCAAGGAGCCTTCCCTCCCAGAGAACACCATCCAGTCGATCCTGATCCGCTTGCGCGCCCATAGCGGACAGGACTTCACCTGTTACAAGAAGAGCACGATGGCGCGCCGCATCCAGCGGCGAATGAACGTTCATCACATAGACGATCCGCAGGCATACCTGGGTTTCCTCCGCGAAAACCCACATGAGGTTGACGCCCTGATGGAGGAACTGCTCATCAGTGTGACGAGCTTCTTCCGCGATCCGTCGTCCTGGAAAGCCCTGGCCGAGGAGGCGCTGCCACGACTCATCAACGAGCGCGCCGACGGCCAGGCGCTCCGCGTCTGGGTGCCCGGCTGCGCCACCGGCGAGGAGGCCTATTCAGTGGCCATCATGCTTCAGGAACAGATCCGAAAGGCCGAGCGCAGCCACCCGGTGCAAATCTTCGCCACCGACCTGGACGAGCGAGCGATTGACGTGGCCCGCGCGGGCATTTACCCGGAGGGCATCTCGGCCGACGTATCGTCCGAGCGGCTCAAGGCGTTCTTCTCGCGTGAGGACGGCGCCTACCGCATCCATAAGTCCATTCGCGACAGCATCGTCTTCGCCATGCAGAACCTGATCTCCGATCCGCCGTTCACCCGTCTGGACCTGATCATCTGCCGCAACGTTCTGATCTACCTCGACATCGGCGCCCAGCAGCACGTGCTGCCCAACTTCCATTACGCGCTGCGGCCCGGGGGGCTTCTGTTCCTGGGCCTGGCGGAATCAGTGGGCGAGGCGGGGGAGTTATTCGAGACAATCAACGACAAGCACAAGATTCTTCGCCGAAAGGAAGTGTCCAAACCGACGCACCCCATTCTGCTGGGCGAGCCCAGTCGGCGTTCGGTGGCGCCCGGTGAGCCGGAAGATCGCTCCCCCAGGGCGCAGCAGCAGTTCAGCCGGCGGGTGGAGCAATTCCTGCTGGACCGGTTCGTCCCGTGCAGCATCCTGGTGGACGACCGGGGCACGGTGGTGCACGTTCAGGGGCGCAGTGGCATGTACCTGGAGCCTGAGCAAGGCCCGCCCCGAAACAACGTGCTGGAAATGGCGCGGGAAGGGTTGGGTCCGTCCCTGGCGGCAGGCATGCGTCAGGCCCGGCAGGAACAGCAGGAGGTCGTCCGGTCGGACATCCGCGTGCGGACCAACGGCGGGTACACGTACGTGGACCTGTCTGTCCTGCCGCTCAAGGAGCCCAAGACTCTGCGGGGCCTGCTGCTCCTGACGCTTCGGCCGTCGGCCCCGGCGCCTGCTGAAGCCCGTAAGGAGGAGCCGACCACGCAGTCTACCGCCGACCATCTCGAACTCGAACGCGAGCTTCAGCGCGTCCGCGAGAGCCTTCAGACTACTGTCGAGGAGCTGGAAACTTCCAACGAGGAACTAAAAAGCTCCAACGAGGAGCTGCAGTCCACCAACGAGGAACTGCAGTCCACCAACGAGGAGCTAGAGACCTCCAAGGAAGAGATGCAGTCGCTCAACGAGGAACTCAATACAGTCAACTCCGAGCTGGTGGGCAAGGTGGAAGCCCTGGCCCGCATCAACGACGACATGAAGAACCTGCTCAACTCCATGCAGGTGGCGACAATCTTCCTGGACACCAAGCTGCGGGTGAAGCGGTACACCGAGCAGGCCCGCGACGTGGTGCGGCTGATCAGCTCGGACATCGGGCGACCGCTGTCGGACCTGACCTCCAACCTGCGCTACGATTCCCTCATTGAGGATTGTGAACGGGTCCTGGCGACGCTGGTCCCCATGGAGAAGGAGGTTCAGAACTCTTCCGGGCAATGGCATCTGGTTCGGCTGATACCCTACCGGACGGCCGAGAATGTCATCGAAGGCCTGGTGATGACCACCGTGGACATTGACCGTACTAAACAGGCCGAGGAGTCGTTGCGGAAGTCCTTGGCGAATACCAAGCAGAGCGAGAGCGTCCTGAGCGCCGTGATTGAGTACATTCCTATCGGCATCATCATCGCCGACGCCCCCGATGTGACCATTCGCGCCGTCAGCCGCTTCGGACAGGAACTAATAGGACGCGGCGACAGCGCGATTATGGGCATACCGGCAGACCAGCGCGCGCAACGCTTCAAGATGTATCAAGACGATGGGGCGACCCCGGCCCAAAGTGAGGAACTGCCCCTGACGCGGGCGACGCAACGGGGCGACATCATCCGGGATGAAGTCTGGGTCCTTGGCCGCCCGGACGGTGTGCGAGTCCCCCTGCTCTGCGCGGCAGGCCCCATCCGCGACGCGGACGGCCGCATCACCGGCGGCGTGATGGGGTGGCAGGTCATCACTGAACGCAGGCGCGCCGAGGAGAACCTGCGCCGGAGTGATGAGAAGTACCGTTCGTTGATCGAATCCATTGGCGAAGGCTTCTGCGTCATCGAAGTGATATTCGACGAGATGGACAAGCCGGTTGACTACCGTTTCCTGGAGATGAGCCAGTCGTTTGAGCGGCAGGCCGGCTTGGCCAACGCTTTGGGCAAAACGGCGCAAGAGCTTGCCTTCGATCACGAGGAGCGCTTGTTAGAAACCTATGGGCGAGTCGCCCGGACCGGCCAGCCGGAACGCTTCGAGAACCACGCCGCGCAAATGCGTCGCTGGTACGACGTGTACGCCTGGCGTTACGGCCGGCCGCAAGACGGCCAAGTGGCAATTTTGTTCAACGACATCACGGCGCGTAAGGAGGCCGAGTTGCAGGCCAAGCCTGACCAGGGATCCAGAGCTGACCCTGCCGGCGATGGAGGATATTGAAGAGTTGTTCAATTGTGCTTTGCGATCCCCCGAGGCAATGAGAGTACGCCACATAGGGGCCAAATAAATTCGTCGCCTACGTGGCGTTTTTCGGAGGAACAATCATGGCGACTGAAGCAAACGAGAGCGTGTTCGATACGCAGGAACTGCGGCGGCGGGCGACCGAACGGATGCAGGGACGGCATGGCAAGGTGGTGGACATGCCCGCAGCCGATGTCGCAACGCTGGTTCACGAACTGGAAGTTTACCAGGTCGAACTGGAAGTCCAGAACGAGGAACTCCGCCGCTCGCAGTTGGAACTGGCTGCGGCGCTGGAACGCTACCGCGACCTTTATTTTCGGGCCCCGGTCGGATACCTGACGCTGGACGCCGAGGGTAAGATCCTCCAGGCCAACCAGGCCGCGGCGCGACTCTGCTTTCGGGAGCGCGAAGAACTCGAAGGCCAGCGTCTGGAGATGATCGCTCTTCACAAGGACCGCGACAAGCTGTGGATACTGGAGCAAAGCGCCGCCAGAACGAGCCTGCCGCAAGCGTGCGAATTCCGAATCGACCGGCCGTCGGGCGCCCCGCGTTGGGTGCATGCGGATATCTTGTGTCTGTACAATTCCCAGAGATTCGTAGACGGTTTTCGCGTGGCGCTCACCGACATCACGGCCCGCGTGCAGGCCGAGGAGGCGCTGAGCGAGCAACGGGCGACGGCGCTCAAACTCATGGAAGACGCCGTCGAGGCCCGAACGGAAGCCGAGCGAGTCAACGCCGAATTGCGCGAGAGTGAAGAGCGATTCCACATGCTGGCCGACAACATTTCACAACTCGCCTGGATGGCCGACGCGGACGGGGGGAGATTCTGGCACAACCGGCGCTGGCTCGATTACACGGGGATGACGCTCGAAGAGGCGAAGGGTTGGGGCTGGACGAAAGTTCACCACCCCGACCACGTTGACCGCGTGGTAAAGGGCGTCCGGCAGGCCTGGGCCACGGGCGAGCCGTGGGAAGACACTGTCCCGCTGCGCTCGGAAAGTGGTGAATACCGTTGGTTTCTCGCACGCGCCGTGCCGATTCGGGACGCCGAGGGAAAAATCATCCACTGGTTCGGCACGGACACTGACATCACCGAGCGCGAGCGGCTGCTCGCCGAAGAGCAGCGCTTGCGCGAAGTCTCCGAAGCCCAGAACCGCGCCAAGGACGAATTCTTATCCCTCGTCTCGCACGAACTGCGCACCCCACTCAACGCCATTCTCGGTTACTCACATATGATGCGCGCCAAACCGCACGACGCGCCGGCTGTCGCGCGCAGAGCCGAGACCATCGAGCGCAACGCGCTGGCGCAGTTGCAACTGATCGAAGACCTGCTCGACACGGCGCGCATTATCAGCGGCAAACTCAAACTCGATCTCGCTCAGACGGACATCCGGATGGTGTTGGAAGACGCCCTAGAGGTCGTGCGCCCGGCCGCCGAAATTAAACGGATTGATCTGACGGCGCGGATTGACGAAGCGCCGCGGGAACTGCTCTGCGACGCCACGCGGCTGCGGCAGGTGGTCTGGAATCTGTTGCAGAACGCGATCAAGTTCACGCCCGAAGGCGGGAGCGTCGCATTGCGGGTGGAACGGGCTGTGGGGCTAGTCCGTCTTATCGTCAGTGACACCGGGAGAGGCATCGAACCGGAATTTCTGCCCGCCATCTTCGACCGTTTCACTCAGAATGACATGTCGCGTTCGCGGCGGCATGGGGGGCTGGGCCTGGGCCTGGCGCTGGTCAAGCAACTGGTCGAGATGCACGGAGGAACCATCGAAGCGGCGAGCGAGGGCGCTGGGGAGGGCGCGACTTTCATCATCACACTGCCGCTCAACGCGCCGCAGGTCGCTTCCCAGCAGCCGCCCATCGCGGAAACCGCCGCCAGGCCGGATGCGCGGGCGCTGGAAGATTGGCCGCGTCTGGACGGCCAGCGGGCGCTGGTGGTGGACGATCAGGAAGAGACGCGGGAGCTGATCGCCGAAGCGCTCGGCGAATGTGGCGCCGCTGTGACGGTGGCGGCCTCGGGCCGCGAGGCGCTGGAGTTGATTGAGGGGGCGGAGTTCGACGCGCTGGTCTGCGACATCGCCATGCCTGAAATGGACGGTTACGAATTGATCAGGCGTCTGCGAACGACGGAAACAGTTCCTGAACAGCGCCTGCCAGCCATCGCGCTGACGGCGCTGGCGCGCCGCGAAGACCGTTTGCAGGCCCTGAGGGCAGGCTTCGATGCGCATGTCGCCAAGCCGGTTAAACTGGCCGAGTTGGTGGTCATCATCGATAGCGTCGTGCGGCGCAGTCGGCAGGGGCGATTATGACCGGATGAGCGGAAGCAACCACAATTTCGACAACGATTCGCACAAAATCGGTTCTGTCGGGAAGTGGGTGAAGGGCGTTGACGAGGATGGGAAAATGTCGCTAGATGAAGGCGATTCTCGCTGATCCCGCGATCAAAAAGGCGCTGGTCTCAATAGCGCCAACTTCCCGACACAACCACAAAATGGACAAAGCATACGCCAGGCTCAGAGTGGATAAAGTCGAGCTTATCAGTAATAATTCCTGTTATTGACAAGGTCTGGCGCCCTGATTATGATGCGCGGGTCCGGAAACATCTCGATGAATGTCCGAAACACAAAACAACGCCAAGCGATCTTCGAGGCCATTGAGAATCATGGCGGCCATTTGACGGCGGACGAGATTTACAGGCTCGTCAAGCGCCGCTTCCCCCGTCTGAGCTTGGGCACCGTTTACCGCAATCTGCGCGTACTGGTTGCGCAGGGCGGCCTGCGCGAACTCGATTTCGGGATGGCCGCTACCTACTTCGAGACCGCCAAGAATTCGCATTACCATTTGATCTGCCGCGTCTGCGGGAGCATAGCCGACGCCGACATTCCGGTCGAACGTGGTTTGCAGTCGGTCGCGGGGCAAGCCCGCAATCTGGGCGGGTTTCGGATCGAAGAGCACCGGCTCGATTTCATCGGCGTTTGCGCCGCCTGTCAGTCGAAGCCGCGGAAGACTAATAAGAGCCCGCGCCAGATCGAATCGCGCTGAATTTCGGCGACGCGCTCTTACGCTCATTCAACCACCGCTCGCGTCTTTTCAAAACGACGCGATGAAATTGTCAAAATCGCCCCCTGGAGCGGCATGAATGGGACTTATAGCTCTTATAAACATCATACGTCCCATAAGAAGTCTCATAAGTCCCATTCATGCCGCTCCAAGGGAATTTTTTCCACGGAGGAAATTTAAATGCCATCTCTTGGAGGAACCAAGACTCACGAAAACTTGAAACATGCTTTCGCCGGCGAGTCGCAAGCCAACCGGCGTTATCTCTATTTCGCGCGCCAGGCCGACGTCGAGGGCTATCCGGACATCGCCGGCCTGTTCCGCGACACGGCTGAAGGCGAGACCGGCCACGCTCACGGACACCTCGATTTCCTGAAAGAGGTCGGTGATCCGGCTACCGGCGAGCCGATCGGCGGCACCCCGTTGAACCTGAAGGCCGCGATCGCGGGTGAAACTTATGAGTACACCGAGATGTATCCCGGCTTCGCTCGCACCGCGCGCGAGGAGGGATTCGAAGAAGTCGCCGAGTGGTTCGAAACACTCGCGCGCGCCGAGAAATCTCATGCGGGCCGGTTCCAAAAGGGACTCGATTCAATCGGTTGAATAGTCAGGCAGGATTTCTGACGCGCGATCATAAGGTCATTTTCCATTCGCCATATTACATTTCCCATTTGCCATCGCCAGAGTCGCTAACAGCCGCAATGACAAATGAAAAATGCGGTATGGCGGATGGAAAATGAAATCGCCGTGAAATTTCCGCCAAACTGTTCAGTCAAATCAACCGATCAAAAAGCGAAGGCGGCTTCACCCGTGTTGCGCCACTAGGAGTTGAAGCCGCCCTTTCATCCGAACGCTCCGTTGGCGGAGCGTTTGCTCGTTTATTCAACAAGCAGGATTGCCGCCAATCCTACTACAGAGAGGAATGTTATGAAACACATGTCCGATCTTGGACTTGAGGATTCTGGCGGGCGACACAGGCGCTTAGTTGTAAAATCGATATTAATTTTCGCTTGTGTCTGCGTCATGTACGCGTTCGCTTTACCCACCTCGTCGCACAATCAAGCGACTTCGATTTCAACCGCTTCATGCTTGACTCGATCGGAAAAATGATGCGAGCCCTCGAAGCGTATATAATGTCTCGGCGCAAGGGCATGCCGATGGAATTCGGCAAACATTGAAAATACTTAGTGGATAGTGGATAGTGGATAGTGGGCGGCCGCCCAGCGCCCACTATCCACTATCCACTATCTACCTTATATATGCTTGAACAAGGCGACCTTTCATCAATAGCAGTCGAATGGGATAAGCCGGAATATTGGGACGAACAATCGCTCGACAAGGAATTGCGGCGACAATACGACGTCTGCAATTCGTGCCGGCTGTGTTTCAACCTCTGCCCCGGCTTCCCGAAACTCTTCGAGAGCTTCGATAAAGACGAGGTCGACGCCGACCCGGAAAAATTGACGAAAGACCAGGTGTGGGAATTCGTCGACCTTTGCTACAACTGCAAACTCTGCTTCATCAAGTGTCCCTACACTCCGCCGCATAAATTCCTGATCGACATTCCGAGGCTGGTCATGCGCGCGCGCGCCGTCGAGACAGAGAACAACGGCGTCGAGTTGCGCGACCTGATGTTGAGCAGCCCGGACGAAATCGGCCCCGTCGCGAGCCGACTCGCGCCGCTCGTCAACTTCGCCAATGGGAATCGCGCCAACCGCCTTTTGATGGAGAAGGCCGTCGGCGTCCACCGCGACAAGATTCTCCCGAGCTTCCATGCGGAGACTTTCGAGAGGTGGTTCAGGAAGAACGTCGGTCAGGCCACGTTCACCGCGCAGGGCGGGAGCGGTCTGAAAGTCGCGCTCTTTCACACCTGCGTCGTCAATTACAATGAGCCGCAGGTCGGCAAGGCGGCCGTCCGCGCGCTTCAGAAAAACGACGTCGAGGTCTGCGACCCGCCGGGGCAGCGCTGCTGCGGAATGCCTTATCTGGACGCTGGGCGCGTCGAACAGGCGCTCGGACATTTTCAGGACAACGTGAAATTGCTCCTGCCTTACATCCGGCAAGGTTACGACGTCGTCGTGCCCGAACCGACCTGCGGAATGATGCTCAAGAAAGAGTACGCCGATTACCTGCAGGGCGAAGAGCGGGAGCAGGCGATGGAAGTCTCGAAGCGCGTATATGACCTGTCGGAGTATATGATCAAGCTCAACAACGAAGGCCGGCTGAGGAAGGATTTTAAAGTCGACGTCGGCAGGGTCGCTTACCATCATCCCTGCCATTTGAAATATCAGGCCATCGGAGCGAAATCCATCGAACTGCTCCGGCTCGCCGGCGCGCAGGTCGTCTTCATCGACAAAGGCTGTTCGGGCCACGACGGGACATGGGCGATGAAGAAGGAGTATTTCGACATGGCGCAGAGGGTCGCGCGCGGACTGCATCGCGGCGTGAAGGAGTCGGGGGCCGACATCGTCGCCACTGATTGCTCTCTGGCCGGGTTGCAAATCCGGCAGGGCACGGCGCGCGTGACCTTACACCCGATTGAAGTCCTGGCGAAGGCTTACGGGATCGAGGAGGAAAGATGAACAAAGTCGCGCTTTCAGAAATTCTCGACATCGCGCAATATGAAAAGGCGCGCGGAGAGTTTCGCCGCCGCGTTATCGAACTGAAAAAAAATCGCCGGCTGCCGGTCGGCCCGATGGTGACTTTCATCTTTGAAAATCACGACACCATGTTGTTCCAGATTCAGGAAATGATGCGCGCCGAACGCATAGTCAACGACGACGCCATTCAACACGAGATCGACACGTACAACCAGTTGCTGCCGGACGAGAACGAACTGGCGGCGACGATGTTGATCGAACTTCCCGACGCGGCGCGAATCCGCGAAGAGATCACGAAATTTCATGGCGTGAACACGGGCGAGGCGACGTATATCCGGATCGGCGATGAACGGCTGCCGGGCGTTTTCGACGCCGGACAGAGCGATGACCGCCGCATCAGCGCGGTACAATACGTGCGATTCCGTTTCAACAACGCGCAGCGCGAGGCGTTAGCGACAGGCGCGACCCCAGCCTGGCTGGTGATCGATCATCCCAATTACCATCACGAAGCGTTGATTACGGGCGCGGTTCGTGGAGAATTGGTCAAAGATTTCTTCTAATGGGTCTTACATGTCCTATTGGTCTTATAGCTAAAAGGTGAAAGAAGTGAGCGAAACTTTGCCGAAAGATTATGGCGATCTTCGCGGCGAGTACGACGCGATTCGCGGCGGAGTCGCCCTGATTGATTTCTCCGACGCCGGGAAATTGCAGGTGAGCGGCAAAAACTCGGTTCAGTTTCTCAACGGTCTGATCAGCAACGATGTCAAATCGCTCCAGGCGGGCGAGGGCGTGTTGGCGGCCTTCCCCACGGTTCAGGGCAAGCTGGTCGCGCTATGCCGGGTTTATAACATCGGCGAGCGCCTGTTGCTGGAACTGGACGCGATCAACCGCGAGAAGATCTTCAAGAACCTGAGCCGGTTCGTCCCCGCCGGGGAATTTTTCGTCACCGACGTCAGCGATCAGTTCGCGCTGTTTTCATTGCAAGGGCCGCGGACGCCGGAATTGATCGAGGCGTTGACCGGCGAGCCGATCGACGAGAGACCATACAAGATCGCCGAGCGGCAAATCGTGGGAGAGCGGGTCTTCGTCGCCTCTCACAGCCGATGCGGCGAAACCGGGTTCGATCTCTTCGTTCCGACCGAATTCGCGCAGAAGACGCTTGAAACAATTCTAGAGCGCGGCGTCATATTCGGCGCGCGCCAGGCCGGGTCCGAAGCCTTCGAAATCGCGCGCGTCGAGGCGGGTGTCCCGCGCGAGGGCGTCGACGCGGGCGAAGATTACATCATCCTCGAATCCGAATTGGAGTCGGCGGTCAGTTACACCAAGGGATGCTATCTGGGTCAGGAGATCATCGCGCGAATCCATTGGCGAGGCCAGCCGGCGAAGCGCTTGCGCGGATTGCTGATCGACGCCGATCAACCGCTCCAACCCGGCGCGGAGTTGTTCGATGACGATGGCAATAAGGTCGGCGAGATTACGAGCGGCGCGCACAGCTTCGCGTTGGACCGTTTTATCGCGCTCGGCTATGTGCGCCGTAACTACCTGACGCCCGGAACCGAATTCGCGTTAAAACAGGGCGGAGCGGAGATTGGTCGAGCAGAGTTGGCCGATTTACCATTTATCAAAAAATGACGGTCACAGCCTACGCGCCGAAATTTTATGCGCGGTGTGAAGAATAAAATCACAGTGGCCGGTTTTGAAGCCGCTCTATCGAAGTATGGAAGAGATACAAGATTTAAAACTCCCCGACGCCGAATCGGAATGGAACCTGGAGTCGGCTGAGTTGGCCTACGGCGTGATCGCGCGTTACGTCGAACACGCTGAGGTGTCGGGTATTATCATCGCGCTGATGGCGAGCGCGCTCGGCGAAGAGCGGGTTAAATCGATCGCGGCCAGCGAATACTGGCAGAGTTACATGGCGAGCAAACGCTCGATCGCCGACGCCAAAGCGGACGTCGAAGGACTGACGGCGTTGATCGAGCGGATGCGCGAAAAATCGAAGAGATCGGAGTGACAGACTATGACGAATTATGGAGTGATAACCGTCGAAGAGTTGAAAGCCAGGCTCGACGCCGGCGAGAGGTTCCGCCTGATAGACGTGCGCGAGCAGTCGGAATACATGACGGCGAAGATCGAAGGCTCCGAGTTGAAACCTCTCGGGCATATCCCGAATTGGGCGAATGAATTGGCGGACAAAGGCGAAGAGATCGTCCTGCATTGCCATCACGGCATGCGTTCCGACCGCGCCTGCCAATACCTGGCGGCGCAAGGCTTCACCAACATCAAAAACCTGATCGGCGGCATTGACGAATGGTCGTTGAAGGTTGACCCCTCAGTCCCGCGCTATTGATATAGAATATTCAGTGCGCCGAATGACTCTGTCCAGCGCGCAAAAGTGAGGCGTAATAATGCGCATCCGAGAAATTTACTTCCACAATGTGCGCGCTTTCCGTGGTGAGCATCGCATCTCGTTCGTGGACCCGCTGACAGATGCTGTGCGCCCAGTAACTGTTATCGCGGGAACGAATGGTACGGGCAAGACCACCATCTTCGAGACCATCGAAGCATTGTTACAGCTCGTGACCGTCGGCATGCCTGATTGGAACATTATCGCCGAAATAAATCAGACCGGTTTGGTTTGCCTGACTTTGGAGTTATCACCGGAAGATTGGCTCGGAAACGCCAATGACCCGACTCAAACTCTTCATGTTGTTGTTGGCAGAAAAGACTCCATGCCTGGGGAGTTTGAGAACATCTGGTTTAACAGAATTTATTTCACGCCTGACTATCCTAACGCTAAAGCCCAGTATAGCAATGACGCTTATCATATTCGGAACAATCTTGATAAAGCTTTGGCTCAAATGGAACGAGGCGGGGATCCTCTTCACGGTGGATTGATCTACTTTCCGCAATCAAGGCAACTTTTCCCATCATCTCCCAATGTGGGAGGAATTCAACCGCCGCCTCCGCATCAGGTTTGGATTTCTCGTATCACGTCGCCTAATGCATGGCCTGCCAGCTTGGAATCGCTCTGGGTCTGGCAAAACTATCTTGACCTCGAAGCGAGCGCTCAGGGGCAAACGGCAGCCCACTTGAAGTCTTTCGTCGAGACAGTTGAGGACATTCTAGGCGAAGGCCGCAAGATCAGCGTCAAAGAAGGCCGTGTGATGGTACCTGTGGCCTGGCGCCAAAATGGCGATGGAGCGCCCAAAGTCAGGCTCGATCAACTGCCATCAGGTGAGCAACAATGTTTGCTGCTCTTTGGCGAATTGGCGCGGCGGAGGCGGCCTGGCGCAGTGGTCCTGGTGGATGAGCCGGAAACCAGCCTGCATCCGACGCTTCAACGCTTGGTCGTTCATCAGCTTCGCAAATTCGCTCGTGACTGGGACTCGCAATTGATTTTATCTACCCACTCGCTCGAAGTTTTACGAGCCGTACACGAATCTCAGCGCATCATTCTGGATCAACTCGACACGGCCGAAGCCCAGATAGAGGAGGCGGCGTGAAAGTTCCCCCCTCCCTCGACGAACTTGAGATAGAACTCTCCACAGGAAGCGGCGTCGCAATCATTGTTGAAGGAAACAGCTATGAGGATGACCCCTGGTTTTACGGGCAGTGGTTCGGTGATCGAGCGCGAGAGGTGACGTTCTATCCTCAAAACGGCTGGCATCAAGTGGTAGCCGCCGTGGCTGCGTTGCGCGAACGATCCATCGGCGTCCCGGTTTATGGAATCGTTGATCGTGATTTTTGTGAGGACCATGAACTCGATGCGGAATTTGAGAGCAAAGGCATACTACGTACCCCTCGCTATACGCTGGAAAATTATCTGCTCGATCCTGCCTGCTGGGCGACAGTTTTCAAACGCATTTTTAGACGTAATCCAGCCGATGCGCGAGGATGGGATGATCAACAGCGAGTAACGAACTTCATCTCCGATGCTTATCGTGACTGCATGGAGTTGGCAGCCCACAACTGGGTAGTCGGAACAATCACGGCAAAATACGCGTCTCTGACAACCCCATCTCGCGACTACCTGACAAATCATAGAGCAGTGAAGGATAAACAGGCCGTGCTGCAATCTCTGGTGAACTGGGGCGCAAACATAGGGGCGAGTGAAGACCTAAGCCAGTTGTTCAACGCCAAGCTTTGTCAAATGATACTCGTTAGGGAAAGGCTCTCCCAACAAATTTCCGGGAAATACGTCCTGGAAAGGCTCCTTGATATGTCTCCGGGTTCGCCAAACAAGAAACGCTTCCCGCTTGATCATTATTTGAATCTCTATATGGAATCCTGTTCGACGCCCCCAGCGGATTTAGTCAACCTGATTGAACGAATTATCAAACACGCAGGACGATAAATGATGTCAGCGAAGATACGACTTGCGCTATTAGGTTTGTGGCTGGGCACGATGGCCTTTTTCAGCTTCGTGGTCGCGCCGTCGGCCTTCGCCGTGCTGCGGCAACAGCAGCTTGCTGGCGCGCTGGTGTCGCGGACTCTCGGCGTACTCGAAATCATCGGCATGATCATCGGCGCGTTATTGATCGTCATCCTGATTTTTTCGAGGGAGCGCGACAGGGCGTTTCTCTATGAATTGATCGCGCTCGCGCTGATGACCGTCTCGATGCTCGTGTCGCGTTTCGTCGTGTCGAGTCGGATGCATGAGTTGCGCGTGAGCCTCGGCGAGATTGCGCAGCTCGCGGCCAACGATCCGGCGCGCGTCGAATTCGACAGACTGCATCAATACTCGGTCTGGCTGATGGGCTTCAATATCCTTGGGGCGGTCGCGCTGATCGCATATCTGGCGAGACGCAATGCTTGATCCCGATCGTTTAAGTTTTGAATTTGAGGCGGGGGCCGACAAACAGCGTCTCGACGAATTCGTCGCGACGCGACTTCCCAAAATCAGTCTCACGCGCATACGCCGCCTGATCGCCGAAGGCGACGTCCTCCTCAACAACGAAAGATCGCTCAAAGGCGTCCGGCTGCGACCCGGCGACAAGGTCTCGGTGAAAATCTTCGCCGCCGAAAAATCTTCGGCCACCCCTGAATCGATCCCGCTCGACATCCTCTTCGAAGACGAACACATCATCGCCGTCAACAAAGCCGCCGGGCTGCTCGCGCATCCGTCTAACACGGAGAAATCGGGCGCGCTGACGAACGCGCTGGCCTATCACTTCTGGCAGACCGCCGGCGCGCCGATCCGCCCCGGCCTGGTTCACCGCCTCGACCGCAACACTTCGGGAGTGATGGTCATCGCCAAGACGCCGCGCGCGCACCGCACGCTCTCAAAACATTTCCGCGAGCGCCGGGTGAAGAAGTTTTACATGGCGCTCCTCAGCGGGCGCGTGGAAAAAGATTCGGGCGAGATCGACGCGCCTATCGGCAGCGACCCGAAAGTCTGGCCGCACTGGCGCGTGACGCCGGAGGGCGAAGGCGGCAAACCGGCTCAGACGCTCTATCGAGTAAACCGCAGGTTCAAGGCTCACACGCTGGTCGAGTTGGAGCCGCTCACCGGACGCACGCACCAACTGCGAATTCATTGCGATTTGATCGGATACCCGATTGTCGGCGACCCGATCTACTCTTCGACGGTCGATCCGCTCGCGACAAGACACAAATTGAAACACCACCTGCTGCACGCGGCGCGACTGGTCTTTCGTCACCCCGCGACCGGTAAGGAGATGAACCTGGAAGCGCCTTTGCCCCAGGCGATGGTCGATTTAATAACGGAATTGTGAAGACCGCAGAGACCGCAGAAATCGAGGAGCGCAATCTCTCCCTCTCTTTCTCTACGCTCCCTGCGTTCAAATTCAAATGACTGATCAAGATGTAATCATCATTGGCGGCGGCCCGGCCGGGATGAGCGCCCTGATCTGGTGTCACTCGCTGGGTCTGCGCGGCGTGTTGCTTGAACAGTCGCCTGAACTGGGCGGGCTGATGCTGGAGATGTTCCATCGGGTCCTCGATTATCCGGGATTGGTCGCGGAGAACGGACGCGAGTTGCGCGATCATTTCGCCGCGCAGCTCGACCTGTTGCAGTTGGATTATCGAACGGGTCGCAAGATCGAAGAGGTCGATCTGAGCCAACGCCGCGCGCGATGCGACGGGCAATGGACGCAAGGCCGCGGCGTCATCATTGCGACCGGCGCTCGCAAACGAAGACTCGACATTCCCGGCGAAGAGAAGTTCGAGATTCGCGGCGTCAGTTTCTCGGCCACCCGCGACCACAGCCTCTACGCGGGAAAGAAAGTCTCGGTTATCGGCGGCGGCGATTCAGCCGTGCAGAACAGCCTGCTCCTGGCCCGCATCTGCCCAAGCGTCACGCTCATTCATCGTTCGGACAGATACCGCGCGCGCCCGGATTGGCTCAAACAGGCGCGGGAAAACCCTCGCATCACAATCATTGACAACGCCGAAGTAACGGCCATCGAGGGCGGCGAGCGCCCCGAACGACTGATCGTCGAAGATACGCGCACGGGCGAAATCAAAACCATTGAGACCGAAGGCGTCTTCATCCGCGTGGGCGTTGCGCCGAACACCGAGATCTTTCGCGGTCAGGTCGAGATGGACGAAGCGGGTTTCATCAAGGCCGATCAGCGCCAGCGAACATCAGTCGAAATGGTCTACGCGGCGGGGGACGTCTGCGGACCCGCTTGTTTGAGCGTTGCGACCGCCGTCGGACAGGGCGCCATTGCAGCCAAAGATATTGCCGTGGCAATTCAGGGATAGATTTCGACGAGGGGACCGGGACACCAATGCGGCGCTGTTCTTGAAAGTACCGGCGGATTTTTTCATCTGACAGCCGATGCGGCGATGAAGTCCTCGATTCGGCCATAGCGTGTGGGAGGGTCGCACGTGGGCCGCAGGAATTTCTCGGACA
>Ga0154003_1000188_pt1 | contig 18848 bp, 10 predicted proteins | sample TSFL087MetaG_FD_104679 | JGI IMG/M metagenome (GOLD analysis project Ga0154003, IMG submission 104679) | Attine ant fungus gardens microbial communities from Florida, USA - TSFL087 MetaG | ecosystem: Host-associated > Fungi > Mycelium > Unclassified | place: USA: Florida, Lake Talquin State...
GGCTATCCGCCAAAGAGCATCTTCCGTCGCGGCCTCGATATCTTGTGCCGTTTAGTGACCAACTTCGAGCGCTTCGATGTTGCTGTCTGGCGGAAAGTTATCAAACTTTTGTCCTGTAGTTAGCGATGCCCTATAAAACAACTTAGTTATCAAAGCATTAAGCACAGTCACAAAAATTCTCCAAACGTTTCGCCACAAACCGCCAGATTTTGTTGAGCGCGAGGCGGCCTTCAAAACTCAAGCCGTCTTTTCACACTCGCCCGTCCGCCTACTCGCAGACTGGGGCGACTAACATTCAACGCTTCGCCGTCATTCTGCGAGGCATCATGGGAGATAACTATGAAAAGCAAAACAGTAACCGTCAGCCGGATCGTGAAGGCCTTGGTGATCATGGCCTTTTGCTTTAACTTCGGCGTGATCGCCCCGACCGCGCCCATGCTCGGCGCCTCGGCCAAGGCGCAAGACCTCAGAGCCCAGAGACTCCAAAAACTTCGGCCCATTGTTGACAGGGCCAACGCGAAACAGGCTCTTCACCAAGCGAACGCTACCAAGTACGACACGGCGATCCGAAACATCAGCGCCCTCGAACAGGCTCCGCTCAAGACCGAAGCCGATGTGAAGAAGGCTATAGATATTTTGCAGAGGAATGAAATCGAGGACAGCATGGTATTCGGCAAAGGGTTCACGATTGCTATAAACCTTTCCTCTTTCAAAGCCGGCGTGAGGGCCGAAGCGGATCGGCTCTCTGCAAAGGGTGTCGTCGCTCAGATAAAGAGCAAATCGCTCTCGCCCAGCAGAATCGGGGGATTTAACGATCTGAAGACCACGTTTAAGCGGCAGTTGGATGGCGACGCCGCGATGCTGAAACGTGTCGGCGCTCGGCTGCAACAGGCGTCCAGACAAAAAGGCATCTCGCTTTCGTCGCCGAGATCAGCGCCGGGGAAAGACTACTCGGCCGCTTTCGCTTCCGGGCTTCTGGGCGAAAAGTCGCGGCTCAACCCATTCATTTCAGCCCTCAGCTCTCGCTCGACGCCGGCGGATCCCCTGACCGCGTCGCCCGTCCGGACAAACGCGTCTCACGGCGAGCCGCCCCAGTTCGAACCGATTACAGCCGGTGTCCTGGCTGGGATAGCAATGGCGGCGGTCGCGTATGTAATCGTCAAATATGCGGAGGAAAAAGCGGACGATATCGAAGAAGATCCTGATACTGGGGTGTCGCAATTGGGCGAGTGTCGCAAGGATGCGAAAACCAGCCGCGACAGGTGTCTCAGAAGAAATGAGGGAAACTTCTTTGGCCAGGCCGGCTGCTGGGCGCAATACACTATTGATGAAGCCGCATGCCTGCTGTTACCACTTTAATTGGCTGACCATATGCCGCGGCGACGCTAGTCACAGGGACGGCGGCGCCGCGGTAAGCGGCCTCGCGCCGGGTGATGAGGGCGGAAATATGGACATGGTCGGAAGAAAAACATTGCTGTTGGCCTCTTGGCTCTATTTGCTAAGCATTGCGACGGGCGCGAACACGCGCACGCTCGAGGCGCCATTCGCTCTTTCTTCCGACGCGCGAAGCGAGTTCAGTTTAAGGTTTCAGGTCTTCAGCGCGGGGCGCATCGTCGTCGAAGCCGCATGGAACGTTGAGCAAGGCGTCGCGTATCCGCTTCACATCGCGCTAGTCCGCCCAGACGGCAGCGAGGCCGAGCGACGCGAAGGCAATAGCCCGCTGCGGATCGAATATGCGATCGCCGAAGCGGAAGCCGACAAGTTCAACTCCGATTCGCCGGCAAAATGGAGCGCCAAGATCGTTAACAGCGTGGCCAGTGAACGCCATGAAGTATCAGGCAAGCTGCGCCTCACGATTCCGGCCGCGGCGCGCACGCTCGAAGACACGCAATTTACGCTGCTCGGCTCCGGCAACGCTCAGGAGATACCCTTGCGCGTTCTTGCCCCAGGCCGCGTGACCGTCGAGGCTGAATGGCAGAGCGATTCGCCGGCCTCCAAGGAAGCCCCGCCGCTGACGCTCAGCCTGGAGCATCCTGGAGCGAATCGCATCTACGCGCGCCGCGCCGCGAAAAGCCCGTTGCGAATCGATCAGCAGATCACCTCCGTCGACATCGAACGCGGGAAGCGCATTGTCGTGCGGTTGCAAAACGACAACACTGCCAAAGTCAAAGGCCGCGTCAAAGTAACTTTCGCGCCCGCGTTGTAAAAGATTGAATTTTCGGGATGGTTCAACAACGAGGAAGTTTATGCGCAATTCAGTCTTCAGCCATTACAGTCTGCGAAAGGCAAGACACGCTATGTTTGCGGTCTGTGTCTTGTTTTGTGTTTCAGCCACGTCAAAGGCGGACGATCTGACGATCAGGGCCGCTTTCGACGGCAAATCTTCGGTCCGGCCGAACGAAAAGATCGATCTGCTCCTCAGCCGCGCTTTACAGCCGGCGGATGGCAGCCTGGCGGTGCTGGTTGGCGATACCGACGTCACAGCGATGCTGACGGTGGATGCCGCCAACGTGACTTACACCCCTCGGCTGCCTCTGCCGGCTGGCGAAAGCGATGTCACAGTCTGGCTGGTTTCGCCCCGCAATCAGTGGAAAGAAATCGCTCGGTTCCCGTTGCATGTCGCCGTGGGCGCCACGGTCAACGGGTCGAACGGCGCATCGGCGATCGATGGCGCCGCAGTTCCAGATTCGTCAAACGGCGATGCGTCAAACGGCGCTGAGGCCGCCCCCACAAACAACGCGACGCCGACGCCGAAGAGGCGTTGGGGTTTCGATAAGGTCGAGCCGATCAAAAACATTTCACTCAACTTCAAATCGCAGCCCGGTTCAAGCGCGTTCCCCGCGCCGCAGCCGGGCGGCGCCAGGGAAACATTCACCGATCTGGCCGGGCAGACGGCGCTCGGCGCGACGTTCACGCGCGGCGCGATGGTCTGGTCGAATCGTTTTGAAATCGTCGGCTCGTCTTTTCAAAACGAAGCGCTGCGGTTCGGCGAGTTGGGGCAAAAAGCGCCGAATGTCGATCTGTCGAGTTACCTGGTTCAGGTCCAACACGGCGCATCGAACTTCGCGCTCGGGCATGTCTCATTCGGCGCGCACCGCCATCTGATCAACAACTTTTCGAGCCGCGGTGTGACCGCCAAACTACCGCTGGGAAAGCGCATGGATTTCACGGCCTCCGCCGTCAACGGCACGAGCGTCGTAGGATGGGGCAACTTCTCGGGCCTGAACCGGCGCAAACATCAAATCCTGAGCGGCGCGCTGGGCTTCGAGTTCCTGCCCGCCCGCCCGCAGGGTTTTCGGATCGAAGCCGCCGCCCTCAGCGGTTCACTGCTGCCCCTCAACAACTTCAGCCAGCGGTCGTTGACCGACGCCGAACGCAGCGCGGGTGGAAGCCTTCGCATTGTCGCCAGCGACGCGCAGAACCGATTCAAACTCGACGCTGGATTCGCGCGCAGTCGCTTTACCAACCCGTCCGACCCGCTGCTCGAACAAGGGCTTAACCTCACGCCGGCGCGCGAGACGACGCGTTCGGCGCGATTCGCAGACGCCAGCCTGGCGCTGTTGCGAGACGTGGAACTCAATTCGTTGCAGAAGGCGAACCTGACCTTCAATTTTCGGCACGAACGTGTTGACCCTCTCTTTCGCAGCGTCGGCGCCGGCGCCCAGGCCGACCGTTTTCAAAATCAATTCGAACTGGCAGGCGCTCTCGGTGAAGCGAACTTCACGGCCTCTTATACTCGATTCAACGACAACCTGGACGCCTTGCCTTCAATCCTGAAATCGCTGACGCGGCGCGAAGCGTTGAACATCAACATGCCGCTGTCGGCGCTGCTCGTTCCGTTCATCGCCGGGAGAGACCAATCAAATGGGCAAGCGAACGGACAGGCGGACGGTCAATCGTTTCAGTGGTTGCCGCGCCTCGGGTTCACTGTAGACCGCGTCCACCAGTTCGGCGCATTCATTCCCGTCAACGGCGGATTCCGGCCCGACCTGGTACCCGATCAGATCAGCCTGAATTACAACGTGAGCGCCGATTGGCAGTTTACGAAGTGGCGGCTCGGCTATCGGTTCAATCGCTCGTCGCAAGACAATCGCCAGCCGGGCCGCGAGCTTGCCGACCTGGAGAACCTGATCCACGGACTGACGCTAGGGCTCAATCTTACGCCTGCCCTCGACGTGAACTTCGATGTCAATAACGAGCAGGCAAACAACTTCGAATTCCAACGCGCGGACCGTACGCTGCGCTACGCCGTCAACACCAATTGGCGAATGACGCCCCGCGCGACCTTCGCGCTCAACCTTTCGACTATCGGGGCCGGCGATCTGGCGCGGACGTCGAGCAGCCGGACCATCGAAGGCGACGCGCAATTGTCTTACCACATGGACGCGGAACATCCGGTATGGCGACGCCTTTTCGCCAACCGCATGCAGGCGCAGTTTTTCATCCGCTACGCCAATCGCTTCGCGCGTACGCGCGACCTGTTATTTATAGTCAATAACCTTAACAAAGTCTGGACTCTCAACACAGGCATGAGTCTGACTTTTTGAACACTGATTATGCCGGTTTTCATATGAAGGATTAGCCACAGAGCTCACCGCAGAACACAGAGAAATCATGAACTTCTTTATTGCTCTCTGTGTCCTGCGGTGACCTCTGTGGCTAACAATCTTCATGCGTTTGAAAACCGCTAAAGGACCGACCATGAAACGCATGCTCATCGCCATCGCCATTTGTATGACGGCCGCCGGCGTCACACAGGCGCAAAACGTCAAAGTCAATCCCACCGGCGTCAACGTCAATCCGAACACCGGGACGACGGTCTTTCTCACTTTCGGCCAGGTACCAGGATCATTGCGCCCGGCTGAGGCGACCTGGTGCGGAGATTTGGTTCCCGCCGCGCCCGATCTGGGGCTGAAATGCGATCCGGCGACGATCTTCGGCTCACTGCCAGCGCGATTCAACCTGTCGCGGTCGAGCGGGAATCTAGGCTTTACCGACGTAATGTCGATTCCGCCGTCGGTTGCCCGGCGGGCTTACCAGGCGGCGGCGGACGGCGCTGAATCGCGTTTCTTCTACGTCCGCCGTTTCGCCAGCCTCGGCGGCGGGCCGGATGAGTACGTCAACGTCACCTGCCGTTTGGCCAGTGGCGGGGCGCGCACGCCGTTCGCTTTGACCGACGCGCAACTGTTGTTTGAGCCCGATCTGCCGATCGTTTTCGTCCGACCACAAACGCGCGCGCCGAAGATCAAAGCGAACATCCAATACAACGGCACGGGCCGGCTGAAAGGCCGTTGGGAAGTGGTCGCGCCAGGCGAAGAACTGCCGAGCGATTTCGATCTACTACCCGAGGGATCGCTGCCGTTCGAGCAGCGCGGCGCCCAGCGTCGCTACACTCAACTGAGCCGCTTCAACGTTTTCCTGCCACCCGTCGGACGCTACACGCTCGAAGGTCCTGACCCGGCGCGCCTGCCCCGCAACATCGAAGGCGCGTACCTGATTCTGCTGCGCATCGAGGCCAGCGATGACAAAGAGGGCGATTCCGATCTGTCGGCAGTCGGCGTCGGGTCGGGGATTGCGCACAGCGGCGGGCTGTCTGGATTCGCCCTGCCCTTCTTGCGCTACTTCGTCGGCGCCTCCGAGAGCCAGGCCGCCGCCCCCCTCGCGCTGATATCCCCCGCGGACGACGCGATGATCATTAGCCCTCAGTCGCCGCTTTTCACCTGGGTCGAGAATCAGCCCGGCTCATTCGTGAGGTTGGAGGTCGCCGACCGAAACGAGAAGACTTTGCTCAATTCCCTGCTGCCTGTCGGAACCATGTCTTACCGCGCGCCTTCATGGTTGCGGGAGAAGGCCGTTGATGTGGATCTCCGCTGGCGGATAACGCTGTTCGATCAAACCGGACGGCAGATAGCCGCGGCGCCCTGGCGCGGGTTGCGATTGGGATCGCCAGGCGCCGCGCCGCGCCAGTGATTCCGATCTTGAAACGCGCTTACTCGCGCTTACAAACTGGGCGCCGGCGTAAGCGAATGTAAGCATAGAGCGGAACAGGAGTTTCACCCGATTTTGTGCGGAGCGTAAGCAGCGGCAGACGCTCGTAAGCAGGCGCTTACGGCAAAATCTTTTTTTCCTCTTGAGCAGACCATCAGCGGAGCATTCAAACGCAGTCACCCGGAGCGCCGGAACGAAGTGAATGAGTCTCCGCAGCGCAGCGGAGAGACTTGACGGCGCTCGGCGCGCAGCGACAGTCGGCAAATGCAGTTGGAGCAGCCCTCATTACCGCGGAAGCTCTTCACATTCTCCCCCTTCTACTTCCACCAGATCAACGGTGCGCCCACGGTGGTCCGGTGAGAGTAGGTGGACGGCTTGTGAACTTCAAAAACTTCTCCGTAGCGCCTGTTTTTGTACTCAACCTTGGGACTGTTAACCCAAGCATTCACACCTCTCGTAGCCTCCTGGATTCCCCACCCATAGTCCTGGGACGTCGCACTAAATGGCCGCCATGCTGGGTCGGTGTTTGAGAGAACTGCCCCCCCTTTGTTCTCAGTTCCGAGCAGATGCGTGAACTCGTGCTTGGCGTAGTTGTCCACATTGTGGATGTCCATCAGGCCCGTATCAGCCGCCCCCGTGAGCTTGGCGCCGAGACTCTTCATGTTCACGAATGCGCCAACCACCCTACCGTCTTCCAACGTAATTGGGCCAGGCGTCATGCCGATCACGTTCTGCGCGCCGCTACTCATCGCTGCTTGCGCATTTGCCGCAGTCGAGACCTGGACCTGCGTGGTGACGTTGTATGTCACTCCATCCTGCGTGAACGACCCTGTCCATGCGCCATCAATGGATTTTTTCATATCGGTCGCCGCCTTATTGAGCTCCTCCTGGGATATGTTACTGCCAGGGTTCGCGTAAATGGCGATGCTCGCTGTAATACTCACATTGCAGGTCGTCTTACCGTCTACCGTCTTGCAATTAGTAGTAACCGTGGCGTTCTCGCCGTTAGGGTCAACATACCGCAACGGGTTGTTTCGTACGTACGCATACTTATTCCAGCTTTGTGGGTCAGCAACATGCGAATCCTTCCAGAAGTCGTCAGGATTGGTAAATCTCCCCTGCACACTGCTGAAGTATCGCGCCTGCGCGAAGTCCAAACTAGCCTCATCTCTCTCATACCCGGTGAACTTTTGTCTCACCGAATCAGCGCCGTAACCGAGGGCAGCGCTTCTGATCCCCACCCCCGCCGAAAGTTCTTCGCCGAAGGGGGCGTAATCGCGTCGTTTTATCCCTGCCAGGCTACCTGTCTCGTCTATCACCATTCGCGTCGATCCCAGATGGTCTGTCACCAGCCATTTTATTCCGTTTTGCGAAGTTGTGAAGGTCCGCGTCACGTCAGCTGCCAGAGCGTTGCCCACCAGATCCTTTACCCGCGGGTCTGTACCACCACCCCTGACACGCGCGGTATAAATCGTTCCCAACGCCAGCGACGCAGTTGGATTCAACGTGGCAGTGCGCGAAGCCACGTTATAACTTACTGTGGCTGACACCAGGGCGTTCGACGAATCCCGAAGCTCCACTGTCGATCCGTTCACAGTCGCCGGATCCACCGCTTCGCTGAAAGTTACGGTCACATTTGCCCCTGTGCTCACATTGGTAGCCCCCCCCGTCGGAGAGGACGATGTGACTGTCGGCGGGGTGGTATCCGCAGGCGAAAACGTCACGACCACAAGATTCGTGGATGCTGCTCCGAACCAGTTTACGCCATCGCGCACCATTCGCCATTGAAAGTTGTATGAACCTGGTGTGCTCGGCGCCACGACTTGAAAGGAGAATGTTTTGAGAGCGCTAGGCAGTACAAGCTCACCAGCTCCCAGATTGACTCGGCCGAGCCCCCAGGTCCCATTATCTTGTGGATTCTGTGAACCCAGGCGATAAAGATTCGCGGCTGTCCACGTCGTGTTTCCGGTATTCCGAAATGTAAGCGATACCGAATACGCCGCGCCCGCTTCCATTACTGAAGGCGCCGTTTGTGAGACGAATTCCGCGCTGTCGTTACGCGGAACCACCTGAATGGCCACGTTTGGCGTCTTCGCCCCAAACCATTCCACGCCTTCCTGGACCATTTGCCATTGAAAGTTGTAGGAGCCCGGGCTGCTGGGCGCCGTCACCACGAAGGAAAAGGTGGTCGTGGCCCCCGGGCTGACCGAAGCGCCCGGCAAAAGGCCCACGCGATTTGTAGTCAGCCAGGTGGTATTGTCCTGCGGATTTTGAGATCCCAGTCGATACGCTTGCCCCGGCGTCCATGTGGTGGTCCCTTGGTTGAGCATCGTGACGCTGACCGGATAGGCTTCGCCCGCAGTCATGGTCGCCGGTACGCTCTGCGATACGAAGGCGGCGGCGTTACCGCTCAGCGTTGTGAAGCTAAAGTCGCCGGAGACTGTGATGTTACCGCCTGCGTCCCTGGACTTGACTCGATAATAATAGACTGTCCCGACTGTCAGACCGGATAGACCTTGTGAATGCGTGGTCACAAGGGCCGGGTTGAGCGCCGTCGTTTGCCAGGAGCCTGTGTTAGTCCTGTACTCTACCTGACTGTCGGAATTCTCATTTGTGTTCCAGGTAATTGTTGCGCCCGAGAAGGTAACGCCTCCCGCAGCGACGTTGGAGATGACCGGCCCTGTGGTATCCGTCTCAACTTCTATGCGAATGTCGGAAATTGCCCCGCTAATATGGGCGTCAAAACCAATTCCTTCGGTCGGTCGCACAATTAAACGATCTCGCACCTGAACTAATGTCAAATCTTGGGATGGAGATAAACTTATATCTACGCTTCCCGAGGCAGGGGCTGTTACGTTGCTGCGGAATACGGCTGTGGTCCAACTCAGCCCATTGTTTGTGCTGTATTCAAAAATGAACTCGTTTTCGCCGTCTCCCTCTAACATACCATTTATGTTCCAACTGGCTTTTAGGCGGACCCCCTGTATTTGTCCACTAACAGATTGAAAGCCAAACCATCTACAACTTTTAGATAAAAAGCCACCATTCGACTTAGTTACTCCCGTATTGAAGTGACCGGAATTAGTAGGTAGAGTTACAGCCAGGCTACTCGGTGAGTCCGGCGTCTGGTGGGCAGTGGGACTTACACTGCTGATGCTTTGCGCAGTGACGATCGATAGCCCTCTTCGGGCGCCATACTCCTTTTGCGGCGCGGCAGGCTGAGCGCCGGAAGGATGCTCCGCGAGCGATTCTCCGCCGACGCCATTGGTAGACGGGGCGTCGCCATATTCTTCCGCCGGCGCCCGGGGACCGCCTCTCACCGGCATCCCGGCGTTATCGCTGTCTGAGGAGCCTGCATTGAGTGAGCCGTAGCCATCGTCAATGCCCAGGGCGGCGAAAGGCTCGTCAGCAGAAAAGATCCGATTCGCGGCGCCGCCCGCTCCCGGGCCTAGCTTCCCGATGAGATCAGATTTCGATTGCGAGACTGGCTTGACGAACGACATACCGCCGCCCGATCCGCCTTCCGCAATAATTAGTAGCTGGCCACCTCGGTAACCATACTCCTTCTGCGGCGCGTTCGGCGAGCCATTGGCGGCATACTCCGCCAACAATTCCTCCCCGATGCCATAGACATGCCATGTTTCCAGTCCTCCCACTGTCCGTCTTGTCCGCTTCCCGTTGGCGTCATAAGTATAGGTTCCTCCACCACCGGCGCTCGCCGTCACCAACCGGTTCTCTGCGTCGTAGATCATCGTCCCGCCAGTCAACAAATCACTCGTGATGTTCCCGTTTTGATCGTAGCCTGGACCGACAATCCGGTTTCTGCCCGTATCGTATGTCGGGTTGTAATTGCTTACTACTCCCGTCGCGCTGGTGATCCACCGGTTCCCATAGCGGTCGTAGCTGTGGTTCTGCGACGCCACATTGAGCGTCCACTGCCCACCACTGTTCATCTGCGCTTCGGTGAACGAGCTGACTCTATTCAGCGCATCATAGGTGTAATCGTCGTGTTGCGGGTGGACGTGGCCGCCGCCTGCAAGCGGTACCCAAGTGATCTGCCGCCGCAGGTTCCCGTTGTTGTCCGTGTCGTTGGCAAACCCGTTCCAACTGGCGGCCGCCGTCGTGCCGTAGTATAAGGCAATCGCCCCGCGGCTCCAGTTCCACTCGTCGGTCTCGCTGTCGCCAAGCCGAATATCGACAAGTTGCATCCGGTTGTTGTAATGCTGGTTGTGGTAGAGCAAGGTGTTCGTGCCGAAGCGCTCTTTGATCATCTGCCCGGCCGCGTTATAGCCGATCATATCGGCGTAAGTGCGCGGCGAATCGCCCAGGTTGCCGCTGAAACTGCTAAGCCGGCCAGCTTGGTCATAGCTGTAATCGACGGCGCGGCCCGAAGGATAGGTCACGCTCTTGACGTTGCCGGCCAGGTCGTAAGTTTGATTGACTGAGTAATGGGGACCTACGATTCCATTATGTTTGAATACTTGGCGCTTGGTGAGGGGGCGACCAAGCGGGTCATACCTGTCGATGGCTGTATGGTCGACGTTCGGGTCGGTAACCCAATCACCTCCAGCATGATCATGCCAGAATCTTCCCTTGCCATAATCGCCAGCAATAGGTTTATCGTAAAATCGCGTGATGTCCGGGTTGATAGTGGTGGTGTCTGAGTAATCGATTACTGTATTGCGATTGAGCGCGTCGTAGCCGTAATTTGTGGTGATGTTGCGGGCATCGGTCTTTGAGACGAGGTTTCCGATGGCGTCGTATGAATAGGCCGTTGACCAGCAGGAGCCTCCGGTTAACAGGTCGGTGTGTGGAGGCAAGTTGGGATTGCAATTCTGCTCCGGATTCGCCGCGCGGATCAGGCGTGAGAGCGAATCATAGGCGAACCAGCGGGTCTGCGCCCCTTGTATCACTTTGCGCAGGTTACCCAATGAGTCATAGAGATAGTCAGTCTGATACCCGGTGGTTATCTCCGGATGATTCGGGAATGATACGGAGACAGTGCCCGAAGCGGCGTCAGGCGATCTAACCTCCCAAACGTTGGTTAAACGGCCCAGCGCGTCAGTTTGACTGATCCGCTTCACACCTGCCTGATCAATAACGAGCGTACGGTTCCCGCTGTACTCAGTATTCACTGTCGCCGTATCGGGCGTGGTCACCTGGGTTGCCCTGCCGAGCGCGTCATATGCAGTCGTCGTCCATAAGTTGGCTGGGGGCGATGCGGAGCCCGGATCGGCGGCGCGGTATGGGTTGGAGACCTGCGAGACTCTGCCGAGCGCGTCGAACCGCGTGTCTTTGATTGTCCAGTTGGTGGAGCCTTCATACGCCGCACCGCGGAACGTCCTGCCGAGACCGTCATAAAGCGCGACCGATTTCAGCCCATTGCCGCTGTCGCTTTCGCCGAAGACATCTTTGTCGCTGATGGTCGTGATTGAGCGAGCCGGATGGCCGTTCACCGGAGAATCGCTGTCGTTGTAGACGAAGACGGTCTGGCTGGCAGCGGAGGTTCCGATGGCGCGAACTCCGCTCGTCGGGCGATCCAACGCGTCGTTAAAGTAGATGTTCGATTTGACGCCGTTCGGATCCTCACTCAGCGCCGCCCTGCCGAGGTAGTAATCGTATTTGGTGTAGGCTTTGTGCCCCAGCGCATTGGTGATTTTGAAAGGGAAGGCATAGCTCACCTGCCCGCCGAGTTCCCCGGGCGCGTTGTTCACCGGGTTCTCCGAGGACTGAACCGAAGGATCATCCGGAGAACCATAGTTGTCCCTGAAATCGACTTGGGTCGGATTTTCGTTTGAGTCTATCGCCTTGACGACATTCCCGGCGATGTCGTACTGCGCGTGATTATGGACCCAGCCGGTAACGCCGCCGCTATTATTGATCAATGCTCTGGAGGTCCCGGTGGCGTTGCCGCGCATGAGATACCCGGTTGAAAACGCGCCGTCGTGTCCGCTGATATTCGGGCAGTCGGTGAGCGGCGCGTGATTCGGACTGTTGTCGTAAAGGTCGTATTCGTAGAACGTCTCGGCGCGTTTGGTTCCGCCTGCGTCGAAGACCTGCTGCTGAATCGGCAGGTTGCGGATGTGAATCGTAGTATTCGGGTCGGGGTTGGCCGCGCCTCCGGCGATCGTGTCGTAGCCCGCTGTCAGATAATTGGTATGAGTGTGGCGAAGCAGCGCCCCTGGCGCTCCCGGCCCGAAGTCGTATTCCCACACATCGAGCGGGTTATTGTAATCGTCAAAATGGATTGCTCCTGTGGACGGATCAATTGAAGTGGTCTTAGCGACCCGGTTGGTGTCGTTCAGGGTGGTGATGGTCTCGACGGCGCGCGGATCATTGGCCGGATTGTCGCTCGGATATCCCGGCCCGCGGTCGAGACTGTTCCACCAGCTCAGCCAGGAGACGGGCGCGCGCTGCTGCCAGTTGGTGGTCTTGACGCGCAACGGAGCCCCGCCAGCGCCCACAGACGATACGTTTGCCCGCCCTTCAGTCCAATCTCCATACAACCGCAGGTTGGCCGGCCAGAAAAGCGAGTCCTGCGCCGCGATGGGGCTGATGTATGAGGCGGCGCCTTCAACGCTGAGCGTCACGCCGTTCGCATCCTTATACGTTATCCCGCCGGTTGAATAAAGCATCTTGCCGGTGAGCGTGACCCCGTCGGAATAAGTGCGCCGCTCCACCACGCGCCGGTATATCTGGGGTTCATCGCCGCTCGGCCCAGGCCCCGTGAGCACACCCGAACCCGGCGTATAGTCGTATTCGAACGCCCCGCCCGTCGGCAATTCGACGCGGGCCAGTTCCCCATACGGGTTGTAGAACAGACGATAACGCCGGCCGTCAGGCAGCCAGACCGACGAAACGAGGTCCGGCGGGTCGAAGATGTTCGGGATTATGTTCTGGGCGCCGTTGAGACCCGGGAACAACTGAGTGTGAGTCTGAATCGAGTATCCAGCGCGCAGCGTGTTTGACAAACTGTCGCGCGACACGCGGATGACACGCTCCGCACCGTTGGCGCCTTTGAATACGATCTTATCGCACAGGCCGTAGGGGGCTACGTCCTGCACACCTTGTTGGATGACCACCCTACGGCCGAGCGAATCAGTCGCGCCACTGCCGCCGGCGGTCACTTTGTTGCCGTTGCGGTCGCGGATCCAGGTCACTCTCCCGCTCTCAATGCGAGAGCGCGTGCCGTCGCGCATCAGTAGGTAACCAGATGGGTGGATGAACCAGACACCACCTTGAGAGTTAGCCCGATTCCGATCGTTAATAATGGAGTCGGAGATGAAGGTGACGGACGAGCCGTCGGCGGTCACGAAGACTCGCCCACGCGCAAAGCCGGGCGCCGTGGCATTGTTGCAGGCGGATTGGGGAACCTGTTGTGGCTGTCCGTTGGTGGCCTGATCTCGCAATTCGTATTCGGTCCCGTCAGGAGTGGTGAAGACGAGGCGCGTGAGTGTGAATTTGTAGACGCGCTGTGTAGTCGGACACGTGACTGGATGATTAAGCTGGTGAACTCCGACTTGTCTGCCTACCAGCACCCCCGCGCTGTAGCCGACTTCGGCGCCGTTCCAATGGTTGGTGGTCGGCGTCCAGGTTCGAAAAACCTCTTCGCCCTGCACGGTGGTGGATGAATACCTGACTCGCCACCGTTTGCTGTTGAGCGCAAGCATGATCGTATAGCCCGCCGAGCCACGTCCGCCGATCTTCACTAACGGCAGGCGAAAATTGAGATTGCCGTTGTAGGGATTAACACTGTCGAAGTCGCTAAGGGCGTAAGATCCCGCGGGCGCGCCCGGAGTTAGCGCCAAAGGAGTTTTAATGTCGGTCGCGCTGGAAGTAGTCGTCTGCGCGACGGTTACGTCGGTCAGAAGCAGGGTGATGAAAATGACTGCAGGAAGAAAAGACGTGGCCGCCTGCAAGCGAAGGATTATGGAGGCAATACGATTCATAGTTTTCCTCGACCAATTACAAACCAGAAGGCGGATGGCGTTCGATTAGATCAAGCGTAAGCAAGGCCGCTCGGCATCGCGTTATTGAGGTGTGATGGTGATATTGCAGACCCAATCTGGACGACTGGCTTCAGTCAGCCTGTATTCGCCAGGATTGAGGTCAAGTAATTCCGTCCAGTCCAACTGCCCGTCTGGCACATTAACATCCAGCAGCCGGCCGCCGCCCACGATGTCAAGGCGTAGGTCAACTTCGCGCTGTTCGCTGCGGTTCTCAACCAGGAGGAAAAATTTCCCCTGAGGACGGGAGAACGCCGCCGGGTAGAAACCGCCTCGGTTGATGGTAATCAGCGCGCTGTCAAGGCTTGTGGGTGTGGATTGAGCAGCTCGACTCCGCGTCATCGGCTCAACCACGGCCATTGGCGTAGAAGAGGTAGTCCCCGCAATTTTATTCAGCCAGGCTCGCGCATTCACGCCGACGACGACTAATAGCGCGACAAGTAAGAGTACAAGACCGAAAGCAAACTTCCTTGGTAACAGGCGATCGTTTGATGAAGAAATCAGGTTTGCTAAAACGATTCTTTTCATATCTATTCCTCATCGCCGCAGCGAATTCTGAAATTTCTGTTTGTAAGCAAGTAGGATGGGAAGATGTTCTCTGCCCTTTTTCCAACCTGGTACTCTTTAGTGTTCGCCGACACATCAGCGGAGGCGCAGTTCTTCGATTGCCTAACGCTGGCGAATCCGCACTGCGCTCCTCCCGTTATTATGTATGCGCCCCTATGGGTTCAGACTGAATAGACCGGTTTTTACAACGCCATTAGCAGCCTTAAGGCTGGAAACCATGGCCATGCTCAAACTCCCTCTCCGATAACTGATGCAAGAATCGGAAAAGTATTTCATGCTCGACTTTGCCTACTTTCTCTTTGCGCCTTTGCGAAAAAACATCCCGTTCAAAGGCGCAAAGGTTGCGCTTGATAACCGAAACGACTATCAAAGCCAAATTGATACACTGGTATCAGGCCGTTAAGATAAAAATCCGGCCAAAACATTTGTGCTTCCAACTCTTACTCCGAAAAAGAGCAGAAACCTGTCGCGGATTTTTTGTTGAGGGATATTTTTATTACGACACTCGGAATAAGTATCGGTCGATCTCTTCACTTCTACCATCTGCGGTCTGACCGATTGAAGGCGAGTCTTAGTAATGCTAACGGCTGCTTCTCTCGCTGCGGCTGAGAGCATTAGTGACGCTTGCCGACACTTGCCGAACAATGCAAAATGCCAGGTCACTTATGTACGACATAACGATTCAAAAAGCTGTCATTATCGATGGTACAGGTTTGCCTGCGTATCGAGCCGACATCGCAATCAAAGGCGACCGCATCGCCGCGATCGGAAAGCTAGACGCCAAAGCAAAACAGACGATCAACGCGCGCGGCCGGACCGTCATTCCGGGCATCATCGATCCTCATTCTCACGCCGATCTGATCCTGCCTCTGGCCCCCAAAAGACAGGCCGAATTGATGCGCTGCAAGCTGGCCCAGGGCGTCACCACCACCGTCATCGGCAACTGCGGCCTGGGATGCGCTCCGGTCGCCAACGGCGAGGCCGAAGCCATACTGCGCGCTGTTAACGCGTGGATGACGCCGGAGCCGGTCGAATGGAAGTGGCGCACAGTCGGCGAATACCTCGACCGGATCGAATCGAACGGACTGGTTATGAACATCGCCACGCTCGCCCCGCACGGCCCTGTTCGCATTTCGACGATGGGGCTGGCGAAAGGCCCTCCGTCGAAATCCCAGATGAAAAAGATGCGGGCGATGGTCGAGCAAGCGATGAAGGACGGCGCACTGGGACTTTCGACCGGTTTGATCTATCCGCCGGGGATGTATTCGGACACGGACGAATTGAAAGAGCTGGCCCGCGTCGTGGCCGATTATGGCGGCGTTTACACCAGTCACATTCGCGGGTCGAGCGAGACACTGATCCCGGCGGTGAAAGAACTGCTCGAGGTCGGGCGCGAGACCGGCGTCCGAGTACATCATTCGCACAACGAGGCCGTGGGCCGCGAGAATTGGCCCAAGATTGATCGAGCGCTGGCGATGGAAGAAGAAGCCGAGCGCCAGGGGGTGCGAGTCAGCTTCGACATGTTCCCCTACACCGCCGCGGCCACAATGATGATCGCCATCTATCCGCCCTGGGCTTTGGAAGGCGGCGTGGATCGGCTCATCGAAAGGTTGAGAGATCGAAAGACCCGCTGGCGGATCGAGCGCGACATCGAAAAGAAGAGACCTTCGTGGCCGCCGTGGAGCGAAGGTGGCTGGCCGCACAACCTGGTCGGAGCCACCGGCTGGGACTCGATCTTCGTCGGCTACGTCGAATCGCGCCGAAACAAACGCTACGAAAACCGCAGCCTCGCCGAATTGGCCAAGATGACGGGCAAACGGCCTTTCGAGGCGATCTCGGATTTGATCGTCGAGGAGCGCGGCCAGGTCTCGATGTTGATCTTCGAGATCAGCGGCGAACGCGACGAGCGCGAGTTGCTCGGCAAATACGCGCGGCATCGTTTGAGCGCCTTCTGCACCGACGCCGAGGATTACGGGCGCGGATCGCCGCACCCGGCGGCCTACGGCGCGTTCGCCCGCATATTGTCGAAATACGTCCGCGATGATCACGCGCTCACGCTCGAAGAAGCCGTCCGCAAGATGACCTCATACCCGGCGCGGATTTTCGGATTGAAAGACCGCGGCGTGATTCGCCCCAGGGCGTTCGCCGACCTGACGATCTTCGATCCTGGCCGCGTCAATGACCGCTCGAGTTTTGAAAAGCCGAGACGCGAAGCCGCCGGGATCGAGATGGTGATCGTCAATGGCCGCATCGCTTTTGAAAATAATCGGGCCTTGGGCAAATTGCCAGGGTCAGCCCTTAGAAACATCGTTTAGGCTAGTTTTCATATCAATGTACGAGTTAATGGAACGCGGATAGAGCGGATCCACTCCGATAAGGAACGGAAAAGTTCAGCATGAATCCGCTCTATCCGCATCATCCGCGTTCCATTGGTAGCTCAGTCACGTGAATTGACTGCTTTTCACAACGTTTTGAGAAATGCGATTAGAGCCTGCCGGTCCGCCGCTGAAAGGTTTAACCCGTAAGCGTGCCCTTTTACGGCGCGCGATTTCACACCGGCGCCGCGAAACCCGGTCGGCGCGTAGTCATCCCTGAGCCGTCGCGGGTCGAACCAGTCTTCGAGCGTCGCCACCGAGCCGTTGTGCTCTAGTGGAGAGCGATACCAGAGACCTTTCAGCGAAGGCGCTTTGTAATAGCCCGTGCCCCTACGGGTCTTAAGCGCCAGCGCCGTATCGGTACCGACCGAGAGCGGCAGGATGTCATATTTCTTCAAGTGGTCGGCGGGGACATTGAAGCCGTCCACAGGCGTCAATTTGTTGTTGGTGTAAAGCGGCGGCGTATGACAGACAGCGCAGCCTTCCCGCTTGAAGACCTGCTGCCCGCGGCGTGCGAGCGCATCGGTCTTGTTCGGGTTGGCCGGGGGTTTCAGAGAATAAAGGTAAAGCGAAAGCGCGTAGAGTTGCTCGTCGCTATACCGGCTCCGCGTCGACGCGTCGGGAAGTGTCTGAAAATCTCGCGCGCCGGGGATAAACCCGCCGTAGCTGGACAAAAAGTCGGCCCCCTGGTTCAACGCGGAATAACGCATCATGTCCGCGATCGAGCGATGCGGTTGAAGGCCGGTGTGATCGAGATACTTCCGATCTTTAACGCCGATCAGGTCCGGTACCTGTGTTGGGTAAAAGGGGCTCGAGCCGTGGCGGGCGATCACGCCAGATGGGATCGCGGCGTGCCATTCGGCCATCTGATCAAGCGACATCTGGTCTAGCCCGGCGCCCAGGTCGGGTTTAATCCAGGGGGCGCTAAAAAAGGAGCGCTCAAAAATTCGGAGCCGTTCCGGAGTGAAGCTCTGCCTCGCAATGTGGACGCCGGCCAGTTCAAATGGGAAATTCCCCTGCGCCCCTTTGATCACCGTCCCGTCAGGCATCACCCGCGTGTGACACATCGCGCAGGAGATCGTTCCCAACTCGACCTTACCTTTTTCCCTGACTACATAGCGGAAGTAGGGCAGCGCGCCGTCCTTCCCCGCTAGCGCGCCGGTCTTTTCATGCCACAGCGGGTCTTTGACATCGGCGGCCCTGACCAACACGTCGTAGAAGATAGGCGCGTCAAACACGACGGCGCCTGCCTTGACCCAGTCCGCCTCGGTCTTGAGCTTTGAGACGTCAAAGACCGTCTCCGGCTCTTGCTTTTTGAGCCATTCTTCGTATCCGGAGGGTTCCTTACCCGGCGCATAAACCGGGTAGCTTCTATAAATGGGCCGTACGGGAATGCGGTAGTAATAATCTGCGGAGACGTGAACCGGCGACCAGGAAGGGTCGGCAAGCGGAATCTCCAGGGAGGCCATCTCTTGATCATCCCAGGTCTTCGGGATCGCGGGAGAAAAAGTCCCGTCTGTTTCCAGGGCTCGGCCAATGTCGATATGAAAGGCGCTGACGAGCAGGGCGAACAGAGCAAGGCTTAGACGTCTGATGTTTTTTGTGTTCATCTCGGGCCAACAGTGTAATTAAGAACTTGAATCAAGCCACTCAACATTGGGACGCTGGTACAGTCAGTAAATCACGAAATGATCGAAGAGATCCTTTTTCCAAACATTGATTGGCGCAAACCTGGGTACTGTTCGCTTCCAGCGTGCAGGCTTGTGCGGCAAGCCTGTTGGAAACTGAAGCGCGCCTGGAATTTGATGCGCGTGATTGCAGGCGATTATCGCTCAACCTATAGCAATTTCGGTATGTGTGTTCAGCCGCTCCATTTTAGCCACGAATGAACACGAATGAACACGAATCTCTA
>Ga0154003_1000189_pt1 | contig 18800 bp, 22 predicted proteins | sample TSFL087MetaG_FD_104679 | JGI IMG/M metagenome (GOLD analysis project Ga0154003, IMG submission 104679) | Attine ant fungus gardens microbial communities from Florida, USA - TSFL087 MetaG | ecosystem: Host-associated > Fungi > Mycelium > Unclassified | place: USA: Florida, Lake Talquin State...
ATGCCCGCTCCATACCGGTCATTAATCAACGCGGGAAAGTCCGCGGGCTGTTGTATGAATCCGAGCGCATAGGCCCCACGCGCCAACAATCCGCTCGGCGCGATCACGGCGCCTAGCGCGCCGGCCATCGCCAGATGCGGCACGGACAGCGGAATCTGCAACAACAGGTTGATCGCACGGCTCCGCCGCGCCACTTCGCGCAATCCCAACGCCAGCGCCAAACCCGCCACCGCCGAAATCACTGTCGCGGCAGTCGCCAGTTTTAACGTCAGCCAAAGCGAAGCGTAAATCTCGCGGTCATCTACAAGTGACACATAATGCCTGAGCGTCAAAGCGTTTTCGCCTGTAGGCGCGAAATACCCCAGGCTCTGCGCCGCCGCCAGCGCCAGACCGCCGGCGAACAAAAAGCCGATCACGGCCAGAGCCGGCCCAAGCATCAACCAGCGGCGCACAGTGATATTCAAAAGCATTTGTACTATCAACTCCCCGGAACCGGCCTCTCAGCGCAACTCCAGTCCGATCGCGAACAATTCAGAATTGTTACTTCAGCGCAAATTGAACTTTGTTAGGCGGGTCGAATTGCAGTATGAAGGATGATTTTACGCAATGAAGAACATTACCGCCAATATATGCTCGGCGGTCTGGCCGGGGTGATAATTACGCTGTGGGAGCCCGACATGCTCTCGTCCGTCAGAATGGCGACCGACAATCCGGTCAGGTTCGAGGCGCCGAAGCTGATTCTGCCGCGCATCACAGTTCCTCCGATGATAAAGGGCGCGGACTTCAGCTTCGTCAGCGGATTGCGAGGTCGAGGCGGACTGTTGATCCGCCTCGTTCGACATGCGGTTACGTTATCCTCAAAAGGTTATGCCGGAACGACTGTTGCTGTGCCGTTGCCCGATAAGGAATAGCGCCGCAGCCAGGCTTGATAGCAAAGCGACTCCGGCCAGCGCCGTGAACGCGCCTTGCCAGCCGAAACTGACCGAGACGCGCGCCACAGTATTGCCCGCCAATACGCCTCCCAGATATCCCACGCCATCAATAATGCCCGAAGCCGTGGCGGCGCCTTGCTTGCCTCCGAAGTCGAGTGCGATCGCGCCTCCCAGATACGAATACGGCCCGATCAGTGTGAAAGCCACCGCGGCTACTAGCAAAACCGGCAGCGCCGGCGAGCCGCCGAACCGCGCGTGGCCGAGCAGCCACAAGCCCGCGCTCGACAACAGCAGCCCGATCAAGATGATCAGCGCGCGCCCGTTGCGCCCTAACTTGTCGCTGATGAAGCCGGCCAACAGAACAGAAAAGCCGCCGAAGAGCGGAAAGAGCGCGCTCTTGCTCGCGGCTTCAGCTTTGTTCATGCCGACGACCTCGGTGAAATAGGTCGGCGTCCAGGTGTTGAACGTCTCGCGCAGCAGCGTAGTCCCCAGCGATAACGAACATACGATCCAAAACGCGGGGCTGCGCAGAAAAGCCATGAGCGCCCACTTCAAAGTCGTTTTCGCCGAACCTTCGTATTTGTCAACTAAATTGAGCGGGTTGGCTTGCGGTTCGGTCTCGCCGATCTCGCGCGGCGATTCTTTGAGCAGTAGAAAATTGACAGTGAAGATGATCAGCGTTACCCCGGCGGCCGCGAAGAAGACGCCACGCCAGCCGACGCCAAGCCCGATCAGCCAGCCCATACACTGGCGCGCCGCCGCGTCGCCGAACAGGTAACTCAAGCTGATGACGCCCATCGCAGCGCCGTAACTGGAGAAGGAAAACCAGCGTGACGTTAATTTCACGACACCAGGCCAACCTATCGACTGCAACAACCTGTTCAGCGCCCAAGCCGAAGTGAAGACAGGGAAGCCGCCGCCCAGCGCGAACAGGGCCGTGCAACTGATCGTGCCCGCCATACCGAGCAATAACGCGCGCCTGCCGCTGAGAAGATCGGTCAGCCCGCCGCTCAGGAATTTTCCGACAGCGTACGCAAAGACGCCGATTGAAGCCAGCGCGCCGAGGCTGACCTTCGCGCTGTTCGCATCCCAACCTCTTGCGGTCAGATCATCAATGATCAGTGGCAGTGTGACTGAAAAATTCGACCGGCAGAGAATGTAACCGGCATAGCCGAACACAAGCAGGGTTACGGTCAGTGATTGCCAGCGTCGCAGACGGGAAGTTTGCGCCTCATCCGGCATGTGTCAAAAGTGAGTGAGCGATCTGTTGGAATTTCAAAGTTGACCCTTATCCTCCTCGGAAAATCTCTGGGTACGCATCGCTTCCATCGCGCAGGCGTGGGCCGCAGGACACATTGGAGGCCCGCAACGCGCTTGAGATTGCAAGCAATAATCACTCAACGCAAGTCAGGCGACTTCCGGGTGTTTGATTCCGATCAATACGCCTCTGCCCACGCCTGCGCGCTCCCAAGCGATGCGTACCCAGGGCGCGCTTTTCATCCTTGGCTTTCATTAAACCACACCCTCAACGTTAATATGCATAGATCCCTACAAATGTTGAGCCAGGCGCCGATAGACCACGTTCTGTAAGTCGGTTGGGAAACGGCCCGCCATCCCTTCTATCGCAGTGTTGGTCAGTCCTACCACTGTCAGCCTTTGCGCAGGGTCGATGAACCAGGAGTGGCCGTAGACTCCGCCCCATCCCCAGGCGCCGGCCGACTGCGGCGATCCCGCCAGTTCCGGATCCTTCAACACGGCGGCGCCGAAGCCGAAGCCCCAGCCCGGTCCTCGCACGTTGACCGGCAAGTCGCCGACTTGATTGCGCATCATCGCAGCCGCTGTCTCGGTCTTTACCAGCGCGCCACCGCCGCTGCGCAAGGTCTCCAGGAAGTGAAGGAATTCTGACGCCGTGCCCACCATGCCAGTGCCGCCGGACGGGTAGGAACCAGAATCGAACACGCGTGATGGAGCAAAGACGATACCGGCGCCGTCGGCGAAGGGCACTATGTGAGGATCGCCCATGCGGACCGGCCGCTCAGGACCATCGGCGTACGCAGCGGCCATACGTTCGGCGTCGCGCGCTACGAAGTCGGTGTCTTCCATTCCCAGCGGGTCTGTTACCAATTGCTTCACGGCTTCGGGAAGCGTACGTCCGCTGGCTCGTTCAATCACCGCTCCCAGAACATCTAGGGACAGCGAATACTGCCATCCTTCGCCGGGACGGAACATCAAGGGAACCGATGCCAGCCGAGCCAGGTTGTCATCCATCGAACGCCCCGGTTCATCCAACCCGTCGGAAATTCCTGCCCGGTGGTAATCGCTGCCAGTGGCCTGTAAAAAGCCATAGTTCAGCCCCGATGTGTGCGTAAGCAATTGGCGCACCGTGATTGGAGGACGCTCGCCGTTCGGCAAGGCGGGTCGGAAGGCTGGCAGCCAGCGGGTTGCCGGGTCGTCGAGCGCGAGCTGGCCGCGTTCGATCAGAATCATTGCCGCAGTCGAGACAATGGGCTTGGTGAGCGATGCGAGACGGAACAATGTGTCCAATCGCATCATCCGTCCTGCTTCCCGGTCTGCCAATCCTGCCGCGCGCTGGTATACAACTTTGCCGTCGCGCGCGATCAACGTCACGACGCCGATGAGGCGCCCGGACGTAAGCGCCTGGTCGATTACAAGATCGATTTCGGCTGCCAGCTCCGGCAGGTCTGTATCATCATCCTGATTATTGATTCGTACTTCGTTCATACTTGATTCTTTCAGGTCGCCGACGCTCGTTCGAACGTCGGGTAATCGATATACCCTTTCTTACCCGGGGTATGGAAAGTTGATTGATCTGGCTCGTTCAACTGCGCGCTGGCGGGAATACTCGGCGGCGTAGACAGGCTGCGCACCCGCGTCGTCCGCGCGCCCACGCGTCATCGGAGCCTTCTCCTTTTAGATATTGTTACATATATACAATTATCTATATATGGATTGAAAAAAGAGATCTGGCAATAACACATAGATATATAGATGAATATCTATGCGCATTGTCAAGCGTCGGTCGGACGCTCCGATTTTTGATGGAAATGTAAGTCTTAATGTATAAGTGATTACTGAAACGATCGAGTATTCTTTCAACAATCAAACTTCAAAGGGAGGATCATGAATTTAAATAACGCAGCGATACTTGTGACGGGCGGCGCGTCAGGGATTGGATTGGAGACCGCGCGGTTGTTAATTTCTCAGGGAGCCAGGGTCGCCATCTGCGGGCGTAACTCAGAAAGATTGGAGAGGGCGGCGGCCAGCGTGGGAGCGCTCCCAATCCGCGCCGATGTAAGCGTGGAAGCGGACGTCAAGCGAATGGTGCAGACTGTCATTGCGGAATTCGGCGATTACAATGCGCTCGTCAACAACGCGGGGTATGGTTACTTCGCCCCGCTCATCGACCAGGATATGGATCAGTTCAACCGCTTGTTCCTGACCAATGTGGTCGGCGCGATGCTCGTCGCCCGCGAGACTGCGCGCTACTTCATCAGCCGCCGACGCGGGAACATCATCAACATCTCCTCAACCGCTGGGTCAAAGGGATTTGCGGGAGGCACGGCCTATGCGGCCAGTAAATTTGCTTTGACCGGAATGACAGAATGTTGGCGCGCGGAATTGCGCCAGCACAATATCCGCGTCATGCAGATCAATCCGAGTGAAGTCATGACCGATTTCTTCCAGGCCGCCGGCCTGGAGCAAAAAGCGAGCGAAAGAAAACTCCGCCCGCAGGAGATTGCGCACGCCATCGCCAGCGCGCTTCAGATGGATGATCGAGGATTCATTACTGATTTGACTGTCTGGGCAACCAACCCTGATTGAATCAGTAGCGCGAGCGTAAACAAGCGGCAGTCTCATCAGCCAGCCGCTTGTTTACGCTCGCGCTTGCCCTTTGCCAAAACTCGTTCATATTTGGTTTTAGAGCGGGTTGCAAATCAGTGTAGTAGCAGACCTGCGTGTGAGATTTTTGCGAAGGACAGGTTGGGAGATCACTGACTATCGTCGCAATGGCTCCGGCAGATTGGCAATCGCGTAAGCCAGCACAGCCATCGCCGCCGCGTTCTCGGCCAGTTCATGCGGATCGACTTTATCAAGCGTGTCGGCGGCGGTGTGGTGATAGTGGAAATAGGCGCGCGCATCCTGCCATAGGCCGAAAATCGGCACGCCCGTCGCAGCGGTCGGGATCAAATCTGCGCCTGGTGAATCCGTCACTCTCCGCATCAGCGTCGCGCCGATGTCTTGCAGCGCGGCTGAAACATGTTTGAGTTGCGTCAACGCCTGGTCGCTCGCCCGCGCCCTGAAGCCAAGCGGATGCCCCGCGCCCAGATCGCTTTCGATGGCCGCGACGTGATTGGGCAATTCGGCGGCGTGATCTTTGGCGTAGGCTCTCCCGCCTGCCAAGCCGTTCTCCTCGTTCATCCACGCGATCACGCGGATGGTGCGCTTCGGCGCCAGGCGCAGTTGTTTGAGCAATTGCGCGGTCTGCATCGCTACGGCCACGCCCGCGCCGTCATCAATTGCGCCAGTTCCCAAATCCCAGGAATCCAGATGGCCGGAGACGATGACGATTTGTTCGGGACGCTCACTGCCTTTGAGATCGGCGACGACGTTGAAGCTCTGAACGTCAGGCAGCGTTTGCGGCGTCAGTGTCAGGCGTAGCCGGATTGCGCCTTCCGCCGCCAGATGCGCCATCAGGTCGGCGTCTTCGGCTGTGACTGCCGCCGCCGGAATCTTCGGCGCGTCGTCCGCGTAAAACATCGCGCCGGTGTGCGGCAGGCGGTAACTGGCTGTGCCGACCGAGCGAATCAGCGATGCCACGGCCCCCAAACGAGCGGCGGCGCTTGCGCCACCGCCACGATAAACCACAGCCCGGCCGTAAGCTTCTTCGGCCTCGCCCTGCGCCGCCATCCGCAGATCAAAGCGTTCATTGAACAGCACGATTTTGCCCGCGACCTTTTCCCGCCCCAGCGCGGTAAGCTGATCGAAGTCGTTGACCACAACCACTTCGGCGGTCAGCCCTTCTGCGGGCGTAGCGACGCTGCCGCCAAGCGCGGTTAATACGATCTTCTGCGTCGTCCGCGGAGCCTGTCCGGGAAACTGCGTCAACTCCGCCACCTCGACGCCGCGCACCCAATGCGGCACGGTGACTTTCTCCAACCGAACTTCCAATCCGAGTCGGCGCAATTCCTCCGCAACATATTCGACGGCCTTTGCGGCCTGCGGCGAACCGCTCAGGCGCGGCCCGATATTGTTGGTCAGATACGCCAGGCGCCGCCAGGCGTAATCGCTTTCGAGCGCGGCCTGCGCGATCTGACTCAGTTCTTTGTTGATCTGCGGCGAGTCTGGATTGGCGGTCGCTGGCCCCGGTCGTTGCGCCGCGGGCGACAATCCAGGCGCGAACAGTAGAGCCAGCGCGCAGACCGCGACGGCATAAAATCCTTGTCGATTGAACATGTACATTACAGCAACGCTCCTTATCATTGATTGAGGTCTGTGCGACATCAACAGACCAGCTTCTTGAGCAGCGCGATCTGCCCGGAGTGCTACAGGTCGCGATGACCCGCGCCCTGTAGCATGAAATAGTTCGTGCGCTCTTTCCAGCCCGGATGCGCCTGTTCGGGCAATCCGAAGATCATATTCAAGCAGGGCGGCTTGCCAGACTCGCTCTAGCCTCGTCGCTAATGAAAGAGGAGAATGGTTACGCGGAGGTTGTGCGAACCGAAGAGGGCTTCGAGAAATGTTTCCGCGCCGATTTCAGTGATCCAGGGCGGCTGCTTGCGCCTATCGCAGAGGCCGCCGCCGATCTGTTCTGCTATGGCGCCCTCGCCTATCTCAAAAAATGTGAGGGGCAGATTGTGTATTGCGCTTTTATGACACGACGAAGAATCACAGCCGGCGGTGGTGCAGTATGGCCGCCTGCGGAAATCGGGCGAAGGCGGCGACTTTTTATCAAAGACAAAACAAGAAACAGAAACGTAAGCGACCGACCTAACCGGGAGTTTCTACAGTTTGCGCCTTTTTATTCCCAATAAATATTTTTTGTCGGCTGTTGTCCAAGCGCCCGCGCGAACTCGCTCGGCGTCGACGTTGAAGGCGCCGCAGTCAATGGCGCTTACGTTCTTGAATCGCCTGGCCAGTCCTTCAACGCGAATCGCCGCGCCGTTCGGGGCAACGATCTGCGCGTTTCCCGCTTTGTATTCGACCATTGCGCTATCCGCGTAGCCACTGTCCTTTTTCCTCTCGCCATTTAATCCTCCTTTCCAATTCGAGTGGGTTTGATCAACTATCTAGGCGAGAGCTGGCCCGCTGAGGCCTCCGTGCTGCAAATCAGAATGTAAGAATGGTCAGAGGGAAAACTTCCGCGTTACGACAGCAAGCGATTTGATTGTAATATGCAAGAAAGCGGAGAGATTGTGGGAAGGAGAGTTGGAATATTACAGCAATTGCCGTGTCGTGAAGGTTTCAAACCGACAATGCGGCTACGCAATCAGCCTTACTTCCTCGATTCAGTCTTTGACCATCGTATGCCGCCATATTTGCTTAAAAGAAGATCGCTGGTAATAATCACGCCTGCGGTTGCAAGGAATTTATCCGCTCGCCGCTCTTACATCAGCATGACGACTGATGATGGCGCGGGCGCCTGGTAAAAGCACACAAAACCGCGATCATATCTTCTCAAACTCGTTCAGGTCCCATCCGGTTCTCATGGTTCTCATACGGATTGATGATGTTGGCTGACTCTTACTACGATTTCGGGCCTTTCCGCCTGCTACCGTCGTCGCGTGTGTTGTTGCGCGAAGGGCAGCCCGTGGCGCTGACGGCGAAGGTCTTCGACCTGCTCGTCGCGCTGGTGGAGAACCGGGGAGCGCTGGTGGAGCGCAACATTTTGATGAACATGCTCTGGCCCGACACCATCGTGGAAGAGGGTAACTTGACGCAGTGTGTCTTCATGCTCAGAAAGGCGCTGGGCGACAGCCACGGCGAGACAACCTATATCGCCACCGTCCCCGGTCGTGGCTACTGTTTCGTCGCCCCGGTGACGGAGTCCGCCGGCCGGGTGGACGCGACCGGCCTCTCCCAAGCCAGCGACCGCCCAGGGACTATCAGACCAACGACATCGCTGGCCGTACTGCCGCTGAAGCTGCTCGGGATGGATCAGACCGCCGGCCTGCTCGGGACGGGCATCGCTGACGCGATCATCACCTGCCTGAGCAGAAACAGCCGGCTCGTTGTGCGCCCCACGACAGCAGTCTTGAAATACTCTGAGATCGGCAAAGATCCGGCGCTCGCCGGGCGCGAGTTGCGGGTTGACCTGGTACTGGACGGCACGCTGCAACACGTCGGGGAGCGGATACGCGTCAGTGTGCAGATCATCAAAGTCACTAGTGGCGTGACACTCTGGGCCGACCGCTTTGAGCCACTTTCACAGATATTTTTGCCGTGCAGGACGCTATTGCGGCTCAAGTGGCGCAGGAGCTCCGGTTGGAGATCGGTGGCGCGGACGGGCGGCGCAGCGAAGGCCGCACTGGCAACATCGAGGTCTATCAACTTTACGTCAAAGGGCGCTACTTCTGGGACAAGCGGAGCGAAGCAGGGCTCACGCGCGCGATGGAATGCGCACGCGAGATGATACGCCTCGACCCAAACTTTGCCGGGGGGTGGGTAGGGCTGGCGGACTCCTGCGCGCTACTGGCCGAGTACCTGTTCCGCGACCCACAGGTGATGTTCCCGGAGGCGAGGTCTGCTGCTTTGAGGGCGCTCGAGTTGGACCATGAACTGGCCGAAGCCCATGCCTCGCTCGCCGAAGTTCATCTCTACCACGAATGGGACTGGGCGGCGGCTGAGCGCGAGTACAAGCTTGCCATCAGACTCAACCCCAACTATTCGTCGGCCTTCCATTTTTACGCCTGGTTTCTGTTTACGCAGGGGCGCTTTGACGAGTCGTTGCAGATCCTCCGGCGGGCGCAGCGGATTGACCCCGGTTCGCTCACATTGAAGACTGTCATGGGGTTACCGCACTATTACCAACGGCAGTATGAGCGCGCAATTGAACATTACAGTCAGGCGTTGGAGATGGACGACGATTTCGCACAGGCGCATTACTACCTCGGAGAATCGCTGATCATGCAGGGGAGATTTGACGAAGCGGTCGTCGCCTTTCGCCGTGTAGCGACGGCTCATCCACAACAAGCGCAGGCGTTGGAAGCCTTCGCGCATGCGCGCGCGGGACGTGAGGACGAAGCCCGGCAAATATTGCGGGGCCTGGAGGAGTTAGCGGAGGCGAAGTACATTTCCCCATACTGCCTGGCGCGCATTCACGCCGGATTGCGCGATTTCGAGAAGGCGTTCGCGCAGCTCGAACGCGGCTTCGCCGAGCGGGCTTGCTGGATGATCTTTCTACGAGTTGACCCTTTTCTTGACGAATTGCGCAACGACCCGCGTTTCACGGCGTTGCTCGACCGGGTGGGGTTCGAGGGGTGAGCTACAAAGTTACGGCGCGGTCAGAGATCAAATGTCTTATTTTTACAGCTCCTGTAGCTGAGAATTCCGGGTCGTTCTCTCGTCCGGTCGGCGCGCGGCCTCAGGGATTATGGCCGACCTGTTTGTTGAACGTGATCACGTCGTAATAGTCGGTCTGGCGCACAATGCTGCCTTGAGCGAATTCGAGAATTGCAGCGCCCTGCACCGAATACTTCTTTGGCGCGGTGTCTGGGGCATTGGGATTTTTCGTCAGACCGGATTGCGTGTGCTGAGTGACGACCCAATTGCCGCTGACGACGAGATTGCTGATGTCGAACTGCAGTTCCAAAATCAGGGGACGGTTTCTGTTAAACATTTTCCGCAGTTCGTCTTTGCCGCGCAGCGAAAAGTGAAAGGTGTGATCCTCAAAGAGGCAATCTTCCGCGTAAAAGGTCAGCACCCGCTCCACGTCCAGCGAGCCATACGCCGCATAACAATCTTTGACCACCTGGGCCAGACTGCGTGATTGGCTGCCTTTCTGCATTCCTGAAATCGGATTGACAGCCAGACTGAAAAGCGTCCCGCCGGACAGTTTGGCCGAGCGGCTCAGAAAAGCTCTGCGACTGAAATTCAGCATAAGTATTCCTCCAGCGCCCACGGGTGGCGCGCGGCTCTGTAATGCTTAGTCTTTTTCTTGAGGCATGTAGTCCCTCGCGCTGCCAGGAATTGTTATCAATCAAAGCGGCGCCGTCCTCAGCCATCGTCTCAAATGGTATCAATTCGACATCAAAAAAATTGCCGCGGCGGACCGACCTGAAATTGTTTGGGTTGTTTTCCAAAAAAGCGATGACGGGTTCAGCGAAAGCGCGCCTTACGCGCGATTGATAAGCGTTTGATGAATTTTGATCTCCGGCCTGAAGACTTTTAGCAGTCATACTGCGCATCATCACGTCCAACTCATCGCGGTTAGAGGGAAAAATCTATGCCCATCGTCAAGCACTTGATCGAAATCGCCGCGGAGACGTGAATGGCGACAAGACGCCGGACATCTACGCCTCCGACTTTCCAAATACGGCGAAAGGCCGGGCGACCGGCAGAGTCTACGTTCATTCGGGATTGGATGGGAGGCGGTTGCTCACGCTCACGGGCGAAGCGGCGGGCGACGGTTTCGGCATAGGCTCGGCGGACGTGGGCGATGTGAACAAGGATGGTTATGACGACCTGCTGATCGGCGCGTGGCAGCACGCGAGCGCGGCCAGCTTCGGCGGCAAGGTTTATTTGTATTCAGGCAAAGACGGCAGTCTGCTGCGAACGATCACATGCAAGATACCTGGCGAGACCTTCGGTTTTGACGCGACCGGCGTTGGTGACGTGGATGGGGAAGGCATGATTGATTTTCTGCTGACTTCGACATGGAGCGGGATCAAAGGGTTCCGTTCGGGCAGGATGTTCATCATCTCCGGCAAGCAGGGAATGAAATGAATTGCGACTGCGCTGCTCACAGATACGTTGAACTTGGTTTATGAGGAACAAAGCGAATCTACTGTTGGCTGTGACGCTGATGGCCGCAGTCGAATGCGGATTGATTCGGCAATTCAGCCACACAGCGTTTAGCGCGCATAGATCTTTCAATCAACGCTGCTCAATTGGGATCGGCGTCAGAAATGGGCACGCCATGACGTATGACGGCGCCCGCAGAAAAGTCCTGCTCTTCGGCGGCGCGGACGCCACGCAAGTCTGTTCCGATACTTGGGAGTGGGACGGGAAATGTTGGAACCGTCTGAGTTCGACCGGGCCAGGCCCCCGCACTTTCGCCGCGTTGACCTACGACAGCGTTCGCAAGCGGGTCGTGCTGTTCGGGGGCAACCGGACGCTATTTGGCAAAACTGAAGAAGACAACGAGTTGCTGGGCGACACCTGGGAGTGGGATGGACAAAAGTGGCTTGAGATCAAAGCCCCCGGCCCACTCCCGCGTGCCGAAGCCGCCATGACCTTTGACCGCAAACGCAGGCGTGTTCTGTTGTTTGGCGGATATAACCGAAGTGGGTCGAAGCTCAATCGGCTCGGTGATACCTGGGAATGGGATGGCGTCAGATGGAATGAAGTGAAAGCTCCCGGCCCGTCTCCGCGTAGTGGCGCGGCCATGACCTGGGATGATGAGCGAGGCAAGGCGGTGCTCTTCGGCGGGCAGGGCAGCTCCGCAGAAACTTGGGAATGGGACGGAAAGCAATGGGTAGAAAACCGTTTGGCTGTCGCTGAGGGCAGATTCAATGCGGTGATGGCCTACGAACATGCCCGGCGCGGGGTGATACGTTTCGGCGGCTATTATCAAAGACAACGCTTGGACGATACCTGGAAGTATGACGGCAGGCGCTGGCGCCGAATTGAAGTCGCCGGGCCGCGGGCCAGAAATCATGCGGCGTTGGTTTACGACGAGGCGCGCAAACGGAGCGTGCTGTTTGGCGGCCACAATGGGGATTTTGTTTTCGGAGACACCTGGGAGTGGGACGGCCGTCAATGGTCGCAGGTGAGTTTCGTTGAAGCCCAGCGCCGTGTTGACAACGGTCATTGAAAGACTTGGGAAAGCGGTTTTGAACAGAGCCTTTTTCAGCAGGGAGAATGTATGTCTTGCGCGCTACAACGGCTGAGTATCAGCTTCGCGATTCTGTTAATTCTGTCTCCGGTCAACCCGCCACAGACGGCGGCGCAAACAAGCCGGTTGGCATATCCGCCGGCCAGGCGCGTCGAGCAGGTGGATATCTATCACGGTGTGGCCGTCCGCGAAAATCCTTCGACTTTCCGAAGACCTGCCGGTCATAGTAGAGATTGTCGATAGCCCGGAAAGGATAGCATCTTTCCTTCCGACCATTGACGAAATGGTTCAAGAGGGGCTGGTCACGCTCGAAAGGGCTCAGATCATCTTATAACGTCACAACACAGATACGGCGGGCGCTTCTTCATAAACGGTGGACGGTCAATATATGCCTGAAGGTCAGCCGAGCGAGAGTAAAAGCGCTGTGTCAGGGTGAGACGCTCGGACGGATAACTCGGCGACTGGTAGACAATGGCGATTGAGGACCACAAAGAATTGTGGTCGTGTGTTCGTGGCCACTGCGTATCAAACGATGCTTGCTCAAAGCGCGCATAATGACCAGCAACTACCCAATCAGAGCCTGGCCAGTTTCAACCTACCGCCCGTCTGATCCGGCTTTCAATAGACGTCCTCCTCACCAACGTCCTGTCAGAACCAGTGTAAGCCTTCGGCGGGTCGATTTGACCTCCTGTTTGCTACGCCAAGCCTGCTCACCGAAGGTTCACTGAAAACCGCTTATGAGACTTTCAACGGGCGGTCCAAAATTTCTTCTTTCGTCGAATCCCAGTACAATTTCTTGCCCTCACGGTATGCGCGGGCGGCCATAATCACGGCCACGGAGTGCGCGAATCCATGCCGAACAGTCGCGTTCGGCTCTTGCCGGCTGCGCAAGCATTCGATCCAGTTCGTCATATGCGAGAGGTCGTTGTCGCCGATGAAAGTTGGAGGGACGGCGTCGCTGCCGGGCAGCGTAATGTATTTCTCGGCGCGTTGAATCAAAGGGTTGTCTTCGCGCGTGCCCTTCTCTTCGACCCATTTCCAGCGCGGACTCCCTTCGCCACCAATGTTGACGAGCGTGGCGGCTTTTCCCATGATCCGTGTGAAACTGTCGCAGTCATTGCCGAAGCTGGTGGAGTAACTCACCAGGAAGCCTTTCGGATACTCAAGCAGCGCCTGGAAGGTGTCCGGGTTCTCGCGTCCGTCTTTCCAGGCGAAGACGCCGCCAGACGCCATCACGGATTTTGGAAAAGAATCGCCGAGAAAGTAGTGAATCAGGTCAATCCCGTGGCTCATCCACTGATCCGCGATTCCGCTGGAAAAGTCTTTGTAGAGGCGGAACTCGAAATACATTCGCGGATCAAAGGGCCGGGGCGCTTTTTTGAGTAGCCAGCGACGCCAGTCCGTATCCTGTTCCCGAACTTGGCTGACTTCGGAACGACCGCGCCAGCGTGGGCCGTGATAGTTCCAAACGATCTCGACCTTGCTGACCTCCCCAAGCACGCCGGTCTTGATAAAATCACGGACGGCGATTTGATAGGGTTCACTGCGGTGCTGTGTTCCGATCTGCGCGATGCGTTTGTGTTTGAGTACGGCGTCGCGGGCGGCCTTGGCCTCCTGCAGTTCATTGGCCATCGGTTTTTCGCAGTAGCAATCTTTGCCCGCCTCGGCCACGAGTTTGAGATGGGTCGCGTGTTGGAAATCGGCGGTCGAGACCAGCACGGCGTCTACGTCTTTGAGCGCGAGCAACTCTTCCATATATTGGAAGGCGCGCGGCGCCCTCCCGTAATCTTTGGTCGCCTGCGCCGCCGCCGCCTCACGGTTGATTTTCCAGAGATCGCAAACGGCGGTCATCTCCACGTTCTTTTCTTTCAAATTCGCGACAATCCAGGCCAACTCCTTGCCACGACGTCCTACTCCGATATGGCCGAGCGAGATCCGGTCATTGGCGCCCAGGATACGGTTGTAGGAGGAAGCGGAGGCGCTGAACGCGCCCGCGCCAACCACCAGCGTCGTTGCTTGATTAATAAACGATCTGCGGTTGATCTTCTGAGAAAGTTTCACAGGTGTCTCCAGGAAAATATTACTGTCGGGATGTTGGCGACGACAGTCTATCATCTGCTCGCGAATCACCATATAGATTACCGGCGCTGCGACCATAAGCGCGAGAATCTCAATCTCGACACCGTCGAGACGCGATCAGGGATCGGAAAGATGTGTGCCTGCGGCAAACGAGCGTGGTGCGACGTGAAAAGTCGCTTTTCCATCTGACCGCGGTGCGCAATAACCATTCATATCGCCGTTTTTACACAAGGATTCGCCGCGCGACTGATGCGAGGGCGATCGGCGAGCTGATGAAGCAGGCATACGAGGCGCGCCAGAACGGCGAAATCCCCGTCAAGCATTTCATCGCCCTCAATACGGCTGCGGATAATCAACGAGAGCGGCTGTTGTCGGCGCCACTCTCGGCGTCAGCTTACAAATTCATTGACGAGATCGTCGCGGCGTCAGAGAAGAAGCTGGGATATCTGGCGTGGGCGATGTATGGCGCCAACGATTCCTCACATCCAATTCACAAGCTTAACCCCTGTGAACAAACGCGCGTTTGGGGGGGATGACGGCTCGCAAAGGGGCGATTCTGCTTCCACGACTCTATGCGAAGTTGCTCACGACGTGGGGGCGGGCGGTGCCAAGCGACTGTTTTATTTTCCTGGCTATCTTCAAAGAGTTCTTCGAACTGCCGCGCCTGCGCAAAGTTTTGAGCATCGTCAAGAACAAACGGCGAGCCTCTGCTCGAAAGCCCTCCTCGGCGCAAAAGCCGGCCGTTCCAACACGCGGCGCCTCGGCGATGATAGGAATAAAGATCGGCCGTGACGCATTACTGGCCCGAGTCCGCTGCGCGGAGACGGCCCAATTCAACACGCTCCGCGTGCTTGGAGTCGATGACTTCGCTTTCCGAAAAGGACAGTCATATGGGACGATTCTGGTCGATCAGGAGCGGCGCCGAGTAGTCGATCTGCTGCCCGATCGCGAAGCGGCGACCTTGGCCAATTAGCTCGGAGGTCATTCAAGGATTAAGATCGTCACGCGTGATCGTGCGAGTTATTACGCGGACGGAATCAAGAAAGGCGCGCCACAGGCCGTCCAAATAGCCGATCGCTGGCAGCTGCAGAAAAACCTTCGTGAGGCGCTGGAGAATGTTCTCAATTGCCACCGTAGCCATCTCAAAAAGTCGGCCGCTGTACTCAGTCCTCATCACAAGTCGATTGAAGCTCTGAGTGATAATGGACTACCGGATCTAAAGCCTAAGCAGCGCCAATCGCAACGAACGATGAAACAGTTGGCCGAGCATGAAGAGAAGCGCGCCCAGCGAGTCAAGCGTTACGAAGAGGTGAAGCGACTACAGGCGACGGGAATGTCAATCAGCGCCATTGGCCGCCGGATGGGAATGCATCGTGAAACAGTCAGGCAATTTATCCGTGCTGATGAGTATCCGGAAGCGCGCCCGCCGATCAAGCCGAGTAAAATTAGCCCGTTTACCGAATACCTAAAGAAGCGATGGCTCGAAGGATGCTATAACGCACGGCAGTTATATAGGGAAATTATACTCCTGGGATATGAAGGGCATCTCAGAACTTCTTGTTCGTAGCGCGTCGCGCCAACCAATGGCTGCCCAGTGAGCTGAATAAAAATCGTCGGCGAACTGACAGGGTAGAGATGGCCACGACAGAGCGGGTCAGGGCAATGGTTGCCAGCCTTGAAGTCCGTATGCTGGCAAATCACTACCCGCGCGCCAGTGTAAGCGGACGCCGCCATTCGCCCGTGTCCCGGCCGTTTCGGCTTCTGATCTGTGGATGATGATCTGGTGCTTCCGGGACTGGAATCGGAGCCCGGCTGCTGTTCCGAATCATCACCTGGGGCGGCTTCCTCTTCTGTCGAACTTCCAGTGACAGCGCGCCTGTCTGAACTCGGCCCGAAGATCAATCGCTTTAGCCGCTTGATCGAAGCGTTCTTATGCTGGAGAAGCGAGGCCATTGAGAGTACGAGGCGTAACAATCTCTCGACCAATTGAGCGTCGCGCGGCTCGAGGTTGGACTGATTAAGGCGCTGGATGAGCGCCTCAATCTCGGACGGATCGGTTTTCGGAATGTCATCGCGATTGGCCATCTTCAGTCGCCTCGGGCGCAGTCTAGGCCAAACGCCAACATCGGCCAAGTCTGAATCAGATTGGATTCACTTTGTCACGCCGCGCCACCGCAGGGAGACTATATATCTGACCATGGCCTATACAACAGGCTCTACCTGGGGCAGAGCCGTCTTTAGGATTCAATCGGGGAAAGCCGTGGCGGAAGAGGTCAGTGGCGGGAATTGATCGTGAGTTTTCAGCGAGTTGTCTGGATTTTTATCATAAGCAGGTCAAGACAGCCCGCCGAAAGCTTGCGAATGCCCAATAGTGTCAAGGTTACCGGCTAACAAGCCGTTCATGGCAAGGGATCAATATTAACGCAACAAAGCCTATGCAATCTATCAGGTCAAATTTAGGCTTGTTAATGGCAGGAAGTTATGGGCTGATCACGTCGATGGTTTTATACCTCAGCTTCAAATCATCGCAATCTCTACCGTTATATTTCGCAGCTATTCTTCTTACCCTCCCATGGAGTATTGTCGTGTTTTTTTTTGGTTCCTCCTGATACATATATCTACGCATGGAATGGACTATGGATTCATGCTTGGAGCGGTTTTGAATACTTTGTCCTTATTTGTTCTCGGTAGGAAACTGGCTAAGGCAATAGAGAGTCAGGAAAGAGTGTGAGCTTCGGTCAGCGGATTTCAAGTCTGATGGTCGAACTGATACGACGTCACTTGCGCCACAACCCTTCGAATCGCTTCGAAGCGGTTCGTGTGTATCTTCCGTGTCCCTTCGGCAAAATGGCGTCGGCCCCAACAAAACTTGTGCCGACGCCATTTTGCCGAAGGGACACGGAAGACGAAATCAATTCTGCGCCGGTTGAATCCGGCGGTCAATAATCAAGAAGGGTCGAGGAGATTAATCAGGAGGGGAGAATTTCGTGAGCCTTCAGCGAGGTGTCGCAGGTTAAGCTTTAGCCAAGTGCGCCAATTCACCGAAGGCGCACTTTATTTCTTCTTTGATCCTTTAGTCGCTTTGGTTGATTTCTTAAACCCCTTCTTTGATCCTTTAGTCACTTTAGCTGCCAGTTCAAGCTTCTTTGCCGGAGGAGTGTCCCTATTTCCTTTTACAAAATCCTCGGACGGCAAATAATAAACTGCTTTGTTCTCATCTTTAATAAGGTAGGATGGGAGCAATACGACATATCCTGACCCGGTATCCTTCCCATCATCATCATTGACAGCGGCAAAAATTACCTCATCAACATGAAAAGTTGGAACTCCCTGTTCAGATGGCTTTGATTTCAACCACTCACGATGCTCTTTCCGCGTTTTGAACTGGTCTCTTTTACCAGCCTGTACAGCACATTCTCCCGCTCCAATATCAATATACTTCCCAAGAATTTCATAAAGTTGATTTACGGTCATTTGAACGGACTCCTTCTCAAGGCAAAAAGACAGGATTGTGTAGACTTTGGACGCACACCGATTCTACGCAACGCGTCACTCGGAGTCGAGAGTAAGGGGGCGTTTGCCTTTGTAAGGCTAGGTTGCTGTAGTCACACGGAATTTCGGAAAGACTGTCATGGGATTTCCTCTGCCTCTACTCCCCAAATTGAGCGATGCCCCATTGTGCGGCTGCTCTGTTTGAGCGCCGTCGTCAAATCTAGACTCGTCGCGCGCCACGCGGGGGCCAGGCCGAACAGCACGCCCGTCAGCAGTGAGACAGCGAGCGTGAAGGCCAGCACGCGCCAATTCACACTGAGGTCAACATTGCTGGGTGCCAACCTTGTGTCTTTGTCGGTCAGCGCCACCAACGCGCTGTAGCCCCACAAGGCAAAGAGCACACCGACCGCGCCGCCCAACGATGCGAGCAGCACGCTTTCGGTCAACAGTTGCCGGATCAAACGCCTGCGCCGACCGCGAGCCGCATACTGATCTCCGCGCTGCGTGCGGCCGCCCTGGTCGGCAACAAGTTGGCGATGTTGGCGCACGCAATCAGCAGCACGAGCGCCACCACGACGAACAACCCAAAGATGGTAGAGGCGTACCGCCGGCGCTCGTAGAGCATCCCACGGCTGCCGGACTCCGCGATCAATCACGGAATAGAGTCCGGCGGATAGATATGCGATGTAAAATCCAACTCCGTTTCTGAGAGGCCTTCATGTCACTAAAGCCTGTTTCCGACTATGTCGTTCCTGAGCGAACAGCAAGTGTCGCACGTGCGGCTTTCCCTGACGGTAGGCTGTGTATTCGTATCTTTGATGAACTAGGAACGATTTTCCAGGATCAAGATTTTGCCGATCTATATTCACAATATGGGCAATCAGGGCAGCCGCCGTTTCGCCCGGCCCTGGTGACGGTTTTGCAGTTTATTGAAGGATTGTCGGATCGTGGCGCGGCCGATGCCGTTCGTGGGCGCATTGATTGGAAGTATTTGTTATGTCTTGAGCTGGATGATCCGGGTTTTGACCATTCAGTAATATGCGAATTTCGCGCTCGGCTACTTGAAGGCGGAGCGGAACGAATCCTGTTCGGCAAAATATTATCGGCGCTTCGTAATAAGAAGCTGGTGAAGGCTCGTAGGCCGCAGCGAACGGATTCGACTCACGTGTTAGCGGCGGTTCGCGATCTCAATCGGTTGGAACGTGTCGGACAAACACTGCATG
>Ga0154003_1000191_pt1 | contig 18765 bp, 17 predicted proteins | sample TSFL087MetaG_FD_104679 | JGI IMG/M metagenome (GOLD analysis project Ga0154003, IMG submission 104679) | Attine ant fungus gardens microbial communities from Florida, USA - TSFL087 MetaG | ecosystem: Host-associated > Fungi > Mycelium > Unclassified | place: USA: Florida, Lake Talquin State...
CAAGTTGATTAAATTCTTGATGAAGTGAAATCATATTTTCAATGATTGGAATGAGTGTATTAATCACGCTTCTTGATACTCCCTAAATCCAGCCAATAAGAAAGCAGATTTTTTGCCACAGCCATGTGATTCACCTGGTATTCTCCTGCCTCCACCTGCTTGCGCAAAGCTTCCACCTTTTCCATACGTTCTGCTGTTACTGGACTTTCAATCTGCATTTGCTTCGCAGCCTTAGAAATATCGACACGGTCCGTAGGCTTTGCAGATTGTTGTTCCTCGTGTTTTTGCTGATGGTTCTGCTGGATTTTATACGGATTCATAGACTGGACTCTATTCGTATGATTGATATTCACTGCTTTTCACCTCACATTAAGATGTCTTCAAACACCTTATTCTAAATAAAAAGACCTGCCAATCTAAGCACCAGCATTCAATATATTTATTTCAATAATTCCAAATAAATATGCTCTTATTTTGTATATCGGCAGGTTTTATAACAACTTTAATAGGACTTTCTAACGATCTAATCTATATGTTTTGTAGCGCTCATGCTGCTCATGCTCATCATGCTTTTTCAAAGAATCCGCTTCATAAGTATCAAGATCTTGTTTTATTTTATCGACACAATCTTTACATAATTTCCCGCTTTGAATAAGTGTTCCACAAGAGCTACATGGATAATAGAGATTAGGAAAGTTTTTTACCAACAAACGTCCCTCTTCAATCCATTGGAAAATAAGTTTTTCTTCAACATCCGTTGCTTCATGAAGCTCGGTAACAGTTGCTTCCCTATTCTCTCGTTTACTAATAAATTTATAGACCTTCTGAAACTTTTGTTCATCCTCTTTAACACAGGCAGGACATATATCTGAAAGTGTTCGCACAAACACTTTTCCACAACTTTTACAATTTGCTAATTCAGCCATACACATTGACTCCCTTGGTTTTGAAATAAGCAATGTCCTTTATATAGCTATCGTCAAAATTATAACATGTTTTTATATGATGATCCCAAATAGTCATCTGAGAAGTGTGAGTGAAACGATAGAGCTGGGTTCAAGTGGTTGTAAAGCGAGGGCTGCTTGGCGAAGAGTCGCACCTGTCGTGTAAATATCATCAATAAGGACAATGAGGGGTTTCAACACATCCGTTTGGAAAGGCCGGATAAGCTCAAAAGGATTTATCCCGAGTAGTGTACGTTCATTCCTTGTTTTTTGACTTTGTTTCTGACTTTGACTCACACGTTTTAAAAGCTGTAAAGGGGATTTAGGAAGCAGACGTGCTAAGTCTTCTGCCTGATTAAAGGTACGTTCTCTCATGCGCTGAGGGCTGATGGGGATAGGAACAGGAAGATAATGACTAAAATGCTGCTTATAAGCCTTCCGAAAAGCTTTTTCAAAAGGCTTTACTAAAACCTCATCTCCTTGAAATTTTAATCTGGTGATATAGGTCTTCATAAATGGATTATAGTGATATAAAGAATAATTTCTATGCAAGAGACCTCTAAAACTGCCTGCTTCCCAGCGTTGACAATCCCAACACCGTTCTCCGACAATAAATCGGGCATCTAAAGCGGCTAACGATCTTCCACAAAGAGAGCACAATGGGGGATGATTCTCTATACTCTCGATTTTATTCCAACAACTCTGACAAAGATTTTTTGTTCGCTTCAGATCAAATAACCGATCCCAGCTCAAGGATGGGCTGTACATTTTATTACACCATAGGCACTGTGCCATCCTATCCCTCCTTATTCCATATTTAATCATCTACAAGCAAATTAAGCTCAAAGCGATGTCGTTCACTTAACGTAATTTGCAGTTGAATACCCTGCTTATAACCTGAAAGAATCGAATCTCCCTCAATGATGGTTGGTGACGTGATATCAATATCCATGCCTTGGTTACCAATATCCGTCGAAATCCCTCCAGCAATCATATTTCCCAATTCACCTGTAAAAGATTTGAGCATCTCACCTGCAAGTGGCATACCAAATAACTTTTCTCCAATCATGGCAAAGACATCTGGATCTCCAGTAATCATCAATTTGCCTTCTATCTCTCCAACCAACCCAATTAAAACTCCATAGTTTAAATGCAAGGTATGTCCCACCAATATAGGATCAGATATGGTGTTTTTCATGGTCATAATATGATTAATGGCTCTTATCGACGCATTAAGTAAATTTGTAATATGTGTTGATGTTGACATTTTCGATTCTCCTTTACGTCTTCCCTTATTGTTTTCTATAATTTGCATTGCCAAAATCTCGGTAATATATAGTACTTTATTTATCGGACTCTTTTACTATATTTTTTATATATATTAGGTGAATTTCTTATTTATAATTGGAAGCTAGTCGATTCATTGTAAAAATATGATGCTTAGCCAATTGCATTTGTCGAGTAATACCATGATGAAACAAAATGATAGTTCCATCATAATAGTCAGCCGCTCGTCCAACTCTACCAGAAATCTGCACAAGCGCGCGTTCATCAAAAATGGCATCATCTGCACCAAGAATCCCCACATCTAAAGCAGGAATCGTCACCCCTCTTTCTAAAATCGTTGTCGTAATGAGAAGACGTATTTTCCCTTGACGAAAGGCTTCAACTTTTTGATGTCGTTCAGAATCATCAGCATAAACCGAAGCAATCCCATGATCCATGTTGCACATCAAAGGATAGAGCTGCTCCAACACTTCGATAGAAGGAACAAATAAAAACGCTTGACGTCCACTTTTTAGCTGTTGATCAATCCATGTCTTTAATCTTTTAGGAAGACGGTGCTTATGTAACTGCTTTTTCCAATCACCAATCCATTGAAAATTAGGCATAGGTAACGGATGCCCATGAAAACGTACAGGGATCATCATACCCTGCAAACTGCCGTGTCGATAAGCATTTTTCAATTTATTAGAAGGCGTTGCTGTTAAATAGACATGAGGTGCTCCTGTCTTTGAAGCCTGTTGCAAAGCATAATGTAGCATTGCATTATTATGAAAAGGAAAAGCATCCACTTCATCAATAAATAGGCAATCAAAGTAATCATAAAAATGAAGAAGTTGATGTGTTGTCGCCAACGTAATCTGGGCAGGATAAAAGCGCTCTGGGCTCTCTCCGTATAAAATATTGATAGAGATCTCTGCAAAGACACGCTTTAACCGCTTAGATAACTCAATGACAACGTCTGTGCGTGGTGCAACAATGGCAATCCTCAATCCTTCAGCCACCGCTTCGGTAATTGCCGGATAAAGGATTTCTGTTTTCCCCGAACCAGTGACTGCCCATACCAAATAGTTTTCTTTTTTGCGAACAGCTCTAACCAATTGTTCCGCTGCCTGCTGTTGAAGAGAGGTCAGCTCACCATTCCATTGAGGTCGGATGACTTTACCTTCTAGAGGAAGAGTCGGACCACACCATGATAGAAGAGGCGAACATTGTTTCAAAATGCCTAGTGTTAAACAATGGCGACAATAGTAGCACCATCTTCCACAACGCCCGCACTCATAGCGAGATAACTCCTTATCGACGGGTTGTCCGCAACGAAGGCACATCCATGTTCCCTGCCTTTGCACAAAAGGCGGTTCAACTTTTAAATAGCCATGATGAAAATGTTCCTCCAATAGAGAAAGTGAAAATTCTTTTAAAGCCTCTAACCGTAGACGACGTCCTCTCAAAAAGGCTTGAAGTTGACTATCAAATAGATACATTGGATCTAGCTGAAAATAGTTGGAGGCGGCAAGAGGCTGAAAAGGGGCTTGAAAGGAGAAAGTGGAAGTCATTTGAAACTGATCTGTGGCAGAATGCAGATGGAATCGAGAAAAAAAGGAAGGTCCCTTTTCTCGCCCACTCAATGTGCAACAACCACATTTTCTAATAAACCAATCAATCTAGCACATACTAACGCTATCTTAGCCATCATTTAAACTCCTTTTGTCATTTTTTATCTTACATGAACATGGACTGAGGCTAGGTGCACTATCTACTCATTTTTCAATAACTAAATCGGTACATGCTGGTTTGAGTCAACATGACCCTGAAAAAATGGAAGCAATCTGGACGATTCATATTAAAGGGAAAAGAATGCTAGTGTTGAGATGAGAGTTGGGAAGATAAGCAAATTAATAGGAATAAAGGGGTCGTTTGGGGGCATTTATAGGCATAGCGAGGTTTTTTGATATGTGTTAAATGCTATTAGTTTGTTGCTACTCAAAGAGCTACTCACCTATGATACCAAATGAATAGCCTTTGAATCTGCATGGAAGGAATACCTGTTTGAATAACCATACTTCATTATCTTGACCGTTTTGACGTTGTATAAATCTGTTAACTGACATAGACCCAACCGTTTTTAATGGCTTCAACAACCGCTTGTGTACGGTCATCAACATTCATTTTTTGCAGGATGTTACTGACGTGATTCTTTACTGTTTTTTCACTAATGAATAGAATCTCTCCAATGGCTCTGTTGCTTTTACCATCCGTCATTAATTGTAAAACCTCGCATTCTCTTCGGGTTAGGGTATGGAGAGGTTTGCGATATTCAACATCTCTGAAGCCTGAAAAAATCATTTTGTCACCAGTGGTTGCCAAGCGACGATACTCATTGATGAGATTATGGGTGACCTTTGGATGAATATAAGCTCCACCATCCGCAACAACCTTAATCGCCTCAACCAACGAATCGGCATCCATTTCTTTCAATAAATACCCCGAAGCTCCGGATTTTAAGGAATGGGTGACATAATTTTCGTCGTCGTGGATGGACAAAATAATAACCTTGACATCCTTATACTGAGAGATGAGACGTCGAGTAACCTCCACACCATTCAACCCTGGCATATTAATATCCATTAGAATGACCTCTGGACTTTTTTCAATGACAATTTTCTCAACTTCAGTACCGTCACTGCCCTCTGCGACAATTTCGAAGCCATCTTCCATCTCCAAAATCCGACGAACACCTTCTCTAAATAAATGATGGTCATCAATAATGGCTATAGAAGTCTTTTTTCGACGTTTGATAGTCAATCTCCTTCCTCCTTCCTTAGAATGGGGATTTGAAAACCGAGTGAAGTGCCTCTCCCTTTAGAAGAGCGAATGGTAAACGTTCCTCCTAGAACTTCCATCCTTTCATTCATTCCAATCAACCCAAACGTATTCTCTTTTTGCAACTTAGGATCGAACCCCACCCCATCGTCTTTAATCAACAATGAGATACGATGCTCTCTGAATTCCACAAGAACTTTAACTTGACTTGGTTTTCCATGCTTACACGCATTTTGTACCGCCTCTTGAACAAATCGAAACAACGGTGCCTCCATTTTTTCTGGCAGATTTTCCTCATTACCCAAAGTTTTAAAAATAATTTCTACATCAGGATAATGCTCCTTTATACGCAATAGATACTTCCCCAATGTCGGAACAAGACCTAGATCATCAAGAGACATAGGTCTTAAATCATAAATGATTCTCCGAACTTCATACAAGGCATCACGTATCGTATTTCTCATTGTAGCGATTTCCTTAGAAGATTCTTCCGGACCTTTTTCTCTATGCACACGTTCTAAAATTTGCGAGCCCATTAAAGCATGTGCAAGCAATTGCGCTGGTCCATCGTGAATTTCTCTAGAGAGCCTTCTTCGTTCTTCCTCCTGAGCTTCGATGATCTGGAGTCCAAAAGCTTGTTTCTGCTTCGCATCTTGAACAAGCTCATTCACCTTCTTCAAATCACCGTTTAAATAATCTAAAACAACCGAGGTTTGTCCAGCAAGCCACTCTGCTCGTGTAATTGTATTCTCTAATGATCCAATCCTGCGTTCGATGTCCTCTCGATAATACTGTAATTGTTTTTCTTTTTCCTTAACAATGGACAATTTGATTTGAATACGATTCGCTTTTTCATAAGCCGCACGGATTTCATCTTCTCCATGCTTCAGAAAATGCTTACTCACCTCAGCAAGACGTGTCCGTGCCTGCTGGGATTGTTTTTCTAATTGTTCACAATAAGCAAGCGTTTGAACCGCTTCTTTTTTGACGTTAGAAAGTTCCTCGACCAAGCTAACATATTCTACACGAAACTGTTCCCCGATCTCAAAGATTTGCTCCTTGCTTTTGTTTACAGTTTCAACCATCGAATCCAATATGATGTCCAATCGTTTTGCGTCTAACTTATGATCAATATTTTCGGATGACATGAGAACTCCCCTCTATTATATTACAGCATCTGTGAAAATTTGACTAGAACCTTCTTACCTATTTAACAATTAGGACTAACTAACTGCTTTTAACTACTATAAAATACCAATCATTCATATCTCGCTATTTATGAAGATTGTCCCATGCTTTAATGCTTACATCGCAAATTCCATGACCCATTATCCATAATAGTTGATTGAAACAAGTGGCCATTTTATCATAATCATAGAGGGGAAAAACCCATCAATGAGGAGGAGCGCTACATGTCCCACGCTTATTATACAATAAAGCAACATGCTGAAAATGAAATCATTATACAAAAATCAAAATTCATCGCTCATGTGGTTCACGTTGAGAATGAATCAGATGCACAACAATGCATATCCAACGTGAATAAAACCCATTGGAAATCCAATCACAACTGCTATGCCTATGTTATAGGTGAAAGTAATAAGGTACAAAAATCCAGCGACGATGGTGAGCCGAGTGGCACAGCTGGGATTCCCATACTTGAGGTGCTCAAGAAAAAAAATCTCCGAGATACACTCGTCATTATCACCCGCTATTTTGGAGGCATTAAGTTAGGCGCTGGAGGGTTAATTCGTGCCTATTCGCAAGCAACATCCGCTGGGATTATAGCTTCCGGGATTATTGAGCGCATACCCGTCATCCTCTGCAGGGTCACCCTCGATTACTCCCTTTTAGGACTAGTAGAGAACGCCTTACAACATTCCTCCTATATCAAGCACGAGATTATCTATGCGGAAAATGTCACTTTAGAAATTAGCGTTAGAGAGTACGAAGTGACTGACTTTACAGACTGGATAAACAATCTCACAAACGGACAATCCGCCATATTAAAGATGGGCGAATCCTTTGTTGAAATGGACTTAGCTTAGTCTTAGCACACTACCTATACTTTATAATGCCTTAACTAAGCCCCCATCCACCAGCAATGCCTGTCCAGTTGTATAACTATTAGACTCAGAGCATAAAAACACCAGCATTTTAGCAAATTCTACCGGCTTGCCATAGCGTCCCAGTGGGATTTGTCTCTCAGAATTCTGCTTCACCTTTTCTATCGCCATACCTTTTTGCTCAGCAATAGTTTGATCAAGATGAGCAACTCTATCCGTTGCGATGCGCCCAGGACCAACTGTATTAATTAAAATGTTATCCGGAGCGAGTTCCTGTGAAAGACTCTTGGCTAAACCTACTACCGCTGTTCGAAAAGTATTCGACAAGGTCAGCCCATCAATCGGTTGTTTAAAGGAAGATGAAGCAATATTAACAATTCGCCCACCTCCAGCTTGTTTCATATAGGGAAGCACCCCACGGATAGTTCGGATAAAGCTGAGGAGATTGAGTTCAAAAGCTCCTTGCCAATCCTCATCATTAAAGTCGTTAAAAGTACCCGCTGGCGGTCCCCCAGAATTATTGACTAACACATCAACCGTACCAAATTGCGATGCTGCATTGGCAATCATTTGTTCGATTGCTTGAGCATCGGTCATATCACATACACTATATTTCACCTGGGTATTTCCAGTTGCTTTTTGTATCTCAATCGTCGCCTTTTGTAATTCTGCTTCACTGCGACTCGCCATTAAAACACAGGCACCTTCTGCAGCAAATTGTTTTGCCGCCTCCTTGCCTAACCCTTTACTAGCAGCAGTTACTATCACGGTTTTCCCTTGCAATCCCAGATCCATAGCTCCCTCACCTCTTCTCTTCTAAATACTTTATGTGATTTTTAACATAAAATAATGCAACCGACTTTCTTTCTCTATACTGAATTATAGTATACTTTCCTATACACGGACAAGAAAATAAGCCAATGAAAGGCTATCTGGATGAACATAATACCTTCCAAAAGCATCCTTAAAAAATAACGCTTAATCATGAGATTTTTTGATACTATGTACAATTTTATAAATAAGTATTATTATGAAAGAAGTGCATAGGAAAACAACATAAATCGAGTTTTTTCTTATCATAACGACACAGAATCTAAGAAGGTGAATTTATGAATCATTTTCTAGTCGAATACACCTTTGCGTTTATTATATCTCTTGTGGTAACTTTAATTACCACACCCATTGTTAAAAAGATCGCACTTAAATTTAATATAATCGATAAGCCTAATGAAAGAAAAATACACCGAAAAGCTATGCCTTATCTAGGGGGAATATCCATAGCCTTAGGTTTTTTCGCTGGCTATTTATATTTGATACCACAGATTGATTTCCTACATGTTTCATCTCTTACAGCATTTATTATCGGCGGTATCATCATTCTTGCCATCGGTATCATTGACGATAAATATAGTCTATCCCCTAAATATAAGCTATTATGGCAAACACTCGTTGCAGTGCTCGTCGTTGTATCAGGGTTCGAGATTGACTTTATCCAATTACCAATCATTGGTCGCATTGAATTTGGATGGCTGTCCATTCCGATCACCATTATTTGGATCGTTGGCATCACAAATGCTATTAATCTTCTCGATGGTTTAGATGGACTGGCAAGCGGTGTTTCTTCCATTGCACTCTGTAGTATGTTAATCATGAGTATTTTAAACGTTCAATTATTAGCTATCGGATTTTCTGTTATTCTTCTCGGCGGAACCATTGGCTTTCTCTTTTTCAACATCCATCCCGCCAAGATTTTTATGGGTGATTCCGGGTCGATGTTTATTGGATATACAATGGCCATTATCTCCATTTTAGGTCTCTTCAAAAGCTTAACTATTTTTTCTCTTATTGTACCGATCATCATTCTGGCTGTACCGATTTTCGATACTTCTTTTGCAATCATTCGCAGGGTCTCAAAGGGACAAAAAATTTCCACACCAGATAAACTACATTTGCATCACCAGCTTCTCAAATTAGGATTCAGCCACCGTACAACGGTCTTTATTATCTATATCATCAGTTCATTTTTCGGTGCTGCTGCCGTTGTTTTTTCTCGTTCAGCTCTCTGGGGTTCTCTCATTATTCTAGCTCTGTTATTAGTTCTCTTGCGCTTTACCTTTGAGGCTGTCGATACCTTAAACCTAAACGACAATCGAAAAAAACCGTTGCTTAATATCATAAAGAAAATTGTTTATCAAACATCAAAAGAAAAAGGGTAACCTTGTAAAAAACAAGCAGGCTTCATATGAAGCCTGCTTGTTTTTTACATTAGGACACTACTAAAATTTTTTAGTTTACTAGTAAAACGATAAAAAATAATTTTTGCTAAAAAGCCACTCCTTGTTAATTTTGAGGAGTGGCTTAATGATATTTAGTTCCCGATTTCAGGGTGTTCATCCGAATTTACACCAGTATCAGAATCCGACACAGAGCCAGTATAGGGTCCAAGATCTAACTGTTTTCTAAGCTCTTCAGTGATCTGTTGAACATAATTCGGATCAGGCTCATAATAATAAATATTATTGATATACGCATTGCTACCATGACCTTGAGACACATCTAGTGTAAAGGACTTGCTTGTTGAATTAACGTTAGCATATTGCTTTTCTAAAGCAAAAATTTCACTTGGTTTTAAATTTGTTCCCACATTCTTGCCAATAATATTCGATAAGTCATCAACCTTAAAGAGAGTTTTAACACTTTTTACTTGATTTAAAGCAGATTCAATCACTTGACGTTGTCTATCATTGCGTCCAAAATCCCCACGAGGGTCACGCTTTCTCATTCTCACATAAGCAAGAGCCTGTTCACCATTCAGATGCATAGATCCTTTAGTAAAATAAATGCGATTATTGTGATCTTCAATATTATGTTCCCAAAAGTTAAAAGGCACATCGACATCAACGCCGCCAATTTCATTAACACCTGAAACAAAGCCTTTGAAACCAACTTTCACATAATAATCGATAGGGATGTGCAGGAAGTTTTCTACCGTTTCAATCGTAGCCTTTTCACCACCGTAAGCATAAGCCGAGTTGATTTTATCCATAGTTCCGTCACGCCCTGCAATAGGGACTCGCGTATCACGTGGAATGCTCAACAGTGTCATCTTTTTCGTATCCGGGTTTAAAGTCGCAAGAATAAGGGTATCTGTTCGCCCATCTTTTCCATTCGTCTCATAATCTTCAACACCCATGAGCAATATGGAAATAGGATTTTTCCCAATTGTAGCCTCTTCCTCACGATACTGTGATGAGCTACGATCTAGAGGCTTATACGACGCCGTAGCAGCATGATATACACTAGTAAAAGCATAAGCTCCGTAACCAGAACCTAACAAAACCAACAATAAGAACGATAAAACAATAGATTTGACAATTCTAGACCTTCTTCGCCTTCTAGCTTTTACCTCACTTCTCGAATTTTCCATAATATTAAACCCCTCTATCTTTAACTCTTCTTGATCTCTATCCTTTAATATAACATAAAAATTACCTGCTAATATAACATTTTTTTATAAAAATATGACATATAGATAACACCTTAATACTTAATGCAAAAAAATAAATAGCACTATTTAGGGAGTTTTGTATAACTTTAGAAAGCACACTAAAATCAAGAAAATGACCTTTAACTTCCGAGGCAAACATTCCACCATTTTTAAAATTTGAAAAAGGTTCAAACAAGTGATTTGCACTGTTTGAGCCTTTTTTTCTCAAGCATAAGATAGGTACCTGTAACCACATCATTTTTATTTTCCATTATCCAATTTAGCACGTTTTACGAGGGGACGCCACCATTCTTCATGGCTTTTATACCAATCAATCGTCTCAAGCATTCCCTGATCGAGGCTATATCTTGGTTTCCACCCTAGCTCTGTTTCTATCTTAGTTGAATCAATAGCATAACGACGATCATGCCCTGGACGATCCTCAACATACACAATGCGTTCCTTAGGTATATTAAGCTGTTCAACTATAAAGCAAACAATCTCATTATTCGTTCGTTCATTATGCCCACCTATATTGTACACTTCACCAGGCTTGCCTTGATGAAGCACAAGATCAAGTGCCGCACAATGATCAGAAACATGTACCCAATCACGAATATTTTGCCCGTCGCCATAGATGGGGAGCTGTTCACCATCAAGACCATTAGTAATCATTAATGGCATCAATTTTTCTGGAAAATGATACGGACCATAGTTGTTGGAACAGCGCGTAATATTAACATTCAAATTATATACCTCGCGATAAGACCTTACAAGCATGTCCGCAGATGCCTTGCTTGCTGAATAGGGACTGTTTGGCAAGATAGGACTCAACTCTGTAAAATATCCTGTCTCTCCTAATGACCCATACACTTCATCAGTTGACACTTGCACATATTTTATAAGCTGATTGATTCTGGTCGCTTCAAGAAGTGCTAGAGTGCCTTGAACATTTGTTGTTACGAACACTCCCGAATCACTAATACTACGATCTACATGAGATTCAGCTGCAAAGTTAACAATGGCATCCACATGGTATGTCTGAATCAACCAATCAACCAATTCTCTATTAGTAATATTCCCCTTGACAAAGGTCTGATTCGGATGATTCATCATATCATCTAAATTATGAATATTCCCTGCGTAGGTCAGTAGATCAAGTATAACGACGTGATAATCGGGATGTTGTGTTAACATATGTCGAACAAAATGACTGCCAATAAAACCAGCTCCACCCGTGGCAAGAATATTCATTCTAAGTCCTCCCAAACATTGGACAATTACTAACCGAAGTCTTATTTTTATAACACCATCATTTCCATCCTCTTGATAAAACATATTCACGTATCTCCTGATACATGACGTTCACATGCTCATTAATGATAGAAGATCATGTCACGATTTTTTAGAATCGGGAAACAAAAAACATTCATTATTTTTACATAAAAAAACCCATGAAGGATATATCCCTCACAGGCAAACTTTTTTATAGCATTTTAAATTCATCAGGGCGTTCCGCTCTTTTATCAAATTTCTGCAAAATAGCTTCTACAATACGCCTTGAAGCATTCCCATCACCATAAGGATTAGAAGCCTTAGACATCTCACCATACATGCCTTCGTCAGTAAGGAGCTTATTAGCTAGATTAAAGATCACATTTTCATCCGTTCCCACAAGCTTTAGCGTACCTGCCTTAATTCCCTCAGGGCGTTCCGTCGTATCTCTTAAAACAAGAACCGGAATGCCAAGTGAAGGAGCTTCTTCTTGAACGCCTCCTGAATCTGTTAGTATGATGCGTGCCCGAGAAGCAAAATTATGGAAATCTAATACCTCAAGCGGCTCAATTAAATGAATACGATCATCATGCCCCAAAACTTCCTTGGCAATGCCTTGAACTACTGGATTAAGGTGAACAGGATATATAACATCGAGCTCCTTATGTTCATCGACTAATCGTTTGACTGCTCTGAACATACTTTTCATGGGCTGTCCCAAATTTTCTCGTCGATGTGCCGTTAGCAAAATAAATTCCCTGCCATTTAATTCTTCCAAAACAGGATGAGTATAATGATCTTGCACCGTCGTTCTCAAAGCGTCGATTGCCGTATTCCCAGTAACATAAATATCTTCTGTCTTTTTACCTTCATGTAACAAATTGTTTTTTGCCACATCGGTTGGTGAAAAGTGTAAATCGGCAATGACACCGGTTAACTCACGGTTAACCTCCTCCGGAAATGGTGAGAATTTATTTCCTGTCCTTAATCCAGCTTCCACATGACCCACCATCACCTGATTATAAAATGCCGCTAAGCTAGCAGAAAATGTCGTCGTTGTATCCCCATGCACGAGCACAATATGTGGTTTTATCTCAGAGATAAGCTTATCCAATCCCTGCAAAGAACGTGTTGTCATGTCCATTAATGTTTGTTTGCTTTGCATAATATTCAAATCATGATCAGGTATAATCTCAAAAGTTTTAAGCACCTGATCAAGCATTTCTCGATGCTGTCCGGTCACTGTAACGATGCACTCAATATCTTGATGATATTTTTTCATTTCTAAAACCAAAGGAGCCATTTTAATAGCCTCTGGTCTCGTTCCAAATACAGTCATAACCTTTATTTTATCCATGATAATTACCTCGATATTAATTGACTTAGTGTCTCCCTTAAACAAACAGAAGAGTAGTACACAATACTACCATCCCAAAAATGAGCTTCACATGACAATAAGACGCAACAATTTGAAACAACGCTCTCTTTCTTCCAAAATTAATTTGTAAATGCAAACAAACCACTGATAAGCGTAAGTGCTATTAACACGATCATTTGCACTGTCAAACGAAAAGAACGCATTCTATTATTGCCCTTTTTAGCCGACAATTTTGTCCTTCTGGAAAGAGGCTCTTCACTACCCAAATCTATGGGTTGCTTGACCTCCTCTCTCTGTTTTACGAGCATGTTCTGTTTATATTGCACCTTTTCATCCTCGCTCAATCCGTTAAACCAATCCACAAATTCTTTATATTTATTTAAAATAGTTGTAGCATCACCAAAATCTTCAAGCATTCCATAGTGTATCCACATGACCCGATCACAGAAATTTCTCATCTGTGCCAAAGAGTGACTAATAAAGAAAATTGTTTTGCCCATTTTTTTAAATTCATTCACTCTATCCAAGCATTTTTTATAAAACGTCTGATCTCCAACAGATAATGCCTCATCAATGATTAAAATATCTGGATCCGTGTGAGCAGAAATGGCAAACCCAAGCCTTGATTTCATACCACTTGAATAATTTTTCACTGGCTGATTAATAAAGTCCCCAATATCAGCAAAACTTACAATGTTTGGAATCAACCTTCTGATTTCTTCACGCTTCATTCCCAGCATCAAGCATTTTAAGTTAATATTTTCTAATCCAGTTAACTGATTGTTTAAACCAGCAGAAATAGCAATCAAAGAGGTCTCACCATTGATCTCTAATTGTCCTGAAGATGGTGGAATGACCTGAGCAAGCAGATTGGATAAAGTGGACTTCCCTGATCCATTCATACCGATAATACCCACGGTCTCTCCTTCATAGACTTCAAAAGACACATTATTCACAGCATAAAAACCCTGACCATCCTTATCTCCAGTAAAGATATCAAACAATTTATCGGACCTTTTTTTAAACAAACTATACTTTTTAGAAACATTCTTAAACTTTACTTTTTGCTTTTTCATACTGGTTGGCCCCTTATTACAAATAATCCACAAATTTATCTCTAAATTTAAAGTGCAAGACAGAACCAATAAGTAATATGAGTACTGTTAAACACCAAAAATAAAGCGAATAAGCTATCTCATGATAAAACAGCCCCTTCGATAAAACCGAGTCTCTAATACCATCCAAAATGTAAAAGAAAGGATTAATTTTTAGAATGGCTGCTAAATGAGGATTTTTACTGATATCCCACAATACAGGGCTGATATAAAGCAATAACCTCATAGACGATTGGATGAGCAATTGCACATCTCGAATCATGGTAGAAATGGTTGAAAACAAAAGTGTTAAAGAAAATAATATCGCCCCAAGACACAAAAAGAAATAAGGTATTTGCAAAAAGTACAATGTAATGGGCACGCCATACAAAAACATCATGATAATCAACACACAGAACATCGCAAGAAAGCTAATACCATTACTAATAATGGTAATTGTCGGCAAAATACTGACAGGAAATTTCATCTTAGAAACCAAAGTTACTTTTGTAAAAACACTATTCGAACCCTGTGTCACCGTCGGAGCTATAAAAAACCAAGGAATTAAGCCACAAAGCAACCACAATAAATATGGGGTTCCATTCACCGGAGCCCCATGCCTTATACCAACGCCAAATGCTATCCAATAGATTAAAACCTGCAATAAAGGGTTGAGAAATTGCCACAACACTCCTAGATAATGCAGTTGATATTTACTTTTAATATCATAGGTTGCAAGACGACAGATTAAACCAAAATTTTTAAATTGCTCTTTAAACAAAGTCAAGATTAGGGTCATAAGACGACTTCTTCTCTATTCACGAATTGGTATAAATTACCAAAATTAATATAATCAAAGCTCTCAGGAACATTTGCAACAACATTCTTAGTATCAAAAATCCGCTTATGCTTCATTCCATCCAACTGCTGATAAGGCAACTGTTTAAATTCATTATGATCCGATAAAATAACGATCAAATCAGAATCCTTAACCGCAACTTGCATATCTTTTTCTACAAACTCCGCCTCAACATGTGGATCGAAAGCACAGACATCAAACAGATTCTGTTCAACCAACATTTCATAAATTTCCATGGCTGGACTTTCACGCACATCATCAACGTTCCCCTTATAAGTCAGACCAAATAAACTTATTTTCTTGCCGTTTACTTGTTTCATTAAATGATTAATACTATTCACTACATAAGAAGGCATACCCGTATTAATACTCCTCGACAAATTGATAAGTTGAGCCGTCTCTGGAGCCGTTGCTACAATGAAATAAGGGTCTACAGCCAAACAATGTCCACCAACCCCTGGACCTGGTGTATGCAAGTTAACACGAGGATGCTTATTGGCCATCTCAATGACATCCAACGCATTGATTTCTAATTCATTACATACCTTGGTTAACTCATTGGCTAGAGCAATATTAACATCTCTAAACGTATTTTCCATGAGCTTAGACATTTCTGCTGTTTTAGCTGTTGTCTTAATGATTTCACCTTTAACAAAAGTAGCGTAGACCTTTGCACCAGCCTCGGTACAAGCAGGTGTTACCCCACCAACGATTCGGTTATTATTGACGAGCTCATCAAGTATTTGACCTGGGAGAACACGTTCTGGACAATGCACTAAAAAGATGTCTTCGCCAACGGTTAATCCAGCCTGTTCAATCATTGGTCTCACATGGTCATCCATGCTTCTTGGTGCTATGGTTGACTCAACAATAACCACATTCCCTTTTCTTAACAATGGAACGATAGATTTAACCGCACTCAATACATATGTTAAATCACATGATTTATATAAGTCATCATTATTTGGAGTAGGGACAGAAATAATAAATACATCAGCTTCTTCAGGCACTAATGCTGCCCTAAAAGATCCCTTATCAATAACTTCAGTCAAAACCTCCTGAAGACCTGGCTCCTCAATATGAATATGTCCATTATTTAAAGATTCAATGACTTCTGGTTTAACATCAACGCCCACAACATCTACATTATGCTTAGCAAACATGATGGATGTTGGTAAGCCTATATAGCCTAGTCCCACTGTACACAGTTTCATTACAGAACCTCCAAAAAATTAATAAAATACAATCTTACAAAATGAGACAAAATTACATAGCTTTATATTAGTATAACTCCATGACATTTTCAATGATTTTTCATGAATTGTCTATGTTATTATCCCCACAGATGGTCATTACAACTCCTGTTTTGTGACTAACAATGTGAAAAAATTGATGTTAAATCCTACTCACATCCTATAAATAATACAGCAAGTTCATGGGTGGATGAGAGCGAAAGAGGCGAGACTCCTACGGGAACAGCACATGTATGAAGACCCCGCAAGAAAGCGCTGGGTGCTTTCTGAGAAGAAGGAACTTCGGTTAAATTCGGCACATCCATGTACCAACACCGAAGCTAGCACATCCTGTGCGTCAAAAAAAGAGTGGGACCTACCAATATAATTTGGTAGGTCCCACTCTTTTTAATGACTGAGCTTTTATCCCAGCCTCTTTTAATTCATTGCTAACTAGCCTGCAGCTTGATAAACTGGAATATCGAATACGAGATGATACGTATCCAACAAACTATACAAATTGCTAATGCTAGCGGTTTGTTTAACTGCCCACCCTATATCTGTAGCATATTGATGTCCTAAATTATTGATATTTGGATTCCATCTCATTTTGTACAGAGTATCTTGACCAGCTAAAATGTAATTAGTGTCAATAAACTGTGCACCACCCATGATCGCTGCCGCTGGTGTAAACCACCCATGATCATAAGCATATTGAGCGCCACACTGGGGACAACTATCCGTAGCATCAATACCATACATGTTATAAACTTTTTTACCTTGAATCACGAATCCGCCTGTTGCCAGCTTTGAAGTGCCATTTCCAGTTTCCAACAAGGCATGAGACATCAAATAAATTTCATTCACATTAAACTGTTTAGCAGCATTGACAAAGGCCTGTGCCTCACCCGCCAAAATGCCCTTACCAGCAAGAATTTTTTGATTGACTTCACTAACATCTATATTGGCAGAACTGGAAAGCTTTAAAAATTGATAGTAAGCGCTTGTCCCTCGGGCAAAATTAGCCGGATCTACAAAATAATCCACTTCATTTTCAAAAGCGTTTTCAAACGGCACGACGTACTTCACCTCATACCAAGAAAAGCTCCCAACTTTCGTTTCACCTAAAATATTCACTTGATGACCATTTTGAAGCGTACCGACAATTTCTTCACTTGTGCTCGGTCCACCGCGCACCCTCCAGCCGTCCCCACTTACTATACCCGTTGAACCAGTAAGCTTACCAAAGGCATCCTCACGCAAATAGCCAATGACTTGATCGGTTTGCGGACTTCTACCCATCTCTTTATCTACCATACCATCTAACGTTGTATTATAGTGGGTGCTTATGAATGATGTTGATTTGGTTGGCGTCGTCGGCATCAATTTGACGTCTGCCTTATCGACATAACCAACACGTCCTGCAACTACTATGCGATACCAATTCGTAAAAATACCAGTTACAACAGGATATTGCTCTCCTTTTTGGATGGTGGCAAAGGGCACGAGTTTCCCTGATGTATTATCATAAACGACTGTAGTTGACAGTACTGTAAATTTCGTCGTCGTATTTTTATAGCTGGTGTTCAAATTGTGTATCGATTTGCCATCATCAGGAACGGTTTGGCTCTTCTTTACATAGCCATAGCCACCTTCAAATTGAATTGTATGCCAGCTGGTAGAATCACCTACTCGTTCATAAGCCTGTCCCTTTTCCAAAGAACCAATTTGTACAAGCTTAGCTCCTCTTTGGTTAGTATAAACGGGCACTTTATCTTCTGTCACCCTGAAGAATTTATCCTGCGCCGTAAAACCCGTTGTTTGAACATCACTCTTGTTGATATAACCAACACGTCCAGATACCAGCACGCGATACCAATTCGTAAAAATACCAGTTACAACAGGATATTGCTCTCCTTTTTGGATAGTGGCAAAGGACACGAGTTTCCCTGATGTATTATCATAAACGACCGTAGACTTCAGTGCCTCAACTTTTGTTGTCGTATTTTTATAGCTAGTATTTAAATTGTCTATCGATTTGCCATCATCAGGAACGGTTTGGCTCTTCTTTACATAGCCATAGCCACCTTCAAACTGAATTTTATGCCAGCTAGTAGAATCACCTACTCGTTCATAAGCCTGTCCCTTTTCCAAAGAGCCGATTTGTACAAGCTTAGCTCCTCTTTGGTTAGTATAAACAGGCACTTTATCTTCTGTCACCCTGAAGAATTTATCCTGCGCCGTAAAAGCCGGTGCCTGAACATCACTCTTGTTGATATAACCAACACGCCCAGATACCAATACGCGATACCAGCTTGTATAA
>Ga0154003_1000192_pt1 | contig 18727 bp, 12 predicted proteins | sample TSFL087MetaG_FD_104679 | JGI IMG/M metagenome (GOLD analysis project Ga0154003, IMG submission 104679) | Attine ant fungus gardens microbial communities from Florida, USA - TSFL087 MetaG | ecosystem: Host-associated > Fungi > Mycelium > Unclassified | place: USA: Florida, Lake Talquin State...
ACGGCGAGGTCCTGATTGCCCGCCACCACGTGCTGCGGCCCCGCGCGCAGGAAGCCGGTCGCGACGCGCATCTCGAAACTGTTCGGGTCGAGTTCGTCGCCCGCGATTTGTTCAGTGATAAACCGGTCGTAAGGCTTGTCGTCGTTCAAAGATTTCACGACGTAATCGCGGTAGCGCCACGCCTGCTCGCGTTCGGCGTCAAGCTCGAACCCGTTCGTTTCGCCGAAACGGGCGACGTCCAGCCAATGCTGCGCCCATCGTTCGCCGTAGCGAGGACTGGCGAGCAAACGGTTCACTACTCTCTCATAAGCTTGCGGCGACCTGTCGGCGAGGAACGCGTTGATTTCTTCGGGCGTGGGCGGCGCCCCGGTCAGATCGAAGGTCACGCGGCGAATCAGCGTTCGCTTGTCGGCGCGAGACGACGGCTGAAGCCCTTTCTCTTCAAGTTTCGCGAGAATGAACGCGTCAATCGGCGTGCGAACCCAGGACCGATTTTTGACCTTTGGAATTTGTGGGCGTGAAGGTTTGCGAAACGCCCAATAATTTCTCTGTTCGTCTGTAATAGGGTTTGAAGCGGCGTAAACCTTCTCCTTATCTCCTTGTTCTCTTGTCTCCCCGTCTTCCCAAATTGCGCCTTTATCTATCCATTGCTTCAGCAACCCGATCTGATATTCGGAAAGTTCCTCGCCCATCGGCATTCGCGGTTTCTCCTCGCCGGCGACGAAGCGATAAAGCAGGCTCTCATCGGCGTCTCCGGGTTTGATCGCCGCGCCGCGCGAGCCTCCATTCAACAAACCTTCGCGCGTTCGCAAGTCCAGTCCCGACTCCTTGTCCTTGCCGTGACACACGACGCAGCGCGTCCGCAGTATGGCCACGGCCTGCCGCGCGATGCGTTGTTGATCTTCTTGTTCGGGGGGCTGCTCAGCGGCGCGAGAAGAGTATCCTGCCAGAACAGACAGGCAGGCGAAGACGCAGATAAGTTTGATCCGCCGATTTCGTCTCATTGCTGTAGCGTGGTTTGCGCGCGAATGCTAATTGGGATTCGGAGCCAGATCAAGGCTCGCGGCGCTGATCCGCGTCAACTTGCGGCCAATTCTTTTTCCAGCAACTGACGTTCGTACAAATCCGCATAAGCGCCGCCAATCCGCATCAATTCTTCGTGCGAGCCGCGCTCGACGATTCTGCCGTGGTCGAGCACGCAAATCAGGTCGGCGTCCTTCACCGTCGAAATCCTGTGCGCGACGATCAGCGTCGTGCGCGAACGCATCACGTCGCGCAGTCCCGAAAGAATCTTCTCCTCGGTGTAAGTGTCAACGGCGGAGAGCGCGTCGTCGAGGATCATTATTCGCGGCTCGCGGATGACGGCGCGCGCAATCGCCGCGCGCTGCTTCTGCCCGCCCGAGAGCGTGATGCCGCGCTCGCCCAGAATGGTCAGATATTTCTGCGGAAAGGCGTTCACGTCGTCGGCCAGCCCGGCGATTTCGGCGGCCCGTTCGATCTTCTTCTCAAGATCGGGCCGGCCGTTGTGGATCCCGAAAGCGATGTTTTCGGCCAGCGTCTCGCTGAACAGGAAAGTCTCTTGAGGAACGTAGCCGACGTTTTCGCGCAACCGCTTCAACGGAATCTCCCTGACCGGCTTGTCGTCGATCAGAACCATTCCCGGCTCGGCGTCCAACAGTCGTGGAATCAGATTCATCAGCGTCGATTTGCCCGCCCCGGTCCGCCCGATGAGCGCCACCGTCCGCCCCGGCTCGATCACTAGATTTATGTCCCGTAAAACCGGCTCCTCTTCGGGCGAATAGTGAAATGTCAGATTGCGAAACTCAATCTTTCCCCGTATCTCCTCGCCCCGTCGCAATTCAGGCGCGTCCGCAATGGCGGGCTCGATCAGCATGATCTCATGCATTCGCTTCAGGCTCGCCGCGCCGCGCTGTACGACGTTCGTTACGTAACCCATAGCGATCAGGGGCCAGATCAGTTGTTCCAGGTAAAGGTTGAAAGCGGTGAATTCGCCAATGGTCATGCGCCCCCGGGCCGTTTCATATCCGCCGATCAGCAGGATCGCCGCGAACCCCAGTCCGATGACAAATTGCATCATGGGCCGGAAGATGGCGGACAGTTTCACCAGGTTCATGTTGCGGTCGACGTATTGCCGGTTGAGCCGCGCAAACTCGCTCTTCTCCGCCTCCTCCTGCGCGAACGCGCGGATGACGCGCACGCCGGTCAGGTTCTCCTGGGCGCGCGCGGTGATGTCCGAAAAGAACGCCTGGATCCTTTCAAACCGCACGTGAATCTGATGGCCGAAATACTTCACCGTCAGAGTCACGAAGGGCATTGTCAACAGCATAATCAATGTCAGCCTGCCGCTGATCTGAAACATCAGAGGCAGGATGATCAGGACGCGGAAGAGGGTCTGCTCGCTGTACATGATCGCGGGACCGACTATCTGGCGGACCGCGCCGAGGTCGTTGGTAGCGCGCGCCATCAGGTCGCCCGTGCGGTGACGCTGGAAGAATTGGAGCGGGAGTCTCTGCAAATGGCCGTAAAAATCCTGCCGCAGGTCGTATTCGATGTAGCGCGACATGTTGATCAACGTGCGCCGCTGAAAGAACAGAAAGACGCCGCTCAGAAGCTGCGAGCCGACGATCATCGCGACGTATTTAATCAACCCCCGGCCCGTGGCCCCTGGCGCGCTCAGGTAATCGATCGCCACGCCCGTGTAGCGCGGCGTGAAGACGCCGAGCGCGACTGAGACGAGCACGAAGAGCGTGCCGAAGATCAATCGCCATCTGTATTTTTTCAGATAGAAGAGAACCCAATCGCGGCCCGTCGCTAAATTTGACGCGAAGTCGGACACGGGCGTCGGCGTAGAAGCGGATGTGTTTTTATAGCTCAACTCGAATATTACCTCAACGAACGCGCCACCAACCCGACCCCCGCCGCGAGCAGGCCGAGCATAATTATCGTATTCGTCAGACTGGTCGGGCTGAAGTAGACTTGCAGATTCGAGATGATGCCGACCAGGATGACTATCACGCCGCCGAAGGTCAGTATCCATCCGAACGCCGAACGCCCGTTGAAAAACAACAAACCGATGCCTAGCAACAGCGGTATCAGCGACACGCCGAAGGCATTGTAGCCCCACAGCGTCCAATACCCGCTCGTCACCGTCACGCGGCTCAGAAACAGGTAGCCTCCGGCGATAACCATGCCGAGGCCGAAAATGAACTGGCCGACACCGCCGGGCGTGCCGCCCGCCCCGCGAATTTTAGCTTTCTCGTCCATTTGTTATTACTCCTGGGAGCGCAAGAATTCTTGCCTGGCTTCATAAGATGTCTGTTTTCCAGTAAAGTGGCGCCGCGCCAGCCAGGCAGGCAAGGATTCCCGCGATCCCAGGCATTTTACTTTGCGCGGAACGACCATCTCAAGAAAGAATCCGTTTCAAGGAATGAGCGACAGACCACTCCACGATCAACTCTTCGACCTATTGGCGGGCGAGGCCGCCGCCTGCGTTGTCTGCGAGCGGATGCATGAGCGCAAGGCGGTGTTGAGCCGGCTCAACGGCGCGCTCAACCCGAGTGTGATGTTCATCGCCGAGGCCCCGGGCCGAAACGGCGCCGACCGGACGCGAATCCCATTTCACGGCGACACGTCGGGCAGGAATTTCGAATCGCTTCTGGCCTCGATCGAACTGACGCGCGACGAAATCTTCATCACCAACGCCGTTCTCTGCAGCCCGCGCAAACCTTCCGGCGCGAACGACAAACCCACCCGGTCGGAGATTCGCAACTGCTCCGAGTTCCTGCGCCGCCAGATCGAATTGATCAATCCGCCGGTCGTCGCCACGCTCGGCGCGGTCGCCCTCAACGCGCTGAAATTGATCGAGGGTCACGATTACCAACTGCGCGACACGGCGGCAAAAATCCTTCGCTGGAACGGGCGCTTGCTCGTGCCCCTCTATCACCCCAGCCCCCAGGTCATAATCACCGTGCGAACGCTCGAAGAGCAGAAACGCGATTTCCGCTCGATCCTGAGAGCGATTAAGGCGGCTAATCGGACGGGAAAATAGGGAGCGAGAGCGCGCGAGACTAGGAGAAATTGATTCTACCCAGCTCCTAATCTCCCACTCTCCCGCTCTCCCACTCCCCATTTTTTGCCCGAGTCTTTGCCACAAAAATTCCCTTTCAACGTTTAATCAGTCAGCCGAGTAGATGTATTCGAGCGCACGATTAGCGCCGCAAGCTATACGCCAATCTGGAGTCGACCTTAAGAATGGAAATCGCGTTGATGGCTGAAAAAATCGAGGGCCATGACGAGAGCCGCGATCGTGAGGAAGCGGTCGCAACCACGGCTCGTCTAATAATCCGCGCGAAAGCCGGTGACACGACGGCGTTCGATCAGATCGTCATCGGCCATCAACGGCGGGTCTTCTCACTGGCGTGGCGACTTCTGGGCAACCGGGAAGACGCGCGTGACGCCGCGCAGGAGACGTTCCTGCGCGTTTACAAATCCTTCGGCAAGTTCGACCCGGCGCAGGATTTTAACGGCTGGCTTTATCGCATAACCGTCAACGTCTGCCGCGACCTGGCCCGAAAACGCCGAGGCGGTCATTTTTCGCTCGAAGCTGAAGTCAAATCCGGCGCCATCGCGGAACCGGCCAGCCACCACAACACCGAATCGGCGGCGATGCTCGCGCAGGAACACGCGATCCTGCTGCGCGCGCTCGCCACGCTGCCCGAAAAAGAGCGAGCCGCGATCGTCTTGCGCGACCTGGAAGGGCTGGACACGGAAGAGGTGGCGAGAATTTTAGGCTCAAGCCCAACTACCGTCAGGTCGCAGATCAGCGCGGCGCGAGTGAAGATCAAGGCGTTCAGAGACCGCTTTTTGAAGAGAGGCGCAGCGCCACGCGCGTGAGCAAGCAGCGCTGCGGTAGTGACTCAACCGCTTGCTTACGCGCGCGGTACTATACCAATTGTGAGGCCCTAACTATGCAATGCACACACGCTGAAAAACTGATTCCGCTTTTCGCAGGCGACGATCTGCCCGCGCGGGAAGCGGGCGCTTTACGACGACATCTGGAATCCTGCGCGAACTGCCGACGGCTCGCCTCCGAATTCGAAGAGAGCCACGACTGGCTGCGCGGATTCGCCGCGCAGCAATTCGATGATGTGGTATTGAACGATATGCGCGATTCGGTGTTGAGAGATATTGGGCGGATTGAAAATCGCGCGCGGCGCTTTCAATGGATTGTCCCTGGATGGAACCTGAAATTCGCGGCTTCTATGGCCGTGTTGCTGTTGATCGTATTCGCCGCCACTTACGCTTATCGTGGCAGGCGGCCCCAAATGATTCCTGGCAAAGAGAATTTTGTGGAGATCAATCCAGGCGGCGGCCGAAAATATTCCCCCGGCGGGGCTCAAGGAAACGACGAACTGAATCCCTCGCCTGTTCCGACACAACGGCTAGCGCCGAAACGCGCGCACGGAATTAACGAGAATCGCGACGTCAAGCCGGTTCGATTACCGGACCTGGCTGTCGTAAACACGCCAATCGTTCCCACGATAATAAACATCGGGCCTGTTTTTGAACCGCCGCCGTTGGGCGCTGACCTGGCGATGGATGATGCGATATTCAATCGGGAAATGACACGGATCGAATTCCAGACCGCTGACCCCAACATCCGCATCATCTGGCTGGCGCCGAAGGAGTCAGATTCATCTTCGATCAAACCGAGCGCCAGCGCTCGATAATCGAAGGAGCATTCATGTCGCGTTGCGGCGCCCTGAAAGAATGAAACCGCGCCACGTAGTAACGACTTTAGTCGTTACGGCGCCGTAACGACTAAAGTCGTTACTACGTGGCTATTTTCTGAGGAGCATTCATGTCGCGTTGGGACGCCCTGAAAGAACGAAAATCGCGGCGCGAGCGAAGGGCAAACTGGCAGTTTGCCTTGGCTCCTTCGATATGGCCTTTCGAGGAAACCAGGCAAACTGCCAGTTTGCCCTACTCTTTTCGGAGGAGACAATGAAACTGAGATTAATTGCGCTTCTACTCTCTCTATCTCTGCTTTGCGCAATGCCGACGTTCTACATATTCGCGCAATCAACTGGCGAGCAGAAAGACGAACAGAAGAAGGACGAACAGGCGCCGGCGCCGCAGCCCACAAAGCTCGCGGTCAAACTTTTCGAGATCAAGTATCGCAATCCGTCGAGTTTGGCGAATTCGTTACAATCCCTCGGCAGTGGCGCGGAAAATACAAGGATCTTTCCGAACGATGATCTCAAGACTCTGACAGTCAGAGATTATCCCGAAAACATCGCGGTGATCGAAGAGGCCATCAAGCGCCTTGATACGCCACTAGTGCGCGAGGAACCCAGCGTTGATCTGAGCATACGCGTTTTGCTCACACGCACGGATGCGCCACCCAATCTGGTTCCGACGGCATTGCCACCAGATCTGACTGATGTGGTGAAGCAAATGCAGAATACCTTCGCATTCAAAGACTACCAACTTGTCACAACGATCGTACAGCGGGCTAAGGCGATTAGAACCCCTGGAAAGACCGCCGCCTACGGAACAGGCGATGCGCTTTGGCTTGATACCTATAAAAAGGAGGATGGCAGCCTCAATCCCCAATCCGCTCATGCGCAATATGAATATAAGGTTAATGGCATTGTGGTCGCTCCCAACGCTTCCGGCGCAACCAAAATACAACTCGATAGCTTTTCCTTTAGGTTCGGCAATGCGCTAGTGCAAACAGATCTTGATGTGCGTGACGGTGAGAAGCTTGTGGTCGGCACAGCGAGTTGGGGAAACAGAGCAATGATTCTCGTGCTCACGGCTAAGATAATCAAATAGAGATTCTTCGTTTCTTCGCGGATAATTTTCGGAGGGGGGCTGATGAATATTACGAAATCGGACACAGACGGTAAATTCAAGCCTTTCTATTTCAAACGCCCCAATCCGTAACGTCGTCACTGACACATCACCCCAACCCAATCCGAGCGCGCGACAGGGCGGAGATCGCATCCGCCCATTCTCTTTTCACATCCAGACTATTGCGATATAACAGCCACGCGGATTAACAATATTTTTGAACTCTGAGGGTGGTTTGCCGTTTGTGCAAATGATTCGGTAGTGTGGCGCAAACCGGCAATTTGCGTTACGGCTTCCCGCCGTTTCATTTGCTTCAGATCGCAAACATCCGATATCGACAAAGAGGCCGAATGATGAAACTCATGATGACGAATCTCGTTTTGTTCCTATTTTCGGTCTGCATCCTCTCCGTAGCGTTCGCACAGAATTCGAATCAACCAACGGCTCAGACTTCGAATCAACCGGCGCCGATTCCTCTCTGGGCGAACGGATCGCCGGGAGCGAAGGGCGACGCGCCCGAAGATATACCGAGCGTTCAGCTTTATCAACCACCCGCCGACAGAGCCTCCGGCGCGGCGATCGTTGTCTGTCCTGGCGGCGGCTACGGCCATCTCGCGCGGCACGAAGGGCACGACATCGCGCTGTGGCTCAACGACATAGGCGTGACCGCGGTCGTTTTGAAATATCGCCTGGGGCCGAAATATCAACATCCGGCGATGATGCGGGACGCGCTGCGCGCGATTCGCTACACGCGGTCGAAAGCCTCCGAATGGAAGATCGATCCGAATCGCGTGGGCGTCATGGGCTTTTCGGCGGGAGGCCATCTGGCCTCGACCGCAGCCACGCAGTTCAACGTCGGCGACCCGAACGCGAGCGACCCGATTGAAAAGCTGAGCAGCCGGCCCGATCTGCTGATCCTCGGCTACCCGGTGGTGACGATGACCGATCCATTCGCGCATAAAGGCTCGCGTCGAAATCTGCTTGGCGAAAATCCACCGGGGCAGTTGATTGATCTGATGTCGAGCGAGAAACAGGTCACCGACCAAACTCCACCGACCTTTTTATTTCACACCGGCGACGATCCGGTCGTGCCGGTCGAGAACAGCTTGATGTTCGCCCTCGCGCTTCGCAAGAAGAAGGTTCCGTATGAGTTGCACGTTTACGAACATGGGCGACACGGCGTCGGACTGGCGTCGGACGATCCCGCGCTGAACACGTGGCCGAGACTGCTCGAAAACTGGCTGCGCGCCAGGGGCTTCGTGAATCAATCGCGGCGCGTCTCGGATGCGGCGCCCGTCAAATACCGTAATCCGGAACTCGTCCGCCTGATCGACGAGTTGCGAGTCGCGCCGCCGGAATTCGCCGCCGACTCGATGATCAAACTCTCGCCTCACCCGGAGATTGACGACGCCTGGAGGGCGGAGATTCTCGAAGAGGCGTTCAGAATAGCGTTCGACGCGCAGCATCCGTATAAGTTGAAATACCTGAGCGAGTCTGAGATGGAGACTCGAAGCGGGTACAAGGGCCTGGCCTTCGATCTGAAGATGGACAGGCTGTCGCTGCAACTGCTCGCGATTCTCAACATGGTCCGGCTCAACCCGAAGAAGGCGCGCTTGCTGTGGGGCGAAATGCAAAAGCCGAAGCTGGAGCCGCTCAATTGCAATGAGACGCTCCTCTATGACGTCGCCGATTACTATCGCGCGATGGTGGAGATGTCGCGGCGGGCGTTCACACCCGCAGAGATGAGCATCGGCGAGGAGATACAATTCGTCGACTCTCACATCGTCAGCATCGCTTCCCCGACCGAGGTTAAGGAAGCCGCCACTGCGATTATGGACTTGAAGGCCATGCCCGCTCAGTTCAATACGCTGGTCGAGACGTATAGCCGCGCGCTCGAAAACGTCGCTAACGATAACCGCTCGTTCTGGTTCAACATCGATCAACTCTCGGCCGCGCCGCTCGCGCTCGCCGTCGCCTGTGAGCGGCGCGGGTTTTCGGCGGACTTCCTGCTCGCCCGCTATCGCGATTACCTTGTCAGGCAACTGAGCGCCCCGCGCTGCGCCGACAATCTGGCGATCGATGGAAAGCTCGCCCGGCGGCCGAAATTCGTGACCGACCTCAACGCGGCTTTGGACCGCTACGAATATATTCCGAAGATCACCGATGACGACGTCAAACCGCGTAAGATAGATCTCGCGGCCCTGGTTTATCCTTACTGGACGACGCCACGCGCCAGGAGCCTCTTTGTGAAAATCCAGGCGCTGCGATTCGGCCAGGTTCATAAATTAACGACCAGAGTGAAATCGAATAAGCCGCCCGAGCCTCTGTCGTTTGAGGAGAGACAATCTTCGCAATGGCAGTACAAGTTGAGCGATTTTCTTCGCGAGATGGCCGAATGGAAGCCCGAACACGAAGCGTCGAGGGCCGATTACTTCCACCAGAAATGCCGTCTGTTTAATGAACTCCTCGAATTATCGTCGAACAGCGATATGCGGCTGAGGATGCTCGACGAGTATATGGCTTTCCTGGAGCAAAATCGCTCCGAATGCGAAAGCTTCATCGATTGGTATCAGCATGTGTCAGACCTGCTGCGCCGCGTCGATTCGATGAATGGAGAAGAGAAAAAACTGACGCTTCAAGCGCTGAGATATTCAAACGACTACGTGCTTCAGCTTAATATAAAGCTCATACCCGTCTTCGAGGCCGCGTTTCAGACCTCGCGTTAAACTCCCACGCCCCAGTCCAACCAGCCGCAATCGATTCATTGGCGGCGCCGAAGGCCTCGTGTAAAATCACCGCCGTCTTAAGCAATCAACACTTTAATCGAATTCCGCGCCGGGGAATCGCTCATTTCGAAATGAGCGATTCCCTGAAGGAATGAAAAGCGCGGTTTGTAGCCCTGCCTTTAGACGGATGAGTTTGGCATCACGGAATGGACCTGCATCCGAGGCTTCCGCCTAAAGGCGGGACTACGAACCGATACTCTTAGGAGAACTTATGCAAGAAGAACTGATGAGCCTTTTTCCACCCTTACCCGAAGTCACACGGCGCAAGTTTGTTGTGACCTCGCTCAGCGCCGGTTTCGCGCTCGCCGTTCAGCCCATCCAGGCGCAGACGACGATCAGCACCGACGCCGAGGGCCTGACCGCCGGCGAAGTGAAAATCCCGGTAAAAGACGGCGAAATCCCCGCCTACCGCGCAATGCCGGCCAAGGGCAAAAACTTCCCCGTCGTATTGGTCGTGCAAGAGATTTTCGGCGTGCATGAACACATCAAGGACATTTGCCGCCGCTTCGCAAAAGTCGGCTATCTGGCTGTCGCGCCTGAGATGTACGCGCGGCAGGGCGACGTTTCAAAGCTGACCAACATCAACGAGATTATCCCGATCGTGGGCAAAGTTCCCGACGCGCAGGTGATGTCCGATCTCGACGCGGCGGTCGCCTGGGCGCAAAAGAACAACGGTAATACGTCGAAGCTTGCGGTCACCGGCTTCTGCTGGGGCGGGCGCATCGTGTGGCTTTACGCGGCGCACAATCCGAACCTGAAAGCCGGCGTCGCATGGTATGGCCGCCTCGCGCCCCCGCCGCCGGAACGCGCAAACCCGCTGCAGCCCAAACACCCACTTGAGATCGTGAAAGATTTGAAGTCCCCGGTGCTCGGCTTATACGGAGGCGCGGATCAGGGAATCCCGAACGACACGGTCGAGCAGATGCAAAAGGCGTTGAAGGAGGCTAGCAAACCTTCAGAGATCAAGCTCTACCCCGACACTCCGCATGGTTTTCACGCCGACTATCGCCCGAGCTACCGCAAAGAACAGGCTCAGGACGGATGGAATCTGTTGCTCGCCTGGTTCAAGAAACATGGCGCGGCATAAGGTTTCAGGGGTCAGGGGCCAGGGGGCAGGTTTCAGGGGCCAGGTTTCAGTTAGGTTAGATCTTGTACTGACCTCTGACCCCTGACCCCTGAAACCTGCCCCCTAACCCCTAACCCCTAACCCCTGTTTAATAATGCGAACCTTCATCGCCATCGATATTCCTTCCGAGATCAAATCCGCACTCGCGGTTTTGCAGACTGAGTTGCGGCGCGCCGGCGCCGATGTCAGTTGGACTAAGCCGGAAAATATTCACCTGACGCTGAAATTCCTCGGCGAGGTCGATGAAAGGCGGGTGGGAGAGGTCGAGAAAGTCTGCGTCGCTTCGGCCGCCGAATTTCAGCCGTTCACTCTAAGCCTCAACGACACTGGAGTCTTTCCGAATGCGAGACAGCCGCGAGTCCTGTGGGCCGGATTGGCGGGCGAGATTGAAAAGACTGTCGAGATGCGGAAGCGTCTCGATGATGGGCTTGCGCTGATCGGCTTCGAACGCGAGGAGAAGCATTTTCGTCCGCACTTGACGATCGGGCGGATGAAATCCAACAGAAAGACCCGCGAACTGCTCGCGCTCGCGGACGCGCGCCAAGTTCCCGCGTTGTCATTCGTGGTTACCGAGATTGTCTTGATGAAGAGCGAACTGCGCCCGGCGGGCGCGCAATACACGCCGATGGCCAAGGCTCCCCTGGGCGGGCGTCCCTGAGAGCGTTATGGATGAGACTTATAGAACTTATAGGATTTATGGGACTTATAAATCTTATAAGTCCCATAAATCCTATTCATAACGATCCCGGGGATTTCCGCAGGAGCTAAAGCGTGATGCCTTCGTCGCTGCGGCCCAGAATGAGCGCGACGTTTTTAGCCAGCGCGACCGGTTCGACGGGCTTCGATATATGGCGCTGGAATCCGGCGGCGAGGGCGATTTTTTTGTCCTGGGCCGACGCGAAGGCCGTCAAAGCGATGGCGGGCACGTCGGCGCCGTTCTCCGGTGGCAGCGCGCGGATCTTTTTGATCAAGGCGTAGCCGTCTTCCTCAGGCATTCCGATGTCAGAGACCAAAACGTCGGGCAGCCATTGGCCGAAGACATTCATGGCCTCGGCGGCCGATCCGGCGGTGCGAATCTCGGCGCCGTAGCGCGTGAGCATTACGCTCAGGATTTCGCGCGTGTCGTGTTCGTCATCGACGACCAGAACCCGGACGCCGCTGAGCGTCCCCGAGCGCGTCTCTTCGCCTTCGGAACGGGTGGGGGCCCACAGCGTCGAGCCTTCGCCATCGCCGTTCTGAACCGCCAGCGGCAGCGTGACCATGAAGTCGCTCCCTTGCCCTTCGCCGCGACTGTAGGCGTATATCGCGCCGCCATGCAACTCGACGATGTGTTTGACGATGGCCAGCCCCAGTCCGAGTCCGCCCTGGCGCCGCCTTGCCGAGCTGTCCATCTGGGAGAACCGGTCGAAGACATGCGGCAGGTATTCCGGATCGATTCCCTGCCCCGTGTCGCTGACGATCAGCAGCGCCTTGTTCTCCAGTCTTTCGAGGCGGATCTCGATCAAGCCGCCCTGGGACGTGAACTTGATGGCGTTCGATAGCAAGTTCCAAACGACCTGTCTCAGACGCTCCTGATCGCCGTTGAAAGGCCCGACCCAGGGTTCGAGCACGATCTGCATTCTCAGATTCTTCGCTTCGACCGACGGACGGACGGCATCGACGGCGGCCTCGACTATGGACATCAGCTCGACCGGGCGGGTATCGAGGGTCAGTTTTCCAGTGGCGATGCGCGACGCGTCGAGCAGGTCGCCGACCAGGTGCGCCTGTGATTTCGCGTTGCGCTCGATGGTCAGCAGCGCCCGCTCGGCTGAGGCGCGGTCGAGCGCGCCCGAACGCAGCATCTGCGCCCAGCCCAGAATCGCCGTCAGCGGCGCGCGCAATTCGTGCGAGATCATCGCCAGGAAGTCGTCTTTCAATCGGCTCGCTTCCTCGGCCAGGCGGCGGGCCGCCTGCTCGCGCTCCAGGAACGCGGCGCGCTGCTCCTCGATCCACCTGCGCTGGACGCTTTGCACCACCTTGTCGGCGGCCCCTTCCAACGAATTCAACATGTCGGGCTCGACCCTGTGCTTGGCGAACATCGCGATCACGCCGATCAGCCGGTCGCCGATCAGCAGCGGAAAGCCGGCGAAAGAGACCAGCCCTTCTCGCCTGGCCCAGTCCCGATCGCCCACGCGCGGGTCATTAACCATGTCGTTGGTCAGATGCGGTCTCTTCTCATCGGCGATCGAACCCATCTTGAATTCGCTCAGCGGCACACGCGTGTGCGCTCCATGGATGCGGGTATAGATGCCCGCGCTGGCCTGAAGTTCGAGCGTCTGCTCTTTGTCATTAAGCAACCAGATTCGCGCTAAGGCCGCGTCGAGATGGGCGACGATGGCCTCTGCGCATTTCTGCAGGCTCTGCCTCAGCGTGATGTCACTGGCGGTCAATATGTCGCTGATGTCGGCCCGCAACGCGGCCTGGCGGGTGAGCCGCTGCTTGACCCTCTCGTCGCGCCTGCGCTCGCTCGTGTCGCGCGCGATCCCCTGTATGGCGGCCGGACGCCCGTTTTCATAAATCAACCGCGCGTTGATCTCGACGGGTAGACGGCGGCTGTCTTTGCAAATGATCTCGATCTCGTACGGGGGGGTGTCGGCCTTATTGGCCACCCGGTCGGCGATCGTCTGGCGGACCAGCGCCAGATGCTCCGGAGCGACGATCTGACTAATGTCCATCTTCAGGACGTCCTCGCGCTTGTGTCCTGTAAGCCGCTCGGCCGTCACATTGATCGAAGTGAACTTGCCTTCGAGATCGCAGGTGTAGATTATGTCGTTGGCGTTATCAAACAGCTCCTGATAGCGCGTTTCGGCGGCGCCGCGCGTGGCCTCGGCGCGTTTGCGGTCGGAGACGTCGCGGACAATGCCGGTGAAGACGCGTTTGCCGTCCGTCGTGTACTCCCCGAAAGCGACTTCGACCGAGATATCCTTTCCCCCCTTGCGCAGCCCCTTCAATTCGACCCCCGACCTGCTCACGCGTTTCTGTCCCTTCTCCGCGCCCCGCCGCGCGACTTCGCGCAAACGGCTCATAAAGTCCGGCATCAGCCGCGCCAATTCGGTCCCGATCAACTCGGCCGGTTTGTAACTGAAGACCTTCTCCACCGCCGAATTGACGAAAAGAATGCGGCCGTCCTCGCCGACGGCGACAATGACGTCCGAGGACGTCTCGGCGACCCTACGGTAACGCTCTTCAGTTTCGTGCAGGACGCCCCCGATACGCCCCCTCTCGCCTATCTCGCGGATGACGCTCATCACCAGGACTCCGTCTTTAGTCTCAATCCGCCGCCTGGTGATCTCCGCTTGAAACTCCCGCCCAGCGCGGTCGACCAGAACGGATTCGAACTGTTCGCCCGCGCCCAGACCTTCGGCGCCGAGTTCCGCCGCCGCGTCGCGCCGCGCAATGGCGACGGACTCTGCCCGCCCCGCCGTCAGAGTCTCCACGCTCTGACCCAGAAGCTCGTCGCGCCTGTAGCCGAACAGCTTTTCGGTCTGCGAATTGACCAGCGCGATCCGGCCCTCCGGATTGGCCACGACGATCGCGTCGGGCGCAAACTCCACCAACTCTTGAAACCTCGTCCGCGACGTGACCAGGTTGTTGACCAGGCCGCGGTGTTCGCGCATGTCGCGCGCGACGGCCAGCACGCCCGTGATCTTATTCTGTTTGTCGTGCATCAACCCGAGCGAAAAGCTGACGGGAATCGCCTCGCCGTCCATCGTGCGGACCTCGATTTCGAGGTTAGCCAAACGGCCCGTCGGAGCGATCTCCATTAACTTCCACGGCGTGGCCGGTATCGCGTCCGAACCGCAGACGACGGCCAGGGGACGGCCGAGGATCGAGCTTTCCAGGCACCCGAGCAGCGCGGCGGCGGCCGGATTGGCGCGAGTCACCCGCCCCGAACGATCGGTCAGAAACACCGCCTCGGTCATCGATGAAACGACCTGCTGAAAGAGGTCTCGCGTCTCGGCTATCTCGGCCGCGCGGCGCTCGAGCTCGAATTGTGTGTTGGTCAACTCGGCGTAGGCGCTCTGCAGGTTGGCGAACATGTCAGGCCAGGCGGCTTCGCGCAACCGCCTGACGCCGTCTTCGCGGTCGTTCGTCTCGGTGTTCTTGGATATCCAACTCGGCAAACGCATGTCTATTACCTCCAGAATACAAGGGCCATAGCACTATTCATGATTCATAATGCATTTTCATTATATTGATTAAGGATCGAAGCTGCGCATTACGCTCAAAATATCGTGGGACAGACTTTAGTCTGTCCCTGAGATGAATCGACGCCGGACAGACTAAAGTCTGTCCCACTCTTTAAGGATCGAAGCTGCGCATTACGCGTAAAATATCCACGCCGGTGAAATCTTCCTGGCGCGCGCATTCTTCGAGCAGCGGGGTGTTCATCATCGCCGCTTCATAAACTCCCGGAAGATTGCCGGCGTCACGCGGCGACCCCATCCATTCGGATGGGGCGCCGATCTGATAATTGGCGATCTTGGATTTATCTATCACCAGGTGATGCGTGATCATCCCGCGCCCGCACTCCCAAAATCCGGCGCTGATCTTTTTCTCGGGGTTGAGAAATCGGGCCGACATCCTCAACTCGCCACGGCGGATGTAATCGAAGGCCTTCAACAGGTCGGCGTATGCGACCATCGCCGCGTAAGCCACCTGATAGGCCCTGGCGCGGTTGCGCTCCAGAGCGTTCGGCTTTTCCGGTACCAGCCACCTCAGGGTCGTGGCGGGTCGCTGCCCCTTAGGCAAGTAGATTTCCAGGCTACGTCGCGCTGGCCTGATGAATTCGCAATTACGCGCGCCGCCGAGGGCGTTGATCCACAACCGGGCGAGAGGCCCGGTCTCCATCGCCTCTCGATCCCAGCGCGGCGCCGCGTTCCAGGAATACCGCTCCTTCCAATTGCGCGGGGCCGGCTCCGGCAAGGTCTCTTTGTTCCATGGGTGCCAGGGCGAGACCGGGCCGTCCAGCGGATCGGCCTTAACCTGACCGCCCTCCCACTGCCTGTAATATGCGTGATCGACGAATTCCTCGACGCCGAGGTTGATGTCCGAGAGCCGGCCGGTTCGCGTCTCGCCGTCGATGATAACGCCCGGCGCCGACATTCGGCGCGAGCCCCATTCGTTGATGTTGAGATAACTGGCGTCGTAACTCTCTGGATCGTCCCATACCCCGGCGCTGATCAGGTTGACCGGCGTCGCGCCGACGCGGGAGTAAAGAGGCTCGGCCTCGTAGAAGAAATCGACCAGGTCGTCCCAGACGCAGGTGAGTTTCTTCGAGTAATCGAGCAGCGCGTTGATCCGGCCTAGAACCTGATTGAATAACTCCCGGTTGGCTTCGACGGCGATCCCTCCCGGGACGACCGTCGTAGGGTGCGGGTGTTTTCCGAAAATCATCGTCGCAATCTCGCGCCCCAAACGGGCCATCTGCAGCGCTTCGAGATAGAGGTGGCCGCTCATCGGGTTCATCCCGCGCATCAAGTCGGCGACCGACTCCAGCCCGTGGTCTTCCATGCCGGCGGGAGTCGTCTTCTGCGCTCTGGCCCACAAGGAGAGACTGGTGCGGCTGACGGCGCCTTCCGAGTAATCGGGGCCGGCGAGGACGAACAGGTGATTGATAAGCTCGTCAATCATCTCGCCGCTGCTCGCCAGGTTCCGCGCGATGACGGCCAGCGGCGGCGGCGGCGCTCCAGCGGCCATCTCCACCGCCATCGCTGAAGCTATCGCATGCGCGCCGCTTGAAGAGCCGCAGATCCGGCTCGAGATGTGAACGGCGTCGGACGGCCGCCTGTCTTTTAGGATCGTTTCGCAGGCGCCCGACTGCCTGGTGAATTCCCCGCACTCGACGTGCGCGTCGAGCGTCCGCCGGTTGGCGAAATCGATCTCGGCGCTCAGCATGAAACGCCCGCAGATCCGCGTCACCGGCTCGATTTCGAAAGTTCCGACTCCGAGATCGCCCGATAGTTTCTCCAACATGCGCTCGCGGTTAAGCGCCCGTCGGCTCCGCCCGTCCGGGGCGTTGTCGAAAGACGCTTTCGCCTCCCCGTCACGCAGAGAGGCGCGACCATCGATATCAGAATCAATAGGAAGATTTTTGAAAATCATTAAGACCTTGGCTCCCCTGACGCTTGGCCAAAACGCTTTCGCCAGACCGCAATAATGGCGAAAGTGGCTTGCGAGCGTTAGCCCATGTAGACGCTCAGACTTCTATCACAGACGTGGGAGCTTTCAATAATAATAAATGTAAGCAGTCAGGTAAGGAAACGACTAACCCAAAATTTTCCTGGCTCCGCTTATGAAGTCAAATCGCCGCATCCGGACGAGCTAGAGCCAGATGATTATCCGCGAAACCGCGTTCAGTACAACCGATGCAGCTTCCACCGACGCTGGCGCACCCGCCGTAACTTCTCGACCATCCGGTCAAGGGGACAGGGCATTTCACGGACGGACGACTTAACGTGTCGAATCCTACCGCCGGCGGATATGCTAGACGCGGTGGCGACGGATACGTGTCGTGATTATAGAGCCAACGAGGACGGCGTTCCTCATCCAAATCAAGGGGAACGAGTCGAGCCAGGTGGAGGAAGACGTAGATGAGGGTCTCAATAAAACCTTCGCCGGTAGGGGCGCATCCCGGCACGTTGATCACTGGCAATCCTAAAGAATTGGGGGAATCGGCGGAACCGTCAGAACCGCCGCGGCTCCTGAAATCACGGCCCAGATAATCCTCCAGGCCCCTTGCGCCCGTCGGATTTCCGATCGCCGCGGGAACGCCTCCCCAGCTTGCGCAACTTCCAATCGCTATTACAGCTTCGGCCTTCGGGGCCAACCTGTCAACCCAATTGGCGATGGTCACCGGCCGGCCGTCGGCGGACGTTCCCAACCGCGAGAAACACCCGCCCCCAGCTAGCGACTCGTCGGCTATGGCGCCTTCGAGCACGAGCACGAAAGGAGAGAGCCTCCCTTTCGCGGCCTGTTCCAGATTCGCGAGAAAAGCGTCCCCGCTCTCCATGGCCAGGTCGGGATGCACCAATATGACGCGCGGCGCGTCGGGCACATTGCCCAAAATCAGATCCTCGATGCCGGGCTCCGACGACCCCATCATCGCCTTCGTGCAACCACTACACCCGCCTCCGCTCAACCAGATCAGATGCACCGCTTCGAGCGATGACACTTCGCTCATCATCTATTTCACCTCCGCTCTCGTGATCGCCCCTTCCGACGCGGATGAAACCAGCGCGGCGTATTTATGGAATACGCCGGAAGCGTACCGGGGCGCCGGCGGCCTCCATTCGGCCAATCTGGCGCTGATCTCTTTATCGGAAAGCTCGACGTCGAGCCGCCGTTTTTCGATGTCGATGACGACGACATCCCCTTCGCGCAGCGCGGCGATGGGGCCGCCCGCGGCGGCCTCGGGCGCGACGTGGCCTATCATCAACCCGCGCGTGGCGCCGCTGAATCGCCCGTCGGTCATCAGCGCCACACTCTCGCCCAGGCCTTCGCCGACGATGGCCGCCGTCACGCCCAACATCTCGCGCATTCCGGGGCCGCCTTTCGGGCCTTCGTAGCGTATCACTATGACGTCGCCGTCTTTAACCTGTTTGCCAGTGACGGCTGTCATCGCGTCTTCTTCGCGTTCGAAGATTCGCGCGGGTCCGCGGTGGTAAGGGCGCTCGTGCCCCGCGACCTTGACGACCGAGCCTTCGGGCGCGAGATTCCCTTTCAAGATCACGAGCCCGCCGCTCTTTTTGATCGGATGGTCGGCGGCGTGGACCACGTCCTGCCCCGGAGTCTCGCCGGCCAGTTCCGCCTCCTGCCCGATGGTCAAACCGCTGACGGTCATCTGGCCTCCGTCAATATAGCCCTTTTCGACAAGCCGGCGCGCGACCAGGCCGATTCC